>Ga0272448_1002042_pt1 | contig 26103 bp, 20 predicted proteins | sample YNPCB0191_FD_202220 | JGI IMG/M metagenome (GOLD analysis project Ga0272448, IMG submission 202220) | Hot spring sediment microbial communities from Yellowstone National Park, WY, United States - YNP-CB-019-1 | ecosystem: Environmental > Aquatic > Thermal springs > Hot (42-90C) > Sediment... | reverse complement strand
GGGAAAGCGGATCGTAGCGGGCGACACCCACGCTGATGGAGAGCTCGTAGCTGCGAAGCTGCTGCTTGTTGAACTCGTCAACGGCTGCCTGGAGGCGCGAGACGAGGCCTTCGGGGGTTTCGTTGGCCGGCTCGATCGCAAGTACGACGAACTCGTCGCCTCCCATGCGGGCGATGATGTCGGATTCGCGGAAACTTTTCTTCAGGAGCGTAGCGGTATCCACGAGAGCCATGTCCCCTTCGCCATGTCCGAGGATATCGTTGATCCCCTTCATATTGTCGAGGTCAATGTAGAACAAGAACATTTCTCGTTTGCTCCGGTGCGCCACCTTCCACTGTTGCTCCGCAAGGGTAGCGAACCCGCGTCGGTTGTAAAGGCCCGTAAGTTGGTCGACGAGCGAAAGTGCTCGAAGCTGCTCTTCCGCGCGCTTGATGTCGGTAATATCGCGGCTCATGCCGACGAGGCCGATGATCTTGCCCTGTGAGTTCCGTAGCGGCACCTTGGTGGTGGAGAACCACCTCTGCTTCCCTTCCCTGTCCACAACCGGTTCCTGCCTGCCTACGACGGGCTGGCCAGACTCCATAATCTTCTGCTCGTCAGCCTGGTATTGTTCGGCCAGTGCTTTCGGAAAGAAGTCCGCATCGGTCTTCCCGACGACCTCCTCCTGCGTCTTGGCGCCGAGCATCGCCAGATGGGCGGTGTTGCTGATGACGAACCGTCCGTCCTTGTCTTTGAAGAAGATGAAGTCGGGGAGGTTGTTGATGAGCGTACGGAGCAGGTTGCGCTCGTCGGCCAGAGCGCGTTCGGCTCTCTTGTGCTCGGTGATGTCCTTGTCTACGCCCCGGTAGCCTGTGACGTTGCCCTGTGCGTCGCAGACGGGCACTGCATTCGTGAGGACCCAGATGACCCTACCGTCCTTGCGAAGGCGGAGATTCTCCAGGTCCTTGAGCGGCTGTTTCTGAGCGACAGCCTCCTGGAAGAGCTTCCTGGTGCGTTCGGCTTCCGGTGGGAGCATAAAGTCGAATGGCGTCTTGCCGAGGAGCTCGGACGGCGGATATCCGAGGATGACCTCGACCTTTTCGGAGCAGTAGGTGTACGTCCCTGTGGCGTCGGACTCCCAGATGCAGTCTGCCATGCTGTAGGAGATGTCGCGGAAACGTTCCTCGCTTGCAGCAAGTTTCTGCTGGGACAACTCGAGGTCCTCCAGCATTTCGTTGATGGCACGTGCGAGACTGGAGATCTCGTCGTTCCCGGTCACTGGCACTCTGACCGCCAGGTCCCCCCTCATGCCGATGCTTCGGAGCATGAAACAGAGCTTGCCCAGGCGCGAAAGAATGACCTCCTCCAGGAGCAGGACAATCACCATGCCGGCAGCGACGGCGAGTGCAAAGAGGCAGATCACGAAAAACCGAACGCTGCTGCTGCCTTCCTTGTAGAACTCGCGCTTCATTTTGACTCGAAGGACGAGAGCGGGATGGCCGTAGATGTCGTCGCAGACGTAGTAACCGCCAAGCTCCGAGGAACTTATCGGTCTGACCGTCCGGCGCGACTTCCCCTTGCCTATGAGCGTAGGGCCTGTCGAGCGGATGTCTTCGGGAGCTTTCGGATCGTTCAGCATGAAAAGCTCGATAGAGAGATGCGTCGCTTCCGAGAGCCGCTCGAGCTCCCGCCCGGCCAGGAATCGCCCGAGGACCAGCCATCCCAGAAAAGGACCTTCCTCTTCGCTCACGTACATCGGCCTGGATGACACGAGCAACGGCCCTTCCGGGATCACCAGTATGCCCTTGGCAGGGGCGGGGAACCGTCCCTTCTTCATAAGGCCTTCCGGTGTCAGGTGGGTATCCAGACCCTTAGGAAACGCCACTTCTTGTTCAGTTCCAAGATCGAATGCCTTTCGGAGGATGACCTTGCCCTGCGGATCCGCGACGACAAGGACGTTGAACCGAATCTGGACGAAACCGGAGGTGGCCAAGTTGCTTGTGCTGGCCGCATCCTCGCTCTCGCCCTCGCCTCGTTCGTTACCAGAAAGCAGGGTGTGAGTTTCGGATTGGCTTGCTCGCTCGGCCGTGGCCTTGTCCAATTGCTGCTCCTCGGCCTCCAGAGCCTTCACTGCGTGGGCGAGGCTGTCGTAGGCGATCTTCTCCTCGACCTTGGAGAGTGTCCGTAGCAGGATGAGTTCCGATGCTGCGTAGAGGATCACGACAAGCGCGACGACGGTCACGCCGATGATGATCACCGTCTTCTTACGGAGCGACATCGTCTGCCTCACCGCCGGTATTCCGCCACTGGCTTGTGCCCATCATGCGTTATTCTACGGATGCGCTGTACCTTGTCAAATCAGGGGCGCCTATGATTCGCCGTGGGTACCGCAAAGAGGCTCACGTCTTGGCCGTCCGCTCAGGGTTAGGGACCGGAGGACACTTCCTTGCGCGTCGGCGGTATGGAACAGTGTGTTTGCGGCAGAACGCTGCGTCAGGCGTACACGCTGAAGACCTTGTTGATCGCGCCCGCGACGGCCTTGCAGTCCTGGGCCGTCCACCACTGGTCAATCCCTATGAAGATCGCACGGTCTACATAGCTCAGGGTGTTCGGGCACATGTCGAAGGAGTACGCAGGGAGCTTGCCTTTGTAGTAGGGGCAGGTAAACGGACAGCCCTCCTTCGTAGCGGTTTTCTGCTCGAGGATGTGCTCCCAGTAGGCGTAGATGTGCCAGTCGCGGGATTGCTTATCTCCGCGTGCTCCCGCCGAGACGCCCTCGGCTCGCAAGGCCTCTGCAAGCTTCGCGGCAAGCACCCGGTCCGCCGCGAGGAAGATGAGCGAGTAGCCAACATCGCCCGCAATATCGTTGCTCCGCCGCGGGACGACGTTCCGGTACTCCCGCACGCCACCGAGCACCCTCCGCATGTTCGTATTGAACCTCTTGGCTTGAGCAAGCGTCTTCTTGAGTTGGACCAAGACACAGGAGCCTTCGAGCTCCGACAGCCGGTAGTTCTGTCCGCAGAACAGCTCGCCGGGCCTGCGCTCCTTGGCGTAGCGGTCGGGGCGCCAGCATGCTGCCGTGTCGTGATGGCTCTGGGCCCTGGTGTAGAGCCACTCGTCATTGGTGAGCACCATGCCGGCCTCGCCGGCGCCGGTGATCTTGTAGCTGCTCAGGCTGAAGCATCCCATATCGCCGATGGTGCCGAGGAGTTTGCCTTTGAACCGTCCGCCGCACGCTTGAGCTGTGTCCTCGATCACGAACAGCTTGTGCTTTCTCGCGATCGCCATGACCGCATCCATGTCCGAGCAGTTGCCGACCATGTGCACGGGAACGATGGCCTTGGTCTGAGGAGTAATCTTCTTCTCGAGGTCCTTCGGGTCCATCGTCAACGAGTCGTCCACTTCTGCAATGACTGGGATCGCCTTCGCTGCGACGACGGCGGCAGCAGTAGCGAAAAACGTGTATCCAGGTACGATCACCTCATCGCCCGGCCCGATCTCGCAAGCGACATACGCCGCGTTGAGGGCGGATGTCCCAGAGTTCACCGCCAGAGCATGCTTCACGCCGAAGATCTTCGTCGCCAACTCCTCGAGAGCCTTGACCTTCGAAGGACGGGGGTTGTAGTAGCGCGTCAGGTGAGGCGAAGGGATACTCTCCTTCTCTATGATCCGTCTGATCTTGGCCAGCGTGGAGCTCGAAAAGCCCCACGTATCGGCCAGCTCCATGAACTCCTCCGCCCCGATCTTCGGTTTCCCCTTGCCGTGGAACTGGGTGATCGCTTTCTTCCCGCCTTTGACTGCCAGATCCTGCTCCGTGTACGCTTTCATCTCGACACTCCTCTCATGTGTTTGTGGGAGCCACAGTACTCTCTTATAAGTTTTCCAATTCCCGAAGTCAAATCGGGTGCGCGAGTACGCGTGCTGCCCGTCCTGCGACGAGCGGATCCGGCCGTGGCGACGCAGGGGGATCCCGCACTTCACCCCATCACGCCCTGCCGGTATCGGCTCCTTACCGTCCGATTCTACGGCTTCTGGAGAGGATAGCACTGCCGGTACCCAGGCTGACCGTCCGTCGCAAGAAGCCTCAACCCACGCACGACCTTTCCTACACGCACCACGACCCACTGCTCGTGCTGTGTCTCCTTGTCCCCGAGCGTGATCTGCGCGAGCGTGGTATCGAACTTGCCGTCCGCACCGACCGCCGCAGACACTTCGAGAGCGTCCGCACCCCGCTGGTTCAGACGAATCTCCGTGACCCGCACCTCCTCGGGGAAGCGGAATTCGATCGTCGAGCCGATCTCGGGCCCCGGTGCCCCGCTGGCACCGGTCCGGATATCTCCATCGCACAGGAGGCCGAGTTCTTCGTCGCCGAGGTACGGCACGCTCCTGACGTCTGCCCAGTGCCGCCAGTCCAACTTGTACTCGCACTGGAACGCACCGGCCCGTACCCAGGCCGCCGACGCTGCCCAAGACACGACCAACCAGGCCGCCAATCCGAGCCAACCGCTGCTCTGCTCACGTAGTCTCATCGTGCCGTTCTCCTTTTGAACAGGTATTCTCCATTCCTCCCGCTGACATGCAACAGGCGCCCGTCCGCCGGGGCAACAGCGCCCGTTCGATTTCCCGTCCTGTGGGCCACCCAGGCTCCGCCAGGACGAGCCCCCAAGGGCTCCGATACTTTGAGCGGCTCGTCAGACAGTGTTGAGCTTCACCTTCGCCGGTGCGCCGGACTCACAGGATTCGAGCACCGCGAGCAGTACCTCCGTTGCACGAAGGCCGTCGAGACCCGTGGCCAGCGGTTCCTTGTCGTCCACCACACATTCGATGAAGTGCCGGATGCTCTCCACGCCGAAGCCGACGGGCTTCCCGTGTACCTCCGGGGCGACCGCCACATCTGCATAGCCCCGCTCGGTCGCCGTGTACCGTTCGAACATCCCGTGATGGCTGCCGTTGACATAGCACGTGCCTTTTGTGGCAAGCAACTCGAACTTGAAGTCGAATATGATCGGGGCATTCTCGGAGATGATCCAGGCATTCTCCATGATGACCGAACCGCCCTTGCGGAACTGGAGGATCGAGTGGAAGAAGTCTGGCGTATTGCAGCCGAGCGAGCGGAGGTAGGTAGAGCGCGATGTTGCGAAGACGCTCTCGACCTCGTCTTCGAAAACCCAGCGGAGCGCGTCGACGCAATGGCTGCCAAGGAACCACAGGACGCTCGACTTGGCCGCCCACGGAAGCCACTTGAGCGGAACTTCGGTCGTATCGCTCAGACGTATGTACGCTGCGAGCGGCGTCCCAAGTTCCCCATTTTCGAGCGCCCGCTTGATCTTCGCGAAAGGCGGATTCCAGCGATTGTGGAAATCCACCATGAGCTTGATGCCGGCTTTCTTGGCGGCACGGAGTATGGCCAGACAGTCCTCTGTCCTCGTCGCCAGCGGCTTCTCTATCAGAACATGCTTGCCGGCCTCGGCGGCCGCCACCGCTATCTCCGTATGGTACGGGTCGGGGGTCACGATCGAAACAGCGTCCACGCTGTCGGACTCGAGCAACTCCCGGTAGTCCGCCGTGATGTGCTTGACACCGTACTTTTTCGCCACTTCCTTTGCTCGGTCGAGGTTGGTATCGCAGATCCCTACGAACTTGACCTCGCGAGAGGACGCATAGGTCTTGGCATGTGTTTGGCCCCAGATGCCAGCGCCGATCAGAGCAAAGCCTTTCTTGGCCATTCTTCACTCCTGTCTTCAAAGGCGAATCGTACCCGGAGCCCCCACTCGGAGCAAGTCGGGGCAGCGGGGTGTCCCCGTTCCGCGGGGAGTGCCGGGTTTGCAATGCCCCCCGACCGGCAGGATCGGATGAGCTGTCGGCGCGTGCCGGGCCGGCTATGGTCTGGCGGTGAACGCAGCAGTCTTGATCGAAATTGCCGAAAATCCTATAAGAAGAGCACACGGAGGAGACGATGTCTGCTGTGTCGAGGATTCTGGTGGTGGATGACGAGGAGCAAGTTCGTAGTTCCATCCAGACAATCCTGGTGGGCCTCGGCTATACCGTGAACTTGGCTCAGGACGGCGAGGAGGGGCTCGCGCAGGCAACAGCCCACCCGCCGGACCTGGTCCTGCTGGACGTCGAGATGCCCCGGCTGAACGGCCTCGATGTCTGCCGCAGACTCAAGAACCAGGAGGGGACCCGCCACATCCCTGTACTGATCCTCGCGACTTCGGCGGACGCGAAGGACCGCGCTGCGGTCCTGGAAGCTGGGGCGGATGATCTCGTCTGGAAGCCGGTGGAGACTACCGAGCTGACAGCGAGGGTGCGATTGCACCTCAAACTGAAGGCGTACGGCGATTCCCTCATGAATTACCAGCGGGAGATGGAAACGACAGTGTCGAGGCGGACTGCCGAGTTGCAGCAGGCTCTCGGTCAGCTCAAGGACGGGTTTCTGGAGACCATCCTGCGGCTCTCGCGAGCGGCGGAGTTCAAGGACCCCGAGACCGGCTCGCACATCGAGCGGATCAGCCGATACGTCGTTCTGATTGCGCGGGCGATGGAGCTTGACGCGGAGACGGTCGAGCTGCTGCGCTACGCCGCGCCGATGCACGATCTGGGCAAGATCGGCATACCAGACCATATTCTGCTCAAGCCCGGCAAGCTCGACAGAGAGCAGTGGGAGGTGATGAAACATCACACCGTGATCGGCGCTCGCATCTTGGGAGGCTCCAATAGTCCCGTGCTCCAGACTGCAGAGATCATCGCCCTGACGCACCACGAGAAGTGGGACGGCAGCGGCTACCCGCGAGGACTCACAGGAACCGAGACGCCGCTTGCCGGCCGCATTACGGGTGTTGCGGACGTCTATGACGCCCTGACCTCTCGTCGCCCCTACAAGGAACCGTTCTCGCCCGAAGAGTCATTTCGCTGGATCAAGGATGCCCGCGGCCAGCTCTTCGATCCCGACGTGATTGACGCCTTCCTCGGTGCACAAAGGGAGATCGTCGCGGTGCGAGACGAGGAAAAGAAGGACCTCCTGAACGGGATTACGCTCGTGAAGGAGTGAGCGCGATCGGCAGTCCGCCGCGGCGAGCCGCGAAGCGCTAAAGCAGGAACTGCTTGATATACCGCTGTGAGAGCAGGATCATCGTGCGACGTAGCGGTGGCCTGCTCCAGAGCGGTCCGTGCGGCTCGATAGAGAGATACCCCTTGTACTGGTGCTCGTGTAGGAAGGCCATGATCTTGCCCCACTGAATGTCGCCCATCCCGGCGGCAGGCTGCGAGACAAGCTCGCCGCCCAAGTACATGTGCTCCTTGACGTGCATGTGGAAGACGCGGTTCCCGTACTTCTGAAGAATGGGCAGGTAATCGTCGCCGTGGTGCTTGATGTTGGCAGGGTCGAGTTTGATGCCGACCTCGGGCACCGTCTCCCACACGCGCTCGTAGTCGGCGATGGTGGTGAAAAAACTGTTACCGTGGACCGGGTAGAGGGCAATCTTGAGACCCGCGCGAGCGGCCCTCTGGACGAACGGCGGGAAGACCCTGGCGAATTCCGCAGCGTTCTCTTCCTGCGTCGCGTTGGGTATCTGACCGCCGCCCGTGATGAGGATGCTCGCACCGAGGACCTGGGCGAACTCGATCGCGCGGCCGAGCTGCTGGTGGCTCTGCTCGCGCTCCGCGTGGTCGGGCGACAGGTGGTTCCAGCCCCACAATCCCAGGGCGGACGCACGCGCGCCGTACCGATCGAGGATCGCTCGCATCTGCTTGACCGTCTCGGCTGTCAGGTTCTTGAAGTCGCCCCAGTAGTTGAACTCGATCCCTTCGAGGCCGTGTTCCGTCGCGAACCGGGCGTCTTCCTCGACGCCTCGCAGGTCGTTGACACCGATGAAACCGATCTTCATAGTATCTCCTCTCTTCGACACACAATCTTAAGGCGGCTCCTGGCCGCAGCCAAACGGATTCGCTTTACCCGACGGAACGCGGAGAACGCAGCACGTCCGACGGGTCCGACACGTCCGACAGATCCGACGCCAGGCTCTCCAAGCGGGGCGGCTCAGCACCTGCTGAGCCGGACTACCTCTCGAAGCACCTGTGCGGCTTTGCCGGAGTCAATGCTCCGTGCTGCCAATTCCAAGCCGTCGGCAAAGCTTGCCGCTTTTCCAGAGACTATGATCGCGGCTGCGGCGTTGAGGAGCGTCGCATCCCTCGCCACGCTGCGTTCCCCTTCCAGAACCGCCCGCATCATCCGCGCAGCTTCTTCCTTCGAGGACACGATGAGGGGATCGAGAGATTCGTGTTTCAAGCCGTACTGCCGCGGGTCAATGTCGAACGAGGAGATCGTGCCGTTCTCGAGGAGGCTGCCGTGCGTGACGGCGGCCGGCGAGATTTCGTCGAGGCCGTCGGAACTGTGTACGACGAGTGCCTTCACACTCCCCAACCTGAGGAGGACGCGAGCTACCGTGTCCGTCAACCCGGATCGGAAGACTCCGAGGAGCTGCCGCCTCGCGCCTGCCGGGTTCGTCAGGGGGCCGAGTATGTTGAAGAGCGTTCGGATGCCGATCTCGCGTCGGGGTGCGGCTGCGTACTTCATCGCCGGGTGGAGCAACGGAGCAAAGAGGAAACCGAAGCCGACCTCGGCAACCGAACGTTCCGCGACCTCTGGCGGAGCGTCCAGCTTGACGCCGAGCGCCTCCAGGACGTCCGCGCTTCCGCAGGAGCTGGATACTGAGCGGTTGCCGTGCTTGGCGATCTTCACGCCGGCGCCCGCGGCTACGAGCGCTGCTGCCGTCGAGATGTTGAACGTGCGCTTTTCGTCTCCCCCTGTCCCGCAGGTATCCATCACTGCCTCGGGATCGGTTACGGAGATTCTCCGGACTTTCTCCCGCATCGCCTCCGCGCAGCCCGTGATCTCGTCCACGGTCTCGCCCTTCATCCGGAGTGCCACGAGAAATGCGGAGATCTGGGCCGGGGTCGCATTCCCGGACATGATCTCTTCCATCACGGCCCGTGCCTCGCCCTGTGAGAGGCTTTCTCGGGCCACGAGCAGCGCTATCGCCTCCCTGATCATCCGGTGATTCCTAAGCCTCGATCACGCCCGCCCCATCCGCAATCTTGCATATGTGGATCTTCGGACGCAATCCCACCCGGGCCGCGTACTGAGACGTGATCGTCTCGATGAACCGGTCGACGGCGCCCGGCTCGACCAGGTTTACTGTACAGCCGCCGAACCCGCCGCCAGTCATCCGGGCACCGTAGACCCCCTTGATTGACTGAGCGATCTCGACCATGACGTCCAGCTCGCGGCAGGAGACTTCGTAGTCGTCCCGCAGACTCGCATGGGAGGCTTCCATGAGAATCCCGAATTGGAATAGGTTCTTGGCCTTCAGAGCCTTGACCGCCTCCTCGACGCGCCGGTTTTCGGTGATCACGTGGCGTGCTCGCTGCCGGTTGGGCGACGGGAGATTTGCCTCGTGGGTCTTGAAGACATAGAGGTTGACATCTCGGAGGGCACGGATGCCGCCTACGAACGGTTTGAGCATCTCGACCGCAGCCTCGCATTCGGACCGGCGTTTGTTGTATTCGCTGGAGGCGAGTTCGTGCCTCACGCCCGTGTCGCAGACGATGATGGCACTCCGGTCGGACGGGAAGGGGATCAACTCGTAGGCAAGCGACCGGCAGTCGAGGAACAGAGCCATGTCCTGGACCCCGTAAAGGCTTGTGAACTGATCCATGATCCCGCACTGGAGTCCGGCAAAGCGGGACTCGGCCAGTTGGCAGAGCTGGGCGATTGCCAGGGGGTTCAGTTCGACGCCGGATGCCCTGGTGATCGCGAGGCAGAAGCAGACCTCGAACGCTCCGGAGGACGCCAGCCCGCCCCCTGGCGGCACCGTGCTCGCGATCACCGCGTCAATCCCAACAAGGTCCCATTTCTCCTCCAGCAGTACCTTGAGCACGGAGACGGGATACCGAGACCACGGATGAGCGGGATCGGTACGCGGCTCGACCAGGCTCAGCGTCACCGAGTCGTTCAGTGTCGTCGTATGGAGATTGATCTGCTTCGAATCGTTCGGGCGGAAGCAGATGAAGATGCTCTTGTCCACCGCAACGGGCAGGACAAAGCCATCGTTGTAATCCGTGTGCTCGCCGATGAGATTGACCCGTCCCGGTGCCCGGGCGATCAGCGTCCCGGTATCGCTGCCGTAGATGTTGCGGAAGCTCTCGCGAAGAGCTTCGATGTCGTTCGTGTAGTTCATAGGAGGCATGGTATCTCGGCCGGGGACTCCGTTCAAGCCGTAAGGGCTGTGTACCGTATGGCCTTTAGGGCTACGGGGAAGCGAACCTCCCGCAGGTATCGAGTCGGCGGGAGGTTCGCTGGGCGAACTGTCAGTCCTCGAGGTCCTTCATGTTGTAGCCGGCCTTGGCGATCAGACGGTCGCAGTAAACACGCTTGCCAGTCTCGCCGGAAAGTAGCAGGGCGTCCGTGAGAAGTGCGACCCGAGCGCCGAAGATCGCTGGAACGTGGTTCACCTTGGTCCGGCCGGTGATCAACTTGATGAAGTTGTCGCACGGATTGAGAGGATAGCCGCGCGGGAGCTTGGGCTTGAACTCCTTTGGTTCGTTCTTGCCCGGTTTGTGAAGCCAGACGGAGCCGCCGCGGAGGACGAGCGTCCCCTTCTCGCCCTGGATTCGGACGTCGTCCACGAATCCTCCGATGATGTCCGATAGGATGACGAGGCGGCCTGCCGCGCCATTGGAGAGTTCGACCATGAAGCTGCCGTTCATCGGGACGCGCTTCTTCTCCCCTCGGTAGTAATAATCAATGTGGCCTTCGACGCTCTTCGGCAGGAGGCCGGTCATCCAGATGAGGATGTCTTGGTAGTGGCTGCCGGAGTCGTTGATCTGTCCGCCGCCGGAGTACTTCGGATCGCCCCTCCAGCTGAAGCCGGACCAGTCCTGGGCCATGAAGACGTAGAAGGACTTGACCGCGCCGATGACGCCTTTGCGGATCATCTGGCGAGCCTGGATGTACATCGGTTCGAAGTGCCTCTGATAGTGGATGAGATAGACGAGTCCCTTCTTGGCCGCGAGCTTGGCGGTCTCCAAGGCTCGCCCCACGCCGCAGACCATCGGCTTCTCGATGAGGACGTGCTTTCCGTGTGTGAGCGCATACATCGCGTGCTCGTAGTGAAGCGTATGGGGCGAATAGATACCGACGGCGTCGAGGGGTACGGTATCAATCATCTTCCGATAGCCGTCGGGGCCGATGAAGCTCTGGACTTTGTGCCCGAGCGCGTCCTCGAGCGCCTTGATGCAATCCGGATTCGTATCCGTCGCGGCGACGATCTCGACGGCGGGGTCCCTGCTCATCACGAGAGTCCGGTGGCGCCCGGCACCGCCCGGTCCAATCGCTCCTACACGCACCTTCGTGCTCTTACCCATTTGGTTATCCTCCTACTGACACCACTGTTGCTTGCCCTTACGGGTCATCAACGCTCCGGCCGGCCTACTTGTACTTAGGCTTGAGAGCCTTCCGCTGGACGGACGAACGGCAGGCATAGTCGAGTACCTGGATCACCCGCGTCGCCCACTCGGGGGTTATGATCAACTCCTCGCCCTCGAGGAGGTGACCGCGGATATTGCGGTAGTACTTCTCGTGTTCGGGCTTCTCCATGGGGACGGTGGTGGCGATGCGGCTGCCGTCCTCCGCCATGGTGTGAACGGTGCAGGACGAGTGGTCGGCTACGATCGCTCCCTTCGTGCCAATGATCTGGATCATTGGTTTGCCGACCATGGAGATGCTCGACGCCGTGTGGATCGCGACCGCGTCACCCCCGAAGCGGACGACGGCCTCGACTTCGTCCTCGTTTGTCGTATCCATCCACACTTCCTTGACCTTGTAGCCACAGATTTCGGTCATTTCGTAGCGCATGACCTGAAGCATCCACTCGATGAAGTGCGCGCCCCAATCGTAGATGATCCCGCCGGAGATCTTCTTGTCGCTACGCCACCACTTACCGGGGCGCCCGTAACCGCCTGCGTAGGACTCCCACCGGAAGGGCCGTCCGATCTTCGGGAGATGCTTCATGATCGTGAGGATATTCGAGTCCCAGTGGCGATTGTGATATGTCGAGAGCATGACCTTGTTCTTCCTGGCTGCAGCCATCATCGCCTCGCACTCCTCGACCGTGATGGCGAACGGTTTCTCGACGACGACGTGCCGCCCTGCGTTGAGGCAGCGGATCGCCGCCTTCGCGTGCAAGTTGTGCGGGAGGATGATGACGACGAGCTCGACGGCAGACTTCCGAAGCATCGTGCCGAGATCGTTGTAGGTCTCGATACCGGGGTAGTCCTGCTTCGCCGCCTCGGTTCGTTTAGGGTCAATATCGCAGACCGCAAAGGGGACGAGTCCCTCGTGCACGCGCATTGATTCCAGATGGTGCCGGCCCATGTTGAATGCTGGGCCGTATCCGACGACACCGACCTTGACCTCTTTCTTCTCAGCCATGAGTCTCTAAGCTCCTCGCTGTGTTACACGATCCTGCAGAGGCCGCCTCCGCAATGTCCCGCAAGGATACACGAAAGGTACTCCTGAATCAATGAAGCCGCGAGGTGGGGGTGCACGAACAGTTTTGCTGGGTGAGCCCGGCCCCCGAGTCCCGTAGGGACGACGGAACATCCATCCCGTGCAAACTCCGCCGTCCCTGCGGGACTCCGGTGTTCTCATATCTGCCCGTGCTCCGTAAACCCAGGAATCAATTCCTGGGCTATTGCCCGCCGTGCCTTCGGCACTGATGCTGGATCTGGAGTAATGTGCCCAGTCCCTGCGGGGCTCACGCTCGGATTCACGACCGTGCTCGAGCCCCGGCGTTTCATCACGGCTCTCTCGTCTGTCCCCGCGGCTGAGGCTGGATCTTACGGCCCCCGCTCCGAGTCGAGGCCTTCCCGTCCCCGCTACTGACGCTCGTCCCTTTGGGACGGTGCCAGGAGCTCCGAGGGCGGGCAATAATCATGCCGGCTCCTGCGAGAGTGTTCGTGCACCCGCGAGGTGGTGAGCTGTTGGCGGGACCGTTTTGTTGTAGCCGTGTACCGTCGGGCTCCTCGTCGCGGGGCCACAGCCGCCCCTGCGGGGCCGGCTCCGGAGCCTCGCCCCCGGTGGAGAGCATGGCTCATTTTGCAGCCGCGGAGAAGTCTGCCCTGTGAATGCGAGCCTCGGTCTTTGCACGGTTGCGCTCCTGCGGGAGACCGGGTATACTGACAGGAAAAGGTGGCATGATTACAGCCTGGCTTCGTAACGTTGCGGCCGTCTTTCTCAGCCTCGCGATCATCGTCGGGCTCGTGACACTGGGACGGTACCAGCAGAGCAAGGGGATCGTCCTCGAGGGCGAGCCGCTGGTCATCCTCAGCCCCCACTGGGCGGGGATCAAGGACGAGTTCAGCCGCGCGTTCCACGAGTGGTATCTGAAGAAGACGGGTGTTGCCGTCAAGCCCGAATGGCTCGACGTCGGCGGGACGTCCGACTGTCTGAAATTCGTCAGTTCCGAGTTTTCCAGGTCGCCGTCGGGGATCAACATTGACCTTTTCTTCGGCGGGGGCGAGCCGGCTGCCCTGCGGCTCAAGGAGCAGGGCTTCCTGGAACGGATCGAGATTTCTCCGGACGTCCTGGGGCGGGTGCCATCGGAGTGTGCGGGGCGGGCAATCTACGACCCTGAGGGGTATTGGTACGGCACCTGCCTCGCCGGCTTCGGGATCATTTACAGCAAGCCCGTGCTCCGGTTCCTCAAGGTCGCCGAGCCGGTGAGCTGGGCCGACATGTCGAAGCCGGAGTTCTACGGCTGGACGGGGAGCGGCGATCCACGCAAATCCGGCAGCGTGCACATGCTCTACGAGATCGTCCTCCAATCCAAGGGTTGGGACGAGGGCATCCGGCTGCTACGCCAGTTCGCGGGCAATGTGCGCTATTTCACCGACGGCGGGAGCGACGCCCCGGAGTTCGTCGCCATGCGGGAGCTTGCGTGTGCTGGGGCGATTGACCTCTACGCGCTGCCGCAGGTCGCCCGCATGGGCGCGGAGAATGTCGGCTTCCTTTTCCCCGAGGGCCAGGCGGTCGTCAACCCCGATCCGATCGCGGTCCTCAAGGGCGCACCGCATCTCGCACTCGCCAAGGCATTCGTCGAGTTCACGCTCCGCCCCGAAGGTCAGAGGCTCTGGATGCTTCCGCCGGGGAGCCCGGGCGGACCGAAGCAATTCGCCCTCAACCGCTTCTCCGTCATCCCCGGCCTCTATGACGAACTGGCCGGAAAGGCACAGCTCCCGATGAATCCGTTCACGGTCAAGTCGGGCCTCAAGTTCGACGCAAAAAAGGACTCGAAACGCCGCCGCGTACTCGACGACTACCTCGGTGTCACCCTCATAGACACCCACCTCCAGCTCACCCGGGCCTGGAAAGCCATCATTGACGCTGGCCGCCGCGACGGGGGGCTCCCTGACGAGCCGCTACGGATCATGACCGACCCGTTCCTCTCCGAGGACGAGTTGATGCAGCTCGCGGAGAGGTGGAACGAGAAGAAGTTCCGACAGGAGAAGCTGAATGAGTGGACACGACAGGCCTACGATGCCTACCGGCGAGCCGAGAAGCTCGCCCGGTCGTATTCCGACAGTCGAGTGGATCGGCGACCTGCCTGGTAAGCTCAGGTTGATAGATCAGACGCTGCTCCCGGTGGAGTTCCGGCAGATTGACTGTGAGACGCCCGAGCTGGTCTGGGAGGCGATCAAGGAGTTGCGCGTCCGCGGCGCCCCTGCGATCGGCGTCGCTGCCGCCTTCGGTACCGTACTCGGCGTCCAGAACGTGTCCGACGATCCGGCCGCGTTCTTCGAGGCGCTCGAGGCGGTCACTGCGTATCTCGCCAGTTCACGCCCGACAGCCGTCAACCTCTTCTGGGCTCTGGAGCGCATGAAGAAATGCGCTTCGAGCCACACGAGCGAGCCGGTCGCACGGATCAAGCGGGCGCTCCTCGACGAGGCGCGGGCGATCCTCGATGAGGACAACGAGCTTTGCCGCCGCATTGGCCGCTTCGGAGCCGAACTGCTCCCGCAGGAGTGTACGGTGTTGACGCACTGCAACGCCGGCGGCCTCGCCACCGCGGGCTACGGCACCGCACTCGGTGTCATCTATGCCGCGCAGGAGATGGGGAAGAAGATCAGAGTCTTCGCCGACGAGACGCGGCCTCTCCTCCAGGGTGCACGCCTCACCTCGTGGGAGTTGCTCCACGCTGGGATCGACGTCACCGTCATTGCCGACAACATGGCCGCGACGGTCCTGCGAAACGGCTGGATCGATTGCGTCATCGTGGGCGCCGACCGGATCGCAGCCAACGGCGACACTGCCAACAAGATCGGCACGTACGGCCTCGCCATTCTCGCCAAGGAGCACGGCGTCCCGTTCTACGTCGCTGCACCTTTCTCGACCTTCGACCTCTCGCTCGCATCCGGCGACCGGATTCCGATAGAGGAGCGAAAGCCAGAGGAGATCACGGAGTGCAAGTGGTGCGGACGGCCGCTCGCGCCTCGGGGCGTCAGAGTCTTCAACCCTGCCTTCGATGTTACGCCCGCCCGCTATATCACCGCAATCATTACCGAGCGCGGTGTCATCCACGCACCGGACAAAGCGAAGATCCAGCGGGAGGCGAGCGGCTCGTAGCAAGACACCGCCTCGCCGGGGCACCGTCGCACATCCTCCTGAGCGACGGTCATCCGGTCAAGCGTACCAGCCCTGACAGCACATATCCCCCTCGCTTCGCCCCCCGCGGTTCGGAGTCCCACGACCTTCTCGGCCGTACTCGGCGTCGAGAGAGGATGACCGATCGCTCGCCTCCCCAGCGAGACGAGAGCGTGCGGCTACTTCGATCGCGGGATCACGGGCAGGAGGATATGGGACGGATGAGCTCGGTCGTGGAGGACGGTCTGATGAGCGATCTGGAGTTCGGCGTCCATGCCGGGTTCGTGGCCTGTGTTGGGGTTGCGATCCCAGAGCGGGAAGCAGCTGCTCGTGATGTCCACGCGGATGCGGTGGCCTTTCTTGAAGAGGTTGCTCGTGACCTGGAGGTCAATCGTGTACTCGTAGACGCGGCCGGGTTCGATGAGCGAGGGCTTGCCCCAGACGTCCTCCCGATAGCGTGCGCGGATCACACCCTCGGTGAGATTGATCGAGCGGCCGTCGGGGTAGACGTCGGTGAGGCGCGCGACGAAATCCGTGTCCGGCGCCGAGGAAGCCGCGTAGAGCTTGACGATCACGGGACCTGTGACCTCGATCTCCTCGGCGAGCGGCTCGGTCGTGTAGACGAGCATGTCGTCCCGGCGCTCGACGGGGCGCTGGTCGAACGGGCCGGGGCGGATCACGTTCCGTATGGCTTCCCAGAAGAGGCCAACGGAGTGGTTGCCGCCGAGCGTGGGGACGGGGTTCTCAGGGTCGTAGTCGTAACGGTCGGTCGGTTCGTCACCGGGGCGTTCGGTGCTGAGCACGCCGTTGCCGTAGAGAGAGTTGGCGGCACCGCGGCTGTGGAAGTAGAACTTCGTATATCGCGTACGACGGAGCGGCCACTCGTACTCGCCGTGCCACTCGTTCGCGCCCATGACGAAGAGGCGGATCGGGGCGTCGCCCTTCGGCGGTCGCTTGGCCTTGAGTTGCTGGTCGAACCACTGTAGGTAGACCTTGAAGCCGTCCACGAGCGAGTCGCGACCGAAGTCTATCTCGCCGAAACGTGAGCTGCCGGTCCAACCATGTCCCCAGGGGCCGATGAGGACGCGATGCCGCTTGCGAAGTTCGGGCGGCGAGTGCTTCATTAGCCCCGCGTAGTTGGCGAATGTCTCGCCTGCGTAGTAGTCGTACCAGCCGCCGATGAGGAGGAGGGGCTGGGTGAAAAGGTGGTACTTGTCGCGTAGGCTGAGGAGCCGCCAGTGGTCATCGAAGGCGGAGTGCTTGACGTAGTCGCGCCAGAAGGGTACTTCCCCCGCGCCGCTCTGCTCGTCGAGCGTCAGGAGCGGTAGTCGCCGGAAGAGCTTGTCCATGTCGTAGGCGGACATCAACGGCAAGCCGCTTGTCCGCGAGGGGACCTCGAACACGAGCCAGATCAGGTTGAGTGCCAGGCTGAATGCGCCGTCGCAGTAGTACGCTCGTTTCCAGCAGTCGCCGCTCATGAACATCGGGATGAGCGCCTTGAGATGCGGGCTCTGCTCGGTGGCGGCGAGGAATTGCGTGGCGGCGAGATAGGAGGCCCCGTACATCCCGACCTTCCCGTTCGACCACGGTTGGCGCGCGATCCACTCGACCATGTCGTAGCCATCCCGGGCTTCGGCGGTGAAGGGATACCAGTCGCCAGCGGAATCGAACCGGCCGCGGCAGTCTTGTGTCACATAGGCGTAACCATGCTTGGCGAACTGCACTCCGTCCCACCACAAGCCCAGCCGGTTATAGGCAGTGCGGGTGAGGATCGTCGGGTACTTGCCCTCCTTCTCCGGGAGGACGATCGTGGCGACCAGCTTTACCCCGTCCCGCATGGGGACAGGAACGTTACGCAAGATTCGGCAATCGCGTGTGACGGAATCGGTCATCGAGTTCTCCGATCGTTCGAACGATTTGGCTACAGTTTGCCCCTAAGGTCGGGAGCATCCACCTGGAGCTTGGCCAGGAATGAGATCGCGTCTCCTGCCGAGGCAAAGCTGTACGTGAAATACTCGTTCCGATTGGTCTTGAGCAGAATCTCCACCTCCTGGAGGTTCTTGGCTATGTCCTCTCCGAGCGATAGCGTCGTCTCGACGCCCATGGCCAGCCGGTCTCGTATTGGCTCCAGTAGCTCCCTCCCGACCGCTTCCTTAGTCTCTGGCGAGAGGAGTTGAAAGCTCTTCCACGACTCAAGGGGGGTGAGAGAATCCTTCTCAGGCCAGTCGAACTCGACCCCGTGAGTACGCAGAACCGCGCACGTGTGTGCGAACGGGATTTCGTAAAACTCGATGCCGAAGCTCTGCATGAACTCCTTCGCGGGAACCGACCAGTTTCCGGAGAGCACAGCAGTGCTCTTGCGAATCGTTGGGTGGCTCTTTCGGAGGCTATAGTGAGAGGCGCAAGTCCAGCTTGCCTTATCTCGATTGTGCTTCTTGTAGCGCAGGTACTTCGACTCGACGAGCACTACGGGAGCCCCACCGGGCGTCTCGATGATCGCGTCGAGCTGGTACTTGTTGCCGGATCGGTTGACCATCGTCAGTTTGATACCCTTCCTTTTGTCAGGGCGGGACCCGCCCCGATCGTAGACGTAGCCCCTCGCTTTACAGATGGGGCTGATGATTCGTTCCAGTTCGTCCTCGATCAGTTTTCCCAGTGCCTCACCCAGCGCGCTTGCAGGGTTCTTTGTCGTCACGGTATCACCTATTTCGTCAGGGTCAGGACGACCTCCTTTAGCTTGACCCTGTGTCTCTGAGGATTCTCTCGCCATTTCTCGCCGCGAGTTCGCAGTTCCTCCACCGTCCAAGAGGAGAATCCCAGCCCCAGGGCAAGACGGGCGAGATACTCGTGAGTCGGGACATAAACGCCGTACGGCGCGGAATCCCCGAGCACAAGAACGAAATCTGAACCACGCTTGAGAGCCTCGAACACCCTTTGGAGAACCGTCAGCATGTCATTGAAGTAGCCGGCCACCATGAAGTCGTAGCTCTTCTTGCCCCCCTTCTCCATTCGTCTCTCGGAGAGCTCTCCGATCTTCGCCACCAGCTCCTTGAATACCTCCGGGTTCGCTGCCTCCACCTCAGGGCTCAAGCCGCCGTGGGCGCCGAACGCCTCGCGCCTTACCTGGGTCGTCGCGCTCATGATGAGTTGCTCACGGACCTGTTGTGTGATCTCTCCCCAGGTCTTGAACCACCCGAAGAAGTACGTCTCCAGCCGGGTCCGGTCTGCATAGTCGTAGTTGTTGAGGTAAGGCGGCGATGTGATTGCCAGGTCAATGCTTCCCGGTCGAATCGCCGAGTGCCGTTGGCGAGCGTCCCCGTGGATCAATATACACTGAACGCCTTTCTGACCGTAAAACATTTGCATGAACTGAAGGTCGTCAATCATCCGCCGCACCTGCAATCGGAACTCGGCGACAGCGTCCTTCTCGACCGCCCTTTCGTGTATCTTGTTCGGCGCAATGTACGGCCAGCCCGTGGCCGCTTTGGACGCGTTTCGTAGAGTATCGGTGAGCGCAAGATCAAGAAACGCGCGGACTCGATCGCTAAGGACCTCATCTCGGATCGCATTTCGGATCGCAAGCAGCTTCAGAAGATTGCCCGGAGAGTAGCACTTGCGGACCAGCTCCGGGAGATCTTCGATGCTGACCCCTTCGCTCGCAAGAATAGCCTCGGCCTTTGCCATCACCGCATGGTACGCACTTGCTATCTCCTGGACACCAACCGTCCAGTCGGTCTTGGTTCGCGCAACCCAGTAGACGAAGGGATGTGCCTCCACGCCGATCGAGTTCACTCCATGCCGCTTGGCCTCCACGGACGTCGTCCCACACCCAACAAACGGATCGAGAATCCAGTGCTCACTGTTCAGGCCGTACTGGAGGATCTTGGCTTCGACGAACCTGTAGGAGTAGCCCGCGGGGTACTTGAACCAACGATGAACCGGTGCGCGAAGGCTATCCTTGAACGTCCCGTACTCAGCGTCTCCTGCCGCAACATAGGCAGCCCTCGAGTCCTGAACAGCCCATGTCTCCATCGTGCGCCTGACCTGGGCGTCATTTCCCGGTACAGCCGCCCCCAGTGCTTCGGCATCATCATCCGGCTTTTTGGGAGTGCTCTTCCGGAATCCTGTCCTATTTGGTTCCTTGGAGGGCGCACCGAGGTCGCACAGCTCGATCCGCCTGTTCCTATCTGTCCCGCGAGTGCTCAACGAGTCCTCACCAATAGCCTACCGATCAAGCCCCTCAGCGCATCTCCTTTGCACGTCGCATGGCGCACTTCTACCCCGAGTATAGCGTGATTCCTCACGGGCTCAAAGCGTTCTCGAAATCCCTCGGCTGCGATCCCGCCGCAGGGCCGCTTCAGGTGCTATGAATCCTCTTCCGGACCTTCGCCCAGGACGCCGTGGTGAGGAAGCTCTCCTCCATGTCGTTGACCATCGCGATGAACTTCTTGAGGGGGACGGAGAAGGAAAGGGCGGCTTCGGGTACGAAGGGGCGGGCGGAGACGTCGAACATGCCGAGGACGGCTCGCGGCTCGGGCCGCTGCCCTTCGAGATAGGGGCGCTGGGTGATCGTCGAACAGCCCGCACCGAAGGGGCAAATGACCCCGTCGGGCGCAGCCGTGTCGAACCCTGCAAGCGTATAAAGCCCGGAGAGGACGTCGGGCGAGGCGAAGAAGATCACGACATCCGGCGCGTCCTTCTCCGTGAGCTTGTCCCAGCGCTTGAACACGGCGTACCTTGCAGGAGCCGAGAACGGGACGGCGTCCTTCATAAGCTCGCGGACGAGTTCGGGCGTCTTCTTGTATCGTTCGCCCTCGATCTTGCCGGGGATGCCGCACGAGAGGAAGTACTCGAAGTCCGGCATCGTCTGTGTCGTGAAGCCGAGGTAGCGCTTGCCGCCAAAGCAGCCTATAGAGTCCTTGTCGAAGCTTACGGTCTCCCCGCGTCGAGCGAGGTCGAGCTGACCGACCATACAGACATGCCCCTTCGTCGGCCGAAGGAACTTCCTGCAGCCCACGTCGTCCGAGTAGTACATGCAGATCGGTAGTTCCGCAGGGCCGAAGTACTTCGCCCACAAACCTATGAACCGGTCGCGAAGCCGGACATCCATATCCTCTTCCTCCGTGTGTTCTGAGTCCTCTACGCTTCGGTTAGCCGTTCAGATTTCCAGGAATAACCTCTCCACATAGGGAGCGAACCCCATTTTCTTCCAGAACGCGCGCGAGACGGGGTTGTGCGTAGCGATGGTGAGTTCGATGCGGCTGAGGCCAAGGGACTCGAACCATCCCTTTGCCTCGCGGAAGAGCCGTTCGCCAATCCCCTTGCGCCTGAAGGGTGCGGCTACGGCGAGGTCGTAGATGAAGCCGTGCTCCTCGAGCTCGAAGACGGGGACGCCCTGGACGATCGTCGCAAGGCAGTAACCGACCACCTTGCCACCAACCTCGGCTGCGAAGACCCGCGATCTCTCGCTTGCGAGATGTCCTCTGAGAAACTCCGCAAACTTCTCGTGGCCGTCCGGCGCTCGCGAATAGAACGGGTCGCACTCCTTATGAAAGTCCATGAATTCCTTCCACAGTTCCACGATAGCCGCCACATCGGCCTCTGCTGCCTTTCTCACGACGACTTGTTCTCTGCTCATCCGATCTCCGTACCTGCTGGGTACGACGTCGGAACGTGACACGGCGCGCTCCCGCAGCCAAATGGTAGCGTCCGTGCCCGCCGAGTTCCAGCGGAACCCGGTACTGTGGGCACGGTTGAGCGAAGCCCGTTGCATCTATCGAACCGTCAGTACCCCGACTCCTCCCGGCTGACGATCCGGCCGTCTTTCATGAAAAGGAGACGGTTGCCGAGGTCGAAAGGGAAGGCGCCGTGGGTGGTAACGATGACCGTAACGCCCTGCACCTTGTTCAGTTCGACGAACTTCTGTGTCACTTCCTTTGCGGTGATCGGGTCAACGCCGCCCGTCGGCTCGTCGGCCATGAGTAGGACGGGATTGTTGACGAGCGCACGAGCGATAGCGACGCGCTGCTGCTGGCCGAGACTGAGTTCGGCCGGGAGGTGCTCGGCGCGGCCGAGGATGTCGAACCTCGTGAGCAGATCCTCGACTCTTTTCCGCCGCTCCTCTTTGTTCAGGCGCGTCGGGGCGAGAGCGACCTCGACGTTCTCGAACGCAGTGTAGGCCGGCAGGAGGTTGAAGTCCTGGAAGATGAAGCCGATCTTGTTCATGCGGACCAACGCGAGCTCCGCGTCGGACATCTTTTCAAGGGCATTCCCCTCGAGCGAGACGGTGCCGGAGGTCGGCCTGTCGAGGCCGCCCAGGAGGTTCATCAGCGTGGACTTGCCCGTGCCGGACCGGCCGACGATCACGACGAAGTCACCCCGGCGAATCTGGAGGCTTACGTTATCCACGGCCTTCACGGGCGAGCCTCGTCCTCGAGCATAGACCTTGCACAGTTCGCGGCATTCCAGGAGCGTATTCTCTTCCATGTCTTACCTCACAGACGACGGAGCGCCTCGGCCGGACTTAGCCGGGACGCCTTGCGAGCCGGGAATATACCGGCCACGATGCCCCCGGCAAGAGCCAAGACGCCCCCCAGTAACACGGCCCACGGGACGAGCAGCGTCCCGTACGGGGCGGAGCCTGCGGGGCCGGCCGGGGGTGGAAGGGCGGACGCGACTGGATAGGCCATGACATAGCCGACGACTGCCCCGACCAGCGCCTGGATGATTGACTCCAACATGATCTGTCGCATTACAAAGGAGCTCGGCCAGCCAATCGCCTTGAGCAAACCGATCTCACGCGTGCGCTCGGAGACAGAGGAGAGCTGCGACTTTGCGGCGAAGAGAGTAACAAAGACGACCAGGATGACCGTGATGATCCACGCGGTCCTGTAGGTGATCGCGACAGCCTGCCGAGCTGGTACAAAGCAATTGTAGCTGAGAACCGTGGTGTTCAGGAGTGTGTCGTGGACGGCTTTCTGGACCCTTTCGACGTCGCGCGCGTCCTTCACCTCGACGAGGGCAATGTTCAGGTCGCCCGCGTCCTCCTTGATGCAGCGTGCGGTGACCATGATCTGCCGCACGAGGCTGATCGGGGCGTACATATTGGCCTTTCCGGGACGGATGAAAGTGTTGGCGATTCCTACGACTCGAAGCTCCAGGCCGAATGCCTTGAGCGTATCGCCTACTTTGAGTTTCTTGGCCTTGGCGAACGCCTCTTCGAGTATGACCGCGTCCTTGTCCTTGTCGGTCAGGTAACGGCCTTCGATGATCTCGCCCGGGCCGCAAACCGCTGTCCCAGTCGCGATGTGATGGATATCGAGGCCGCCGATCGTGAGATTCTCTCCCTTTGGGGGCCGAGACGCCTCTCCTGGCGGCTTGCCGTCCCTCGGCGGCGGTTCGCGGGAATGGACTCGGCTGTCTTCGTGGTACAGGAGGTACGGGGCGACGTCCTCGACGCCCGGAATTTGCCGGAGCTTTTCGAGCTCCGGCTCGTGCATCATCAAGGTGTACTGTCCATCAGCCACGGGGCCGAAGCCCTTGTTCTGGTCGTAGTCTCTGTCAACGCTGTATGCGGCAAGGTGCGTGCCGGTCTTCAGCAGCAGGTTGACGGTCCGGCCGACGTACGGTTTGGCCACGGAGACCACGGCTGTGATCACGGCGACGGCGATCGCGTAACCGAGGATGTTGCCGGCCGTTCGGAACTTGCGTCGCCACAGCTCCCTCAGAGCGAAGCTCAGCAGACTTGCCCAAAGAAGCGTCAGCATGACCTCTCTCACGTCACGCTTCAACCAGCTCTCGCGCCGTTCGCTCAAGTGGTCACCTCACAAGCGGCGAAGTGCTTCCGCGGGTTTCAGACGATAGGCTCTCCAGGCCGGCAAAAGCCCTGCAACGCCCCCGCCGGCCAGTGCCAAGCCCATACCGAGCGCAACAATCCAGACGGAGATCACTACTTGGCCGCCGTAGTAGTTGCCCCAGCGCAGGAACAGCAGTACCAGAACCGCGACGAGGCAGCCGATAGCACCGCCGACGACCGCCTGGATCGCAGACTCGGCGAGAACCTGCCGCATCACGCGCGAACTCGACCAGCCGATCGCCTTGAGGATGCCGATGTCCGCGGTGCGCTCGATCACGGAGGAAAGCTGCGACTTTGCCGCGAACAGCGTGACGAAGAGAGCGATCACGAGCGATACTACCCACACGAGCTTCATCGTGATCTCCGTCCCGGTCAGGGCGGGGCGGTAGCACTTGTAGCTGGCGAGCACAGCGTCGGGGACGAGTTCCTTGACCTTCTTCATCACACTGTCTTGAACCCTCGGCTCGGCGACGCGCACGAGAATGATGTTCATGCCGCCTTCCAGGCGTGGATTGCTCCTGCGTACGATCTCCTGGACGACCTCGAGCGGAGCGTACATATCGGGCCTTGCGGGGCGGATGCCGGTGTTGACAATACCGACTACCCTGAATCGCCGGCCGAAGGCGTCAATCGTGTCGCCCTCCGCGAGACCCGTTGCCCGGGCAAAGGGTTCCTCGAGCAGGACCGCATCCATATCCCCTGGTACGAGGAACCGGCCAGAAAGGACATCCTTCGGAGCACAGAACGATTCCCATATGCCCAGGTGCACCAGATCGAGCCCCGCCATGCTTCGCCCGGTCGAGGAACCCTTCTCGATCTTCCGGAAGAGCAGGTAGGCAGCGGTGCCTGTGACGCCCGGCACCTCCCGGATCTTCGAGAGGCAACTCTCGTCCAGCATCATCGTATAGAGCGTATCCGTGCACGGACCGCCATCGCTGAACTCGTCCTGGTTCGGGGCAGGCACGTAGACAATAAACTTGGTGCCAGGTATGTCAAGTTCCTTCTTGGCGGCCAGGGCATGGGACCGGACGATGGATATGGCAGCGACCAGGAAGGACACGGCGAGCGCGTAACCGAGGACATTCCCGGCCGTCCGGGTTCCGTGTCTCGAAAGCTCCATCAGAGCGTAGCGGTACATGGCAGCTCTACAAGCGGGTGCCTTCGATCCATCTCGCAGTGCGTCCTTTCAGGTGGGTGCACGAACAGTTTTGCTGGGTGAGCCCGGCCCCTGAGTCCCGTAAGGGACGACGGGTAATAGCCCAGGACGAAGCCTTGCGGAGTCCTGGGGCCGACGGCACGAGGTCAACCAGCCGAGTCCCGTAGGGACGACGGAACATCCATCCCGTGCAGCCTCCGCCGTCCCTACGGGACTCCGGTGATCTCATAGCTGCCCGTGCTACGGAACCCCAGGAATGAATTCCTGGGCTTCTGCCCGCCGTGCCTTCGGCACTGATGCTGGATCTGGAGTAATTGCCCCCAGTCCCTGCGGGGCTCACGCTCGGATTCACGACCCTGCTACAGCCACGGCGTTTCATCACGGCTCCCTCGTCTTCCCCGCGGCACTGAGCCTGGATCTTACGACCCCCGCTCCGAGTCGAGGCCATGCCGTCCCGGCTACTGACGGTCGTCCCTTTGGGACGGTGCCAGGAGCTCCGAGGCCGGGCAATAATCGTGCCGGCCCCATGCGAGAGCGTTCGTGCACCCCTTTCAGTGCACACTTTGCGAAGTCCATACCATTAGTATATACTATAAGATGTTGTTTCTGCGCAAGGTCTGCGCAGAAACTAACCTGTTACCCCGGAGGAGCTATGGCATTGACCGTGACAAGTTCGGCGTTCAAGCATGGAGAGCCAATCCCGCGGAAGTACACGGGTGAGGGGTCGGATGTCTCGCCGCCTCTGTCCTGGACAGGCATGCCGGAAGGGACGAAAGAGATCGCCCTGATCTGCGACGACCCGGATGCACCGATCGCAGAACCATGGGTGCACTGGGTGATCTACGGGCTTCCACATACCTGTACCGGCCTCGGGGAGGGCGTGGCGAAGAAGGACAAGCTCGGTGACGGCTCCGCACAAGGTAGGAACTCGTTCGGCCGGATCGGCTACAACGGTCCGATGCCGCCGCCCGGACACGGCGTTCATCACTACCATTTCAAGCTCTACGCCCTCGACCGCCCCACAGGCCTCAAACCCGGTGCGACAAAGAAGGAGCTGCTCCGCGCAATGGAGGGGCACATCCTCGCCCAGGGCGACCTCGTCGGCACGTACAAGCGATAGCGGGCATCTCCCCGCGGCCCCACAGTCGCGCCGCGGTGAACCGCAGCCGATCGCCGCACGGCGCAACGCCGGCTCTCAGAACTCCGGCTTCCTCGACAGCGCCTCGGCCCGATCGGCAAACTCCAACTCTGCCTGCGCGGCGCGCACATTTCCGACCGACTTGAACTGTGCTGCCCGCGCCCGCGCCGTCGCTGCTTGAGTGCTGAAAAATTCTCGCCAGTACTCCGTCGCGGTCTTCTCGACGTGTTGGAGGAACTGAATCTGCCGCCATAGATAGTACTTGGCCAGACGCA
>Ga0272448_1002040_pt1 | contig 26127 bp, 28 predicted proteins | sample YNPCB0191_FD_202220 | JGI IMG/M metagenome (GOLD analysis project Ga0272448, IMG submission 202220) | Hot spring sediment microbial communities from Yellowstone National Park, WY, United States - YNP-CB-019-1 | ecosystem: Environmental > Aquatic > Thermal springs > Hot (42-90C) > Sediment... | reverse complement strand
CCATAGGTAATATCACACTCATAAGCCTCGCGACGAGAGGATGGCCTTAAATGTTCAAGCCTCTCATCCCCATGGCTTTTGTCAGAATAATTAGGATCAAAGACAAAAGACTTTGACTCCTGAATAATAATACCAACCGAAAGCCCCAAGAGATTAAATGTCGGTCCATTCCAACCAGCATCGCGTCTTGCTAGATAGTCATTAACCGTCACAAGATGAGCGCCTCTTTCTTTTAAGGCACGAAGATACAAAGCAGGAACAGCAGATAAAGTTTTTCCTTCACCCGTTTTCTGCTCTGCCACTTTACCCTCAAACAAGGCAACCGCCGCCATCAACTGAACATCAAAATGCCTAAGGCCAATAGCACGAAAGGAAGCCTCGCGCACCAAGGCAAAAGCTTCAGGCAAAATAGACTCCAAAGATTCACCTTTTTTTATTCTTTCTTTAAACTCCAAGGTCTTTTTAGCAAAATCAGAGTCTTTCAGCTTTTTAACCTTTAAGTCGTAAGAATTAATTTTCTCAACTACTTTGGCGAGACGATCAACTTCTTTAGCATTTAAATCAAGCAATTTGGAAATAAATTTAAACATAACTACTGCAAAAATATTAACAAGGTAAGTATAGCAAAGAAAAACGCTAAGTGATAATGAAGACTTAAGAAATCAAAAACAGTAGGCTAAAGGCCATAAAAAGAAAAAAGCAACCAAAAAAATGCTTCTTCCTTTTTAAAAAGGCTACTTTAGCCTACTGTAATTTTAAGCCAAACAAACTTCAAAAGAGGTGAGGCAAACCCTTAAAAATAAGGATAAAAAAGGGTCTGCCCCACCTAATAAAACTTAATACTGAGGATCAGGGTTCTCCTCACAATACTTCAAAATACGCCTGTGCGTCTCCTCTGGGGGAAGAAGTCTCCCTGCGCTGTCAAAGAAACAGTCTTTTTTGACTTTTTCCTGTTCCTTCCGAAGCGCCTGTGGGATTAACCTCTCGGAACGTCGGGTATAGGTTTCTAAAGGTATGACACTTATCTTTGGAAAAGGAATCTGAGGACTAGGGACAAGGCGGATTCGGGAAGTAGTATTGTGATCTGCTGTCATCAGAGCAAACTGGGCCAGTGGATCCGCAGACTTGTTGCCATCTAAAACTGACACTATGTTGGTATTAGATGTGCCAAGGTTGGGATAGAAACCACCTCTTCCGACCATAGCCGCAACTCTACTTATCGCCTCAGTAGGAATTCCACCTGTAACCATTCCGCCGCCTGGTTCTGCAACAGATCTAAAAGCATCAACCGCACGCGACGCGCTCTCATAAAAAGTAACACAATGGTAGTGCGCCCCAAGAACAAGGCTACGGTGATAACCCCAAAGAAAAACCTGCCACTGAAATTCTTGTGGGACTCCCTTGGGAGCAGACCAAACTTCAACTAGGCCATGGGGAGTATTTTGGAGAAGATCTAAATAATCACTCAGGTCCTCACCACGCTCCCCAATAAAGACTAATACGGCATAAACCCTCGAGTCCTGAGTCAATTTTAAAATTTCCTTCCAGGCCTCAAGAATAAGAGTAGTTTTACCCAATCCACCTTCACCAAGAATATAAGTTGTTTGCCCATAGCCCTGAACAGCTCCCAAAAGATAGACCATCCTCCAACCTATGCTTCCGCCTTTATCCAGAGGAATCATCTCTTGAGGATATTCAGGCAACACTTCAAAGTCAAAAAATGGCCTATGAGAGAAAGGCTTTTGGCCATTTACGGAGGTGATATAAACAAGGCCACCTTCAACCTTCATCTCCACTTTATCCCCCATCCTCAAATTGTAGTGCTTAACCACAGAAGGGGGAACTTCCAAACCCCAGCTCCTCAAATCACCTGGATTGATCTCCCCTTTTTTCAAAAGAGCAGCATAATCTTCAGGGTTGAGGTAATGGGGGTAAGGTGTCGGAAGAGCAATACTCTCTCCAGCAAGGGCCCAAAAAAACGTGGGCCCAAATGGGTTGGCCAATACCCCTTGACAACTATCGTGTATTATTTTGTCAAAAGGAAAAGAGGTTAAAAGCCTCTGTAAATCCCTCTCCAAAACCAAGACTGTACGAGGAGTCGGGGCCTTACCATAAACGGATAAGTCGTCAGGGTTAATTTTATCCTGAATAACATACGCAGAAATCATAGTTCCTCCTTTTTCTATTACTATTTCTATCCTTGAGGATTTGGCGCTATTTTTCTTTTTGGATACGCCACGCCATAGGCTTAAAGCAGGACTTAAAGACCATGGCATGGCGTACCCAATCGTTTGCTTGGCTTTCAAAGTGCCCTTCTTTACTTAAAGAATAGAAGGCTTATCTTCCTGCCTTAAGTAAAGAAGAATTAAATTTTTAAATAAATTCTCCAGTTTTAACCAACTAACAAAAGCTAGTTGGCTAAAAAAGAGACACAGCAAGAAAGTTAATTAAAAAGGGCGTTTACCAAAAGAAAAGGAGGATGGGAATCAAAGATCCCCATCCTCTCTCAAGAGTCAAGCGCCTAGATACCCGCAAAAAAGCGCCAACAATACAAAGAGAACAAAAAGGACAAGGCAACCCAGCATCGACCTTTTAACCATCCACAAATCAAACTTGTAAGATGATAGTGGATCGACTTGGTCAAGTTTTTGTTTCATGACACAATCTCCCAAATTGACATAAGAATAAACGGTAATGCCTAGGAGAAGGAAACTCTCTTCTAACATGGTTAGCACCCAAAATAGAAGAGCTCCAGTCAAGACAGAATGGTACACTAGAATGATGTGATACTCCGATAGCCTCCAAGCTAAAGTCTGTCAAGGCTTGGTCAGGCCAAAGCTTGACCATGTTCCCTAGAAATTCATCTATCCAATAGGCAAGACTATTTTTGTCGCATTTCAACAATTCCGGTAAAGTGGTGTACCCATTGGGATAGACAATACTTTCACCTTCAGGGCTAGCCTTTAAAAGGCCAAACTTCTTAGCTTGATAATTAAAAGCCCGCAAAGTCTGTTCCATCTGCCTAGGGTTGTCAAAAATCTGGACTCTAATGACATTTGGAAGGTATCTAACCCCCCAAACAGGTAAACTCCCATCCCAGCATTTAGGGAGAAAACAATCAAACTCATCCACGTAAATATCTGTGTCCACTTTTCCTCCCTCTTTTTACTCCTGATCGCTCCCTACATAGATAACAGAGCCAGAAGGGCCTTGGCTTTCATCAACCTCATTAGAAGATGAAGATGTTGAAGACGAACTAAGAACCCTGCCAGTTAACAACGAAAAGACAGGGCCCTGCTGCCCTTCCTGCTGCTGCTGTTCCGCCTGCAACCGTCTGGACTCATCCCTCGCTCTGAAAAGAATCTCTTTCAGACGAGAAACATCATCCATATAAGGAAGAAAATCTGTGCCAGATTTATTAATGTAGATGATTAGCAAAGCCCCAGTACCATACTTCCTGTACCAGAGTGAAAGGAAAAATTCCTTAAGCCACCCGGTTTTGAACCTGTTTTTTACCTCCGGATCTAAATCGACTGTAACATCCTCCGGATCTGCAGCCGTCAACACATCCTGGATACCAGAGTTGACAGTCAAAGAGGTAACAGGAAGCCCTGAATGGCCACCTGAAAAAAACAGATGCTTCAAAAAAGCCCGTGTAGTCTCGGGAAGTAAAAGTATTGCTAAGACTAAAATAATACTCCCAAAGATCCACAAGTTAAAAATACCAACAATCAAAAGAAAAGCCATAAAGATCAATGGCTTGATGACAGGCATCAAACCAGAGAGGCTCTTCCTGATCTTCAAGAGAATTGAATTGTGAGTAAAAATAGTAAAGATCGTTGTTCTTCGTTCCCATTCTAAAAGGGAATACTTTACGACAGCGATCAGCACTAAACAAAAGACCAGAAATAAATTTGCCCCAATATTTAGAGGCAAAGGCAAGAACCACAAAGCGAAAGAGATAAACAAACCCAAAAGGATAGAGACTGGTAAAAATTGCCAGTTCATCACAAAATCCACTGTCGCCACTTTTGAAGGCAGCTGACGGTGAAATAAGATCTCACCCTCTTGGGCGCGATAAATTAATCTGTCCTCCTTTGGAAGCCAGAAAAAATTAAATAGCCGGATAAGAAAACCAGGTTTCTCCTCCGACCCGACCGCAATTTTGGAAAAGATGGAATACAACAACACTACAGCTACCAAAGTAGAAAGGCTGTAGAGAAAGTAGAAACCAATCTTTCCAAAATCAAGCTGGAATTCGGGGCGACCAAAATCTACCAGATCTATCCCAAAATAAAAGAGCATAAAGAGGTAGCCAACAAAGGCTGCCACTAGCAAAATTAAGGCCACTACGGCTCCTAACCAATTTTTTCCTCCCATAAAACCCTTCCTTTCCTTTGAGTCTGTTTGGGCTCCTTCTTTTTTTAGGCGAGCCTCAATCAACCACCAATTAATTAGAGGCTGATTGAGGCCCACCTTCTTTCTTGCTGTGTTGTTAAAGTGCCCTTCTTTACTTAAAGAATAGAAGGCTTATCTTCCTGCTTTAAGTAAAGAAGAATTAAATTTTTAAATAAATTCTCCAGTTTTAACCAACTAACAAAAGCTAGTTGGCTAAAAAAGAGACACAGCAAGAAAGAAAAAAGAAGTGAAAGGACCGCCAAAAAGAAGGCTTTGAAACTTAAAGCAGTCCTTTCACTTACAAAACAAAATAGAATGGTCCTCAAGATTGGAGAAGCCTTGTCTTAGCCAAACGTGCGCATGGGCTTCTGATGAATTTCCAATGTTGCCCACGCTGCCGATTTGTTGGCCAGCTACAACTTGGCTCCCCACGGCAAGATTTTCAGGAAAATGCAGATGCATTATTCCTAACTCTAAACCGTTCTCTAGCCTGAGGGTAAGAATAGAATTGCCCAAGCCATCATAAAACATAGCTGTGACCACTCCATTCATTGGAGCATAGAGAGGAGTCCCATCAGAAGCTATATAATCATAGCCTTTAATGAGTCCACAGCTCCAACTTGTACCCTCACAGCCAGTATGATACCCCCTGGGACCAATGGTGTATTTACCACCAACGAGTGGTTTGCAGTCACCATTGCCTCCAGGATTATCAACCGGCAAACCTTCACCTGGGCTGTCGTCATAGGCATAAGCAACTTTTGGAAAGATCCCAAGAAGTTGCAAAGCCTCCAAGACAAATTTTTTCCAGGGGGAAGGTTCCAAGACCACTCGGTTCACTTCAGGGGTGTTTACCGTAGGCAAATCGCCTCCAGTTCTATTCAAGAGCTCTGAGTAGAGACGGTAGACAAACTCACCCTGTGGAGAATACCGATTCCACCCCATAAACTTGTTAACGAAAGTCTCCTCCCCCTTAGAGAAAGCGTCATCTAGTCCTATCAACCTGAAATACACACAAGCTGCGTAGGCAGACGCCTTTCTGTCCGTCCTCTCGGGGTTAGGAAACATTGTCAAAAGTTCAGGGTAAAGCTCCGGGATCTGAACGGTCCAGAGCCTCTCCCAAGTAGAGCCTATGAACTGCCAAGTCCCCGCAGCTGTAGCCTCGTTCTCATCTTCATAGTTAATATACTGAGGACTCTCACTAAAGGCCACAGCGACGTTTAGGCGTGGGTCACACCATGGGAAATGCGTATAAGCCTCCCAGACTGGATCCCACACCTCAGGAGGAGTGTAAAATTCTACCTCATTTCCATTCCAATAGGTTATGGTGAATGGCTCGATAACTGTTTTTTCGCCATCCACCACAACTGGAACGGAACGGATATTAAAATCCTGGACCCCCAGGAGTTCGGAAACGACTTCTTCATAATGCTGGGGGTCCGTGTCATGATAGTAACCCAAGGATAAAACCAGGGTCACTATCAAGACAAATAGGAAAAAAGGGATATTAGCCAAAAAAAGAAGGAAGAGCTTAAGAGTCAGTTTCTTCATCCTCTTCCCCCTGTGGCTTCAACCGTTCCACATAACCCAACAGTGGTTGATAAAGCTGCTGATTCAAGACAGCAACAACTTCTCCCGTTTGGGGATTAACAACCTCAACCTGGTGAGTCACACCCTTCCCCATACGAAAGTGAAGAGCAAACGACCTATAAGGATCTCCAATCACTTGACGGAAATCATCCAAGTTCTGTATGGCAATCCTTATTCTAATTCCAGCATTTGCACCTTGGGACACAAACCAATCAATGGTTTGTGCCAGGTTAACCCCGGTGTCCCATGGCAAACTGCCTAAGATTGGGTCATTCTTCTGAAGCTCCTTTAAATGTGACCAGTTGTCTATAACCAATAAAATATACTGGCCAGTTTGTTGATACCATCTAACCATCTCATCCCTTAATGCCACTAAGAAAGCATCAACATAAGCTAGCCAACCGAGAGTATTACCCGAGGTCACATCAAAGGTAACAGACCTTGTGGGAAAACCGTACTTCTTCCACTCTTCAATAAGTTCGCCAACATGTCTTTCGGCGAGTTTGCCATAATCCACATGCAACTGTCGCTGCTTTTCGAGAATTTCTTCATTACTCCAGCGTCGAGAAGGGTCTTCGCGCCTAAGAGCAACCAACGCGTCAGGCAAGTCGACACTAAAAACAACACCTCCCTCAGCAGCAATTCTCTCCCGGGTTCTATCTAATAAGCTGGAAGTCAAATCAAACCAGAACTCAACCCTCCCCTCCTGAGCAGTTAAAACAGGAAGGATGGTTGTTTTACCTGACTTCTTCGACGGACCCTCAAATACCCATGATGGATAAAACTTGGGGTCTATTAGATAGGGGGTTCTACCCACATGGCCAAGAACCAACCTACCGTTCGAATCCCCCACAGGAGTGATCGCCTGTGCCACCTGTTGCAAGATACCGGGAGAGGAAACACTGGCCCATCCCCTAACAGAGTGTCTTCCAAAACGGCCAGGCAAATTCCCGCCAGGGAAAAAGGCGCGCCAGGCAACCTCCAAGTCAGGCCCCGTAACAAGCTTCCAGTTACTGATTTCCAGTAACTTTTCGCTCATTGACAATACTGACTGAGAGTCACCCTTACGCACTTTCAATCTCAGAAGCGGAGTAACAAAAAGAAATGGCGTTCCTCTCTGAAATTCAAGACGGAGACAGATATCAACAGGCAGTTTTAGCAACTCGGCAAAATTCTTCGAGCTGAGCTGTCCGCCATCCCAGAAATAAAACGACCATTGATTGTCTATGACAACCTGATCGTCCCCGAACACCACCGACCGCGGCGATGCATAGTCTAGGTGACGCGCATCACCCGTCATAGGGTCGTGGAAAATATCATTAAGCCTCGGAGGAAGACCATAGACAAGACTGTGAAGGCCTGAGCCTGCATTACTACTGGTCAGAACTTTCCCTCCAAAAACGCTACTAAAACGTGATACGAAGTTGGTGGGTGCAAAAAGCCAAAGAGTTCGAGCAATGTGGATAGAACCATCATCAGTTTCCACTGCCCATCTTTTTATAGCATCCAAGAAGCTCCTCCGATAGTCGTTTGCCCCCTCAGCCAAACGAGACATGTTTCCAAAAAACCGGCCAAACATCAGGGGGTGGCAAGTGAGCACCAAGCGCAAGTTATAGCATCCCATTTCGGGAAGCTTGAATAGCGCCGGTACCTCAACTACCTCGCCGTTACCGGCGTCGAAGGGGTAAGGAGAAAGGGTGCTCCCATCAGTAAAAACCACTACCGAGCTGACACCGCTCTTCCCAACAAAGGTAGCTTGTATCTCGCCACCGTCAACCACTTTTGATGGTAACACCCTAAGACCACCAAATAACCAAGTGGCACTGGTGTCCTCGTTGTGCCCATTTGATACCCCGCCAACAGGGTCTCCAGGAGGTAAAAGAAGCCGATGCCTCCCATTAAGACCCAAACGATGGAGTAAAAGCTGAAGACTATTCATAAAACTCTCCTTTCCGAAAAACAAACTTTACTGGCTCCTCTTGTTTCTTGGGTGAGCCTTGATTAATCTCCTAAACTCAAATCTAGAGAATTAAGAAACTAATCAAGGCTCACCCAGATTGGTGTGGGATAATCTTCTTTCTTGCTGTGTTGTTAAAGTGCCCTTCTTTACTTAAAGAATAGAAGGCTTTTCTTCCTGCTTTAAGTAAAGAAGAATTAAATTTTTAAATAAATTCTCCAGTTTTAACCAACTAACAAAAGCTAGTTGGCTAAAAAAGAGACACAGCAAGAAATTTTTGGATAAAAGAAAGTTAATCGGCAATTAACCAAAGCTTTTTTGGGATGCTTCAAATTAACTTTCTCAAACAAAAAAGAGAGGATGGTAGTTCCTTGATTTATTCCTTGAAAGAAAAGGAACTACCATCCCTCAATTATCTCTTGATTATTCTTATTACCTTACTGTAAGGTTTATACGACCTTACTTTTTTCCGGTAACTCATAAACCTAACTATCCTTGTGGCTAGAAAGACTAGTAATATACTTACCGAAAGGGGTAATAGGCAACCAAGAGACAGACGGAAAACAAGCAAGACTGCTGACCTCCACGCCACATACAAGAGGCACAAAAATGAAGCCAGCAGCATCAAAAACGGGGCAATATACCTGGTAAAGTAGGACTTCACCGGGTACCCCTCTGTTTTGTCAAATAGGTAGTACAGCCAGAATCTGACCTTCTCTTTAAGATTGCGAAAGGTTTTCATTTCCAGCCTCCTACCTAGGGAATCAAAATATCGTCGTCTTCAGACAGCCGGGAAATTTTTTCCCCAAGACTGGTAAGGTTGGAGCTTCCCTTAGCCTTACCGGCAGCTTGGAGAATGTCTCCAACTGCCCTCCTCTTAGGGTAGGTATTTTCCGGATCTTGGCCTGCCTCTTTAGCAGCTCTCCTATCAATCAATCCCCCTGCTACCTGTGCAGCGGTGTTTACAACAGGGACAACGACAGGTGCCGCCTCAGGGGCTGCCACGGTTGTTGCTAAGTTTATAGCCGTGGCCAGACCGCCCACAACCGCCTTTGCCTTACCGGCTCTCTCTCGCGGATCAGGCCTGAAATTTAGAGAAGGCGTTTCTGGAGAAGGCGTTGGAGAAGACTGGTTAGGACCATTCTCTCCCGGGCTTGGGATGACAACATCTCCTTCAGAGGAAGTGGCAGGAGGATTAGCATCCGTATGTCCAGGCGTAGGAGGAACACCAAAACCGTCTCCACTACTAGAAACTTCTGGCCCAAAATCTCCAGAAACTGAAGAAGAACCAGCTGTTAGCAAAGGAACAGAATGTTCTTCGGGAACTACAACTTCTCCCAATCTTCCGTCCCTACTAACCCTTCTCTCCCAAGGCGCAAAGACCTGGTCCCAGTCCGCTGCTGGCCGCGCTTCTTTTGTAACCTTTCTAGCTTCTTCTTCATCCCTCAATTCGGGAGTGAGGATTGCGGCCAGGAAAGGTACAGTGACATAACAAAAGAACATTGTCAAAATAACTGTCCCCGTATAAAAAACATTTACAAGGACAGTTACTGGCCCAAAAGCCCAATCAGGGTAATTACTTCCAAAGAATTGAACGATGGCATTGAAAAGGGCAAGAAAAATTGCCCACCCAAAAACCTCGCCAATTATGAAAGCAATACCCTTAATTGATCGCCCCAAAATGGACCAAGATAGAGCAACGATAGCTGCGATCAACATGACAACTTGCCATCTCGAGACAATCAAAGGGACCAGAAAAGTCAACGTAACGCCCCACGCCGAACTAGCTAATTTTCCCAAATCCGGAGACAGCTCCCACCGCATGGCGGTAAGGATTTTCTCCAGTGTAAGTTCGGCAGGTAAGACCATTTCACCCAATCTGGTAGTGAAGTCTATAAATAACAACACCACCATCGGGATAGAGAACATCAATATCATGCTAGTTACAAGCCCAGCGCTAACAACTTTCCCTCTACCCACACTACGGGCAAGGGATATAAACGCTGAGACAAAACCAGCAAGGATTAAAAAAATCAAAACCGGACCAAGATACTGTTGAATTTCCTGCGGCGAGATCTTTAAAAAAAAGCTGTCCCGCCAGTGTTCTTCAACAGAATCTGGAATTTGACACCCCGTCAGCAGAAGAAGACTGCCGACGGTTATAAGAAAGAGCCTCGGCAGTCTCTTCATAACCCCCCCTACGGCAACAAACTAGGAGCGGAACCTGAAAATATAGAGTTGTAGATCCCCTCTGCCCACTTGACGATCTGGGCATCAGAGAGTTTCATTATGTCGCGGAATCCAACGACCACAAAGGCCGCTGCAATTAACACGCCAAAAATAATTACCCCGAGACCCCACACAGTCTGCTGGCGTTTCCATACGCCAGAAACTCCGGCCTCAGAAAACAGGGCCTGTATTAAAAAATACAGGCCAAACACAACCATGCTGATTCCAGCAATTACACCAACGAAAGTAACCATCTCGATCTCCTTTCTTAACTTAAAAAAATGGAATATAGGTCTCTACCCTCTTTTATTTTTTGGGTGAGCCTTAATTAATCTCCTAAATTCAAGCCGAGAGAATTAAGAAATTAATCAAGGCTCACCCAATTTGGGATTTTTGTTAAAAAGGTTCTCTTGTCGCCTCAAATTTCTTGCTGTGTTGTTAATGTGCTCTCCTTTACCAAATTACAAGAAGGGCAATCCTTCTTTTCTTAAGGCAAAGAAAATCAAACTTTTGAAGACAAAATTTAATTTGTCTTCAAAACTAAACACTCAAAAAATATTAAGTGCTTAGTTTTAAATAGGGGTGTAATTGAGAAAGACCTGCTGGTGGAGACGAGATTAAAAAACGCGCAAGATGCGTTTTAACCTTTGTCAACCACCAGCAGGATGAATTTAAAATGGTGGGGAGAGGATTCGAACCTCCTTATTCCTGGAGTATAAAATTCCAGCGCTCATCCTTTCTCTTTGAGCTTCCCCACCAATACCAATAATTACCGATAACGACGCCACTTTTTCTGGCCGGCACGGTCAACAAATTCCTGCCAGACAGCAACCCCTTCGGGAATGTCTTCTTCTCGTTCAAAGAAGACGGGACCGCCGTTGATTCTGGCTACGAAACGACCGGTCGGCCTTTCCTTATGACGCGCTTTTTTTTGGTCCTGAGGACGATTGCCTTTTTCTTCCTCTTCCATCTGCGCGAGGACTTCTCGCACCACCCACTGTGGGCATAAATCCTCGAAATTCAAAAGGAAGTAAAAGACAATAGCGTCATCAATCGGACCTACAATAAGATCCGGGAAAATGATCCACAAGACTCCACAAAGAAAGCTCAATTTAAGCCAAATGGAAACTCGTGGATCTTGAAGGAGCCGAATTTTAAGCTTCAGACCTTTTAAAATCTGAAGCATCATTCCGGCTCTTTTTTCCGGATCACGAACAGGGGATTTGGGTTGGGGAGTCGCCATAAAAAGACCTCCTTCTACTCCCCAACCCTTAAATATCCCTCACGGCTGGGGAGCATCAGAAAAGGAACTCAAGCCGTAGTAGCCGGCTCGGCAGCCTTTTTCGCATTGCCATTTTTGCGACCGTTTCGTTGCTGCCAGGGCCGTTCTTTCAAGGCCTTGTAGAAACCATCCCTCAGATCTTCTGCCGACAACCCCAAAGACAAACCAACCTGACTTAAGACCCAGTCAGTCCTGTTTGTCAGGGGATCAATAATGCGACCATCGGGAAGAATTATCTTCAAAGCATCGTTTCTTACATCGAAGTAAGGCTTTTGAGCCACTGAGAGGTTACTTGCCTCCAAGATCGTAACAGCAGCCGATGCTTCCCCATTAAAGGAAAGGCCTGGACCAACAACAATGACCCTTTGTCCTTTCAGATTATCGCGACTACCTCCACCAAGTGCGACTACAATATCCGCCAATACCACTGCTTCGCCTTGGATGGAGAACTGACCAATCTTTAATTCATCAGAGAATTCAGACATGCCACACTCTCCTTGTGTAACGAAAAAAGTTATTACCAGACTCTAGAGTAGAAAAGAAAATATATTGTATTTATCCAATAGCACCTCCTCCTTAAGAGAAAAACGAGATAGAAAAGAGCCCTGCTTTCTTCTTTTATTTAGCTTGGGGCCGGAATACTTTTAAACTTAATAAACACAAAAACAAAAATAATAAAAATGGAAAACAATTTTAAGAAGACTGTTGAAGAAATAACGCTTAAAAGCATTCCTGCCCCAAGCTCTTCGGCCCAAACTACCCCTGTCTTAATTCCAATTACACCCCTATGTTAAGGTGCAATTCCTTTTTCAAGGAATAAGAGCAGGAGTAACAAAAAAGCTGCCACAGGCAGCCTCTCAACCACTTTTCAACTTAAAAAGATCTAACCACTTATAGGATTATGGCCTATTATAAAAATACTTTTATTTATTGTCAAGCTTTTCAAAACAAAAGAGACAAAACCCACTAACAAAACTACTATAAGAGATTTTAATTATTCTTATTACGGGATAAATTAGAGTTCAAAAACAAAGAAATCATAAAAAGAAAAAACATAACTGTTTGACAAGTAAGACAAACTGGGCAAACAACTTTAATAAAGAAAATCTCCAAGATTGTAAGCCTCAAGCAAAATATCATCCCAAAAGAAGACATAAAAAGAGCCAGCCTTTTCCTCTCGGTTAGAGAAGAAAATAAAATCACAGCATAACCAATAAGACCAACCAAAGCCACAGGAACACCGGCAAAAGTAGCCAAAGACCCGGAAATAACAGCCTGACAATTTACCCTATCATTAATGTCGCAAAATAGGGCGGGTTTGAGGTTGTAAAAATTATAAAGAAGATAGCTGGCAAGAATAATACCCAAAAAAGAAAGAGCCGCCATCAAATAAAACCAAATCTTCTTTGAAGCCATAAACAATTTTATCATATTTAAACAGGAGGCGTCAGACATCGGCTATCGGACATCGACCGTCAGACATCAGATGTCGGACATCAGCTATCGGAATTTGGTCGGAGCTGGCCGGAAGCTTGTATCTAGTATCTTGTATTATGTATTATGGGAACAATGCATTTTTCTGCATAATACATAATTCATAATACTAAATTCAGTACTCCTAATCTGTTTGTAATTTGGAAAATTGGAAAATTGTAATTTGTTTAGGATTTAGAATTTAGAATTTGGAATTTGTATATTGTAATTTGTATATTGTTTGTATATTGGAATTTGTGACTTGGAATTTGGAATTTTAAGTTAGGTTGACCAAAAACAATTTTCATCTTAAAATAAAGATATGGAAAAGAAAAAGGAAAGTATACTTTTAAGATCAAAAGAGAATCGGATCATCGCTGGCGTTTGCGGCGGGTTGGGAGAGTTTTTCAAGATTGATCCAACTGTAATTAGAATCATTTTTATTCTTATTACTCTTTTTGGTGGCTCGGGCGGTCTCCTTTATCTTATTCTCTGGCTTATTGTCCCCTCTGAAAACAAAGACAAAGAACCAAAAGATTTAATTAGAGATAACGCCAAAGAGATAAAAGATGAGACAAAGGAACTAATCAAAAAGGGCAAAAATTACTCTCAGAAAGAAGAAGGAAGACTAATTATCGGCATCACCTTAATGATTTTGGGTCTTATGTTTTTGCTTGAAAACTTCAACATCTTCCGTATTCAATATCTTTTTAGACTCTGGCCTTTAATTCTTATTGTCATTGCTCTTGGTATTCTTTTCAAGAAAAATGACTGAAGAAGATAGTGATATCTACAGCGCAATTATTTTAATTTTTGTTGGTGTAATCCTGCTTTTGAACAATTTTGGCTTTTTGCCTTGGAGTTATTGGGGCGTTCTTTTCCAATTTTGGCCACTTCTTATTATTAACTGGGGACAGCCCTTGCCTTTGGCAGAAACTCTATATTGCACCTTGTTAGTTTCTTACTTATAGTTCTTGCTTTTATCTATTCTGCCAGCGTCGTAAGCCCTAAATTTAATAACTGGATTGAAAGCCAAGTTCCAAGCTGGAAAGAAATTAGAAAAAGAATACCTGAAAGGAAGTTCCAAGTAGAAAAAAGAAAAGTCTTTCGCTGCGACCCTATTACCGGTGAATGCTCGGTCTACTACAAATAAAAACTAAATTAGCCTGAGGATAAAAATATTCAACTTCATCAAAAAACCTCTCAAGTTTACGGCCCAAAATAAGAGCAGATTTACGAGTTTTTAAATCCGAAGTATAAAGCCTGTTAAAAAGAACGGCACCTCCTTTTGAAATAATCTCTGAAACCGCCTTCAAAAACTTATCAGAGGAAAATTTTTCTGGAAATTTAGAACCGCAATAAAGATCAACAGCAATAAGATCATACTTTTTGTGCCTTTTTAACTCGTCTAAAACAAAATCCAAAGCGTCAGCAACTTTTATTTTTACTTTTTTTCTATCAAGACCTAAATATTTCTCCCCCAAGCTAACCATAAAAGGATCAATATCAACACCATAAAGTTTTGCCTGAGGCCAAGTTGAATTTACTAATTTTGCTACTGTCCCCCCACCCAAACCCAAAATCAAACAATTCTTAATCTCAAGATTTCTCTTTTTGAGCTTCCCTAAAACTTTTTTCCAGATAGACTCAACCACTCCACCTGATTGGGTTAATCCTTCTGCTTGAATATAAGTCCCCCAAGCCAAAGATTTAACAACCTTCAATCGACTATTATAAGGAGATTCAACTGAAGCCAGAGTTTTCTCAAAAATTACCACTAAGTTATTCTAGCAAATTCTAGACCAAGAGATTGACAAGGACGGACCTTGTCAAAAAGCAACTTTTTTCGAGGCCAATTTTCTAGTCGTATGACAAGGACGGACCTTGTCAAAAAACAATTTCTATTGAAGCTAATACCTCTTGGCTTTGGACAGGCTCGGACCCTATCCAGAGAGCTTGCTAAAAAGTGTTATATAATTGGCTGATGGATAAACCTTTAGCCGAGATTTTAAGACCCAAAAGCCTTGATGAATTTATAGGAGAAGAGCATTTGGTTGGAAAAAATGGAATAGTTAGCCTTCTTCTCAAAAATCAAAAAACAAATTTTCCTTCTCTAATTTTTTGGGGACCACCTGGTGTCGGAAAAACCACTCTCGCAAGAATCATAGCCAGAAGCCTAAACCGAAATTATTTTGAGTTCTCAGCTGTTTCCTCCTCAATCAAAGAAGTAGAAAAGATCGTTAACAGCGAAGAAAATCCACCTGTTATAGTTATCGATGAGATCCATCGTTTCAACAAATCCCAACAAGCAAAATTTTTACCATGGGTTGAGTCGGGCAAAATCGTTTTAATCGGCGCAACCACTGAAAATCCCTCATTTGAGGTAATTTCCCCACTTTTATCAAGAACCAAGATTCTTGTTTTCAAACAACTTGAAAAAGAAGAGCTTAAAAAAATCGCTCAGAAAGGAATTAACTACTTTAAAGCAAAAATTAAAAATGACGCCCTTGATTTTTTGATTGAAAGTTCAAACGGAGACGCAAGAATTCTCTTAAACACGATCGAAGTTGCCGCTTCTTTACTCAAAAAAGGAAAAATGATCGATACCACAATAATTGAGCAAGCATTGCAGAAAAAACAATTAATGTTTGACAAAAAAGGAGAAGAATTTTATAACCTGATTTCGGCCTATATTAAATCAATGAGAGCATCTGATATTGATGCGGCACTATATTATCTTGCCCGAATGGTTGAAGCAGGGCAAGACCCTTTATATATCGCAAGAAGAATAGTTGTTTTTGCTTCAGAAGACGTAGCATCACCAACTGCTTTAGTAGTTGCAAACGCAGTTTTTCAAGCTTGCCAAGAAATAGGTTATCCTGAATGTCAGGAAAATCTAGCCGCAGGCACGGTTTACCTTGCAACTGCCAAAAAAGACAGAAGCGCTTATGAGGCTTATATGAAAGCCTTGGAAGACGTCCGTCAATTCGGTAATCTTCCCGTGCCCTTGAAAATCAGAAATCCTGTCACTAAACTAATGGAACAAATAGGCTACGGCAAAGGCTACGAAAAATACACAAAAGAAAGTTTGCTACCAGAAAAATTAAAAGGCAGAAAATATTATAAAATTCAAAAATAAAATATGGAAAGAGTTTCCAACACCGGGTGTTGACTAGCTTCAAACACTGGGTTATTATTTTTTTTAATGCCTTATCGTAGACAACTTTTAGTAACCAATGAAGTTTATCATGTAGTTAATCGCGGTGTTGCTTCTTTATCAATATTTGATTCTGAAACTGACTATAAAAGATTTGCCAACTTGGTTAATTTTTATTCTTATTCTAAAAACGAATTAAGTTTTTCCCAGTTTCTGAAACTTAATCTAGATTTAAGAAAAGAATATTTGCTCAGTAGAGATAAAAATTCTACTAAGAATATTGATATTTTTTCTTATAATTTAATACCGAATCATTTTCACTTTCTTATTAAGCAACTTAGAGAAAATGGCATTAAGGAAACTTTATCTCGAGTTCAGAATGCTTATGCCAAATATTACAATCTCAAAAACAACAGGGTTGGACCTCTTTTTCAGTCTCGCTTCAAGGCCGTTAGGATCGAGAATGATGACATCTTAAAACACGTATCAAGATACATTCATTTAAACCCAGTCACTTCTTATCTAATTGAGTCTAATGAGCTTGAAAACTATTATTGGTCTTCTTATCCTGACTATTTGGGACTTAGAGATAATGGGCCTATTTTTGTGAATAAAGATTTTATTCTGAATCTTTTTGGGAGTGCTATAGATTATAAGAAATTTGTTTTAGATCAGGCAGATTATCAAAGAAAGTTGGCTAGATTAAAAAAGTTAACATTGGAATAACCCGGTGTTTGAAGCTAGTCAACACCCGGTGTTGAAATTTGCTATTGCCTCACACAAAATCAAGATATACAATTTTCTCTACTATGATTACCGAAGTTTTCTTTGATGTTGAAACAAAAACTTTTTTTGATGAATCCGGAGCCTCAAAACCTGAAGAATTGGGTATTTCTATAGTCTCTCTATACAGGAGAACCCTTGACGAAAATCTAAATGAAAAAGAAGGAAAAATGTATAGCTTTTGGGAAAATGAACTATCTCAAATGTGGAACCTATTTCTTGATGCTCAAAGAATTATTGGTTTTAACAGCATTAGGTTTGATGTGCCAGCCTTAAAGCCTTACAGTCCGCCATTCTTTCCCAAACTTCCACACTTTGATATTTTACAAGAAGTGAAAAAAGTGTTTGGCAAAAGAGTTTCCCTTGATAACATAGGCCGAGAAACTCTGGGTATAACCAAGATAGATAATGGAGCAAACGCAGTTCTTTATTTTCAAAAAGGAGACGACAAAAGCCTCTCGCTTCTTAGAAAATATTGTGAAGCTGATGTTGACCTAACACGTAGAATTTATGATTTTGCTCTGAAAAACAAGAAATTAAGGTTTAAAGATCACTGGAACAATCCGCAAGAGATAGAGGTAGACTTCTCTTATAATAAAACAGAAGAAAAGCCTCAGCTTGGCCTTTTTTAATGAAAAAGAAAAAAATTATTCCAAACTTACCAGCTTCCTCAGGCGCTTTGGTTGTCTACCAAGGGAAAATTCTTTTAATAAGAAGAGACAATAAGCCTACAATTCCAAACCCGAATATGTGGTCAATCCCTGGAGGTCAAGTTGAAAAAGGTGAAAGCTTTGATGAAGCTCTTTTAAGAGAAATCAGAGAAGAAATAGGAATTTCTCCCAAAAATTACCAACTTCTCGGGTTTTTAAAAATGAAAAGCGACCAGGTGCAAAGAGCAATCTACCTGGTCAGACTAAACAAGGGAGAATCCAAAAAAATAAAACTCGGAGATGAAGGTCAAGAACTAAGATGGTTTAAACCACACGAAATAGCAAACACAAACGCTGTCCCTGAAATAAAAGATTTTTTTCAGAAGAACGCCGAAGAGATAGGAAAAATTATAAAAAACAGAATAAAAACAGAGGAGCTGAAAAATTCTCTCAAGACAAAAATCAGCGCCAATGCGAAATTTGTCTTACTTGATTTCAAAGACCACGGTAACCGTTTTCGAAACAGTACCTGAACCAGGTTCAATTGGTGCTCCGCCACCACCACCGCCAAAACCAATTTCACTCTTCAAGTAAGGTGTTACTTGACTGGGGTAACCTTCAGAAACATTAACAATCTCGCCTAATTTTTTCCCTGACAAATCAGCAATTTTTTGCGCTTTATTTCTTGCATTTTCAATTGCGTCTTTAATAAGTGACTCCTCAACCGCCTTTGTATCATCGAAAGAAAAATCTGGGCCATAAACGTTTGTCGCTCCAGTCTGAGTTAGGACTTTCGATAGCTCTGAAGCTCTGTCAACATTCCTCAAGACAATGCTAACATTATTGCTAACGCGCCACTGGCCAGGTCTCGTTTTTTGTCTGCCCTCCTCCCAATAAGATTCCTCTTGCTGATATATGTTTAGATTTTCCGTCTTAATATCAGATCTCTCAATTCCAAACTTCAAAACAGCATTAATTATTCCTTCTACCTTTTGATTTACAGAATTAACTGCCTCATCCTTATTGTCAGATACCGCCGAAACGCCTGCTGTAAAAGTAGCGATCTGTGTTTTTTCCTTACTTTCAGCAGTTCCAGTAACAACGATGGTTGAAGGCTGTGCCAATTCAATTTTGCCCCATTTAATATCTTTCCAGGGCAAAAAATAAAAAGCAGCTAAAAGCAAACCTAAGACAAAAACGGAAACAAACAAATTGGAAAGAAAAGAAGAACTCTTCGCTTGAGTCTGTTTCACTTGGACAGGATTATTTTCTTCCACATTTATATCCTAGAAAGAAAGGCTGTGAGTGTCAAGACACAATCTAAAAAGAGGTCTTAGAACGGAGTTTCTTCTTCAAGAGAGTTATCTTCCAATTCTTCCTCGTTCCCGCCGCCTGGTAACTCTTCCAAATCACGAAACTCACTTTTAATCTCATGAATTTCGTTTTCTATCTCCTCAAGCCTCTTCTTAATTCTTCTTGAAAGCTCAAGCCCTCGCCTAAACTTAGGTGTCGCCTCCTCAAGCGAAATTTTGCCCGATTCAAATTCTTCAGTCAACTTGGTTAATTCCTCAAAATCAGATTGCAGTGTCCCTTTTTTATTCATAATTTCTCAAGTTTTAATACCTCCGATGCTATTTTACCATCAACCAAGTTAGTTGTAATCAGTGAATTTTTAGAGACACTTTTAATTGATCTGACAAGTCTGCCGTTTTCATCAAAAGTAAGACTAAAACCTCGTGCCAAAGTTTTCTTTATATCAAACGAGTGAAAATATCTGATTAGACTCAAGATCGCTTCTTTCTGTTTCAAAAACAAATAATTGCAGGCATTGTAGAGTCTCGTCTTTAAGACTTCATTTTCTTTTCCTAAATTCAAAATTCGCGACTTTAATAGATTAAACTGGCCAAGCATCTTATCCTTTGCTCTTGTCACAAGATAAATTTGATAAGAAATAGCCTTTTCCAAAATTGAGACTCTCTTTCTTAAATCGTTTTTGGTATCAGCAAGCCTCTGCTTAATAAAATTGTCTATAATTTTCAGGAAATAATTAACATCGCTTAGGATTTCGCCTCTTGTTTTAACCAAAAGCTCAGCTGCATTTGAAGGAGTAGAAGCTCGCAAATCAGAAACTAAATCGGCAATGGTCACATCATCCTCATGCCCCACTCCGCAAACAACCGGGATTTTGCTCGAAAAAATAGCCCTAGCCAGCCTTTCATCATTAAAAGACTGCAAATCCTCAAGCGAACCACCCCCACGAACCAAAACCAAAGCATCAAGGTCGGGCATCTTTTGATTGAAATAATTAAAAGCAGAAACAATAGAATCAACAGAGTCTCTTCCCTGAACCAAGACTGGATAAAAATATATTTTTATGCCGCCAATTCTTTCTCTTAACACCTTGACAAAATCACTGAAAGCGCGGGAAGATGGTGCTGTAATAAGTCCTATCTTTTCAGGAAAAGGAGTAATTTTTCTTTTTCTTGCCTCATCAAAAAGTCCTTCTGATGACAATTTTTCTTTTAACTTTTCAAAAGCAAGCCTCAAAGCTCCTTCACCAGCCGGTACTATTTTGGTCGCATAAAGACTGAATTTCCCAGTTTTCTGGTACAAGCGAGGAACTCCATAAACATGAACCATCATTCCAGCCTCCAAAACCGAATAACCTGAGATTTGATAAGTGACAGCAAAAACATCAAGACTTGAAGTATCATCTTTAACAGTCAAAAAAAGCCACTTATTCTGGCTAACTTTAATTTCAGCAATCTCACCTTCAACTACAACTTCACCAACACTAGAAAGATAAATATCGATAAACTCATTAAACTCACTGACTTTAAAAATCTTTTCTTCTATTTCTTTCATTCCTAAAGTATAATCACACAAAGACAATTTTTAATCAAGAGAATATGACAAATGAAAGACTAGAACAGATTATAAAATTCGCTGAAGGATTGAGACAAAATCCAAAAGGCAAAGACCTATTAAAAGGGGCCATAGAAAACGTGAGAGAATTGTTAAAAAACGGAGAGCCTGTAGAAAGAACGCTTGGGAGTTTGGAACAAGTCCAAAGAGCCCTCAATTCAATACCAACAAAGGGAAAAGAAAGAAATAACTAAAACTAAACTCGCCCAAAAGCTTTCTTCAACTCTATCTTTGCTTCTTCAAGTATCTTTCTTCGCTCAAGTGGCAATCTTTTTCCAGCTCGATTGATATAGAAATTAAGCATACTCATTGCTGATTGATAAGGCGTTCTAGCTTTGCTGCGTATTGAATTTTCAGCTGACTCCTTTAAAGAAAGAGCAATTTTCTTAGGGTCATCCCAAGTAAAAACCCCTTCTTCAAGATCAAGAGCAATAGAAGTCTTTGTCACTCTCTCCGACCAGTTCCGCGAAGTCATACCTAAACTAATTTTACACCTTCTGGACAAGGTCCGAATTGACAAGGTCCGTCCTTGTCAATCCCATAATTTATTCCCTGCAACAATCTATCGCTTTTTTGACTAGCTGCCCCATCTTCTCAAAAATACTAGCAGAACCTTGAACTTCAGGTTTTTTATCTTCGCTCAAGAATTCAATCTTCTTATTTTTCGTTGTTTTAATATCAGAAACATCAACTGCACCAAGATTTAAACCCCAAAAAAGAGAATAAAGCTGATAGGATTTTTGAAACATCTCTTCTGCCTCGCTTCTTTCTCCTTTTGTCAAAGCCTTTGTGCCAACTTCCATCAAACGCATAGAAGCAGCAAGCAAATGCTTACTAATACACCAAACCTCACCTTCATAATCCTTGATAATCCTTTTCAAAAGAGATTTTCTCATCTCGCGAACTTCATCTAGAAGATCAAGATACTTCTTATCTTTTGTCTTGTTATAGGTAAAAAAGAAATGCTCTTCCATTGAGATTAAATTCATAATTCCAATTGAAAGATCCTCATCTGAAGATAAATCAAGCTTTTCGCCTTTTTCCATTTTCTTCACTTTTTCCAAAAACTTATTTATATCAAACTCCATCTTTTTGCCCTTCATAAGATTCACCTCCTTTTATAAGGTTAACAAATAAAAAATAAAACTGGTCAAGGTAAGTAAAAAAACAGGAACTATAACTTTCTGATAATAAATAAAGACCTTGCCATTATTTTTAGTTCTTAGCCAACCGTCAAACCAAACTCCAAGAAGAAAAACAAAAGAACCAATTAGTGTCCCCAATAAAATTTTATCAACACCCCAAAAAGTATTGCCCTTTATTCCAATAAAGTGAGACCAATAAAGAGGAGGAATTACAAATACAAACATCAAAAAAGTAGAAATAAAATCTCGATAATGAATTTTTATCCCCTTTTTACCTATAAAGTCAGACAACCAAAGTCCACTTGAAAGAATAAGACCGCCTATCCAAACCCCAACAACAGTATCATCTATCCCCAGCCATCTTGAAATTCCAAGTCCGGCACCAACTGCAACTGTACAAAGAGGACAAACTGCAGATACCGGCTTGGAAAAGACAAAAAATGGCAAAAATAAAGTCAAGAAAAAGAAAACAAATCGTATAATCATTTTGAAAGAGTAGAGCTTTCACTTGCCGCTTTTAATTTTTCAGAAAAATAGTCAATGATATCAGGAGTTCCAATTAAGCATTTCCCTTCAGGCGTGTAAAGAAAAGGAACTCCAATTGAATCTGCACTAATTCCGCATTTTTGAGCCACTTGAGAAAGCTCCAAAGCATTAGCTTTATTATCATAAACTTCTTTTTTAATAACCTTAACTTTCTCCTCCAGTTTATTTTCTTTCATCCACTCCTCGACATCAGCGCAATGAGGGCAGGTATTGCCGTAATAAAAAATTGGATCGCCATTATTTTTCGCTTCATCCGGAGTTTTTGTTTCAGTTTCAATAGTATCTTGAGAATTCTTAACCTGGCTAGTCTTTTTACCTTGGCTTCCCCAGACAATAGCAGCTAGCATTCCAGCTGTTAGTAAGATAACAAACAAGGTAACAATAACAGTTTGTTTCATAGCCTTTAGATTTTAACAGAAAAAAAATTAAACAGGTAGCCTATTAAGATAATTCCCAAAGTGACCATAGCAAAAAAACTAACAAGAAGCTTTGTTTTCATCGCCCGCTTTAAAATCAAGGCTTCCGGCAAAGACAAACCAACCGTTGCCATCATAAAAGCAAGAGCTGTGCCAAAAGGAACCCCTTTTTGAACCAAAGCTTCCATAACAGGTATAACACCAACTGCATTTGAATATAAAGGCACCGCTAAAATAGCAGCTAAAGGAACAGACCAAAAACTGCTATTTCTTAAATATTTCTCAAAAAAACCAACAGGCACAAAACCATGAATTAGAGCTCCCAAGCCAACACCAATTAAAACATAAACAAAAATTTTCCTTGTCAGACTCCATCCTTCCAACCAAAATTGCTTCAAAAGAACAAGTAAGGGTAATTTTTTTGTCTTGATCTCCAATCTTTGGTTTAGCTTTCCATTTTCAATAATCTTTCTTATAGTTTCATCTATTTCTTTATCAAGTCCCATCTTGCCTAAGAAAAAGCCTCCCATCATCCCCAAAACAACACCTGAAAAAACATAGAGCAAAGTTATCTTCAAACCAAAAAGGCCAATAAAAACTGCAATTGAGGCCTCATTCACAAGAGGGGAGGTAATTAAAAAAGCAAGTGTCACGCCAAGAGGAATTCCTGACGAGAGAAAACCAACAAAAAGAGGGATAGAAGAACAGGAACAAAAAGGAGTAATCACCCCAAAAGCTGAAGCTAAAAAGTAATCAAAACCATACCATCGTCTTTTGGTTAGAAAATCGCGAATTTTCTCGGTTGGGATAAAGTAGCGAATAATCGCCATTAAATAATTGATAACAAGAAGTAAAATAAAGATCTTAATTGAATCATAAATAAAAAAGTCTACGGCCTCAGCCGCATGAGTCTTCGGAGTAAGATTAAATAGCGAGTAAGCTAAATAATCGGCTAATTTTTGAATCGGATAAAATGGATCCATAAGTAAATTAAATTCGAAATTATAAACTTAAAACCTTCTGATTGTATATGAACAATCGTTCATATGTCAAGGATGATTTTCATTAGACAACAAGGAAGGGGACATTTTAGAGTTTTTTAGTTAATAGAAAAATGTTTTAAGAAAAACTTAAATTTCTCCATCAGACCAATTATTTTAACATTATCCTTCCCCGTTTTTTTTTTGGCTGCCTTTTCTAGGTTATCTTAAATATGAATGCCAAAATAAATCAAAATGTATTTTAAAGACACATAGAAAAAAAGCAAACCGAATAAAGCTTTTAGGGCATTGGGTTTAAATCTGGCTACCAGCTTTGCGCCATAAATTGCTCCAATCAAAGCACCGATTCCTAAAGTGATAGCTACCGGAATATTGACCACTCCCTGATATATCTTAAAAAACGCTCCTACTAAAGCAATCCAAACAAAACTAGCCATTGAGGTACCAATAGCCAACTTTACCGGAGCGCTAAAAAAATAGATAAAGGAGGGAACTAAAGCATATCCGCCGCCCAAACCAATAATACCGGTTAAAAAACCAATTACCGCCCCTAAAAAGCCTTTATTGGTTTTTGTTCCTGGCATACCAATTTCTGCTGGCTTACTTTTGGGAGTTTTGCCTAAAAATCCCTCATAGATCATCCGTAATGAAACCACTAGAAAGGCAATTCCCAAAATCAAATCAATTACATCGCCATAGTTTTTGATATAACCAAAGACAATTGAGCCGATGATTACTCCCAAAATTCCGCTTGTTCCGACAATCCAAGCAGTACTTTTATCAACGTTTTTCATTTTAATATGTTGATAAGCACCGGAGGCAGCGGTAAAAACGACAGCGGTCAAAGTCGTCCCTACAGCAATCGCCGGATCAAAATGAAAACCAAAACGGATAACCGGCATCATCAAAGCACAACCGCCTGTTCCCAAAAGCCCACCAATAATTCCGGCTAAAATTCCGGTAATAAAATAAATTAAATAAGTCATCTTCTCTCACCCCCTTTCGTATTGCATTTTATAAACTTTAATTGGTTTTTCTTTTAGAAATAAATTAACTATATTGCCCAATACTAAATATCCGAACGCTAAAGCTAAGATAACAGCAACCCAGGTGATAGAAATGGGGTGCATAAGTAGTCCCTCAATTGACATAAAGGTAGTAATCAAAAAGGTTAAAATTGTTGTACCCAAAAGCCAACTACTAGGATAAGGCTCCTCCCAAAAAGCTTTCTGATTACGAACAAGATAAAGAGCCGCCTGCCCTGCCACCAAAACCAACCAAGTAAAAATAATTGTCTGTGTTTGAGAAAGTGACATATGATATATGCTTCTTGCAAACCAGAACATACCTAAGCTCATTACGAACATCAGGAAAGCATAGATAGATCCTCGAATAACAATTGGTTTCATATCCCAATGATCAGGTTTTGTCGAAGGTACAACATTGTCCTTTGAAAGACTAAAGGTGACAATATCACCAAAAAGCATGAAAAGAAACGCTAAAGAAGGAGTAATTACCGGTTCTTTAAAAATAAGTAGGCCAAAGGTTATAAATGTAGGAACTGCCAGTTTTCTGGTAATCATGGCCAAAATCCAGGTGTGCATACGCCTATGAATACCGCGACTGATCTTAATCATTGCCGGAATATTGGCTAGTCCCAGTTGAGTCAAAATAAGCCCTGCTGATGACTTAGCAACATCTGTAGCATTGGCTGTTGCAATTCCCACACTTGCCTGCTTTAGCGCAGGAGCATCATTAACTCCGTCTCCCGTCATACCAACCACATGTCCCGCCTTTTGAAAAGCTTTTACGATAAAATATTTATCTTCAGGAAAAACTCTTGGAAAAACGCTATATTTTTCTACCTCCTTGGCACCTATCTTCTTATAATCAATATTTTCAGGAGCTGTTTCACCAATTATACCGACCTGTTCCGCAACGGATTGGGCTGTCTTTTCCCCGTCACCGGTCAAAAGAACAACACGAATTCCCTGATTTTTAACCATAGAAACCAGTTCTTTTGAATCAGTTAGTATAGGATCTGTAAGAGATATCAGGCCGACAATTTTTACTTTAGTATCATCTCCAATTCCTATGGCAATTACCCTGTCTCCGTTTTTGGATAACTCCAAAACTTTATCTTCAATGTTTTGAAAAGGTGTCTTTGTTAATTTTGCCAGGGCAACAGGTTCACCTTTTATGATATGGATTTTCTTGCCATTTTCGTTAATCCAAGCCCCGGAAGATTTTATCTTCGGATCAAATGCTTCAAAAACAATGTCCTGATCTTTTGTGTCTTTTAGCAACTTTCTTTCTTCAGCCGCCTGTTTTAAAGCGGCGTTTATCGGTTCCTGATTAGATATATCAACGGTGCGTGCAACATAGTATAAAATCTCACTTTCAGAATAATTTGAAAGCGACAGTACCTTTCCAACCCTTGGTTTATTCTCAGTAAGAGTTCCGGTTTTATCTATACAAAGGGTATCCATCGCCGCCGCATCCTCAATCGCAGACAGTCTGGTGGTCAAAACTCCCATTTTAGCAAGAGCACCAACTCCCATTGTGGCAGAAAGGG
>Ga0272448_1002037_pt1 | contig 26133 bp, 18 predicted proteins | sample YNPCB0191_FD_202220 | JGI IMG/M metagenome (GOLD analysis project Ga0272448, IMG submission 202220) | Hot spring sediment microbial communities from Yellowstone National Park, WY, United States - YNP-CB-019-1 | ecosystem: Environmental > Aquatic > Thermal springs > Hot (42-90C) > Sediment... | reverse complement strand
TCAACCCACATCTCGGGCATGCAATATCAGGAAAGGCATCGTATTAAAAAAGTGTTTTGGTGGAGAAATGCATGCATGCTCAGAGAGCGTAACTATATATTGTTGTTCATATATGCATTCCGTCTCAGAAACTCTTATATAGTATGATAATCATATGTATAATAATAAGAAAAATGCAAAGATGAGGTATTGTATGTTGGATTTTAAAAAAAGAGGAGACATAAGGGATGCCTACGGACTTGCATGCGAGAAATTGCTTGAAACATATTTTCCATGGTTACTTGATGTGCTGGATGCAGATGTTGTTGCTGCAGGAGAAATAAAAACCAGGGGAATTGCGATTTGCGGGTATGCATACCGTGCTGGCAAAGGCACACACTGCGTCATGAAAAACAATGACACATGCTGGTTAAAGGGGTCGCAAAATGCACTGAAACATGTTCTCAGCGGTAAATGCCTCAAAACTGGCAGGGACACAATTTATTTCAGGGGCACTGAGAAACACAAATTCCCTGAGACATCTGCAAGGTATGTGATGGGTGCAAAACTGGGAATGCTAACTGTGTCCATTGGAAAACGCATGGGATGTAGGGAGATGGGAATCTTTGTATTCTGGAAAGAAAAGCCACCGCATGTGGATGAAAAATTCCAGATTTGCCTGGCACTCATGAAAGAAATGCTGGCAATGACAGAAACACGAGACGCAAAGGCACCACAGCACCTCTCAAGTGTTGTGTTTGATGCGGTCACAGAACTTGTAGCAATTCAGGACGCAAAGCATCGGATTCTGTATGCAAATTCTACCGCAGGAAAATCTGTAAACAAGGAACCGCATGAACTGCTGGGGCATTATTGCTATGAAATATGGCATGGACGGAATGCACCATGCCCGTACTGTCCAGTTGTCATAGCTAAACAGACAAAGAAATTTGCAGATAATGTGATAACGGGTGCAGACGGAAGAATGTGGTACATTCGGGCATTTCCAGTTCTGTCAGAGAGCGGTGAACTCATTGCAGTTGTTGAGATTACTGGCGAAATTACTGCAGAGATGCAACTCAGAGAGAAACTGGCGGAGCGTGAGGAAGAGTACCGGCGATTCATTGATAATGCAGTTGCAGGTGTGTATCGTTCAAGGTTGAGCGACGGTCTTGTTGTGATGGCAAACGATGCATTTGCAAAAATACTGGGTTACAGAAACAAGGAAGAAATTGTGGGCAAGTTCGTAGCCAGCGAACACTATGTATCTCCAGAGGAACGCCCTGAAATTGTGAAAATGGCAAAGGCAGGGAAATTGTCCGCATCAAGTGATGTGGCTCTTCGTGGTGCTGACGGAAAGGTGCACATTCTCAATCTGCACTCTCATGTTGTAAAGATTGGAGGCGAGGAATTCTTTGAAGGTGTGGCAATCGATGTAACAAAAGAGCGGGAACTTGAGATGAGGATGGAGTTCATCAGTAAAATGAATGCACTGAGGGCGGACATATACCTCGCAGTTGCCTCATCCATAGACACATCAGCACTTTTCTCAGCGTGCTGTGCTTCATTCGTCAGGAATTTGTATGCGCTGGCATGCATATACACCAAACATGGAAACACGCTGGAGATGCAAGCAGTGCTCCCTGCAGAGCACAAAATCAAGAAAATTTGCAGGGCACTCAGTGAAGCCCAGGAATCGCTCGTATGCAGTGTAATGAAGCACGGCAGAACTGAAGTTGTTATTGTTTCCGATGACTATCCAGATAAGAATATTGCTGATATTGCCACCTCAAAAAATATCCATGCACTCATTGCCCTGCCCGTGATTGACAGGGGCAGCATCCGTGGTGTTCTACTGCTGGGCAAGGCAGGAAAAACAGATGAATTTTCGCTGGAAGAAATTAGAACGCTGGAGGAGATTGCAGGAAACATCGGGTTCGGCTATGGCACAATCACGGACAGATTGGAAAAAATTAAACTAAGTGAGAAACTGGCTAAGGAAGAAAAGATGCTTGAGGTAATCCTGAACAATGTATCTGATGTGCTCTGCATGGTAAACACAAATGGAGAGATTGAATTTATCACGCCAAGCGTTAAAAATCTCACCGGGTATTCGCCTGATGAAGCGACTGGAAAAAACCTGCTGGAAGTAATTGAAAGGCAAGATAGAGACATTGTGTCACGGGAAGCGGAAATGGCACTTCTGCTGAACATTCCTGTTGCACTTGAGGTTCAATTGCGTACAAAGTCAGGTGAATCAAAAATCTGCGATGTGTCCATTGTTCCCATCAAGGATGAAACTGGAGCGGATAAACTGGTAATCAGTGCACGAGATATAACGGACAGGAAACGGGCTCACGAACTTGCCATTGAAAGTGAGCGGTACAAAGTACAGGCACTGGTCGCGAGTGTATTCCCATCATTCATTCCAGGTGCCTCTGAGGAAGTACTGGGTATCATGATGGAAGGATTTGCAAATAGATTTGAGAAGTTTCACCGTGACGATTTTATGAAGTACATGTGCGGGGCTGAGGAGAAGGGCATGGATAAAAAAGATGCGTACCTTGAATGGCTCAAAGAATTTTTCAGAACGCTGGGTGCAAACATCAAGCATCACACATCTGGAGGACATCTGTTTGTGGAAATTCTCAACTGCCCCTGGGAAAAGGACGCAAGGGCAAATCCAATTATGTGCGGGCTATGCAAGGCAATTGTTTTCAGAAGTGCTACATGGGTGGGCGACATCAAACTCGCCACACAGCACACCAGCATTGCTGGTGGTGATAGAAAATGCAAATTTGAACTGAATATTGAGGACGCCCGAAAAAACGACACAAACTCCTCGTAATCTATTTATATTATTTTGTTAATTACATATACAATGGAGAACCCGCAAACTACGCTCCTTCTTGAGCAAAAAGTACTCATTCATCTCCTTGATTTCACAAAGCACCGTGGTAAATTTGAGAGCCCGAGTGGTGTTACGGTAATTGGAATCAGCCGTGCACTGCATGTGCACCCAAGAATCCTGCCACCCATACTTGAAAAACTCAAATCCGTAAAACTTGTGGATGAGGAGTGGAACTGGGTCGTGGGCTGTAATGCGAAGAAGCGGGTGTACTATCTCACACCCACTGGTGTGGCTGAGGCAAAGCGGATTCTCGAGGATTTGAAAAATCGCTCCGTGAAAATTCGGCATGGAACCAGGGAATTTGATGCCAAATTCTGCGACATAAACTCACTCCTTGGTTTGAACCTCCGCACCGTGGAAATTCTGTGCTACATGACTGAAGACGGTTGCATTGACCTGAACCAGCGGAATAAATACAGGTATTGATTACAATTTTACCGCGCAGTTATTCAAAAATTTTTGCAGGATGCGTAATGTATATAACCACAACTGCTATCTACCCCGTGGTGAAATCAATGCATGGAGATTATGCGGACAAAAAGGAGGCACTGAAGAGGATAATAAAGCAACTGCATGAAGGACGGAGCCCTGATGAACTTAAAAACGAGTTCAGGGAATTCCTTGCTCATGTAACACCGCTTGAGATTGCACAGGTCGAGGAGGAACTTGTAAAGGAGGGCCTGCCCAGAGAGGAAATAAGGAAACTCTGCGACCTGCATCTGCGTGTGTTTGAAGATGCACTTGGCGGACCAGTAAATCTTCCTGACTGGCATCCTGTGGCAATCCTTCTTTCAGAGCACAAAATGCTGATTGGATATGCACGGGACCTCCTCGCCATCGTCAATGCACTCAAATCGGAAAAAACTGTAGAACTGGAAGCACTGCATCAGATAATAGAATCTCTGAAAAGTGCAGAAAACCACTATGTGCGTGAGGAAAATGTGCTCTTCCCGCTTCTCGAAAAACACGGCATCACGGAGCCACCCGCAGTAATGTGGATGGAGCATGATGCAATACGGGCACTGAAGAAGGAAATTTACAAACTGGCTGAGGAAAAATCGCCAGATGCACTTAAACAAATACCTGCTGAAAAACTCCTCGAAATGCTTCAATCACACTTCTACAAGGAAAACAACATACTCTTCCCCGCCTCGCTGAGGGTGATTGGCGAATCTGAGTGGCATGATGCAAGGAAGCAATTTGATGAGATAGGATACTGCTGTTTTACGCCTGAAAAACACACGCATGTGGAGGGAGAAGTGTCGCCTGATGAGAAGGCAGGTTATCAGATTATGGATGCTATGGAAGGCAATGTAAATCTGGAAACTGGCACACTTTCAATTGAGGAACTCATTGCAATGCTCAACTCACTGCCTGTTGACATCTCGTTTGTAGACAGTGAAGACACGGTGAGGTATTATAATGACACAAAGGACAGGATTTTCCCGAGAACGAAGGCAGTAATCGGGAGAAAGGTGCAGAACTGCCATCCCCAGAAGAGCGTGGACAAGGTGAATGCAATTCTCAACGACTTCAGAAATGGAAAACGGGACAGAGCAGAATTCTGGATAAATCTGAAGGGCAGATTGATTTACATCCGGTACTTCCCGGTAAGAGACAGGAACGGAAAGTATCTCGGATGCCTCGAGGTCACCCAGGATATAACTGAAGTGAAGAAAATTGAGGGCGAGAAAAGATTGCTTGACTGATGCAGAAAAGCGAGCAGGAAGGACTACCTGCCCACAACCATAATATACCTCGCCAGTTTTCTCGCATCGTGCACATCAAGGAAGAGCATGAAATCAGGGTGCTCCTGAAGGACGAGAAAGGTGTTCTGGCAAGCGGTAAGAATATTCGTGAGTACACACTTGTAGACCGGTATTTTGTCCCTGTGTTACCAGATGAGAACTGGAAACCAGAGAGGAAGAACCTGCGCCTGCGGAAATTCGGACATCGCAATGCTGAGATTGTCCTTTCGGTGCCAGAATTCCGTGGAATTGTGAAGTATGGAAAGAAGTACTTCATTGCTGAGGGCGAGGAAAGCACGCTGACTGAGTTGCTCCTTGCACTGGGCTTCAAAGAGGTTTTCCAGATACCGAGGAAGATTGGTTACTTCATGAATTACATGCACTGGGATATTGCACTGGAGTTTGTGGAGGGGCTGGGATGGATGATTGATGTGGATGTGGAAGACGAGGCAGATGCCAGGCAGTTCATCGCATCCCTGGGGAGTGCCTTGAAGGAAGTGCTCACAGTTCCCCTCCCTGCCTGCTTCTGCAAAACATTTAATATCAAAATATGATTAAGGGACATGAAGATTGTATTCAGCGAGAAATACCTGGAGCATGTGCAGCATTATGGACATCCAGAGTGTCCTGAACGCCTTGTTGCAATAAAAAATGCACTCGCAGAGCATGGCTTCTTCAACAACATTGTTTCACCAGAACCTGCAAGCCAGGAAGCAATTCTAAACGCACATTCCGAGGAGTACATATCATACCTCTCAACCCTTGGTGAAGGCATCATTGACGCAGACACCTCCTCGCACCCTGAAACATTTGAAATTGCACTGCTTTCTGCAGGTGGTGCACTGAAAGCCAGCAAAATCGCATGGGATGAGGGAAGTGCAATCGCACTTGTAAGACCACCGGGGCACCATGCTGGCAGGGACTTTGGTGGCGGTTTCTGCTACATCAACAACGCCGCAGTGTGTGCACTTGCAATGCGTCAGCATGCACAGCGTGTGGCAATTGTGGACATCGACGGACACCATGGCAACGGCACGCAGGACATATTTTACCGCAACCCGGATGTACTGTACATCTCCACACATCAACTTGAGATATATCCTGGCACAGGGCATCTAAATCTCGTTGGAGAGAAGGAGGGCGAGGGCTACAACCTGAACATTCCTTTCTTTGCGGGCTGTGGAGATGCCTCATATGAAGTTGCATTCAATGAAATTGTAATGCCAGTGCTAGATGACTTCAAGCCAGAGTTTGTGATTGTGAGTTTGGGCGTGGATTCCCATAGCCGTGACCCCCTGACTGGACTTGAGGTGTCTACATCTGGCTACATCTCAATGCTTGAAAAACTCTTTAAATTCAAGAACATGTTCCTGCTTGAAGGCGGTTATGACCTCCCTGCACTGGCAGATGTGTTCACTGCGCTCTGTGCCAGAAAGGAAGGAAAGGCATATGAAATTCAGTTCAAGGAGAGCACAGATACTGTGTGTCTGGGAAAAGAGCGGATTCAGATGGCAAAAAAGCTGTTCAGCAAGTACTGGAAAATTTGAGCGGGGTGTTGTGCATGAAGTATATCATTGTTACAGGCGGTGTGCTTTCGGGGCTCGGAAAGGGAATTACAGTGTCCTCAATAGGTAAACTGCTGAAGTCATCTGGACTCAGAGTTACTGCGATAAAAATAGACCCGTACTTAAACTGCGATGCAGGCACAATGAATCCATACCAGCATGGTGAGGTCTTTGTGCTTGATGATGGTGCAGAGGTTGACCTTGACCTCGGAAACTACGAGCGTTTTCTGGGTGAGAATCTCACGAAGGAGCACAACATCACAACTGGCAAGGTGTACCGTGCAGTTATTGAGAAGGAACGCAAGGGCGAGTATCTGGGCAAAACGGTGCAAATCATTCCCCATGTGACAAACGAAATCAAAGAGCGGATAAAGAATGTGAGTGAGAGCACTGCTGCAGATGTTACACTCGTGGAAATCGGAGGAACGGTTGGAGACATTGAGTCCATGCCATTTCTGGAGGCAGTGCGGCAGTTGCGGAGAGAACTCGGCTCCGAGGAAAACTGCGTGTTCGTGCACACCACACTCGTGCCAGTGCTCAGCACCGTGGGAGAGCAGAAGACAAAGCCAACCCAGCATTCTGTAAAGGAATTGCGTGAAATAGGAATTCAACCAGATATTATCATTGCCAGAAGTCCAGCACCACTCGAATACGAAATCAAAAAGAAGATTGCACTCTTCTGCGATGTGCCACTCGAGGCGGTTATCAGTGCACCGGATACAGATTGCATCTACAAGGTCCCGCTGATGCTGCACGAGCAAAAACTAACGGAATATCTGCTCAGAAAACTGGGTTTCGGGCAAAGAGACACAAACCTCGATGCCTGGATTAAGATTGTAGAACGCCTTGAAAAACCCGCAGATGAGATAGATGTAGCAATTGTTGGCAAGTATACACATCTGAAAGATTCATACCTGAGTTACACGGAAGCCATACGGCACTGCGAAGCGGAACTTGCGGTGAGAGTAAACAAGATATGGATTGAGGCGGAGGAACTTGAGCAGAGCAAGGAGGCAATTGCAAAACTTGCAGATGTGGATGGTGTCCTTGTGCCCGGTGGTTTTGGAAATCGTGGTGTTGAGGGAAAGATAAGCGCAATCAGGTATGCAAGGGAGCATGGCATCCCGTTCCTGGGCATATGCCTGGGTTTCCAGCTTGCGGTTGTGGAGTTTGCACGCTCAGTGCTTGGCTATGCGGATGCAAACAGCACGGAGTTTGACCCGAATACAAAGCACCCGGTGATTGACCTGCTACCAGAACAGCGCGGGATTACAGAGCTGGGTGCGACAATGCGCCTGGGTGCACACAGAATACATCTCAAGCCAGAGTCACGGATTGCAAAACTGTACAATGCATCTGCCATTTCAGAGAGGCACAGGCATCGCTACGAGGTGAATCCAAACTTCATATCTGTGATTGAAAAGGCGGGATTACATTTCACAGGCAAATCCGAGGATGAGCGGAGGTGCGAGGTACTGGAGTTAAGCGGGCATCCATTCTTCCTTGCAACGCAGTTCCATGCGGAATTCAAGTCGAGGCCGGAACATCCATCTCCACCGTATCTCGGGTTTATACAGGCGTGCATACAGAACCACAGGAGAAAATCGAATGCAAACGCCAAAGCAAGTGCTTGACCGCCTGAAATGGGACCCGAAATATAAGCTGGCAGATGCAGAAATATGGTACTGGGACCGCATGGCCAGCACGGGTGAGAGAGTGGTTCGTGGAAGCGAAATTCTCGGCGTGGACATGGGCTTTCTCGTGCTTCAGAATGCAAGAATCCCGCTCTACAAAATCTTCAGGATTGTCCACCATGGCGAGGTGCTGTTTGAGCGGAAGAAGGTGTAGTGTGCATTATCAAAGGACATTGTAGACACTTGCAGATGATGTGAAGTTCTCGGACATACTTGTCTACGACCTTGTTTGATAAATACAATAAAACCAATCGTTCCGCAACCTTTATTAATCCCCTGTATTGTGAAGTGCCTAATGACAGGTTTTATCAGAGGTTGTGGCGGACATATCGAAAATAGGTGCACATCCGCAATAAATAAATATAACCACTCTTTTGGCACACAGAAGCCTGATATGTGTGCACAAACTTCATGGGCCTGTAGCTCAGCTAGGTTGAACCTTAACAGAGAACTATCTGTGGTTCCTAGAAAGAGCATCTGGCTTTTAACCAGGTGGTCTGGGGTTCGAAACATGCAGTATGCTCATCACGAGAGTACGCATGGCGAAAATCCCCACAGGCCCGTGAGCATCATGAGCGGTTCAGGAACTCAGATAAAGGTGGTACCATGACCGAATTTAATATATTTGAACATGAATATGTGCCAGAACATTACCTTGTTGAGAAGGACGAGGAACAAAAAATTCTCAAGAAATTAAAGTTAACAAAGGACCAGTTACCAAGAATCAAGAAAACGGATGCTGCAATTGTGGCACTTGAGACCATAACTGGCGAAATAGAACCCGGACGGCTGATCAAAATTGTGAGAAAGAGCAGGACCGCAGGAGTATTTGTAGCGTACCGCGTTGTGGTTGTGTGAGGTGAATGTATGCGAGAATTTATTAGAGCGTATGTCAGGGAGCGAGGGCTTGTGAACCATCATCTCTCTTCATTCAACGAATTTCTACCCACTGCAGACAATCCAAGAAGTAGAATGCAGAAAATTGTAGATGAACTACGGCTTTCAGAGGACTCAAATGAACGAGGCATAATACGCCTGGAAGGCGCTGATGACATTTTTATTCGTGTTGGTAGAAAATTCAATCCTGACGGAACTCCCGGGAGAAATACAATTCATGTCACATTACCGGAAGTAAAGGAAGCTGATGGGTCCAAGCATATCATTACACCAATGGAAGCCAGATTACGAAGCCTCTCATATATGGCTGATGTCGAACTCGAATTCACGGTTGTGGAAGGCGGAGTGGAGCATGCGCCAGAAAAAATTGTGATTGGCCAGATACCAATTATGGTCCGCTCTAAGCTGTGCAGTGTTCACAGGGACAACATTCTTCACACTTATGAAGAACTCTTCAAACACGAACTGGGTGAAAAGCAAGAAAGTTTTGGCGAACTCACAACCGAGGAGTATCATAATTTGCTTGAAAAACTTGGCGAGGACCCGTATGACCAGGGAGGATATTTTATTATTGGCGGGAATGAACGCGTGCTGATATCAATGGAGGACCTTGCACCAAACAAAGTGCTGGTTGAGTACAATGAACGCTACGGTGCAAAAACTGAAACTGCAAAGGTGTTTTCACAGAGAGAGGGATTCAGGGCACTCACCGTTGTTGAAAAGAGAAAAGATGGTATTTTGAATGTTAGCATTCCATCTGCACCCACACCAATCCCACTGGCAATACTCATGAAGGCACTGGGTATAGATAACGACAACGAAATTGCGAACGCAATCCTTTCTGAGCTGGCATATTCCGATGACCCGGAGGTTAACAAGATAAAGCACATGATTTATGTGAACATCGAAGAATGTTATGACGCAGAGAAGTATCCACCCAATGGGATAACCACGACTGAAGACGCAATCCAGTACTTTGAACGCAAGTTTGCCACAGGTCAGGCGAAGGAGTACCGAGAGAAGAAGGTAGAAACCGTTCTGGACCACTCCTTACTGCCACATCTCGGAACCACGAAAGCAGACAGAATCAAAAAGGCGCTTTATCTCGGAAGAATGGCACGGGAAGTGATAGAGCTTGCTCTTGGCAGACGAAAAGAGGACGATAAAGACCACTATGGAAATAAGAGAATAAAACTTGCAGGAGATCTCATGGAGGACATCTTCCGAACTGCGTTCAACCAGCTCATGAAAGACCTCAAATATCAGCTGGAAAAGAGTTACAGTAGAAAGAAGGACCTGAGAATTGGGTCATCAATCAGACCCGACTTATTAACACAGAGAATTGTTCATGCACTGGCAACAGGAAACTGGGTTGGTGGCAGGTCTGGTGTATCCCAGTTACTGGACAGAACATCATACATAAGTGGTGTAAGCCACATGCGCAGAGTTGTTTCACCACTTACCAGAAGTCAGCCACACTTTGAAGCTCGAGATTTGCATGCAACACAGTGGGGACGGCTCTGTCCGAATGAAACACCAGAAGGCCAGAACTGCGGTCTTGTTAAGAATTATGCTATGTGCGTGGATATCTCCGAAGGTGTGGATGAAAACGAGGTAATTGCTACACTTGAGCAGTATGGTCTGATTCCATTCCATCAGATGAGTGAAAGATTGGCAAATATGAACAAAAAAGATGTGAACAAACTCACAAGAGTTTATGTAAATGGTAATTTTGTGGGTGTACATTCAAATCCACTCGAACTTGTGAGAGAGATCAGAACCAGAAGAAGAACGCAGCGCCTGTCGTACAAACTAGGTGACCGTTCCCATGAAGTAAACATTTACTATGATGACGAAATGAATGAAATTTTTGTCAACTGCGATGAAGGTAGATTGCGGAGACCGCTGATAGTTGTAGAAGATGGAAAGACGCTGATAACAAACAAGGAGATGGCAGAATTACGGGAAGGAAAGCGGGATTTCTCAAGTTTGATCAAGGAAGGATATGTAGAATGGGTTGATGCTGATGAAGAGGAAAATGCATACATTGCAATTTATCCTTACGATGTTCCGAGACAGTGCCCGAAATGCAATAAGTTCCTTTCGAGAAACGAAGTCGAGTGGCTGAATATGGGTGTGGATGAAAATATCATCAAACTCAAATGCCTGAATTGCGGCGGCACATTTACAGTACCATCTCTGCTGACCAGGGAACACACCCACCTCGAAATAGACCCGCTCAGCATCCTTGGAATGTGTGCGGGCTTGATTCCATATCCAGAACACAACTCAACACCTAGAATTACCATGGGTTCTGCTATGGCAAAGCAGAGCCTGGGTTTAGGTGCTGCGAACTATCGAATGCGTCCGGATACAAGAGGGCACATATTGCACTATCCTCAGGTGCCTCTGGTGCAGACCGAAGTTCTTAATTATGTAAACTTTGATAAGAGACCCGGTGGACAGAATTTTGTAGTGGCTGTGCTCAGCAGGGAGGGTTATAACATCGAAGATGCAGTGATACTGAACAAGGCATCAGTAGATAGAGGTCTCGGGAGAAGCACATTCTTTAGAACATACAGGACTGAAGAACGAAAGTATCCTGGTGGGCAGGAAGATAAGTTTGAATGCCCAAGTTCAGAAATTGTGGGCGCACGCTCTGATGAAGCGTATGCAAATCTCAGTGAAGACGGACTGATATTCCCTGAATGCGCAGTAAAAGAAGGAGACATCCTTGTTGGTAAGACATCGCCACCCAGATTCCTGGAGGAAGAGGCAGAACTTCTCACGCCGCAAAAGCGCAGGGAAACCTCAATCACGGTAAGAGGCGGAGAACATGGCTGGGTTGATACCGTGTTTCTCACGCTATCTGAGAATGCAACCAAGCTGGTTAAAGTTAAAGTGAGGGATGAACGCATACCGGAACTTGGAGATAAATTTGCATCGAGGCACGGGCAGAAAGGTGTTGTAGGGCTGATATATCCGCAGGAGAACATGCCATTTACCGCTGACGGGATTACCCCGGACCTGATAATAAACCCGCATGCAATTCCATCAAGAATGACTGTAGCACATGTCCTCGAGATGATTGGTGGTAAGGTAGGCAGTATGGAAGGAAGATTTGTGGATGGCACTGCCTTCAGCGGTGAGAAGGAGGAGGCATTGAGACAGGAGCTAATCTCGATCGGGTTCAAGCACACGGGCAGAGAGGTTATGTACGATGGACTTACTGGTAAGAAAATAGAAGCAGATATATTTGTGGGTGTAATCTACTATCAGAAACTGCACCACATGGTTGCAGGCAAGTTGCACATGCGCTCAAGGGGCCCGGTTCAGATTTTGACAAGACAGCCCACCGAGGGCAGAAGCAGACAGGGTGGTTTGAGATTCGGAGAGATGGAACGAGATACCCTGATCGGGCATGGGGCAGCAATGGTGATCAAAGACCGACTGTTAGACGAGTCGGATGGCACAATTCAGTATGTTTGTGGTAATCCTAAATGCGGACACATTGCAATAAAAGATATGAAAACAAACCTGCTCAAATGCCCGGTATGTGAAAACACAACTACAATATATCCAGTGCAAATGAGCTACTCGTTCAAGTTGATGGCTGACGAACTTCTGTCGCTAGGAGTAGTAATGCGACTCAAACTTGAGAATATGAGGTGAAAAAATGCAGAAAATAGGCGTATCTAAAAGAATAGGAAACATCAAGTTTGCAATACTCTCACCAGATGAAATTAGAAGAATGAGTGCGGTAAAAGTAATATCTGCAGACACCTATGACGATGATGGTTTTCCAATCGACCGTGGACTTATGGATACAAGAATGGGCGTGATTGAACCAGGGTTGCGTTGCAAAACATGCAATGGTCGCGTTGACGAATGCCCGGGGCACTTTGGACACATTGACCTGGCGATGCCTGTAATCCATATCGGATATGTAAAGGAAATAAAGAAATTCCTGCAGATGACATGTTACAGCTGCGGCAGGGTTCTGCTTTCACCAGAGGAAATTGAACTTGTAAAGACAGAGAAGAAAAAACATGAGGCATTCGGGGAACGCGTGGATATTGTTGGACTTCTTAAGGAACTGCATATTGAGCCAAGGCAGATCTGTCCATACTGCAAAACTGAACAAAAGAAGATCACCCTTGATAAGCCAACGACATTCAGAGAAAACGGAATCAAGGTTACACCAAAAGATATACGAGACCGACTGGAAAGAATACCGAACGAGGACCTTGAGATTCTCGGTATAAACATAGACACTGCAAGACCAGAGTGGCTGATTCTGACAGCACTTCCCGTGCCACCTGTGACCGTAAGACCTTCGATTACGCTGGAATCCGGAGATAGATCTGAGGACGACCTCACACATAAGCTCGTTGATGTGTTAAGAATAAACCAGCGATTAAGAGAAAATCGAGACATAGGTGCACCGCAGCTGATTGTAGAAGACCTCTGGGAACTCCTGCAGTATCATGTAATCACATACTTTGATAATCAAACATCTGGAATTCCGCCGGCGAGGCACAGGTCTGGCAGGCCCCTGAAAACGCTGGTTCAGAGATTGAAAGGAAAAGAAGGAAGGTTCCGTTCAAATCTATCAGGGAAGCGTGTCAATTTCTCAGCAAGAACGGTAATTTCGCCCGACCCAAATCTCGGAATAACTGAGGTGGGAGTGCCTGAGGAAGCTGCAAGAGAACTGACTGTACCACTGTATGTTACTCAGTTTAATATTGAAGTTGCGAAAGAATTCATAAAGCGAGGACAAAACCCGCCGAATGTGGATGGAAAGTATGTACCCGGGGCAAACTATGTGATTGCACCCGAAGGAAGAAGAATAAAAATAACGGAGAAGAACAAAGAGATGCTACTGGAGCAAATTGGTCCGGGATGGATTATTGAACGCCAGTTGATGGACGGAGACATATGCCTCTTTAACAGACAACCATCGCTTCACAGAATGTCAATGCTATGCCATGAAGTCCGTGTCATGCCTCACAAAACATTCCGATTCAATCTCTGTCTTTGTCCGCCATACAACGCAGATTTTGACGGCGATGAGATGAACCTCCATGTGCTGCAGAGCGAGGAAGCAAGGGCGGAAGCAAAGATTCTTATGCGCACGCATGAGCATATACTTTCACCCAGATTCGGTGCCCCTATAATAGGCACGATTCATGACCATATCACGGGTGCTTTCTTACTCACCTACAAAAACCCGGAGTTCACGAGAGACGATGTGAATTTTATTTTCCTCAGAATGGAAAACACGGAAATACCAAAGCCAGATATTAAAAAAGAAGAGGAAATCTGGTATGGAAAGAGCTTGTTCAGTGTTGTACTTCCTCCAGATCTTAACCTTACATTTCGTGCATCCATATGCCAGAAATGCGATGTATGCAAAAAAGAGAAATGCGAGATTGATGCATATGTGAAGATAAAGGACGGAAAGTTGCTATCTGGAACGATTGATGGAAAGGCAATTGCAGTGAATAAGGGTAAAATACTGGATAAAATTGCAAGGGACTACGGAAGCATGGCTGCAAAGGAATTCCTGGAAAAAGTAACACGACTTGCAATCGGAGTTATCACATTAAGGGGCTTCACCACTGGCATTTCGGATGAAGACATACCTGAGGAGGCAAGAGCAGAGATAAGAAGAATTCTTGATGAGGGGAAGAAACAGGTAAATGAAATTGTTGAAAAGTACAGAAATGGCACACTTGAATTATTGCCAGGGCGTTCTCTCGAAGAAACGCTCGAAGTCGAGGTCATGCGCGTGCTTGGAAAGGCAAGAGACGAGGCGGGTAAAGTAGCTGGAAAGTATCTCGGTATCGAAAATTCTGCGGTGCTGATGGCAAAAAGCGGGGCAAGAGGCAATATGCTTAACCTTACCCAGATGTGCTCTGCACTCGGACAGCAAGCGGTTAGAGGTGAGCGTTTGTTCAGGGGCTATTATCAGCGCACACTCCCGCACTTCAAGAGAGGAGATTTAGGTGCAGAAGCAAGGGGGTTTGTTGAGTCCTCATATAAATCTGGACTCAAGCCCACAGAGTACTTTTTCCACAGCATGGGTGGACGAGAATCCCTGGTAGATACTGCAGTGAGAACATCTCGCTCAGGATATATGCAGAGACGGCTGATAAATGCGCTGGAAGACCTGCGTGTTATGGAAGATGGCAGTGTGAGAAATACTGCGGGCACCGTCATCCAGTTCAAATACGGTGAGGATGGAATAGACCCTGCCCGGAGTGTTCAGGGTAATGCAATTGATGCACTTGATATTCTTCTCGAACTCGGAGGTAAAGATAAAAAATTGATTGAGGAGATGGGTGAATCTGAAACCGGATTGCCAAATTACGGAGAAGTAGACCGTGACATACTTTTTGCAGAGGAGGATATAGAACTCGAGGAGGAGGAAGGCGGAGAAGAGTATGAAGAATTTGAAGAAGAAAGCGAGCATGAGGGTGATTAAAAATGTCTCCGAAGAGAGTAACCAGAAAGAAAAAGGAGAAGGGAAAGGTTGTTAGCAAGGCAAAGTACATTGAAAAAACGCAAAAACTTTCACCGGAGGAAGAAAGAATATTGAAGCTTGCTATGAAATATGAGCCAGATTACGGATTTGAACTGCCAAGAAAGGTAATATCCGACATTGCAAATGTGGTGTCTCAATCTAAGCTGAAAGGAGATAAGGTTATATCTGCAATCATAAAAAAGGCCTATGAATTATTTGCCAGAAGACAGATAGACCCGCATGAATCGGTGGGCATTGTTGCAGCACAATCAATTGGTGAACCCGGTACGCAGATGACACTGAGAACATTCCACTATGCTGGCGTTGCAGAAATGAATGTGACACTCGGTCTTCCCAGATTGATTGAGATTTTGGACGCAAGAAGAACTCCCAGCACACCTGTAATGACAATTTACCTGAAAGAGGAATTTAGGTCTGATCTTGAAAAAGTCAAGGCAGTTGCCGCAAGAATAGAATCCACATACCTTATAGATGTGTGCGATATTGAGACAGATATCATAAATATGAAACTGAAAATAAAGCCAGATTTTGAAAAAATGCATGCAAAGAGCATAAAACCCGAAACATTGATGAAAGAATTAGACCGATTCAAAGATTGTGAAGTAAGCGAGGAGAACGAGGAAATTGTTATTTCTATGAAGATGGGCGAAGATATGAAGATGCCATACAGAAGATTGATGGTACTCAATGAACAGGTTAAAAATCTCAAGCTTGGAGGAATTGATGGAATTACCAGAACAATCATAAAGAAGGATGATAGCACAAACGAGTATGTGATATACACGGAGGGCACGAATCTCCGCGGGGTCTTTGAAAATATACCCGAGGTTGATATAAAAAGAACAACAACAAACGATGTGCTTGAGATATACGATGTACTTGGAATAGAAGCAGCAAGAAATGCAATTATTCGGGAAACATCTAAAACACTGGAAGAGCAGGGTTTAAATGTGGATATTCGGCATATCATGCTCGTTGCGGATATAATGACAAATGATGGAGATGTCAGGGCAATAGGCAGACATGGAATTTCTGGCAGGAAGTCCTCGGTACTTGCGAGGGCAGCATTCGAAATCACATCCACGCATCTTCTGAGAGCTGGACTTGTAGGTGATGAAGACCCTCTCAACGGTGTTGCAGAGAACATAATTGTGGGTCAGCCAGTAACCCTTGGAACTGGTGCAGTGCATCTGGTGTACAAACCACCGGAGAAACATGGAAAAGGAGAAGATAAAAAAGAAAAGAAACGGGAGGAATAGGTATGAGCATAGAAAACTCTTTGAAACTGGTTGTGCAAACAGGGAAACTTGTGTATGGACATGACAAAAGTGTGAAGAACGCAAAAGAAAAAAAGGCGAAAATGCTGATTGTGGCGAAGGACTGCAAAAATAAAGAAATGCTGGAAAAAAATGTGTATCTGGGAATACCCGTACTCCATTATCCGGGTACGAGTGTGGAACTTGGAAGAATCTGTGGGAAGCGTTTTGCAGTGGGTGTACTTGCAGTACTGGACCCCGGTACATCAAACATACTAAATGAGAAGGAGTAAGTATGTCAGAAATCTCTTTCAACTCAGATACACTCAGGTATATTTCACTATTTGAAAAGGTCACACACGCAAGAGTCAAAGATTGTATTTCTCTGGAAGATAAGATTATATTTATAGTGGAGCCGGGTGAAGTTCTTAAGGCAGTAGGGAAGAAGGGCGAAAATGTCACGAAGTTGAGGGAGGTGCTAAAAAAGAACATTCAGATCATTGAATTTAACAGCGACCCGATTATCTTCGTAAAAAATGTGTTTTATCATTACGGGGTTGAGAGTGTTGAGGTTGAGATGCGTGGGAATATAAAACATGCTTCCGTAAAAGTTAAACCAGAGATGAAAGGAATGGCAATAGGAAAGGAAGGAAAAAATCTGCGTGTATTCAGAGATATTATAAACAGGTACTTTGACATACAGAGTGTGAGCGTGCTCTGAAAACCTATATATACCACAAATTGAATATTATTTATATATGGAGGATAAGCAGAACAGACTAACAAACACCGATGAAGACATATATCAAATGTACTCATCTGCGGTTCTTTATTATAACAATGGAGATTTGCATAACGCAATCATGTTACTGGGCAATATTTTGAACAAAAAACCAGATTTTGCAGAGGCATGGGACCTGCTGGGCAACTGCTACAAAATGCTTGGAGATACTGACTCAGCCCAGTACTGTTTTCAGCAAGCAGCAAAATACATTTATAAGGGAGAAAGTGCGACATATTGTCCATTCTGTGGCACCGTTGTCGGGGATACTGAGACGAGGTGCAGGGGCTGTGGTGTAGTTATTGTAGAGAGTGAACATGAAAAGGCCAGTTACAGGGGTTTTGTGCTGAGCAGAAATGAACTAAAGCGCTTGGGGAAAATTGCGGAGCCAGGAGAAAAGGTACTCAAGGGACCACCACCAAGCCAGGTTTCTGAGGGCTCAGCGTATATCCCGCAGCAAGTTGTGGAAGAAATACCGCACGATTACCAGAACTCGCTTGTATCCCAGTTCCCGGATTATCGCAGTCATACTGGCGTAAGTGCTGCAAGGTTTGGTTTTGCAGATGCCAATGGACTTACATTTGGAAGAAGAAAATCACGAGGAGTGCCAGGTAGAATATTTGTCGTTCCGATTATCTTTTTAATCATGCTGGTAAGCTCGATTTCGTTCGGTCTCTACAATTTGAGCACAATGCCACACATGAAGGTTGATGGAAATTTTGATGAGTGGGCAGGCGTATCCAAGTACGGACCCCAAACTTCGCATGCAAGCGTGAATCCTGACATACGCATTAAGGAGTACACATTTGCTCAAACTGAGTCCTCGTATTTCATTTACATTGCAGTGGAGGGGCGAATACTGGCAGGGAACAGCGGGAAGGTTGTGGACACGGTGTACATATTCATCGATACGGGACCGGGTTCGCCAGGATACCAGATTTCTGGCATCTTCGCTGACTTCCTGATTCAGGTATATGGCTGGAATAATGCGGTATATGGATGCACGCTCTACAGGTACGACGGGACAGGCGGAATAGAATGGAATGCATGGATTCAGCCAGTTTCAATACCCGCAGCATGTGCAGATAATAAACTGGAACTTGAGATAAAAAAAGGTTTTCTGGGTGGTAGCGAGAAATTCATGATGTATATTGCAACGCAGAGTTTCGATGGCACCATGGATTACATAGAGCATCCCGCAGGTAATGTGCCCATCCTTATTAGCACCACAAAATCACTGCTATCAGATATCGTGCCTGTTTCCCAGATTGATGCGCTTGAGATTGATTTTCAAGCAGTAAATCTGCCTGCAAACATTGATGAGATTACCGTGCACAATACTGGCACTGCATTGCCTCCCAGAGCGTTCGTAAAGGGCTACCAGAATCTCGATGCAACCATTGCAGGCAACAGATATGTGTTCAAAATCCAGAGAAAACTGCAGGCTGGGGAGCACTTTCTGTGCACCATCTGCACGGAGACCACACCAGAGATGCAATCATGCACGCTCGGATTTGAAATTGAACCAGCTGACATAAAGACGGATGCATATGTAATTATAAACGAGCAAACCAGTCGTTCCTATGCGAAAATTGGGTATGTGGGAAAAGCACCAGATGTTACTGTTGATGGGGCGTTTGGTGACTGGATGAATGTAACAAAGGAGGTGGATGTAGCAGGTGATGTGGGAAACCCTTCAGTTGACATAAGGGAGTATGCTCCGCTTGTCCGTGCAAATACGCTCTTCATGTATCTGGATGTTGCTGGTATAATATTCAGTGGTGAGTGCATTCCATATAGAAACTACGCAGTTGTAGGTGGCACATACACCCCTGATTCAGACAGGGACACAATTCCAGATGCCATTGACCCATACCCGTTTGACTTCAATAACGACGGTGTGCCAGATGGCAGTACAAATAACGATGTGGATAACGATGGTATCAAGGACTATCCATATGGAAATGACTACTGGTTGAACACTACAATACCAGACACCGAGAGTTTTCCTGCGGAATTCAGAGGAAAATTCGTAAGTGTATACATCGGCCCAGGTATTCTGCCTGCAGAGGTTAAAGGCCTCGATACACTCCGCATCTTCATGGATACAGACAGGAATCGGAATACGGGCATGGCAATCAGTTCTATAGGTGCCGACATGCTCGTGGAGATATCTGGCAAACTCTCGCAGGTAATCAAAAAGCAGGTATACAGATTTGAAAGCGGAACCTGGGTTGAGGCAGGCAATGAACTCCAGTGTTGCAACGATATGTTCCGGGTTGAACTCAGTGTTGTATTTGGTATTGCGACACAACCATCACTCTACATCGACTTCTCAGATTTCTGGGGCAAGCACGATACTGCGGAAATGGCAGGACTGAAATCCATTGATGTAACCAGCACTGCAACACCTGTGCGGGATTGCACACCAGCATTGCATGAGGTTGACGGGGACAAATCCTCGCAAATCCCATGTGAAAAGCAGGACAGTGAGAGCGTGGCAGTAGCTGGACTTTCAGAACAGGCACAGAAGGCTTGTGCATTGCAGCCCAAATGTACAGCGAGCGAAAACATCTCGCATACGATGCTTCTGCGTTACATAAACGCAGGGAAAACAGGAGTTGCACGAAGTGGCACGAGAGACATAAGAATCCTGCCAGCAACCACGGAGGATATGCGTGGGGCATCAAATTCTGGCTGGATACCAGATGTGAATGTTAGCAGGGCATCGAACTATCATGCATTCTCACCGGTTATGGCTACAGACAGCAACAATAACATCTACACTGCATTCATGTTCTGGAGCACGGCGGTCTCGAGATGGGGTATTGCAGTATTTCGCTCAACGGATTCGGGCATCACATGGAGCGGGCTCTGGTGGTATTTCACAAACTATGATTGCGACTGGCCATCGCTCGCAATCTCCGGGAATTCCGGGAGTTATTCAAACAGATTGTACCTCGCATTTACAATGTATTCCAGTTCCTACATGTTTATCGAGGTGGGTTATGTTGATATTGCAAATTTTGCTACATCCACTGCATGGGGCTGGCGTCAGATAACGAGCACATCCGAGTACTGGGATATGCCTGCAATCACGGTAATGGGAAATTCAGTGAATTCCGTATACCTGGCTGCAAGATACTGGTATGGAAATTATGACCGGGATATACTTGGTTTCCGTTCAGATAATGGCGGTATCACATGGAACGGTGCCACACCACCACTTACATCCAGCAATGCCTATCAGATAAGGTACACATATGAGGATTCAGGCGTGGTCTATGGTCCCACGGTGGCGTGGGGTACGGGCACGAACCTCTACTGTGCCTACGACGACCTTGGTGTCACTGCTGCCCGATGGAATTTCAACACAGATGGAAACGCTGAGGGCTGGTTTGTTGGAAACCAGCTCTCTGCCCTTACCGTTTCAGGTGGCATACTCACAACAACAGCTACTGGCAGCGACCCATTCATGTACAGTCCGAGCATAAGCATACCTGCAGCATCCTACCCGTACATTCACATCTACATGCGAACTACTGGCTCCGGGACAAGCACAAAAATCTACTTTATCACGAGCACCGATGGAGCATGGAACGAGGCAAAATCAGTAACGCTACCGGTGAATGACCATACAAATTATGTGTGGTACACATTCAACATGTCACAGTGTGCCTACTGGTCTGGAACTATTACACGACTTAGATTCGACATAATTGATGCAGGTGCCAGCAGTGGTGATGTGTACTCAATCGACATGATATCCGTCCAGTCAGCCCCCATGAACTCAATTGTCTGGAAATCGAGTGATAGTGGTGTAACCTGGTCAACTGGCTATATACTCAGACCTCCCGGCCCTGATGTGCAACCCTCATTTGCACCCTGTGTTGCAGCAACGCACGGCGGAAATACTGTTGTTGTTGCCAGTGTATACTACAAATCCAGCACTGACTGGGATATAAACATCTCCTACAGCACGGATGCACTCAGCACGATGTATGTGATGGCTTTCAGCACAGAGGGCACGACGCAGGCATGGCCTGCACTTGCAGCAGACCCTGTCTATGGCTACTTCCACATGGCGTACTACGATAGTGGTACATACTCCATCAGATACTCCAGAGCATATTACACCACACCTGCATCCTGGTCGGTACCATATGCAAGCAGTTATGTTTCCGACGGAAACTCAGGTGACTGGGAGTATCGCCCCGGGATCACCTACCAGTGGCGCAATGGTGGTGCTGCGTATTATCCGTGTATCACATGGGGCGATGCACGGGGAAGTTACTGGAATGTGTATTATTCAACACCTGGCTCAAGGACTACAATCACCACATCCCCCTCCTCGCTTGCAATCTCAGTTGACAGCCTGCAGTACACCGCTCCTGTTTCCTTTGTATGGATTGCGGGTTACAATCACGACCTGTATGCACCCTCGCCACAGGGCACGGATATATATGCACCAAGGTATGTGTTCTCCTCGTGGAGTGATGGAGGTGCACAGAGCCACACAATCACAGTTCTCGGTTTTGACATGACAATCACCGCCTACTTCACCACCCAGTACTATCTCAGAGTAATCTCTACCTATGACACACCCACGGGTGAGAACTGGTACAACGCAGGGACATATGCCACTGCATCCGTTACATCGCCTGTTTCTGGAGGTAGCGGGATAAGGTATGTATGTGCGGGCTATACTGGAACTGGCTCTGCTCCCTCGGGCACAGGTAGCAGTGTGAGTTTCTACATAAATGCACCGTCGAGCGTAACCTTTTCCTGGAAGACGCAGTATCTGCTCACGCTCAGCACTGTAAATGTGACTTCTTCATATCCCGCAGTTGTGTACATAAATGGCTCATCATATGCCACCGTGCACGATACTGCACCATGTGACCTGTGGCTTGATGCAAATCTCCAGTATCAGGTAGGTGTATCAGCTGAAATTGCTGGCCAGCCAAACACAAGATGGGCGTTTTTAAGATGGGCGGGCGGGAGCACACAGAATCCGCTCACGGTTTCCCTCACAAACCCTGCACAAATTACTGCAGAATATCTCAAGCAGTATTACTGTACTCTTACCCTGAACGGACTTTCTTCCGGTGCTCCTGCAGGCATATCCTACCAATCGTTCCTCACAACCTATTCCGTGTATTCATCTGGCATATGGAGTGCATGGGTGGACCACGGCTCGACAATTACCGTTACAAATGAAATATATGTTTCTGCAACGGAGCGCTATAAAACCACAGACCAGTACGCATTTGTCGCCATCTCATCACCGCTCTCAAGAACACTCACATACAGACACCAGTGGTATGCATCAATCACACTGGTTGGAACAGATGCAGGTCATACAGTGTGGGCAAATTATACCATTGATGGAATCTATTATTCGCAATCCGGCATATATGGTTCGTGGTCTAACTGGTGCGATGAAGGCACTACACTTTCTTTCAGCGATACCACAACAGGCACACCTCCATACACAACAACAGACCCGCATGCCTGGCAGGTGAACAGTGCAATTGTTGCCACAATCCATTACACAACACCTGTGAGCGAAAATGCACTTTCTATGCTCTCGGTGATTATCCTGCTGATCGCCGTATTAATTATAGTAACGCGAGAAAAATGCTCAAAAAAGTGTGTCTGAATACCGGGTTATTTTGAGCTGGAGAGGTTCACAGTTTCCATTGCAAGGTTGAGCCAGCGTATGTATGAGTTTATTCCTGCCCGCAACGCACTCAAATCGTTTGCAATTACGCGGAGCGTTAGCAAATTACCGCACAGGTCTATGGAAACATCTGTTCTTGGTAAAGCATCCTCTGAGTCCTTATTTCGTGTTTTTTCGTTTTCCGCTTCAATTCGTATTGCCTCAACTACTTTTTTTCCCACTTCCACAGGTAAATCCAGTGTTATACAAATCTCACATTTCTTCTTCATTTTCCTCCCACTGTATAACCCGGAATATATCTGGTTCTGGTTCCTCAAGTAGATGCTTTCTCAACAGAGAAGCTATAATATCATCAAGGTGTGGTCTGCTAATCTCAGACATATCTGCCAGTTCATTGATATTTACGCCTTCTTCATCGAAACTCTTGATAATTTCATACACCGCACTTTCCTCATCACTCAGGTTGGTTTCATTCAGCACCTCACTTTCTTCAGGATGGGGTTCCACCCCCTCCCTAACCCCCGTGGCTTCGCCTTCGGCATATCCCGAAAGTTCCTCCTTTTTTGGAGATTCTTTGCCCCCCCTAACCCCCATGGCTTCGTCAGAATGGGGTTCTGTCTCCTCCCAGACATCCATATCTTCCGCAGGATATTGTTCTGCTTTTCTCTTTGCTTCTGGTATTTCGATAAGGTCTTCACCGGTAACAATTCGAAGTGCGTTTGCTGCAAGCTCTCTGTAGCGTTCAAGCAATTCGGTATTTATTCCATAGTGCTCTTTTGCCCTCAACGCATTCTCTGCTTCACTTTTTCTGAAACCAAGTGCCTGCAGGTTTTCGCTTGTTCCTGGCTCCATCTGTCCAAGATTACTGAGACAGTCGATTCTTCTGAGCAATGCCTTTGCACTCTGCAGTAGCCAGTAATAATACATTTCTCTGTTAGACCTGGTCATAATCTCCGGTCTTATGGAGATATATATTCTGTTGCTGTTATCTGGTTGATATGTCTTGATTTTGCCAGTAAGAAATACAAATTCTGGCGGATTCACTTTTTTTACGAATTCAAGTGGCTGTCCCTGATATGCTCCTGTAATCACATAAAATGTGCCGAGTCCATCTGAAATTTCACATTTCCACATGTCTCTTTCACCCAGCTGTGACTTGGCAATAAGCTTTCCTATAATTAACACCCTGTTAGCACGAAGACCTGTGGGCGTAATCACAAAATTGGGTATTTTCGTGATGCCCTCGTCAATGTTCTGTGCGCTTTCTGTACCGGTACTCTCTCCACGCTCTTCATATTGTGTATCTACGAGTTCAAAAGAAAAAATTCTGTAGGCAACTTCTCGCTTCGTTGCCTTTTTTAGAGGTCTATTCAACGCACACATGGTTACGCCTCCATTTCCGAAAGAATTTTCTGGGCTTCAATCTTCATATCTGTGTTAACATTCTGTGCGTCCTTCACGAGTAAGGTTGTTCCGAGTTCACTGGTGCTCACATTTCCTACCACCTGTATTGCTTTTCCGAGTAAGTTTGTGTTGATGTCAATCAATGCAGGGTTGGTTATTCCACTTTTTCCGATTAACGCCTGATACTCACTGATGCTTTTTCCGAGAAGTTTTTCACACACATTTCTGGGAAACACTGCAATGATAGCTCCTGTGCCATCATCGAATACTGCTTTGATTCTCATATCTGGCTCGCCATTTGTCACAAGCCCGTGATTTTTACATGTGCCTTCCTTCAGCACGAGTCCACAATCTGGACATCTGAATATTAATCCAGAACCGGATTTGATTTCTATGATGAATCCCTCAAGCTTCACATTGGACATTGATGCACCATATTCATAGATGTCCTCAATAAGAACTTCTACTGGTTTGATGAGTTCATGTGCTGGTGGAAGCGTTTTGTCGCTAAGACGCTCTACCGTTGTTTTTTCATCAATCACAATCGTGGGCAAATCCTTCCATACCTTTTTGTATGCTCCGTTTATCCTTACCACTTCATTTTCCTTCAGATCAAAATCGAACCATGCGGTGAATTTCACCTGTCCTGTATCATCTCCAACAACGCCTGAATACAACACCTTCTCTTTTCCGTCAACCGTGACCTCTTTTTTCTCTACAGAGAGCACACGCACCTCAAGTGTGACTGGGTAATTTACAGATGCAAGGTCCCTTATTTTTATCTTTGTACCGTACCTCCTGTCCGCTAATTGGTCTTCGTCAGCAACCTCGATTTCACTCTTATCTGATGTGTTTATCTGTGGCTCATCTCTCCATGCGGTGGTATATACATTGGTGAACTTGAGCACCTTGCCCTTTTCAACTACATTGTGGTACTTATCTGGATTCCATATCACAAAATTGAGTTTTTTTGTGTTATCTGAAATCAATCCTTTCAGCACCTTCTTTTCTACAACATTTTCTTTATCGTCTCTCACTGACAGTGTCTCTTCAGATACAAACAAAATTTTTCCAACAACAGAGATACTATGCATGTTGGGTTTTAAGTCGCTGAGCCACAGCATTCCAGATTTTGCACTTGCAGGCAAAATTCTGTGTTTTATCGCTCGTTTGAACTCTTCTGGTGTTAGACATATGTCTTTATTTGCAATTTCGTTCGCGGTCGCTTCAATTTGCTCTCGGGGCACATTCCTCATTTCTGGCATCCTGGCGATTTCTTCAATCAAGGATGCAATTTGTTCCTTTTGCATTTTTACACCTCTTCGTTTTTTTCGTTTTTGCCTTTTCGGCGAAATGAAGATTGCACATGGGGTTAATATACTTTTAGGGGAGGGGTATGTGAAAGTGTTTGTGTTCAAAAATGTTCCTTTGTTGTATTATCAACCAAGGTCGTAGACAAATATGCCAGTAAAGGCACCCTTTTCAAGGGCTTACGCCCCCGAAAAGCGTGCACGGAAAACAGCAACACAAAAAAAGAGGGCCCTTGTGACACTTGTAGGTGAAAAACATGAACAAGGTCCCAGAAACAAGAATAGGCAAACGGATATATGAAAGAAGCGACAGAAACTGGTTTAAGGTGAGGAAGTGCGTAGTAAAGCGACTGCGAGA
>Ga0272448_1002036_pt1 | contig 26136 bp, 26 predicted proteins | sample YNPCB0191_FD_202220 | JGI IMG/M metagenome (GOLD analysis project Ga0272448, IMG submission 202220) | Hot spring sediment microbial communities from Yellowstone National Park, WY, United States - YNP-CB-019-1 | ecosystem: Environmental > Aquatic > Thermal springs > Hot (42-90C) > Sediment... | reverse complement strand
TCTGGATTTTCTGCCCAAGAATTGGAAAAAATGCGTAATCAAATAGCCAGCCTAACCCAGAGCGACCTGCAAAGGATGCTAGAACTTTTTATTGAGGTCGAAAACAAAATAAAATTTTCTCCTGTTCCCCAGCTACCTTTAGAATTGGCGATAATTAGCATAACCGGTTTGTAGGTAAAATTTAGTATAGTATAATAAAATAGCGAGTTGTCATAGTGGTGCGGTGTTTGCTATTGCTAAAGCTAACATAGAAAATATTAAATCTTTTCAAGGGACAATAAAAATAGAAGCCGAGGTTTCAGAAAATAAAAACAAAGAATATTTAGATTTAGATATGGTTGTAATTGGCGAAAGCTGCGGATTTAACGAAGAGATATTTAGATGAGGCTGGTATTGGTTATTTTGGTTTGCCTAACGGCCCAATTAGTCGGTTTGTACCAGAAAAATATTTTTTTAGAAGAGTTATGCGAGAATGCATTAATTATCAAAAGAAAGAAGGAAAAGTTGAATGTCGGGCTTGTTTTCATTTTTGTAAAATAGCTGAAGGGAAAACCGGTCTTTGCGGTGTTCGCCAGAATAGGAGTGGAAAACTTTTTTTGCTAACTTATAACAAAGCCATCGCGGTTCACATTGATCCAATTGAAAAAAAACCGCTTTTTCATTTTTTGCCCGGATCTTACGCTTATTCTTTAGGTACGTTGGGTTGTAATTTGCGATGCGCCAATTGTCAAAACTTTGATATTTCTCAAATGTTTGGGCAAAAAGGAAAAATTGAAAATTACGCCAAACTTAATTGGGGGCTTGATTTAACTCCGGAGCAAATTGTGGAAAAAGCTTTGGAAAACAATTGCCAAAGTATTGCTTATACCTACAACGAACCAACGATTTTTTGGGAATACGCTTTGGACACCATGAAACTAGCCCGTAAGAGGGGATTGAAAAATGTTTGGGTCTCCAATGGTTTTATGTCGAGTCAAACTTTGGACGCTATTATTCCATATTTGGATGCCATTAATGTGGATATTAAGTCTTTTGATGATCAATTTTACAAAACAAATTGCGGCGCCCGTTTAGATCCAATTTTGGAAAATTGCCGCCGTTTGGTTAAGGAAAAAGTGTGGTTGGAGATTACGACTTTAATTATTCCGACTTTGAGCGATGAAGAAAGAATGCTGGAAAAAATCGCTTGTTTTATCAAGGAAGAATTAGGAGATTTTGTGCCTTGGCATGTGAGCGCTTTTTCCGGAGCTATTTCCTGGAAACTTAAATTTTTGCCGGATACACCAATTTTAAAAATTAAAAAGGCATCCGCTCTTGGTAAAGAAGCCGGCCTTAAATATGTTTATGCGGGAAATATTTGGGAAGAGAATCTTGTAAATACCTATTGTCCTCAATGCGATGAGGTTGTGATTAAAAGAGTTGGTTATGTCACAGAGCGTTTCGACCAAAATGGAAAATGTCCTAATTGTGGTAAAATATTAGAAGGAGTTTTTAATTAAATAATTTTATGCTTGTTTTTGGGGCCATCGCGCCTCATCCGCCATTGTTATTGCCTTCCGTTGGTTCAAGTTCTGACCGTCAAAAAGTCAAGAAAACTTTGGTAGCTTTAGGTTTTTTAGCCGGGCGTCTTAAGAAAGCAAAACCGGATATTATAGTTATTTCTTCGCCGCATCCGGATTGGGGATTTAATGTACCATTATATTTTTTAGCGCAAAATTTTAGAGGAGAAATAAAAACTATTTTGACAGATTTTAATTCCCCTAAAGAACATTGGGAAAAAGGTAAAAAATTTTTTCAAAAATTGGAAAAAAATAAACGTTATGCTTTTATTGCTTCCGGAGATCTATCGCATTGCCTTAAAGTTGACGGTCCTTATGGATTTAATCCGGATGGACCGAAATTTGATGAAGCTTTTCAGGTCTGTTTATTGGAAAAAGATATAGATAATTTTTTAAAATTGGATGAAAAATTTCCCCAAGCTGGCGAATGCGGATTGCGATCAATTTCGTTTTTATTGGGAGTGTTAGAGGCGGGAAAAATAAACTGGCAAGCGGAAATTTTGTCTTATGAAAAACCATTTGGCGTTGGTTATTTAGTAGCCAATTTTTTATTTTAAAATTTATGGATAAGTTTGTAGCTTTAGCCAAACAAGCGGTGGAAGAATATGTTAAAAATGGCAAGATTATAGAAACACCCTCGAATCTTTCAGCCGAATTTCTTAAGAAAGGAGGAGTATTTGTAACCATTAAAAAAAATGGTGAATTGCGCGGTTGTGTGGGCACCTATTTGCCAACCCGGGAAAACTTGGCGCAAGAAATTATTTCCAGCGCAATTTCCGCTTGCGCCTATGATGACCGTTTTTATCCTGTTAACGAAAAAGAACTTCCTGATTTAAATTATGAAGTCAGTATTTTAAGTGAGCCGCAAAAAATTAAAACACTGGAAAAACATAACCCTAAAAAACATGGATTAATAGTAGCTACTCCTGATGGCAGGCGCGGTTTATTGCTTCCGGATTTAGAAGGAATAAACACAACCGAAGAACAGATTAATATTGCTTGCCAAAAAGGCGGAATTTATCCATATGAGGATAAAATAGAGTTTTATTCTTTTACTGTCGAAAAACATGTTTGATTAATTTTTGATTAGGGAAAACGGTTATTTAATAGGTGGCGCGCTGGTTTTTAGTCCCAAAAAAGTTCGCACTTTGTTCAGTAATTGCGATCAGGTTAAAAATTTTTTTGGGAAGAAGAAAATATACCCATTTACAATTAATTATGCTAAAATAAAACTACATAAAGATACAAAGGCCATAAAAAATAATTAAAAAAAATAATTAAAGGTTAATATGAGGAAAATTTATATTAGTTTAACCTTAGTAGTGGTTTTATCATTAGGGGCAATTTTTGGAGTCAAAATAATAAATGCCCAGATAAATACGATTGCGCCTAAAATTATTTCACCAGAAGCGTTGTCAACGGAGTCTTCATCAACACCTTGTATCCAAGTAATTACTCCTGCTCAAGATCCGGTAACGGGAAAATGCAAAAACTTTCCAACACCTTGCGATATACCAGCTGGCTGGAAAAAAGTTGAAAAGTGTCCTCCACTACCAACAGCGCCGGGTGCAGAGACCGGAGTAAATCCATTTATAACTCCGGGCGGAGAAACCGGAACGATTCCGGGTACACCCCCCCTTCCCAAACCTATTGAACATGAACAAGGAAGCGGGCCCGGATTAAAACAAGAAGGAACGCCCGTTCCTCCGACTGTCGGCACAGAAACAAAAGCCGTCCCCTTGCCGATTTCGGTTAATATTTGCGCTGTTTCTAATGATTATTTAAAAGAGATTAACATATTAATCAACCAAGCGGATTTAGCCAAAAGTCGCGGTGATTTAGAGACAGAAAAAAATATTACTGAAAAGATAAAAATGATAAAAGAAAAAATAGAAACGAGAAAGAAAGAGTGCCAGAACGTTCCTCAAGCTCAAATCTCTCAAACACCTCAGGCCCCGGCTTCTCAAATGTTGTCTCAAGCTGCTCAAACAAGACAAGCAAAAACTGAAGATTTCTGCCGTATGGAAAAACAAATAGTCGCTAAAATTGAGTATTATAAAGAATTACTCTCTCTTTCTCCTCAAGAATTAGAAGACAAAGGTTATGAAAAAGAAGAGTTGGGAAGAATTTTAGGAGAACTCCAAAACGAAAAAGCGAAAGTTCATTCTGGCTGTTCTGGCCAGAAAGTAGGCTGGACAATTTCTGAAATAAAACCAGTGGCTCCCCAAAAAGCCGAAGAGATAACTAATTACTATAAAGAAATGGTGGCAAGCACGATAGAAAAAGCCCTGCCAATGGCAACCCAATTGGAACAGATAAGACAAATCAAAGAAGAAGCGGGAACAATGGTTAAAGAGTTAATCAGAAGTCAAAATGAAATCTCAGCCCAAAAAATTCAGCCAATAGTTGAGAGGTTAGTAGTTAAGCCGGGATTAATAGAAACAAGTCAAGACCAAATCAAAATCTCTGAGCAAAAGAAAGTGGAGGCAACAGTGGCTAATAGGCCGGTGGAAATTTTGGTTAATCCCCAGAAATTAATTTTTAAAGAGGAAGGATTGGAGGTTGAAACTCGACTGCCTCTTAATTTAACTAGCGAGGGTAGCATTATAGGAGACCCGGGAACGCCGGAAAGCAAAGAAATAAAAGTTGCCCCAAGCCAAATAATAGAAAAAGAGGCGATTAAAAACCCGATAGATTTAAAAATGGAGCTCGTCAAAGAAAAAGACATGCCGGTTTACAAAGTTAAAGCAGTTGAAAAAAAGAAACTCCTTTTCTTTATCCCAGTTAATATCAGCAAAGAAATGACTATTGATGCGACAAGTCAACAAGCGACAAAACTTAGCGAGAAAAAACCGTGGTGGAGTTTTTTGGCATTTTAATCACTTGGCATTTTAATCACCAAGCCAAATTAGCAAACCAAATTAGTGTTTTTTATTTCGCAATTATTGAACAGAGCCCTGAGGTTTTTCTGTTTGTATAAAATATTAAAATATAGTAAAATAGTAAAATATGAGAATAAAAAAATCTAATTAATAAAATTAATAAAAACAAAAAAATATGAGAAAAACAAAATCCATTATATCGATTATTTTATTATTTTCTTTTGCTGGTTTTCTTGTTGGTTCGGTATTGGCCGAAACATCGCCAAACAGCGAGCAAGACCAAGGCAAACCACAAATGACGGCAGAACAACAGGCATGTATTAAAACTGCCCAAGAAAAGAGAGACGCCGCTATATCGGCAGCAAAGAAGGATTTTGATTCGGCAACTAAAGATGCGTTAGCGAAAAAGAATGAATTGACAAAAAAAGCAATAGAAGACCTTAAAACCGCAATAAAAATACCATCAGAAATTAGAAAGAAAGTAATAGCTGATGCTCAAAAAAATCCTAATAAAGAAGTCCGCGACGCACGAATAAAAGCAGCCAATGATGCATATAATAATGACGAAAAAGTAAAAAAGGCCAAAGCAAAATATGATGCTACCCTAAAGGAAATTAACAATGCATATGATAATGATCAAACAGTAAAAAAAGCGAAGCCATTGTACGCCGAAGCTGTTAAGGCGGCTAATGATCAGTTTCAGCTTGATCGAAAAGCTTGTTTAGAAGGAAAGGGGGCAGCCTTAAAAATAAGATTTTTTGAGAGAATAAAAAATTCCGTTGGCGGGTTTTTTACTAAGATAAGCGGGTTTTTCGTTAAGATAGGAAATTTTTTTAAGGCAAAAAAATAAAAAATTCTAAAAGCATTGGCCCGAGAGCTAATGCTTTTAAATTACAAAATAAAAAAATTGATTTGGTAGAAACGTTTTGTTATTATATAAAAATATGAGTGAAAATAGAAAAAAAATAATTTATTCTGCTGTTTTTTGTTTACTGTTTGGCGCTGTTTTTCTTTTAGGTGTTTGGTTTGGAGCGCACAAAATAGCTTATTGCGTCCGGCAGCCAGATACAATAGATTTTTCCCTTTTTTGGGACGCTTATAACAAACTGAAAGATAATTTTATCGACCCCTCAAAAATAACCAATGAGAAAATAATTTATGGAGCAATACGCGGATTGACAGGCTCGTTGGAAGACCCTTATACCAATTTTTTTGACCCCAATCAAGCAAAAAAATTTAAACAAGAAATTTCTGGTTCGTTTGATGGTATTGGGATCGAGGTGGGAATTAAAAACGGTTTGCTTACAGTAGTAGCGCCGCTTAAGGGTACCCCCGGAGAAAAGGCTGGTTTAAGAGCCGGGGATATAATTTTAAAAATAGATGGAAAAGAAACAAGTGGGCTTACCATAGACGAAGCGGTAAATTTAATTCGAGGACCAAAGGGTACAAAAGTAATTTTAACTATTTTACGAAAAGATTGGACTAAAAATAAAGAGATTGAAATCATCAGAGATGCGATTGAAATTCCTTCAATGAGCTGGTCTTTACTTTCTTCCGATGGGAATACTCAGGATATAGCTTACATACAAATTTATCATTTTGGTCAAAATCTCATTAGCAATTTTGAAAAAAGTGCTTTTGAAATTTTGCAAAGTCCAGCTAAAAAAATAATATTAGATTTAAGAAACAACCCTGGAGGATATCTTTATATGGCTCAGAATATTGCAGGTTGGTTTTTGGAAAAAGGACAGATAGTTACCATTGAAGATTTTGGAAATAAGAAAGCAAGGCAGACTTATAAAGCAGAAGGAGTCCCTAGTTTTATTAACTATCCCGTTGTTGTTTTAATAAACCAAGGGTCTGCCTCTGCGTCGGAAATTTTAGCCGCCGCCCTAAGGGATAATAGGGGTGTAAAACTTATCGGAGAAAAGTCTTTTGGAAAAGGTTCGTTACAGGAAGTAATAGATTTAAAGGATGGGTCGTTTCTTAAAATAACCGTTGCAGATTGGCTAACCCCTAAGGGTAACTCTATCTCCAAGGTTGGATTGACTCCCGATATAAAAGTTGATATAACAGATAAAGATATAGAACAAGGACACGACCCGCAATTGGCTAGGGCTATTGAAATTATTAAAGATTTAAAGTAAAATTAATATTAAATTAAACTTTGTTAACGAAATGAAGGTTATTCTATTGCAAGACATTGATGGTCTTGGTAAAAAATATGATGTAAAAGAGGTTAAAAGCGGTTACGCCAGAAATTTTTTAATACCCCAAAAAATGGTTAAAGCCGCTACGAAGACGGCCTTAAAATGGTTAACCGAACAAAAAAAGGCTTTAGAAAAAGAAGCAGAGGAAGATTTGAAAAGGGCACAAAAATTAGCCTCTGACCTAGATGGAGAAGAGGTAAATATTACAGTAAAGGTTGGTAAAGAAGGGCAGTTTTTTGAATCAGTTAATAGCCAAAAAATAGTTGAGAAATTAAAGGAAATGGGGTTTGAAATTAAAAAATCTCAGGTTAAATTAAACACCCCCCTTAAAGAGCCAGGAGAATTTCCGGTCACTATTAGTTTAGACCACAATTTAGAGGCAGAAATAAAGGTGATAGTAACCGCAGAACAAGAGAGTCTTAACAATAAAGATATAGAAGAATAAAACCGTAAATAATGGCGGGATGAAAAAATGCGCGAATAATTATGTCTAAAAAATATATTTTTGTAGTTGGCGGGGTAATGTCTGGCGTAGGAAAGGGTATTGCCACCGCTTCCATAGCAAAACTTCTCCAATCAGGCGGTTTTAGTGTCACAGCCATCAAAATTGATCCTTATGTCAATATTGACGCTGGGACAATGAACCCGACCGAACACGGAGAGGTTTTTGTTTTAGACGATGGAACAGAATGTGATCAAGATATGGGAAACTACGAAAGGTTTTTAGATGTCAATTTATCGCGCACCAACTATATGACCACTGGGAGTGTTTATTTTTCCGTAATTCAAAAAGAAAGAAATTTAAAATATGGCGGAAAATGTGTAGAAGTTGTTCCGCAAATCCCATTAGAGGTTATTAATAGGATAGATGAAGCAATTAAAAAAAACGGGGCGAATATTGCCATTGTTGAAATTGGCGGTACAGTGGGAGAATATCAAAATATTCTTTTTCTGGAGGCGGTTCGTATGTTAAAAAATAAAACACCAAAAGATGTTCTTTTGGTGTTAGTAAGCTTTGTCCCATCGCTTGATAGTGGTGGTACTGAGCTTAAAACCAAACCCACCCAATATGCAGTAAGAAGTCTTAATTCGGCCGGTCTTCAACCAGATATAATTTTGGCTAGAGCCGCTGTTCCTTTAGATAAAAAAAGGAAAGAAAAAATACAATTTATGTGTGGAGTTAGAGAAGGAGATGTTATTTCGGCCCCAAATGTGGACAATATTTATGAGATACCCCTAAATTTTGAAAAAGACAATTTAACCTCTAAAATCTTAAAAAAACTCTCCTTAAAAGCAAAGGGTAGGGGATTGTCCGACTGGAGATCTTTTGTTGCTCAAACAAAAAACCTTCGTGATGAGGTTAAAATTGGAATTGTGGGTAAATATTTTGGGAGCGGAAACTTTATTCTTACCGATTCTTATATTTCTGTTATAGAATCTATTAAGCATTCTGCATATTTTTGGAAGAAAAAACCAAAAATTGAATGGTTAGATTCTGAAATGTACGAAAAAGACCCCCACAAATTAAATGAATTGAAAAAAATTGATGGCATAATTGTACCCGGCGGATTCGGAAAAAGAGGAGTAGAGGGAAAAATAAAAGTTATTGAGTATTGCAGAAAAAATAAAATTCCTTATTTGGGGTTGTGTTATGGAATGCAATTGGCGTGTGTAGAGTTTGCCCGAAATGTTGCCGGCTTAAAAGACGCTCACACAACAGAAATAAATCCAAAAACCAAAAATCCGATTATAGATTTAATGCCGGAGCAGAAAATTTTAATGAAAGAAAAAAGATATGGCGGATCTATGCGTTTGGGCGCTTATCCCTGTAGTCTTGTTAAAGGAACTAGGGCCTATTTTGCTTATGGTCAAAATAAAATTTTCGAAAGACACAGGCATCGTTTTGAGTTTAACAACAAATACAGAAAAATTCTCACAGAAAAAGGATTGATTATTTCAGGAATAAATCCAGAGAGAGACCTTGTAGAGATAATTGAAATAAAAGATCACCCATTTTTTATAGGCACCCAATTTCATCCAGAGTTTAAATCCCGACCATTAAATATACACCCCTTATTTAAAGAATTTATAAGATGCGCAATTAAAATTAATAAACAGAGGAATTGCTAAGAATTTCTGGCATCCTCCACCGAAACAACTGTTGCTATCCTTCTTGAACCGTTATAAAGTTTTTTGGATTTTGAAGAGAATTTAACTATGCCGTTTTTCATTGCGTAAATAGTATCATCAGAACCCATTTTAACATTTTTGCCCGGTAGGTATTTGGTTCCGCGTTGTCTTATAATTATCATTCCGGTTTTAACTTTTTGGCCATGTGAAATTTTTACACCAAGTCGTTGGGAGGCAGAATCTCTTCCCAATCTTGATGAACCACCCTGTTTAGTTTTAGACATATTTTTTGTTTAAGATAAAAATTATTTATATTATTTATGTTTAAAATTTTATCAAAAATATTATCCTTTGTCAAACCCCGTTTTTATGATATAATGATTTTTATAATAGTTGTGCTGTTAATTATGTTGGCGTTCGCTAGCGGTTTTTTAACCGCCAAATATTATTTAAAAACACCGATACAGATTGAAACACAGCAAAAATAATTTATGAAAATACCAAAACATATAGTTCTGTTTCCTGATGGTAATAGACGGTGGGCAAGACAAAGGGGCTTGTCAACGATAGAGGGACACAAAAAAGGATATGAAAATTTATTAAATTTTGCTGAATGGTGTAAAAATAGGGGAGTGGAAGTCCTTACGGCCTTTGGTTTTTCTACCGAAAACTGGAATAGATCCAAAGAAGAGGTTGATTATTTAATGAAGCTTTTAGAAGATTGTTTGTTGGATAATTTATTGAAATATAACAAGGAAAAAGTAAGGGTTAGGGTAATAGGGCAGAGAGATCGCTTACCAAAGTCCTTGCAAGAGGCAATTAAAAAAACAGAAGAAGCAACAAAAAATAATCAAAATTTATTTTTAAATTTAGCAATCAGCTATGGCGGTAAGTGGGATATCTTAAATGCTGTTAAAAAAATTATTCAAGAAAAAATTCCGACGGAACAGATTGACGAAAAATTATTTGAAGATCATCTTTCTACTGCCGGACTGCCTTTGCCAGACTTTATAATAAGAGCCGGTGGTGAAATGCGATTGTCCAATTTTGTATTATGGCAAGCCGCTTATTCCGAATTATATTTTTCTTCTAAACTGTGGCCGGATTTTACAGAAGAGGATTTAGATATGGCCCTTGCCGATTTTGATAAACGTTCCCGCCGTTTTGGCAAGTAAATATGGGTGCTCAATTTTATTGTGCGACTAAAAGCGAAAGAACCGGCATTTTTAAAATTTTCTTAAGTTCGCCCCATTAGATAGTTTTTAGCCGCTTCCAACCATTTTGACTTACGCGGCCTTTTTTTATATTTAGCGCAGGACTTGTGTATTTCAATAAGGGAATAAATATCATTTTTTTTCCAATTTATTAGTGGTTTGCTTTTATTTTTTTTAATTATTTCAACAGCCTTAACCCAAAGCTCAAAATCCTTTTTCTTTTTTCCCATTAGGGGGTTTTTTCTAAAAAAGGGGATTACGATGTGGGCAAGGTCGTCAATTTTTTGCACCGAATACCTTGCTTGGTTCCCACATAGGCAAATTTGTCCACAGTTCCAAAAATTTTTTATTTTATTCAAAACCCTTGCCTTTTCTTTTGGTACAGTTATTACAAACTGAACCTTCCACCTATAATAAGTAGGGGAATTAACCCTTTCTTTTCTAGTTTCTTTTCTGAACTGTAGGTCAAAACAACCATCGTCACTTACCAAAGTTGAAATATTAAATTTTCCTTTTACCATATTAGTTTAATTATACTAATTATGCGACAAAATACAATGGCTTGATCTAGTTCTAAATGATAATATAAAAATAAGCTTGAAACCTGTTAGTTTAACAACAAAAAAGATATAGGCACGAGCGTTAAACCCGTGGTATCAACCGAGTGCTTTTTATTATGCGACAGTGTCGTTGACTATTGGGGACTTATTCCTTAATATTAAGCTAGATCGTTAACAAACAATTTGGAGGTTGTCATGAACCCGCAAAAAACTAGTCAAGAGATAAAATACAATATATGCTGTTTGACTGTAGGTTGCGAAGGAAAAATAGAACTTTTCTTGCCAAAATTTGCACCATTAAAGGTTCTCCCGTCGGCAAGGGTGAAGACAACTTGCCCATTGTGTCATTGTAGGATTATTTATTGGAGAAGAAATGAGTCTCGCAAACCGCATAAGCCACCGGTATTGGAAGAATGGGGTCCTTCACGTAGACAAGCTCTTTATATTGCTTGGCCTAACCCTCCAATAAAAGAGGTTGGGGCAGAATGTCAGGTGGTTCGGACAAACTGTTTTTTGTGTCGCGCCTTGATAGAATTAAAACCATTACCAAACAGAAAAAGAACTCTTTTTAGGTGCACAAGTTGTGGTTATCAATTTAGTTATTGGCAAAGCAGATACAGAGATAGAATTATTTTTAAGATACCAGAGCCATTCATACAAGAAAAACGTTGTATTGCTCCCCCCTTTGAAAAACCCCGTCCTGCATGGGAAAGTCCGGAGTATAAAGTTCCGGATGTGGGTCTACCACCCTAAGGCCGAGTTTCTTTTCTAATTTTTATTAAGAAACCCGGCTTTTTTATTTTTATTATTCAATAACTATGCTTAACTATGCTTATTTTTTTATTATTTTGTCTGGATCGCTATGATATCGTTGATGAATATCACGCAAACGTTTATTGGTTACATGCGTATAAATTTGGGTTGTGGCAATATTGCTATGGCCTAAAAATTCTTGGATGGTGCGTAAATCAACACCTTGATTTAAAAGGTCAGTGGCATAACTGTGTCGCAAGGTATGGGGAGTAGTAAAAATCGGTATGCCGGAAAGCAAGGCATATTTTTTAACAATTCTTTCAATTGACCGGGGTGTAAGTCGAGCATCGGTTTTATTTTTTTTATCCCTAAAATTTATAAATAAAGCTTTGGTATCAATGTTTTTTGTATTGTTTCTTATTTCAAGATATTTCTTGAGATAGTTTATGGCTCGCTCAGAAAAGTAAACCACCCGAGGCTTTCCGCCCTTACCAATTATAGATAATTCCAAGGTTTTTTTATCTTTTAAATTACTAAATTGCTCCAAGTTTAAAGCAACCAATTCCGCTATCCTAAGGCCGGTTGAGAAAAAAGTTTCTAAAATCGCCCTATCTCTTATAGAAATAGGGTCTTTCGGCTCCACTGAGGACAAAAGCCTGCCTATTTGTTCCAAAGTAAGGAATTTTACGGTTTTTTGCGTTTTATCGGCCTTAGGAAGCATTATTTTCTCGGGGGGTAGGGAAAGTATATCTTTGGCCACAAAATAGCTTAAAAAAGCCCTTAAAGCGATTAAATAATAATTTTGGGTGCTTTTAGATAATAATTTGCCTGTAGCTGGACTGGGGTAGCGAGAAAGGTATAGTCTATATTTCCAAATGTGTTCTGATGTTAATTGATGGGGAAGTAGGGTACTTAATTTATTATAATCTAACCAGTAGAAAAATTTTTCTAAATATTTTTTATAGTTTCTTTGGGTATTATTACCCAATCCCTTTTCAACCTCACAATAATCTAAAAAATCAAATAAGTGTTCTTTTATTGGTTTGGTTGATTTTTCCATAAATATTTTGCTTTTATTTTATACCACTTGCTATAATGTCGGTTTACCTACATTTTGCGACGTTGTTCATATTAATAATAATCCCTTCCCTACAATCATGTCAAGCTCCAACAGCTAAAATTAATTAGCAGTGTTTTTTGGATATTACTTGTTACAAATGTAACCCTTTCCAGTTATACTATTAGCAATTCCACTAAAATATTTTTCAATGCTGGTAAAAGTATCAAAAATATTTTTCTTGACTTTATTATTTTTTTTGAATAATCCCCTACCCTTATCACCTATGGGGCTGAAAAACAAACATTGGGAATACAGAAAATTTAACAAATAAGCAAAATAGAAATAGAATAAATAAAATAAACGGAATAAACAAAAGTGTCGCACAATATATTTTGTGGCAAAATCATTAATCGTAATTATTCTTCCAATATTTTTATTGCATTGCTTATTCTTTTCAGAGTTTTTTCTTTCCCCAAAATATAGGCTATTTCAAAAGGGCTAGGAGAAAATTCTTTTCCAGATAGAGCTACCCGCAACGGCCAAAGCAGATAACCCCTGTTTTTTTCCGGAAAATTATTTTCCAAATTAAATTTTTCACAAGCAGATAAAAGCTCTTTTTCTATTTCTTTAATTTCCCATTTTTTAATATTAAATAGAGTTTCTTCTGATAAAATTAAGGAGTTTTTTATTTGATTATCTGTCATTTTTTCCCATCTTAATAGATCTTTATTATAAGACAATTGTTCAATAAAAAAGAAATCGGCTAACTGGCAGATATCGGAAAGTTTTTTCATGCGGGTTCGCGAAACCTCAATTATTTCTTGAAGTTTTATTTTAGAAATTTTTCCCTCTATTAAAAGCCCCTTTTTTTTTAGATAAGGTATACAAAGCTCTGTTAATCTTTCAATCGGTTTCTCTCTTATATAAAGACCATTCATAAAATCTAATCTTTTAATGTTAAAAATAGCACCTGCTTTTTGCACTTTTTCCAAAGAGAACTCTTTTATTAGTTGCGGCAAGGTAAAAATTTCTTTTTCGGTGCCCGGATTCCATCCCAAAAGAGCTATAAAGTTGATAAGAGCTTCCGGTAGATACCCTTGGTTGCGATAATCTGCTACCGAAACATCACCCTTTCTCTTGGAAAGTTTGCTTCTATCTGGGTTTAGCAATAATGGCAAATGCGCGTATACGGGTTGCGGGAAACCAAGGGCTTTTTGAATTAAAATTTGGCGCGGGGTGTTGGGTAGGTGTTCTTCGCCGCGGATAACATGGGTTATTTTCATCAAAAAATCGTCGACAACCACAGAAAAGTGATATAGGGGCGCCTTTAAATTTTTAGCAATTACAATGTCGCCAATCAACGATGCATCAACCGTTATTTCTCCCCTTATAATATCGCTAAATTTTATTTTTTTGTTTTCAATACGAAACCTTATTACAGAAGGTTTACCCTGTTTTAGGTTTTCTTGAACAACCTCTTTTGGCAGACGCGAGCATTTACCGTTATATTTTGGCGCCAATCCCCTACTCATCTGTTCTTGCCTAGAAGATTCTAATTCTTCTTCTGTGCAAAAACAATAATAAGCCCTATCTTCTTCTAAAAGTTTCTTCAAATAATTTTCATAAATATCCAACCTTTGTGATTGTTTGTAGGGGCCATATTCTCCATCAACATCTGGTCCCTCGTCCCACTGAATGCCCAACCACTTTAATTGTTCTATAATTTCATCTGTCCATTTTTGTTGAGATCGCTGGGTATCAGTATCTTCAATGCGCAAAATGAATTTACCATTATTCTTTTTGGCGAATAAATAGTTAAATAAAGCCGTCCTTGCACCCCCTACATGCAAAGCTCCTGTTGGCGAAGGAGCGAAACGAACCCTTACTTCTTTTAAGACTTGTTTTTTTGGCATAATTTTATTTTTTTATTTTTACTCTAGCATTAAAAATTCTAATATTTCACGGGCGATTGCGCGAGCCGCCAGCGGTTTGGCAAAATCCAAGGCAGCTCTGCTCATTTCTTTTAATCTTTCCGGATGTAAAAAAAGTAGTTGCAAGTTTTCCATAAAAAAATGGGGGGTTAGGTTTTCCTGCTCAATAACCATTGCTGCTTTAGTATTGGCGTAAGCGTAAGCATTTTTTACTTGGTGATCGCCAGCTGAAGATGGCAGGGGTATTAAAATGCTTGGTTTGCCTACTGCCGCAATTTCAAAAATTGAGCCAGAACCAGAACGGGAAACTATTAAATCGGCTGCCTGATAGGCGTGTTTCAGCCTTTCTTCGTCCAAAAAACCAAACGGATGATAGTATTTGTCATCATCTCCTTCTTTTACCACCTCAGCCTCGGCTTTTATTTGTTTTATATTTGCCGCACCAGTAATATGGATTACTTCATAATAATCTAATAAATTTTTCAAAATTAATAAAACAAAGTCATTAATTGCTTCCGCCCCCTGTGAACCTCCCATTATTAAAAGCACTGGTCGGGAAAGGGTTAAATTAAAAATTTCTACCGCCTTTTCTTTATCGCCATCCAAAATATCTTTTCTTATTGGATTTCCAGTTAGGGTTGTTTTTCTTGGATCAAAATATTCTGTTTTTTCAAAAGAAGTGAAAATTTTTCTTGCCCATTTGGACGTTTTTTGGTTAGAAAGGCCGGGCACTATATCTGATTCGTGGATAAATACGGGAATTCTTAAAATTTTGGCAGAAAGGGTTATCAAAAAAGACCCCGAACCACCCTTACTGAAAACTAGATGTGGCCTTAATTTTAACAAGAAGAAGAAACTTTGTATTATTCCTACAGGAATTTTAAATAAAATATCTATTATATTTTGCCAGTCGAAATACCTCCTTATCTTACCGGAAATTATGGTTTTTATAATAAAATCTTCTTGGGAAAGAAAAATTGAACCAAAGTCGTCTTTTGGGCCAATGTAATAAAATTCCAAATTTTTTTTAGGATATATTCTTCTTATTTCTCTAGCGATGGCTACAATCGGAAAAACGTGTCCTCCAGTGCCACCGCCGGTAAACAATATCTTCATTCTTTAATAATATCAAAATTAAGAATTCTTTGAAATATTTAGTAAAAGGCCAATACCAATAAGCTCTACTATCAAATGGGAACCGCCGTAAGAGAAAAAAGGCAAAGGAATGCCGGTTAAAGGAAGCGCCCCAATAGTAGAAGCCATATTTATAAACGCCTGAAAGGTTAGCCAACAGGCAATCCCCAATGCCGTCATTTTTGAAAAACTATCCTTGGCATTTCTGGAAATTTTTAACCCCAAATAAAAAAGAAATATAAAAATTAAAACTAAAATTAAGCAGCCTACAAAACCGAGCTCCTCTCCGAAAATGGCGAACACTAAATCAGAAGTTGCTTGAGGCAAAAAAAATCCGAATTTTTGAATAGACATACCAAGCCCCTTTCCAAAAAAACCACCAGAACCTAAAGAAATTAAAGATTGGTTTAATTGATAACCAGCGCCAAGGGGGTCTTGGTTAGGATTCAGAAAAATCATTAAGCGTTGTAATCTGTATGGTGTAAACCATATTAGAAAAAAGAAAGCACCCATCCCCAAAGATATTATTAAAAGAGTGTGCCAAAAAGGAGTTTTAGAAGAAAAATAAATAACCAAAAGGGTCAAAGCAATAATTCCCAAAGTGCCCGCATCTTTTTGAAGAAATAGAGCTATAAAAATTAATCCCAGAAAAACAAGAAAGGGCAAAAGTATATATATAATATTATGTGAACTTCTTTTGATAATGGCACGCCAACCGTTTACTTTGGTTTCTGATAATTTAGATGAAATCCAAGCAGATAAATAAAGAATAGCGGTAATCTTTAAAAACTCCGATGGCTGTACGGCGAAATTACCAAAATTAAGCCACCTATTCGCTCCACCTATTCTAAAGCCAATTTTTGGAAGAAAAACAAGAAACATTGCCAACATATTTAGCAAGAACAACGGCAAACTCCATTTTTTAATAAATTTTAACGGGATTTTATAGGTAATTACACCCGCCGCAATAGCAGGCACTACCCCGAAAAATAATTGATGAAGTGAATAGTGTGTGGTGTTTCCAAATCTTTTTAGAGAAATAGGACCAGAAAGCAGCGTAATAAACAAAAAACCAAAACCAACCAAAAAGATGACCAGAAAAAAAAGAGGATAATTGAAATTTTTTCTCATTTTTTAGCTTTCTGCCAATTTTTTAACCCAAAATTTAAATTGGTTTCCTTTCTCCTCAAAGTTTTTCCATAAGGAATAACTAGGCGAGGCGCAAGACAATAAACACACTTCCCCTTCTTTTGTATACCGATAAGCGAAATTTACAGCCTCTTCCATACTTTTGGTTTCTAAAACATTTAACCCCTTTTTATTCTTTATAATTTTTAATCCGCTGTCCGGAAATAAAACGATATTTTTAATCTTAAATTTTTTTATCACCCTTCTTAATTCTGAAAAATTATAACCCCTGTCTTGGCCGCCTAAAAATATAGTTCCTATTTTGGGTAAGGACTTTATCGCCGCTATAGTAGATTCCGGGGTTGTAGAAATAGCATCATCGAAAAATTTAATTCCCTTGAATTCACCAACAAATTCTAATCTATGAGGAAGGGGCTTAAAACTTTCAATAGCTTTTTTAATTTTTCTATCAGAAACACCCAAACATTTTACGGCAGCAATAGCGGCTCTAATATTATCGTGATTGTGTTTCCCCAATAAAGGTATCTTTAATCCACCAAGAAAATCTTTGCTTATAAACGGAAATGCTTTAGCCTTTGTTTTCTTTGCCAAAGCTCTCATAATTTTGTTTTGCGGGTTGAAAACAAAAAAATCCTGCGGTTGTTGGTATTTTATAATATTCTTTTTCGCTTCGTAATAGCTTTTAATATTTTGATGATAGTCTATATGATCTGGAAAAAGGGATGTTACTACGGCTATATCAGGAGAATATTTTATATCATCTAATTGATAACTTGATAGCTCTAATACAAAAATAGTATTTTTCTTTACGCCCCCTATAATAGCTGACAACATTGGTTTGCCTATATTTCCCCACAATTCAACCCTTTTGCCCGCCTTTTTTAATATATGATGTATTAAAGATGCCGTGGTTGATTTCCCTTTCGTTCCTGTTACCCCAATAATTTTTACTCCGGGAATACTCTTTACATAAGAGAAAAATATATTTGTAGCGGTGGTATAAGGAATTTTTAAATTTTTTTTCGCCACCCCTGGTGACCTAATGGCTATATCATACCTCTCCTGTTCTTCTAAATAATTATCACTGTTTTTTATATCAGTTATAGCAATTTTAAGATCGGGGAAAAATTTCTTTAAATAATTCTCCGTTGCCCTTCCCTCTATTCCATAACCGACAATTAGGGCATTTTTCATACCCAAAAACTTAATATAATCAGGAACTGATGATTGGTAAGACCTGAAAACTTCTTTAATTAGTTCGTGGGGATTTTTTTTGCTATAAAAATAAATTTTAATCGGCATTTTTTGGTAATCAAAAAGAAACCTATTATCTTCGGGGTCAATTTTTGGCAAAAATATTTCTCCTGCTAAATCATCTTTAAATTTATCTCTGGCCAAATAAAAAGCCGCTTTTGCTTCTTGGGGGGTACCAACACAATCAAAGGGTTTTCTTTTACCGAATCCCAAAATGTCTCTTAAATTAATTAATATATCTGGGTCCTGAAATAAATTTTTCCCAAAGATATTTATTAGGGTATCTTTTGGCAAAAAGGGTGATAAAATTAAAAAAGTAAAGACACACTTTGGGCATTTACCGCACCACAAACCGCTAAAAATTTTTTCTTGGTTTATTTTGAAATTATTATTGCAACTAGAAAATAGCGGGAAATATTTTTCTAGAGCGGAAAACATTTCTGCTACGCGGATTTCGTAAAACGGTCTTAGCAAAGAAAAGTAGAAGAGGTCCGGACTAAGATAGTTTTTAAGATAATTTTGAAAAATTTTTTCAAATTCGGAGGATTTCGACCATTGATGATTTATAATTTTACCCCTGTATTTTATATTTCCAAAATCACTGCTAAACTCGTTTGCCACTACAAAATAAGAATAATTATAAAATAAAGCGGCTAAAACCCCTAAAAAAGCATAAATGCCAGAAATCGGAATATGGCCAAAGTAACCAATGTTTTTGTCAAAAACTTTATCGTCTAAAATTCTTTTTATTTTTAGATTTTTCGCGCCAAACTCTTTTGTTAAATTGTTTATCAAAGAAAGCTCTTTTTGTGTTTCTACCAAGAAAGTAGAGAAATTTAATTTGTGTTTTTTTAGCAATTCAACCGCCACGATAGAATCTTTTCCACCCCCAATACCAACCAAAAATTTTTGGTTTCTCGTTATCCTATAATTTTCGCTCTTTTTGTTTTTATCAAAAGGAAAGCCGGGAAAAATTGAGGGGTTAAGCTTGTTTTTATAAAAAAATTCTCCCAAACCATTTACATAAAAAGATTCCCAAAAAATTGCCTCTTCTTGGGTTAAAACATATTTTAATTTTATTTTGGGACAGCAATAAAGTTTATAATAGCTAATGCCTAACGCTAAATGAATGGCCTGAAGAATTTTTTTAAGAAGCTTTTGGGGGATATTCTTTAGGTTGGGCCTTTTGGGAAAAATTATTTTTTCTGTAAATAAAAGAGAACTCCCAGTGCTAAAAATTATTTTATAGTTAAAAATTATCCTTTTTTTATCTGGTTCAAATTTATACGATAAAAATTGAAAGGTTGATGACCTTACCTCCATTTTACTTGTTGTTAATATTTTATATTACCCAAAATTTGACTTTATTTCAAATTGTCCAACTTAAAAAAAGATGTTTATAATAAAAAGGGCCTTTTGGGCCCTTTTAATCTACAAGACTAAATCTCGGAAGAAAAACGTTTGAAAATTATAACAAACAAAGAAATCAGTACTCCGCCACCTAAAATCCACAAATACCATTTTTTAAAAAAATCTATAAAACCAGATTGGTTAAGTGGTTCAGAGACAGCGGCCGTTGGTTGAGTCATAACAAAATTTAAAGAAATGGAGTCACTGGCAACAACCTTGTCAGATATTTTTATTTTAACGGTTGCCTGTTTGCTGTTTGTTGTTAAAATTGTTCCCGTTTTTCCCTCAAAGGTGATAGTTTTGGTGGTCAGTGGGGCTAAAGAAGCAATCTCAATTCCTGAAGCAAGATTGCCAGAATTTGCCAAACCATCGGTTTTTAGATTTTCTATTGAAGAAATTTCGTCGGGAATATCAACAGAAACGTTTATGTTAGCAGCCTCTACCGTTGAATTGTTGGTGATAGAAACTATAAAGTAAATTAAACTACCGGATTTCATTTCTATTATTTTTTGCCACTGAGAGGATTCGGAATCTTGTTTTGCCATAAACGAAACAATTAAAACAGGTTGGCTTTCTTGGTTTTTGGTATTTTCTTGGTTTGATTTTGTTGTGGCGCAATAAGTATTATAATCCGTTGAATTAACTGGGCACGTAGAACCATCGCATTTAATTACATTTATACACCCTCCGTCTAAACAGCTATCTTGGGTACAGGAATTATTGTCTTGGCAGCTTTTATATAAACCGCTTACCACGCCAAGAGAATCGTACCAATAAAGAGAACCTTTCCAACAAGCAACTGCATAGTATGGATTATAATTTGTTGGAATGGTTTGGGACGTAGAATTAATACACTGTCCATATTTACAAATTTGGCCAGAATCAGCACAGTTTTGTATTAACTCTTGTTGTTGATGACAACCAGAAAACCAATAAATGCTATTTCCTAGGCAAAGTTTATAGGCGTGGGGAGTACAGGCGCCTACCCCATAATAATTATAATTATAATAATTTTGACAGGAATTATTATTGCATCCATAAGAACAATATTGAGCTACGTCTTGCCTATTGCCGCAAGAATCATACCAGTATAAATGCCCATCAGAACACATTTGATAGGTATGATAAAGACACTGGGCAACAGTTGTCTTGGGTATCCCCAGTATCAAAGTAAAAAATATCAATCCCCAAATAATTGTTTTTGTATTTATTTTTGCCATATATTATATTTTACCACTTATAAAATAAAAGTCAATATAAAAGCACACAGTCAAACTACAACTGTGTGCTGAACGCGTGTTAACAGGGGTTTATTCGTAAGGAAAGAACGGCCAATTCGCCTCTTTTGCGCCCTGCTTTTTCAAAGCCATTAACATTTCTGTTAGCTTGGTGCGTAATTTGGGGTCGTTAAGTTTAGGAAGAAGTTTTTTAAGGGCGACCACAATCCCCTCGTGATTAAACCTAAAACTGGTTTTACTGACAAAATCCAAAACCAATTTAAGGAAATGGCCGGCATTTTGTGTTTTTTGTCTGGCCAATTTCTCTATTAGCTGGCAAACAGTGATTTCCGGCGATTTAGGCATCATTTTTTTCATGAACTACCCCCCTTCTCCTTTCAATCTTTTTTGTTGGTTTTCTATAATTTTCCAAAAAAGGGCGATAGCATCACTAATCCTTGATGGCCTTAACATCACCATACCCACCCACGCGCCTCTTCTGGAATTATTGGAGAGGGCGCTGGGGGCTGATAATTTTAGAAAATCTGGACCATTATAATAAATATGTATTTCTTCGCCCCTTACAGAGAAACAAAAGCCTTGTGGCAATCTTCCTACTTTTTCTTTCAACCACCGATCTATTCTTTTTGACATGGTTACCTCCTGTGTTTTTGTTTTGTTAAACAGCAATTATACTTTAATTACATTTTATCAGGTTAACCCCAAAAGTCAATTTTTGGTGTTGTTATGTACACTATATGGAAAAATTTTTTTCTCTTGAGTCTACTCGAACTTACTTTAGCGAAAAATCATGACTTTGAGAAGTGGCGCGTCTACGGCGCGCCACCCCACCCAGCGGTGAGCCGCAAAATCAATGGGCGGCGCTGTGCGCCGCCCACCAACTCGTCGGTCAAAAACCGGAAAGTGAAATTCTGGTGCCCTCGCCGCGACTCGAACGCGGAACCAATAGCTTAAAAGGCTACTGCTCTACCATTGAGCTACGAGGGCATAAAAAGTTAAATAAATATTATAGACCCTGTTTTTTAAGTTCTTCTAGTAATTTCTTCTGTTCTTTTGTTATTTTCTTTGGCGTTTTAATTTTTAATTCAACATAAAGATTACCCCTTCCAATCCTTCCAAAGTGCGGAATACCCTTGCCGGAAATTCTTAAGACACTGCCGGACTCTGTACCAGCTGGTATTTCTAGTAAAAGAGTTGTTCCCTCCAATGATTTAATTTCAATTCTTTCAAACACGGGGTGTTTTTTAACAAATATTCTTACAAAAAGATTTCCCGGCTTACCACCCCTTTTTCCAGCTCCTCCCTTTCCGTCAAGCCTTATTATTTGATTGGTATCAATTCCGGCTGGAATATTTATTTCAACTGTTTCTTGTCCTTTTATTCTACCCTCTCCTCCACAAACAATACACGGTTTTTCGGGCGTTGTTCCTTCGCCCCTACATTCCGGACAGATTGTCAATTTTGTATAAGAGCCGAAAATATTTTTTTTAATTTGTTGAACCTGTCCTGTTCCCCTGCAAGAAAAACACTCTTTAATTTTACTACCCGGTTCCGCCCCTGTTCCTTGGCACCTATGACAAACAATCTGCTTTTCTATAGTTATTTTTTCAACAGAATTTTTTAAAGTTTGTTCTAATGGAATTTCTATATCAACTTGAATATCTTTCCCTCTTTTGATGTCTTTTCGCGAAGACCTGCGGCCCATTCCAAAGGGCGAAGAAACGCCAAAGAAGTCTTCAAAAATATCCCCTATATCTCCGAAATCAAACTCCACTCCACCTTGCGACCCTGTTCCCCACGCCCAACCTTCAAATGGACCGCTCCCCGGTTGTCCTTGGTCAAAAATTCTGCCAAACTGGTCGTATTGAGCCCTCTTTTGTTTATCTGAAAGTACCTGATAAGCCTCATTTATTTCTTTAAACTTCTTTTCGTCTCCACCTTTATCGGGATGATATTTATGCGCCAAACGATGGAAGGCTTTTCTAATTTCCTCTGGTGAAGCGTCTTTTTTTACTCCAAGAATTTCGTAATAATCCATAAAACTATAATATTATTTATTTTTCTTTATATTTTCCCTCCTCAGCAGGTGGTTCGTTATTGTTTTTCTTTTCTCCTTCGCCACTAGCGTGTTTATAAAGTTCTGCTCCGATTCTTTGAATAGCTTGCGACAAATCCTGCGTTTTTGACTTAATTTCTTCTATGTTATCACTTTTTTGGACGTCTTTCAAGGCGCTAATTTTGTTTTCAATTTCTTTTTTATCTTCTGCTTTTATTTTATCTGCCGCTTCTCTTATGGTTTTTTCGCAAGTATAAATTAAACTATCTGCTATATTTCTCGCCTCAATTAACTCTTGTTTTTTCTTGTCTTCTGCTGCATGTGTTTCAGCCTCTCTTTTCATTCTTTCAATTTCTTCTTTTGAAATACCGGCCGAACCCTCAATTCTTATTGATTGAAACTTTCCCGTCGCTTTATCTTTAGCAGAAACGTTTAAAATTCCGTTTGCATCTATATCAAAAGTTACCTCAATTTGGGGTATACCTCGCGGTGCTGGTGGAATTCCGTCTAAAATAAATCTTCCAAGCGTTTTATTGTCTTGAGCCATTGGTCTTTCACCCTGCAGAACATGAATTTCAACAGATGTCTGGTTGTCAGCCGCTGTAGAAAAGATTTGGGTTTTGGCAGTTGGTATGGTGGTGTTTTTGGGAATCAATATAGTATTAACCCCACCCAAGGTTTCAATTCCCAAAGAAAGGGGGGTCACATCAAGCAACAAAACATCTCTTACTTCGCCTTGAATAATTCCCCCCTGAATGGCAGCGCCAATTGCTACCACCTCGTCTGGATTTACTTCCTTGTTCGGTTCTTTTCCAAAATATTCCCTAACCATTTCCTGCATCTTTGGCATTCTTGTTTGTCCGCCCACTAAAACAACTTCGTTTATATCCTTTGGTGTTAAACCAGCTTGTTTCATTGTTTCTTTTACTAACTCAATCGATCTTTCTAAATAATCGCGCACCATCTCTTCAAGTTGAGCCCTTGTTAATCGGTAAAGCAAATGTTTCGGTCCGGAAGCATCAGAGGTGATAAATGGTAAATTAATTTCTGTTTCCAGACTAGAAGATAACTCAATTTTAGCTTTCTCTGCCGCTTCTTTAATCCTTTGCAGGGCTAGAGTATCTTTTGACAAATCTATTCCATTGTCTTTTTTAAACGACTTTACCAGCCAATCCATAATCCTTTGGTCAAAATCATCGCCACCCAAATGCGTATCTCCTCCGGTGGCTTTCACCTCAATTGTATCAGCCCCTACGTCCAATATAGAAATATCAAACGTTCCGCCACCAAAATCGTAAACAACAATCTTTTCGTCTTTCTTTTTGTTTAATCCATAAGCCAAAGCCGCTGCTGTTGGTTCGTTTATAACCCTTAAGACCTTAAAACCGGCTATTTCGCCAGCAATTTTAGTTGCCTTTCTTTGTGAATCATCGAAATAAGCGGGACAGGTAATTATGGCTTCAGTTATTGGTTGACCCAGTTTAGCTTCGGCATCTGCTTTTAATTTTTGTAAAACCATTGCTGAAATTTCAGCCGGATTATACCATTTATCTCCCATTTTAACCTCTACGCCTCCATCAGAGGATTCTCTAATTTCATATGGCAGTAACTTTTTATCTCTTTGAACCTCAGGGTCAGAAAACTTTCTTCCGATTAATCTTTTAACTGAAAAAATTGTATTTTTGGGATTGGTAACTGCTTGGCGTTTAGCTAAAATTCCCACTACCCTTTCTTTGGATTTGGTAATCGCCACAACAGAAGGAGTTGTTCTGGCTCCTTCCTTATTTTCAATAATTTTTGGCTCACCAGACTCAATGGTCGCCATTGCTGAAAAAGTTGTTCCTAAATCAATTCCTAAAATTTTGCTCATAGTATTTTATTATATTAATTATATTTTAATTTTTTTGTTTAGTAACTCTAACCTTTGCCGGACGAATTACCTTGCCGTGCAAGGTGTAACCGCGCTGGACTTCTTCAACCACAGTTTCAACTCCGCTAGTTGTTTCGCTAGCAATGTGTTCTTTGTTGTTCTTTATTTCGTCTATGGCCTCCATAGTATTCGGATCAAAGGGTTTTCCAACGGTTTCTAAAGATTCAACACCTTCTTTTTTCAAAAAATCCTCAAATTGATTTTTAATCTGTCTAAAACCTTCTATCCAATTATTATTTTTTAATTCTTCCGGCAAATGTTTTTCTGCTAAATAAACGCTATCTAAAATAGGAAGAATTTTTAAAATTAATTCTTCGTTAGCATATTTTAATATTCCTTCAATTCTTTCCATCTCGTCTTTTTTATAGTTTAAAAAATCCGCCCTTTCTCGCTTCCAACCATTAAGATATTCATCGCATTTCTTTTTTAGTTCTTCCATCTCGCTTTTTCTCTTATCATCCCCTTCATTCTTTTTTCCCTCCCCTTCTCCCCCCTCTTCTTTTGGGGAGTCCTTTGAAGGGGCAGAAACACTTTTTTTATTAGTTTCCATAATTAATTAATAATTAATGATAAATATTTATAAATTTTCTATTTTATTCAGTTCATCAATTAATCGATTAATTATTTCTTTGTTTTCTTCGCAAATCTCTTTTGTCGGACCCAAAATTGCCAACGCTCTAAGCAATCTTTCGCTATCTAAGAAATCGGCTCTTTCTAGGGCTTGGGCTATTTCCATTAAAGACCCCATTTCCTTTTCTAATTGTTTATGGACCACTTCTATCTGTCGCATAATAAAATTAACGAACAGCTTGTTTCTTTCCGATGTCAACTTGTCTGCAAAATATTGATACGCCTTTGGGGTGGGTATTCTACCAGCAGAAGTGTGGGGTTGTTTTATATATCCTTTCTTCGTAAGTTGTTGAAGATCGTTTCTTATCGTTGCGCCGCAAACATCTAAATTAGCCACTTTTTTAAGCGTTTTTGAGCTAACCGGTTTATGATTCTTAATATACTCTTTTACTAAAAAATCTAACAATTTTTCCTGTCTGCTGGTTATCATATCTTAGGTGTGGTGAATCTTAAATACCCCTGACAGCCCTTTGATTCACCTATAGGCATCTTACCAAAATTAGCAATCGTTTGTCAAGAGTGATAATTAATTATCCTGAGCAAATTCGCAAATATCCTTAAAATCGCAATATTGGCAATGCCAACCCGGTGTTGGTTTAAACTCACTATTTTTTATTTTTTCTATTTGAAAAATTATTTTCTCTTTTTCGGCTTTAAGGTCTTCTTCTGACCCCAAAAAGGAAACCTTATTTCCCTCTTCTAAATAATAATAAGAAAGCTGTTCTGGTTTCAGGCCCAAAACATCTCTTGCTGCTATTTGATAAATAAGCAATTGGTCCTTATCTGGTTTTTCTTTTGTTTCACCAGTTTTATAATCAATTATTTCAACGCCATTTTCTTTTTGGTCAATTCTATCAATTACGCCATAAAGAAGGTGTTCTCCAATCTTTATGCTAAAGGGCAATTCAAGGGCTAACTCATTATTGTAGCTTAAAATTTTAGGCGCTTGATTGTTTTTAAATTCTCTTTCGTAAAATTCTTTTATTATTTTTTTACCCAATTTATAATAATCTTCTTTTTCTTTAGAATTTTCATA
>Ga0272448_1002035_pt1 | contig 26137 bp, 18 predicted proteins | sample YNPCB0191_FD_202220 | JGI IMG/M metagenome (GOLD analysis project Ga0272448, IMG submission 202220) | Hot spring sediment microbial communities from Yellowstone National Park, WY, United States - YNP-CB-019-1 | ecosystem: Environmental > Aquatic > Thermal springs > Hot (42-90C) > Sediment... | reverse complement strand
GATTTATCTTTTTTTTAATTCCTGAACAAGGTTTCCGTGGTTATATAATTCAAGACACAAATTTATCTGTATATTTTCCTGATTTTCCGTCCTTCTGGAGTTCTGCAAAGAAGCAACAAATAACCGTCTCTGCCACTAAACATCTTTTCAATTACTTATATGACATAGAACTATCTTTCCGAAAAAAATGGGGTATACGACCTACACCATTTCGTTGGTATCTCTGGGCTGGAAAACCTTTACTTATCAGCTGGAACGAACAAGGGGATTACCTGGTATCTATTAAACCGCGACAATTATTTCGCCTATTTCTTTTACCTTCATGGAAAATATCAAACAATATTACTTATGGCGGAGATTACTATTACCTCTGGAAAGGGAATGAACTTCTAATTAGTAACAAAGATACTGTTTTAAGTCAGGTCGTCTGTTTCTCCAACATACCTTCAAATACAAACAATAATACGGCTTACATAGAATTAGGGAAAAATCTAAAAGCATCCTTTTCTATTCATGCGGAAAATAATTTTTACATCGAGGGAAAAATCGCTTCTAATAAAAAACCCCTTGATGGTCTTTCTTCTTTTTCGGACTTTTTTAATTCAAACCTTTCATCAGTCCTTTTGGATTGCCCTTTAATAGATACTTTTTCAGATACTTCATTAAAAAATACCCTTTCTTCACTAATACCCCAAAAATCGTTGCAACCCATCTTTATATGGTTACTATCTTTTAAAGATACCTATCTTGAAAAATTATATTTACAATTAATAAATAAAGGACTACTTAATAGAAGTGTGTTTTTTTATTATGGAATATCAGATAAGTTTTCAAATCCGATACCTATTTTTGGCTTCTGGTTTCCTTATGAAAATAGTGATATTACGCAACTTTTCTCTGAACTTAATTTAGAATTGCCTTACTATTCACACCCATGGAATTCGTTTGATGGATATATAGCACCTGTATGGAACAACGCTCTTTGCCTTTCTATGGTCTATTATAAAAAAGGTTGGATTATTTGCTCTCAGGAAGCACTTATGGCCGAAATAACAACCCTACTTCATGAAAACAAAAGCGACTTAAAAACAAATCCCGTATTCAATATTAACATTGCACAAGTTAGCGAGGATATAGAAAAAATCTTCCTCTGGTGTGCAAAGCAGGAACTATTAAACGGTATTAATGAAAGAGACATGTCAGGGCTTTATTCTCCATGGAAACAGTTTCTCAAAGAAATGGGAACTCTTAAACTGTCGCTTCTTCCCTTAGAGAATAACCAGGAAAACTATTTTCTAATTCGTGGGGGATTTGTCAATGAGAAGTAAAAAATATTACCCCTATATCTTGCTCATTATTGCAATAATTCATATATCTATATCCCCTGAAAGTTCGGGAAGAGAGGCTCAATTCCTGATTGGGAATGGGAATATGCTTGTTGGAGTTTCATCAGATGGAAATATTTCTTTTGCAAGATGGAAAGGAATTGGTGGAAGCAATCATTTGGGAGCGTTTTATAGTTCCGTGTTACAAGAAGAAGATAAAAAAGTTTTCATAGAACCTACTATATACATGTTACAAATTCAGAATTCTATTTATACACTCACAGAGCCAAACAATCTAAATATTAAAGGGAAATATGCAACACCAGAAATCCCTTTACTCGAATTTGAAGGAACGATAAAAGATAAGGAATTAGCCTGGAAACAGGAAATATTTGTTCACCCTTCCAGAGATATCATTTGTGTTCATTTCCATTTCAATAAAAATCCACAAAAAGATGTAGTAGAAAATTTTATATCTTATCAAAATATTTCTCCTAAATCTCCACCCATCCCTGAAAATGCTTTTTTGAACAATCCGGCAAATTTTCAGAAAGATATTTGTGTATTCTGGGATACAACATCACAAGCACTGATATATTTCCGCCCTTATAAATCGGGTAATTCTGATTTATACAAACTTGAGCAGATAAAGGATACTTCCAATATCCCGCAAAAATTCTGGCGAAAATTTGAAGAAGGAGTATATATTGGAATTTTTTCCACGAACCCCATTAAAGGAGCAAATATACAAAACTATCCTCTACTTAAAAATGATATATCTTATATTACAAATCAAAAATTCCCAACAACTCTACATATATTGGATGATTACTGTTCCTCTTTAATCACTCAGCCCATAGAAACAACAGAGAACACAAAAGAAATCAACCTTTTCTATGTCTTCGCCCAGAACTATTCCGAAATGGAAGAATTAAATCAATGGATAAAAGCAACCCATTATAATCAAGCAAAGCAAGAGTTATTCTCTTATTGGAAACTTAAATGGGAAACAGCAAAGAAAGATATAAAAGAAGAATTTGCAAATAACTGGTTACAAATTGCCTTATGTACAGAACCCACAACGGGGGCTATCTTGACCAACCCTTATGACCCTATCTGGGGCAACCGAATTTCATTACAGAACTGTTTCTCTCTAATTCAATCGATGAACAACATGAACATGTTCGATTTCTCCAAACAACTTGCTTCTTTCTGGTATCGAATAGGTAAAGAACGAAAACTTTCTGCAAAACAAACCTTCCCTTTATGGGCTTATACCGATGGAACTCCTGCATGTCCAGATTATTGGATGGATGTATCACAGTCCGCTTATTTCATCTCTATGATTTACGCTTTAACAAACAACATGAATTTTACAGAGAAAAAAGACTTCCTAACTGAAAAATGGGATGTGCTTACATGGAGCATAAATAACCTCTGCCTCTGGAAAATCCCCGGGGACTTACTTCCTGCACCTTCTTTCTCAGAGGCATTCAATCGAGATATGCAAACGGCCAACCTACTTATACAAACACTTATAGGGATACAAAAAGGTATTCAACTGGCAAAAATGATATTTGAACCCGTTCCAGAGCTCTGGGAAACAAGGGATAAAGAAATACAAACCTATATCCGACTTGCAATATTAAATAAGGAAACTCTGGCGTTCTTATCGGACACAGACCTCCCCGATTGGAAAAAATTCTTTCCCGATAACAATATTCTATGGCAATTAAATGTAAAGTATAATGGAAATATCATGCTTCTGAAAGATATAAAATAACCCTAATTATAAACCCTAATAAAAAAGTTATTTATGGGTATAAAGTATAAAAAATCGGATTACATAGGAAAGAATGGTCTTTATAGGGTAACGGGACTTCATCTCTATAAAAAAAGGAATGTTTTCTTTTTCCTACTTTTCCTTTGCATATCCCTTTTCTTCTTTTCGGGACTTTTTCTGAACCAACAAAACTCCCAACAAAAACTTACCTATACAGAAGGAATTGTTATTAACAAAACGGATATAGGAGAACAAAAAAAAGACCCTTCAACTTCAGAGATAATAGGCTGTCAAATTACTATTGAATTTTCTTTGTATAACGGACGGAAAATACAGAAGGAAATTTCTCTGGAAAATGAATTTTGTTCTTATATCAATACAGGAGATTTGCTCTCTGTCCTCTATCATCACAACCAATGGAACGGTTCTGTGGAAATCGTATCTTATAGCCGTATGCCTGTAAAAAAAGGTAATGATTAAGAGAAATTCAAAGCCTGCAAGCGTTATAATATTAAACAATAAAAAACACTTTCACAAACCTATATGTTGGGAAGTATCATGACATTAAATCGAGAAGAAATGTATCGAATTTTTGCAGAGACAGTAATTATTAAAAAACCCCGTTATGGGATTATTAAAGGTTATCATGAGTTACCCTATATTTGTCTTGGTGAAGCATTAGAATCCCATTACGGTTCTTTATGTGTTCGCGGAAAAATTCATGTCTCTCCCCAATTTGTTATAACACCCTCTTACTACAAAACGAAATATAGCGACCTGTTCGGTGAAGACAATGTCAATGTTGAGATTGCAGGGCGTATATTCGGTTTTTTAGGTTTTCCTGACCGACCCATAGAGTGCAAATCTGAATTTCTGGAAATTAAACATCTGGAAGAAAATATTGATACGGCTCTATCCAACAGTCTGGATGAACTGGAACGGAAAGAAGACATTACTACCGGTATCTTTATTACACCCGATAGCCGTTATTATCCCATTTCAATAGAAAGATTTATTACCTCAATACTTGATGATGAATTCTCTTTTTAAGGAGGGAATATTATGAAAAGTGCGTATGAATTAGCTATGGAAAGATTAAACAAGATGAGCGGGGAAGTAAAAAAACTGACCCCTGAACAAAAGGAAAAGATTGCAGAGATAAATCGTAAATACGACTCAAAAATCGCCGAAGTCAAAATATCATTTGAATCCCGATTAAATAATGCCTCATCTTATGAAGAATTGGAAATGATAAAGGCAGAGATGAGTAACGAGATTCAAAAATTAGAAGAAGAACGACAAAAAGAAAAAGATAAAATCTGGGAAAAAGATACAAAATAAACAACATAGATTGATTTCCTATAAAATATCCACACATGAAGAGAAAAATGGAGAGAGAATATGAAAATAAGGGTATAAAAGGGAATATGGTAAATCCGTGTTTAACTTGCGGTGCATGTTGTGCCTTTTATAGGGTTTCCTTTTACTGGAGAGAACGAGGCGATTTCCAGGCAGACGGTGTCCCGGAAGAATTATGTGAAGACCTTACTCAGTTTCGTTGCGTTATGAAAGGCACAAATCAACCTCATCCGCGCTGTATAGCACTATTAGGAACTATTGGGAAACATGTGCTCTGCAAAATCTACAATCGAAGACCTGCTGTATGTAGAGAAATAGAACCTTCCTATAAAAACGGCTATCCCGAAATAAAATGTGATAAAGCACGCCTTGCCTATGGATTACCCCCTCTAACCCCGGATATATGGAAAACCAAACCCGAGGATAGTAATTCTTCCCCGAACCCATTCCCCCTCTCCGCATAACTACCTACATCCAAATCTCACCATTTAAAAACAAAACCAAAACATGTATATAAAAAAATCTTTTGCCTCTTCATATATTAATTAATGACATCCACCCCATCCCCCCATTCCTTCTCTTGTCCCATCTCTCCCATCTGTCCCATCCGCCCATTCCTTCTCTTGTCCCATCTGTCCCATTTGTCCCATCCCCCCATTCCTTCTCTTGTCCCATCTGTCCCATTTGTCCCATCCGCCCATTCCTTCTCTTGTCCCATCTGTCCCATTTGTCCCATCTGTCCAACTACTTTTTCGATTGCAACAAATATTCTTCCTTCCCTTTGACCATCCAGTCCCAGAGTGCTTCACGCCATTGCTGAACCCTCTGTTTTTCTGTATCTGTTTGGGCTAAAGATTGAGCCTGTGAGATAAGTTCTCCCAATTCTTTCATTCGTTCTTCTGTCCCCAAAGTAGTCCATGCTACACTCTTCCAATCAATCCCATTAGGCTTGTAATAGGGCTTTGGGTAGTTCTCCCGATTGCAGGCGATTTGCTCAATTTGGAGATAAAACTTTTTCATAGGCTCACTCGCATTGCCAAAATAGAGGTGAAAGAACTCATCCAAAATTGCATCTACATCCTGCGTCGGGTCGTCCCAGATTTTTGCAATAACATACCCTTCTAACATATCTTGCTCTCCACATATAAAAATACCTCGTATCCCGTCCTCGATAAACTTTCGCATAATTTTTGCCGTCTCATGAACCATGATGTTAGGGAAACATTTAAATCCTCCTCCCAATCCTGCTTCCATCGGGTGATGGTAATAATTCCACAAAAAAACAGGTGCCTTTGCCTTTTTCAGCCATTCATGATATAGGTTCATATCGTTTTCATATATTTCTTTGTGGATAGCATAATAACAGGTATGTAAACACGGGGCTATGGATACATTGGGTTCGATGTCAAAACCACGGGGAGGCAAAGCATATTCCCAATAGGCAAGGGCAGCAATGTATTTATCCGGATGTGTCTTCTGCAATTCCCTTGCCACCGCATTTACAAAGGAGAAAACATAATTGCTCATGCGACCACTGCTAAATTGTCCTGTCCACATATTGCGACCGGAACTTATCAATTCCTGACAACGCTCACATCGGCAGAATTTCAGATTATCATCGGGAACAATAGCGAAATAGTTTCCTACGGCTTTCCAGCCTTCAGGCACATCCTTTGTTCCATCAAAAAAATCATCTGCTATTTGCGACACTTCTTGTATCAGTTTTGGATGTGTATAACATAGTTGAGTACCTGAACCGGGCCCTTTTGCCTGATATTCTGGGTCCGTAAAATATTTTTCAATGGTTTGTTTATGAAATGTATGGTTACCTGCCCATTTCTCGCCACCTAATCGCAATCGGCGCCAGAATAGAAAAATTTCAGCACGGGATACTGTCCCCCACTGTTTTTGCATAAAGGGCCAATTACCTGACCATAAAGCATCTCGATATTTCAATGCAGGCGCACGGCGAATATCCATGCCTTTTACTATAAGCGTAGGCTGTGAAGGAATAATAATACTTATTTCGTTTGGACCATACCAACGAACACCACAGAATTTTTCAAGGAAATGATATACTGCATAACAGGTTCCTTGCTCGTCATATACGCCCGGTAATTCTATTTCGCCCTGACTACGCAATGGCATACCGACGGTTTGCCAATAATCAATCTTCTGGCGCGTATCCGCGAGGGTATTCCCGCAATTCATAGGTCTTCCCAATTCACGACGATTGAGTTCCGTATCTTCCCAATCCCGACCTAAAAGAATTAGCGTATCCGGACGAAATGCAATAATATACTCCTGGGAAGCGAGGTCTGAACCTTGAAAACCTAAATCATGGGCAAAACGGCTATCTCCAATAAGTATTTTCCGTCCTGATACAGGTTTTGCATCATTCTTAATAGGCACTTCTACACCTGTCATCTTCAAAACATGATATTGCAACTCCAATGATGCAAGATGTGCCGAGGGTGTCGGATTTTCGGATACAACAATACAACAAGCAGGTTTCCCCTTCTTCACCAATACAAAATCTGTCCCTCCATCTCTATCACTGCCAAATACACAGATACAACACATGCCTATAAAAAGAAAAGTAACCAAAAACCTTATCTTCATCATACCTATATCCCGTTCTTTTAAGAATAAGTTATTTCTAAAAATATATATCCTCTATATCCTGTTAAATCACAAACTGAAAAATCAAACCTTGAAATCGGAATATTAAAACCAGATAACAAATTATCAAAAGGAATAGTTATAGAGGTTGGTTTACTAATTGACCACGACAAACCAAAATAATTGATTAGAATATTGCATTACAACAGAACACTCCATGGGTATTTTATGTAGTGGAAATCTTTTTCTGGGTTCTTCTCTTGGCTTTGTTTTCTTTTCGTTCCTGCTTGTTCTTTCGTTCTTTACTCCGTTCTTTATTCCTCTCTGTAGGTGGACCTTCGTGGTCTAATTTAGGAGCGGGAAGTTTTTCCAAAAGTTGGTTGAAATATTCTTTGGCTTTGATGACTTCTGGGTCATCGGAATTAGTTACTTCTTTATAACCCGTTCCATCACGACTATCTCCGCAGTCATACAGTCTTCCATAGTGTAGAGGCGAATTATCTTCCAATAACCAGCGTTTTGTTCTCAAAATGCGTCGGTCCGCAATGAAACTGAATATCCATTCACGGGTTGTTTCACATTTACCTATTAAAAAAGGCATTAAGGATACACCATCCATAGGTCTATCTTTGGGTACAGGGACACCTGCCCAATCGCATAGTGTCGGCAGAATATCTGACAGGTCTGTTAATTCCATTACACTACCCCGTTGTTTAACATACCCCGGTCCCCAGATTATCATAGGCACGCGTGCACCTAATTCTGTGGGTTGACCCTTACCGGAACCACCGGTACCGTTATCCCCTGTGAAGATAACCATGGTTTTCTCTTTCAGTCCCGCCTTTTCAATTTCCTCCAACAATTTTCCCATTAATTTATCCAGATACTCCACATTATCCTTAAAATTTTTTTTATCACTTTTTGTTAAATCATCGCCGTCTTTCTTCGAATCCGGCGTTGGCAAATGAGGAGCATGCGTCAGGCAAGTCGGATAATAAATCACGAAGGGTTGGTCTTTGTGGCGGTACATAAAATCAATAACGAACTGATTATGTATATCGGGTCCATAATCATCGGGTTTTGTTGGGATATATTCACCATTGCGGACGATGGACGGATGCCAATATCGGGCATATCTGCCATCGCCCTCAAATCCACTTGTATATGAAACACCCGGCGGAATATATTCTTTATACGCCCAGGTGCAATATTCATCAAATCCACATTCAAAGATAAGTTTGGGTAGTTCACCAGACAGTTGCCATTTGCCAGACATGGCTGTGGCATAGCCAGCCTCTTTCAGCAGGTTGATAAAGGTTCGATGACTTTTAGCAATATCTTCTATATCACTTTTAGGCTCCGGTCCACCCCGCATATTCGCAAAATTATAAACACCGTTATGACAACCGTATTGACCTGTTAATAGCATAACCCGCGTCGGATGACAAATCGGTGTTGCATAGCAGGTTTCAAACTTAACGCCTTCCTGAGCCATACGGTCTAGATTGGGCGTGTGGATTTCTTTATTCCCATAGCAGGACAATTCCTTGGCTCCGATGTCATCGGCTAACACGACAATAAAGTTAGGACGGTCCTGTTTCTTTTTTTTATTATCCTCCGAATATGCCATTTGAGAAAGTATAAAGGAGCCAAGACCGAATGCGGATATTTTCTGCACAAACTCACGACGCGACAGATTATTCATATTTCATTCCCTTCCCGATGGTTTTAAGAATTAAATTTTTTAATACTTCTCATTAAAATTACAATCTGATAATCATAAACACCTGTGGAGGTTTTTAGTTCCCTAATGGAAGCCATTTATCTGATTGCATACGGTTACCCATACACGAGTATAAGGGAATTGGTAAGGATAACGAATAAATTCGACATGCCCATCCAGATATAAAACATTCCCTCCTCCCGGTTGATGATTTAGCATAGGAGTATTATAACCTTCACCCTCACCTTTTTTGAATAGGTTATCCCACATCATTGGGATTTCCGATGTAGAAGTGTTGGAATTCAAAAATCTTTCAACACCGTCCCTCATACGATATACTACTCGTTTTTGAGTGTCCCCAGGGTAAAAAGGATAAAACGATAAATCGCGGTCGTATATCTTTGCAACAGAATTAAGGGGAGCACCTATTGCTTCATCAAGCATCTCTCGAAATACGGTAACAAAAGCCCCTTCGATTTCTGTGCGTGGGTCAGGTGCTTGTTCATTTCCATTGGGAACTAAATAAAGCGATGGGATAATTACCCAGCCCAAATAACTGTATGAAATATCGTTAATTTTACATAAGTCGGGTTCTTCGGTTTCCTCATTCAGCCAACCTCCCGGTCCCAAGGCTACATCGCGGTCAATATCCGAAGGACAAATTAATACCTTCAAGTCGGATAGGTATTCAGGATACATCCACTTCGGTTCAAAAAATGACTCTTCCGTATTTATTACACTACAAGGGCTTGCATTCGTTGTCCAGGGGGTTTTTATTGCCTTTACAGGAGGATAGACATTCCCTTTACTTTCATTGGCATACATAATTAAAGATAAACCAATCTGTTTCAGATTGTTTGCACAGGAAGAGCGGCGGCTTGCTTCACGGGCACGGGATAAGGCAGGTAAAAGAATAGCCGCAAGAATTGCGATGATGGCAATAACGACCAGCAATTCAATTAAGGTAAAACCTTTTTTCCTATTATGAAATACCTGATAGCATGTCATATCTAACATTATATAATATGAAACAATCAAAAACAGATTTTTATTACAATTTTATAAGGAAGGAAATTATAGGTAAAACAAAAAAATTGGACAGGTCTCGTTTAACCAACCTGTCCAATTTATGAAAAACTTTATTAATCCCCGATAAGGGTGTTTAATTTCTGCAAATCATTGGAGGGATTCGATGATGCTTTCCCCTTTTGGTTTTCTTTCTTTTCAGCCTCTTTATCTTTGCCTAAAATAGAAGCAATCAATTGCTGATTTATTTTTATTGGCACGCCACTTTTCATTGCTTTCTCCCGCAGATAGAGGCGATAATCTTCCAATATCTCATTCTGAGCCATACGAATTTCCATTTCCCGCATCTGCTTCTTATCTTCTTCCATTTTAGGCTTATCCGCATCCGTAGGTAAATTTCTTTCTAATAATTGCACAAAATAATGTTCGTTACTAAAATCTTTAATAGGTCCTACAAGGGCCCCGATATCCTTCCCTTCCAGTTCATTGAAAATACTTTCCGGTGAAATCATCAATCCTTCCTGGAAAAGATAATCTTTCGCTGTAAAAGGATTTGCGGTTTCTTTAATTTCTATATTCAAATCGGGGAACAACTTGGGTAAGTCATCAATAGATTTTGCTTCTGCTTTTATCTTGTTGGAAATTTCTTCTACCCTCTTTTTGTAATCATCTTGAAGTTTTACCATATTCGTATAGTCTTTCTCTACACGCTCACGCACCTTATCAAGCGGCGGTATTTCTCCTTTGGTTCTCTCTAAAACTTTTGCGACAAATACATTGTCTCTTGCTGTAATTACCTGATATTCCGAATCCTTCTCCGGTTCCATAAAGGCACTTCGGAATTGGTATATATCAAACTGATTTAATCCCTCGACGGCTTTGGACTCTTTAGTAAAAGGACCTATCTTCACAATTTCCAATCCTTTTTCTTGAGCCACCTTTTCAAGGGTCTTTTCTTCATTGGCTTTTTGGGCAATTTCTTTTGCCTGTTCTTCCCTTTGTTTCTTTTCTTCATCACTCAATGAAGCACGAATCATAATCTGGCGTGCATGAACTTCGCGGACACCCGTTTCTGCATTTGTCCGTTCCTCTTCTACCTTAAATATATAATAAGCACCAAAGGTATATACAGGTTCATTTATCTCACCTACCTTCAATGAGAATAAAACCTGACGATGGGGAGGGTCATTTTCCCGTGGAGATTGCCATCCCAAATCACCACCCGGTTGACTTTTCTGGTCCGAATAGGTTTTTGCCAGTTCCGCAAAATCTTCACCTTGTTTGGCTTTATTATATGCCTCGATGGCTCTATCAGGAACCGGAGGGACCAAAGAAATCTTTACCGTTTCCGCAACTATGGTATCCGGGTCGCGATAGGTTTCTTTATTCTCCTCAAAATATTTTGCCAGTGCATCCTCTTTTATTTCTATCGGCGGAGCAATCTTTGCATATTTAATGCGGATACGAGTGAAATTGTTCATCACTTTTTTATCTATGCTCGTAGGGTCAAATCGTGCAGGTGCCAACAATGTATTCATAAAAACCTGACGCGATATAGACTTTTGAAGGTCTGCGTAAATCTCATTCCAATTAATCTTCCCTTGATTGGCTTCGACCCATGCATTCCATGCTTCACGGTCCAATTTACCATCTTCCGTGCGGAATTGAGACCATTTTTGCATCTGCTCAATAAGCAGGCTGCGGTCTACTTTGAAGTTCCGTTTCTGCTCTTCTAAAGTAATCAAATTGGAATCTATCATTTGTTGTAAAATCTTATCCGTTTCACCGTTTTTCTCTAATTCCTCAATAGATGCAGGTTTATTTGGTGTTGACCTTTGCTGAATAAGCATATTCAAATTGCGGCGGAATTCACTCTCCAACACAGGTAGATTAGAAACAGTTGCTATCGGATTATCTTTAAATTCAGGCGTTGCAGACCTATATTTCCCCGGCATACCAAAGAACAGAACGAACGGCACCGCAATCACTATAACAACAAATAACAAAATAGCACGACGATGTTTCCTCATTAAATCTTGAATCATAGACAGAAACCTTTTATACTTAAAATTCCAGTTAAGATTTATTGAAAATCAAACATAGTTGCAAAAAGGCATTTTGCTAACCGAACAATAAATGTATCATAAATGGTATTTTATACTCAAATAAAGGAATTTCCTAACATCATGATAAAAAGAAAACGAAACAAATTGCTTTCAGGTTTCCATAACCTTTTTTTGCTGTATACCCTATTTTTGTTTTCCTCTATTTCAACGATTTTAACAATCCCTTCCTATGCAGAGGATAAACCTTTGCGTCAGTTGAAAATTCCAGAATTATCCCTTGGACAGGAAGGTATTAGTTCATGGCAGGAAAAAGTTCGGCATGAACTATCACAACGGCTATCTCTTCCAAATACAAAGCCTCCCTCTTTTAATGAAAAACACATAAAAAAAGAGGAAAACCTTAAATGGAATTTAGAAGAAATAGAAATACAGAGCACTTTACAAAGACGGATTTACATTTCTCTTGCTACCCTTTCTCCCAAAGAAGAGAAAAAATATCCTGCGATTGTATGCATTCACGGACACGGAGGAAATCGGTATACCGCTTTTGAAAATGAGCCTTCACCCTATCATGAGTTCGGCAAAATATTAGTGCAGAACGGGTTTGTGGTAATAACGACAGATGTAGGTCAACATGAGGTCTATGAAAAAGACCGAACCTTAATGGGCGAACGATTATGGGACCTGATGCGTTGTGTGGATTATCTGGAAACACTTCCCTTTGTAGATAAAAACCGTATAGGATGTGCAGGATTATCGTTAGGTGGAGAAATGGCAATGTGGTTGGGAGCCATGGATACTCGAATTAAAGCAACCGTCGTTTGCGGTTTTCTTACCTATATGGACCAGATGGAAAAAAATCATTGTATGTGCTGGAAATTTGAGGGTTTGCGGGAGTTAGTTGATTTTCCTGACATCTATGGGCTGATAGTTCCCCGTGCTCTACAATGCCAAAACGGCGAAAAAGAACCGTCAGACCAGTTTCCACCTTCTTTAGCCAAAAAGGCATGGGCAGAAATAATACCGGCATACAGAGCCTTTAATGCGGAAGAAAAAGCAGAATGGATTATCCATAGCGGTGGACATGAAATTGCCATAGAGCCAATGTTAAAGTTCTTAAAGAGAAACTTATCCTAAAAGGTCAAACAGGTCTGATATTATCCTTTCCATTCTTCCGGAGTGCCCATTGTGTCAGCATCATAACTTGCAGAGACAGTGCTGGCAATACCGCCCCGTGGATTACATTCTATTACTATAGCCATTTTTCTGGGTCTACAAGCAAAAACAAGGTCTTCTAACATTTTATTAACTAAATGCTCATACCAGATACCCACATCACGATATGATAAAAGGTAATATTTTAAAGAACGCAGTTCCAGGCAGTATCTGTTCGGGACATAACGAATAGTTACCTTGGCAAAGTCCGGTAAACCCGAAAACGGACATACTGATGTAAACTCATCCGTTGTTGTAACAATTTCCATATTCCTACCCGATTCGTTTGTCGCATATTCATATTCAAAACATTCTAAACAATTACTTTCTATGGCTTTCGGGCTTTTGAAGGGAAGCGTTTTCCCTTGCGGCTTAAAATTACGAATTACTTTTACCTTTCCTGCCTTATCCTTCTTCTTTTCCATAACCAATCATCCTTTTCCCGTTCATATTTATATTATTGAATGATATAATACGATAAAATAGAATGATTATAAAAAAGGAAATATTAAGTGATTTTACGGTTAATCGTTGCATTTATCCTTATTTTTTTCATAGGAATAGGTGTATTCGTCGTCTTTCAAGGTTCTATTCTTTCGATTTTCAGAAAAGAGGAACCTATAAATCCACAGATTTTATTAGGACCTCCTTCATCCTTAGACGAAACAGGTTTGCCACGATATGAACTTTCCTTTTCGACCCTCAAAAAACCACCTTTCCAGTTTGAACCTGTTTCCGTTCCGATACATCGGTATCAACTGTTTGACTTCGGTGTTGCGGATATAAATCAGGATGGGCTTCTCGATATATTTTCCAGCAATTGTAATTTTCGTCCTTCTATCCTCTTGAACCGCGGACAAATGACTTTTGAGAATGTTATCTCAGAATTAAAATTGGGATTACAACCTGAGCTGCCCGAATTTGCGTGTAGCATGGCACCTCACAAAGTGGTGGAAAGAGGTTTATATATTTTCTACATCTGGCATAAAGTCCATATCTATTATTTAGAATTATCCAAAGATGCCCTTCCACTACAAATTGAAGTTACTGTCCCTCATTCACGAACAGACATAATAGAAACAAAAGGGGAGATAGCTATCAGAAAAATCCAACAGATTGAATCCGAAAAAGAACCGGGATTTACACAGTACAAATTGCATATAGAACACGAAGCCCTCGTTGTAATTGATATTGACCGTCCTGCCATTCCTACACAATTTACAATCCCCCATACATTTCCCTTAAACAAAATATACATCGGTCCAGCAAAAATATCCCCCACAGAACACACTTTCACATTAAATACCTTCGACCGACACAGTTATAGTTGGGCAGACATAAACGCAGACGGCAAAATAGATGCGTTTTCAGGTAGAGGTGGATTGCGGGGCAGTCCTGAATATGCCCATTTACGGAGAAAAATGAAAGACCAATTATTCTTAAATTATTATGGGAATTGGTTTGAAAATGTTTACGATACAAGCGGATTGGAAAATTGCAGTTGCGGAACACGGAAATCATGCTGGATAAACATCGATAATGATGATAATCTTGAATTGTTTATCATCTGTGCTCGAGATGAACCATGCCGACTGTTTCGAAAAGGGAACAAAGAGGATACATATAAAGAATGTGCTACGGATTATGGTCTGGACATTCAAGGAGACCAACCTATTTTCTGGTTCGATGCAAATAATGATGGTCATACAGATTTATTATCTTTTTACGATAAAAAACTTGCTATTTATATAAATCAACAAGGCAAACACTTCCAAAAACAAATTATCGAGGGCAAGGAAAATAGGGAACTGGCTCCCTCTTTCCTTGCTCCTTGTGATTTCAATAACGATGGGACTATGGAATTTTTCCTTAACAACCAATCAGACCTTAAAACTTTTGCATTCCGACACACAGGAAACACTGCGTTTGAATGGTTAAATCCCGAAGATTTCCAATTACCTTCAATATCTCTCTGGGCGTGCTGGGCAGACCTGAATAACGATGGATATGATGACTTAATCTCCATTCCAGATGGCATATACTTAAATCATCAAGGTAGCACCTTCGAACGAATGGATTTGTTAGCATTAACGCACATTCCTATAATAGATATGAGTGATGCCCGCGTTCAGAGTTTCGACGCAGACAACGATGGGCGTCTGGATATTATGTTAGGCTACCGTATCAAAGGAGATAACCCCTCCGGTTATGGCGATTGGTGGTATTTAAGTTTCCTGAAAAACACAAGTAATACAGGAAACTGGATAACATTAGAACTTCAAGGACCTAATGGAAATCCCCATGCCTTTACTACCCCAATTTTGTGTAAAATAAACGAGAACACCTCAAAATTGCGTATCATGGGCGAAGCCGAACATTCACGAGCCAATCAAGGAAATTATCGTATCCACTTCGGGTTAGGCTCACAACAAGAACTCCCTCCCTTCTTCATTCTTACCCATGAAGGAGAAAAACCCATCAAAAACCTTACCATCAACACCTTAAATAAAATAAACCTTAACCCCAATTAAACATCCCCTTCCCATACAAAACATAATATACATTGCAACAAACTATAACAAAAAAATAAACCTGAAATTTATATTGATTTCATGTTTTCAATATAATATAAAAAATATAAAAAGATATAAGGAGTTAAGCTTTGGAAGTTAAAGTATATGAAATCACACCTTTTTTAGTGAATACTTATATTTTGATTGATAATGGGGAAGCCCTTGTTATAGACCCTGGTGAGGATAATTTTCGGCTAATTAGGGATTTGGGAAAACTAAAAGTGAAAGCGGTCATAAATACTCATTGCCACATTGACCACTGTGGGGGCAATGCCAGTGTTTGTAAAGCGACATCGGCACCTTTGTTAATGCATCCGGAAAGTGAGGTTGTTCTTCAAACATTGGGACAACAGGCACTACTGTTCGGTGTTCCTTTCCAGGCCTCTCCTCCACCGGATGGCTATTTGCAGGAAGGGGATGAAATCCAGGTAGGTAACTTAAAATTGAAGGTATTATATACCCCGGGACATGCACCGGGACATATATCCCTTGCAGGAGATGGCTTTGTTTTTGTTGGCGATGTCCTTTTCCAGGGCTCAATTGGAAGAACCGATTTACCTGGTGGAGATTTTCAAACTTTAATATCATCTATAAAGGAAAAATTGTTCCTTTTACCGGATGATACTATTGTTTACTCAGGTCATGGACCTGCAACCACTATAGGAGAAGAACGAAAATACAATCCTTTCGTAGGTGAATATTAAGGAATTATTTATGTTACCTTTCTTTATGCTATGTCTATTAACAGTTTCCTCTACTGTCCCTTTTGAAGTAACCCTAACTCCTGACCAGGTCTTGCCGATAACCTATACAAACGAACCTCTTATCATAAGTGTTTCGGGACCACCCAATACCTCCTTTGATATGCTCATTACAATCGTAAAACCTGATGGCGAAACCCTCACCCAATTACAGCCCAACAAGCCAGCTACTTACCTGAACGGGAAATATTGGGTAACGGTGCCCGACCTACCCGCTAACCGAGGATATTTTATTTCCACTATATCTATTAGATATAAAAATGAGACTCATAATTGGGAAATTCCTTTCTGTAGAATAGATAGGAATACAGATAAGGTAATGGTTCCTCCTTTTGCTCTACACAACCCCGATGGAGCCGGGTTATATCTTGCACAAATGCAGGGGATTAAAGAGGTATCTTTCGATAGTAATTTTTCTGACCTTCTGGAACAGGTAAAAAAAGCCGTATCCTTCGGATATCGAGTTACAATCGTTTTCGATGTGGATAAAAATAATTCTCCTACAGATATTTTTGAAGATTTAAATAACAAAATAGGGGGGTTGGTTAGTGTTTGGGAAATTGCAGGGAATTATACACCGGAACAACTCCGACATTTCTTTGGACAAGTCAAAAAGACCAAAGGAATTGCCATTTTCCGCATTTCGATTTCCAATATCGAAACTTTACCTAAAATCCTTTGCTCCGTTCCGGAGGAAATAATTAATGAGATTTCCTGGTGTGGGCACTCTTTTACAACAGAGGACTTAAAACAATTAAGGGATACTATCATTTTGCATAGAGGGGAAGGGACACCTTTTTCTGTGCGTTTCGATACAGAAAATATTTCTTCTAATCCTATAGAACTGATACAACAAATATGGATTGCCAAATATGTAGGGGCTCGGACAATAACACTTCCTTATTCTGCTCTGGTAAAGGATGGAAATATATCCCAATTATTCTCATTCTTATGCGGAACTACGCGTGTATGGTCGGAGGGTATCGAACCCTTGGGCTGGTATAATCATTCCGAGACATCTCATGCGTTTGTTTTTCATGCAGTCCCTCATTGGATAATGGTTTTTTGGGGGACAGGACCTCTGAACCTTTCGGGAGAAGGGCTTGCCACAACACAATTCTTTGATAGTTACGGTAACCCTTCTACACTTCCCCAAGTAAATGAAAACTCTCTGGTTTTAGATGAAAAACCTTCTCCGCAGTATCTTATAGGCAATGCTTATGAAGTGCTTTACGCCACCGCAGTTAATGAATTGAAAACCATTGCGGAGGAAATGAATACCAACGAATTTTCTTCCTTGAGAAATCCCGTAATTTCAGAAGCATTAAAAACAATATCGCAAGACCCAAAAAACAATCAAAATCGTGTGCATGTATTAAATCTATTTCGGGAATTGCCTCGTCTCGAAGAACAAAAATCAGATACCTACGAGGCACAGGCTCAAAAGAGACTTTTTATAGCAAAACTTTCTGATTTCTTACGATGTGTTTGTATCACAGAACAATATCGGGGCGAACCTTTCCGTGAACCCCTGCTGGATATTATCGCCCGTAGTGAAGAACGACTTACAGAATATCTGACAGGGTCCTCTGCCTCCTCAGAAAAAGATTACCGTGCTAACTGGATATTAGAAGAAGTTCACCAACTCATTGACCGTGCAGGGAAAATAACCTCTAACGGCAAAAGAATTGAAGCGGTAGGTTTAGCCTATTTAGCAGAAAGCCGAGCCCAATCACTGGAATTTCTGCGACAAAACCCCATAACAAGAGAAGTAAACAAAACTATGACACCTGCAACCACAGTGATAGCCAAAAAGGAAGAAAAAACAACTTCAAAACCACCCACTCCAACAACACCTGAGAAACCAGCAAAACAAGAAACACCTAAAATCCCGATAGAAAAAGAAATATCGCCAAAAACTACAGGACCTATAGAACATACCGTAAAAAGAGGAGAAACTATCTCTTCTATATGCAAACTTTATGGCATTACCGAAGACGAATTTTGCTCATGGAATGGCGTCCGTAAAGGAGCCACATTAAAAGCAGGGAAAGTTTATAAAGTCAAGATAGATAGAACACAAAAAGAAGAAGAAACAAAACCCGCTGTCCCATCAACAACCACACCCAAATGGGAAGGAACAGAATATACGGTTATGCCAGGGGATTATCCAGGATTAATTGCTAAAAATTTAGGTGTTTCAACAGCAGATTTGCTTAAGGTCAATAACCTAACAGAGAAATCTATACTAAAAATAGGTCAAAAATTAAAAGTGCCTTCATCGAAACCACAAGAAGCGGAAAAACCAGTGGAAACATCTACTCCTGAAAAAAAGGAAACCCCTGAAAAAGCACCCGAAACTACTCAACCATCTACTCCTGCCCCTGAAACCGATAAGCCCGCCCAACAAACAACTTCCCCCGGAGAAGTTCAGACTTATAAAATTAACTCGGGAGATACTCCTGTAATTATAGCCAAAAAATTTGGTATCTCTGTTCAATCTCTTCTGGAATATAACGATATTAAAGATCCTACAAAACTACGAATTGGACAGGAATTAAAAATCCCTTCCCCAATACCTGAAAAATCTCAAAAGCAAGCATCCGAAGCCCAAGAACAAAAAGAAAAAGCAACTCAAAGCAAACCTAAGGAAGAACAAAAAAACACAGAACCTATAACGCACACCGTCGCAAAAGGTGATAACCCTTATACCATTAGCAAAAAATATGGGGTTTCATTAGATGCTTTATTAGAAGCCAATCAATTAACACCTCAATCAACTCTCCACATCGGACAAAAACTCATCATCCCTCCCAAGAAAAAAGATTGATGAAAACCTATAAGATATAGGAAATACATAGGCTTCCATTCAATCTTTTCATTTCTTGATGAGTGAACATATCACCCCTCGATATATTCAGCACCCCCTTAATGCAGCACAGACATTTTTGTCTGTGTTTTCTTCTATAAAACATGCATTTACGACAAAACGATTTATATAATCACAAAGGGGGGGAGCATGTATTTTGGGTTAAAGTTGATAATTGACACAGGGGTTATTTGCCTTTAATATTTTGTATTGGGCGGGGAAATAGACCCCCTTCACCTACATCGAAAATTCGATAGTAGCCATCTTTTTCTGCGGGCACAACATACACGCGTGTTTTTCCCCACGGAATTATCGCTTCTTCCTTCGTATTTTCGCGATGAATGTGCCCATACAAAATAAAGTCAATGGGATCATCTACAAAAAGTATCATCTGGGAACGAATGCCCATAGTAAATTCGTATCGGTGGGTAATCCCGAAAGTCCAGCGACTGGATTTTAATTCTCTACGATAGCGATAAAGTAAGGTATCCTGTTCTCCCCAACTATCGGCAGTTCGATATTCCCGTGTGTCATATACAATATAGCCATCTTTTCCATAGCGGAAAGCATAAAGTGATGAATAAAACATTTTTTCATAATTATCTCCATCACGGTCATGGTTTCCCGCACAGACGAAGGTAGGCTTTTGGGCTTTGTTTAAAATTTTAAGAAATACCTGCCATTGCTCTGGTAGTGCATTATGCGTCAAATCGCCCGTTAGTAATATGAAATGGGCATCGCTCTGATTGAGTTTTTCTATTACCTTTTGAAAAGTAACAGCATATTCATCCTGTGGGTCGCCACTGCGAATATGTATATCGCTTATGTGGGCAAATATATAATATTCCTTAAATTCATTCTGTACCCATACGGAACGAGGATTTATATCCTTTTCATTTGTCTCCGAGATAATTTGTATTGCATAGGGTCCCTGTTTTATCTCTTTATCGGTTAATGTGACGAGACCTTCATATATCTGCGGATTTTTCTTTTCCCATTGAGAATTTAGAGGGATAATGCGTTGCTCGTTGTCAATCAGGAAAATATCGCCTTTTTGTTCTGTAGTAACTTTAAATGTCTGTCCCGGAGCTAACATAACGGGGCAACCTTCATTGGGCAGTTTGATGATACCTAATGTTCCATCTTCAAGCCGAGCATATCCATTTGTGAAGCAGTAGAATATCCCTATTATCAGAAATATTACATATTTTTTCTCATGGAATTGGAACATCATTTTGTTTTAGGTCTCCAACAAGGTGCAACACAAATGGATTTTTCTATTAATGGGAGGATTTTATCTTCCTCTATACTTTTCAAATACAATTGGGGTTTGCCGTACATATTGGATACGAAACATATCCAATGACTATCGGGCGACCAGGTAGGACTCCAAGCATCATAATCACCACTAACGACCAGCGGGAAAACACGAGCCGTCTCCGGAAAGACACGATAAATACCTCTTCGTCCATGACGGAAGGATTCAAAGGCAATCCATTCCCCGTTGGGAGCCCATACAGGATTCCAATCCGCCGAATGATGATTGGAAATATTAGAAATGCCTCTTCTTCCCAGATAGTAGATTTCACGGTCTCCAGATTCGTTCGTTTCAAAAACCAAACTGGAACCCTTCGGTGATACCTGCGGATTTAATTCCTCAAACCTGGCCGATTCTAACATTAACTCTTTAGGTAAAGGGGTTGCCTGCGTTTTACTGAAAATAACCAATTCGGTAGTCAATCTTTTTTCTGCTGATGGAAATACTGCTACACCTATTAGCACACCTGTGTTATAACCTTCTTCAAAGAATTTGTTTATATCAAATCCTTCTGTATAGGTAACCTGCGAAACAGTCGCACTCATAGCATTCAGAATATCTAATTTGGGAAACCATACCGGGTTTATTACTGATGGAATTTTTTCTCCTCCCCAGAATTCTTCCGTTCCACTTTGTAGTTCATACACAGCGGTTTTTTGGTCCGTCAGTCCCTTTTCGCACGAGATATAAGATATTCGTTTACTATCGGCAGACCACGCAGGGTTATCATTCCAGGAATATTTATGTTTTAATATCGTATATTCGTCCGTATTGCTGTCCCAAATTACGATAAATAAACCTCCTTCCATCTTTGCGGAGAAGGCAATTTTCATTCCATCAGGCGACCACACAGGTGCTCCATGATGAGTTCCCGTTGTTAATTCTTTTTCTGTTTTCGTTTCCAAATCAAGAATATGTATACGGAAAGTATCTATGTCGGAACCATAGAGATAAGCAATATGTCCCTTAGGGCTTTCTGCAGAAAAAAGATTTGGGGAAAGTATAAGATAGAAAGAAAAAATTATAAAAAAAACCGTAGAAAATACTTTTTCCAAAGATAAACCACCTACAATAAATAGATTTTAAATTATTTTACAGAAGACTTTTTTGATTTTTTGTAATAGAAACCTATCAACAGAAGGGATACAAATAATACATCACCAAACATATTGCTTTCATCATAAGAAATACGGCCACAGGAGATAATGAAACGCCTTTTTGGTGGTTCAGGTTCCGGGGTGGTTTCTTCATAAAATTCAAATGCCTGAGACAAAGATGATGCTCCACCTGCAGTTTGGATGTATACATCAACGGTACCGGGTAAACTTTGAGGTGTTATAACTTCTATCTCTGTCTCACTGATAAGACGGAAAGACGGCACTGGAATTCCACCAAATTTTATACTGATTATTCCGACAAAGCCATTACCTCTAATGCGAACCGGTTCGCCTCCTGTTATTTTTCCACGATTTGGGTATATGCTGGTAATCTGAGGTTGTCCCACCACATAAATAATGGGAGAAACAGCTTCTTCACCAACGATATTTCCTAAGGATATAGGAATTACGCGGAAATACCAGATATCACCCCCTTTTGTAACATTTGGGGGAACGGTAAGATAATTGGTAAGAGAAGGTATCATCTCGTGATTACGGAACCAGTAAAGAATGCTAAGCCCTTCTGCGTATTGTGTTGGATTTTGAACCATTAAGGGATGGACATAGTCATAACTTGCAACCAAGGGCCTGCCTGCGGAAACTACGCGAGACGCAGAAGTATCTTCCGCCGGAGATTGTGAAGATATACGCAGATTTAATGCCTGCGGTTTCACGATTATCGGGTTAACAATAATGGGTATGTCCTGATATGCATATTGGTCACCTAATCGTGCAAGGACCCTTAAAGAATAAGAGCCTGTATCTCCCTGCTTTGGTAACCATGAGAATTTTCCTTTACCGTTTTTAAGGTCGGCAAACGGCGGGACATCGTCTCGCAGCCATGTAGCATATAACTGGGGAACGCTACCACCTGTAAACCTTGTCTTTACTTCAAAACTAATATTCTGGTTTGGCAAAACGGTGTATAGAGGAGATGGATCAAAACTTAACCGCGTTGAAGCAGGTGGAAGTTGTGCAAAATTTGTATATCTCTGCAATGAATACGGAATAGTAGTTGAAAGTAATTGTCCCGGGTCTACGGGAACACCTCTACCATCGGATAGTCCAACAATACAAGAATTCGGGTCTAATTGTAGGTAGGTAATTCGAATATGTCCACTAAAGAAGAGTTCTACCTGAACCGACGAACCTGGATTGGCACCGGATAACGAATTTGGAATGCCTCCTGCTGCATCTTTCGGGACATTCTCAAATGTAATAACAAATCGGTCTGGCAATCTTCTTGTCCATACCTCTCCCGCAGAATCCGGAGCAAGGTCGCTGAACAAGAAGGAAATACGAGGAATTGCAAAATGGCTGGAAAGACTTGGAAAATTCTTGGTGCTTTCTAAAGCCACCGGAACAAAAGATATATATCCATTGGCTCCCAGATATATTGTCCCATATTTCTTACCAAAGAACGGGAATTGAACATCTGTCAGATTAAAACTAACAAGCCCGTTCGTGGAAAGAGGAATTGTATATGAACTCCCTGTGGCATCCTGCCGTTTCACGGGGAAGGAAAAGACCTCCGGGATAAATATAGCATCGTAATTATAATATCCTCCCAAATATTTATTTCCATCTAAAGGATTAACAGGCGCCCCGGTAGGGATAAAATAAATCTGACTATAAAAAATCTCTTTTGCTACCGGCTCTCTTGGGTCTAATGATTTAAATTCCTGTGTCAAAACCTGCGGAGCATAACTCCCTGCCACAGCACTGTCATACAGTTCTACCGGTGGAAGTTCGACCATATCTACAAACAGCGAATAAAAATACTCAATACCCGAAGAAACATTTACATCCAGAAAATACGAGTCTTTGCCTTCAAAAATCTTGTCTCCATCCACAGTGCTGGTTGGATAACTTCCTGCCTTTTTAACCAGAGTAACCTGACTGTATGCATCTGCCGGAGGAGGCGTCCATGACAATAAAATGGCTGGGGTGTCGTCATCCATTAAAAGGGCTGTAGCACGAAAATCACGGGCACTCATTTCATCGGATTCTTCTGGCAATATTTCTACGGCACTTAATGCACGACTAATATTAAAACGGTCTTCAATAGATAAACCTTGTGATAAGGCGGAGGCATTTAAGGCTAACGATAACATGGTATAATCTGCCACAGGAGGTAATAATTCCAAAGCACCATAAAATAACTTTGCTGTCCGAACAATTCCAAAACCCCGTACCTGTTCACCATTAAAAGTATCCCCATCTGTAAGCAAATAGGCCAGTTTGTTTCCTACCCCGCTATTTGTATGAACTCCTCCATAATCTTCAAGAGATAAAGAAGTGGTTTTTATAAAAAGTGGACTATTGTAACGGTCAGGCTGGTTATAAATGGTCGGGTCTTTCATACTCCTTATAGCAGTTTGATTACCTTCCCAGGTTACCCTTGAAGGAAGTTCTTCACCAATTAACCAGCGAACGGCATCTGTATCTACCCCCTTTTCATTTGTCAAATCTACAAATTCGCCCCACATATCGCACATACTTTCTGTTATGGCTCCCGGTTCACCGAAATAGATTAGATCGGCAACATTTTCTACTACCGAATGGGTATATTCATGAGCAACAACATCATCAACACAAAAACCTGTTCCAATCCAGAAAATTTTTCGTGTAGGGTCCCAATATGCATTCTGGATAGGGATTCGAACAACCGCTCGAAGGGTTGCCCCTTTATCATCATAACTATCACGGTCATGATTTACGGCGAAGAAATTATAAGCATCCCCTAAATAATTAAATACATTATCTACATCAGCGATTCCTGTTTCTTTATCCCCTTCTTTCCGTGCTATGGTCGTTGGTATATTATAAGAACCATTGGCATCATAAATTTCCCGTTCAATAACGGCAGAGTGCAGAGGATAATTTAACCGAATTTCTCCTGTAATAGCATCAACCAGTAAACGATAAACTTTTTTCTCTTCACCATCAGTTGTTAATGTAACTACATACACAACACAGGGAGCCCCCGATTGTTTTAACATTCCAGGGTCATACACAGCTAGATAGGTATCTTCTATTGGTTTTATATCCTGACTTTGCAAATCGTTATTGTTATCTAATATAAATTGGACAGCCTGCTCTTCTGCCTTTGTCTTATCCACAGGAAACGGTTGAGAAAAATCTATATTTGTTAGCCCTGTGTCATCTCGTAATACATCACAAGAAATGGCTACAATTTTCCCATCTCTTGTTATTTTTACAACAATCCCCGAACCAAAGACTGGCAAAGACATATAATTCTGGGTTATTCGAACAATCGAGTAATCCTCTTTTTCCTGTATAGATTTAATTTCTAAAGTCGTTTTATCATCTATCCCGCTAAACGCACGAATATTCTGTTCTATATACTCCTTTACAGCACTGCTTATATCAAATGATTTCTGTCCTATCGCAGGAGTAGCAAAATATCCACCTTTCGGAGCAGAAAGAAACCTTATAAAGCCTCTTGTATTTTTATGAACAATCGGCATTTCCGTTGTCCCTGCTCCCTGATAGGTGCTTAATATTTTTGCAACGGATTGAGGGTCTGCTTCTTTTAAATTTTGGGAAAAAGCAGTGAAACAAAAACCTACGGCAAACATGAATAAAAAGAACATGAAATATCGTCGCATAATACTAATTCTCCAGAAAAGTTTTATCTATTATATCCTAATACCTATCTTTTTTGTGAATTCCTTATATTCAAATTTTACATTCAACCTTGAATATCCTACTCTTATTTTTACAATAGAATAGATAGGAATGTCAAGAAAAATATTGACAAATTTTCAAAGTTTTATTATATCAAATCAGTATTTAAACTTTTATCCTTTTCGTTAATATTTTTTTAATTTTTATCTTAAATTATAATACACTTCCTTATTAAATATGTTATCATGAAATAGACACAAGATAAAATTAGTTAAGTAGGATTCGAATTCCTAAATAAAATTATTAAAATTGGAAGGTAACCATTATGAAACCTTCATTATTGATTGTAGATGATGAACCCTCTATATTGCTTATGATGGAACGAGTCCTGACCAGTCGGGGATATGATGTGCAGACCTGCAAATCTGCTGAAATGGCGATGTCTATATTGATGCAACAAAATTTTGACCTTGTCTTGATTGACCTTTATTTAGAAGGAAAAATGGATGGCTTTGCGTTAATGTCCTGGTTAAATGAAAACAAACCTCATTTAATAAAAATAGTTCTTTCGGGAACAACCAAGATACAGGATGTTGTCAATGCGGTTCATCAGGGTGCTTATGATTTCATTCTAAAACCTATTGATTCATGGGATATGTTTACACTCCAGATAAACCGTGCCATCGAAC
>Ga0272448_1002031_pt1 | contig 26163 bp, 27 predicted proteins | sample YNPCB0191_FD_202220 | JGI IMG/M metagenome (GOLD analysis project Ga0272448, IMG submission 202220) | Hot spring sediment microbial communities from Yellowstone National Park, WY, United States - YNP-CB-019-1 | ecosystem: Environmental > Aquatic > Thermal springs > Hot (42-90C) > Sediment... | reverse complement strand
TGCCTGGCAGGCATACGATAGCAAAAATGAGCCAGGACAAGACGTTCAGGGCATAAGATGGTACTGGAGATATGTACCTTCTCAGCTTGACCCTTATGGAAATCCGACAAATTTACCATACAACTTAAGGGTACAATTCCAGATAAAGAAGAATGACAACTAAAGAAAGATTTCTGGCTAAGCTCCATAATATAATGGAGATAAATCTTAAATCTCTTTTCTGTGGTTCCCTGTGCTTACTTTACATAACATTTATTATACGAAGTAAACACAGCCTTTAAAACAGGTACTCCTTTTAAACCAGCCTTTGCTTATATCCCGGGTAAAGGCTGGAATGAGTGGGAGTCAAATGCCTGCCACTACTTGCTGGCAGGTCAGGATAAACAGGCAAAGGGCTAACACTTTCCTGCTATTCCCTCCCACTCCGCACTCATACAAAAAACCAGCCACCTGCCAGTCCCGGGCGATGGCTGGTAAGAGCGGGAGAATAAGCAAAGGGCTAACCGCTATTCTTCCCGCTCCGCAATTATCCGGTCTGCCATTTCTCCTATCCCGGAAAGTGGCAGACAAGAGTGGGTTGCAGGCATCAGGGCTAACACCTGCTTCCCACTCCGGAATTATAATTATATAAAATAAAAGGGTAGGAGCCTGTTTTTAAAACAGGTCCCTACCCTTTATATTCAATACACTATTCTGGTTTAGAATAAAAAGCCGCCAGACTGAAATTTATTCAGATAGCGGCCCTGATATTTTGAGATATATCAAAAAAAGACTTTTTATTCAGGGGTTTACTATTACCTTCATTCCCTCGCGGTTTTCAACTGCGGAAAAGGCATCCATTATCCTGTCCAGAGGAAATCTGTGGGAAATAAAGTCCTTTGCCCTGAGCATTCCCTTTGCTATTAAATCAAGAGCCATTTTATGATGTCTTGGAACACTGCCATGAGAACCAAGTATAAATGCTTCTTTATAATGAATAATGTTGCTTTCTATGTTTATTTTACGCGTACCCCCTGGCAACCCTCCGAAATAATTTATCCTTCCCCTGTTAGCAACCATCTGCACTGCTTCTTCCTGTGCCTCAGGAGAAGCGCAGGCAACAACTATCACATCTGCGCCCTTCCCTTCTGTTTCTTCCAGAACCCTGCTGACAAGATTTTCTTCAGTCGTTGAAATTACCACATCAGCATCTGTTGCACGTGCAATTTCAAGCCTCTTCTTTGACCTCTGTGCAATAATTACTTTTCGTGCGCCCATTACCCTGGACAACCCTGCAAGCATACACCCGATAGGCCCTGCTCCAATGATTACAACCACATCCCCGATCTTCATCTCAGAAAGCTCAAGTCCATTTATACAGCAGGCAAGAGGCTCAGCAAGAGATGCCTCTTCATAGGTAAGATTTTGGGGTATCTTGTGCACAGGTCCATATCGCACTGTAATGGTGTTGAGCGGAATATATTCAGCAAAACCCCCGGGAAATTGATAGCCAATCGCATAATTTATCGGGCAGTTGTTGCCCATACCTGCACGGCAGAAGTTGCACTCTCCACAGGGCACATCTGCTCCTATTGCTACCCTGTCTCCCTTCTTGAATTCTTTTACATCCGGACCTGTTTCAACAACATCTCCTGCAATTTCATGTCCTATAACCTGCGGCGGTTTCACGCGAGGATTTCCATAATGATAAATCCTGATGTCCGAGCCGCAAACTGCGCAGGACCTCACCCGCACAAGCATTCCACCTCTTTCTATCTCTGGTAGTGGAATCTCTTTGACCACTATTTTATTCAATTCTTCAAGAACAGCTGCCTTCATTTCAATCCCCTCGCATAAATTGAATCGCTAATCAAAAATAAACATCACCTTATTGAAGAATTCTTTTTTATTCCACATAAGTTCAAACGCTTCCTTTGCCTGTTCAATATTAAACCTGTGTGTAATTAAGGGAATGACCTTAATCAAACCCATATTCATAAAATACAGTGAGGGCTGCCAGTCATCTTTTGGGCCAGGGCTGAAATTTGAGTTCCAGGTTCCATAAATCGTCACCTGTTTCCTCAATATGGAAGAAATCTGTGCCTGCGAAAAGGTAACATCCCCACTTACATTGCCCAGGAATATAACCTTACCAAAATTCCTTGTAGCCTCCACACACTGAACAAAAGATTTTGGAGAACCTGATGCCTCTATGCTCAGGTCTGCCCCTCCACCAGTTTTCTGCTTCACAATATTTACAGGGTCGGACTCAGCTCCGTTTATACAGTCTTCAAAACCATATCCCCTGGCTACCTCCAATTTCTGTTTTAAGATATCAACAATAAAGATTCTTTTTATCCCCAGAATTCTTGCCCACTGGGCAATAATGATTCCTATGGGACCTGCGCCAAATATCACAATACTGCCATCCGAATCTACTTCTGTCCGCCTTATTCCGTGCAGGGCAACCGAGACTGGCTCGGTGAATGCCCCGGATTCAAAATCCAGATTTTCAGGCAGGGAAATCACATTCCGGGCTGGAACTCTTACATATTCCGCAAAACCACCGTTTGACCTTGAACCAAGGTAATCATAACTGATACATTGAGCATATTCGCCCAGCTGACAGAACTCACAGGACCTGCAGGGTATCAACGGAACCACTGCTACCCTCTCGCCCGCCTGGAATCCCCTTACTTTTTTTCCAGTTTCTGCGATTTCTCCTGAAAATTCATGTCCTGGTATGAGTGGAAATCTATAGGTTCCATAAACCATTACCCGACCCAGATCTGAACTGCAAATACCACATGCCCTCACCCTCACCAGAACTTCCTCATCTGAAATAGAAGGAATTTCAACTTCCTCTACCCTTAAATCTTTAACCTTATATAGCACTGCTGCTTTCATCTTCCCTTTCATTGAATAGCCCTCGGGTTTATATTTTCTACAGTTTTATATATCTACGCCAGTATGCTACAGATTCTTTTAAGTCGTCAAGCACCCTGTATTCATATGGATACCTCTCCCTGAAAGAAAATTCAAATGTCAGTACTACATCCTTTGCACCCGATTCTTCTATTGCCCTGATTACCTTTTGTGGTCTTATAATTCCCCGCCTGTTGTAATCTTCTGCAAATGGCCAGTGTCCGCTTTTGTCCTTCATACTCTGTTTTATATGTATTACAGGAGATACAGGTGCTAATTCTCTTATCCAGGCATAAGGATTTGTATCATCCGGATTCTTTGACTGCAGGTCCCCGTGGTCCACATCCAGACACAGAAGTATGGGAATGGATGCATTTGAATTTACTTCTTTCAAAAGTTTTTTTGTCTTTGCAATTGTCTCAGCACACTCACGCGGTATGGACATCGGTTCAAATATCAAAAACTCAAAACCGATTTTCTTGCCATAATCTGAAAGCCTCTGCCAGTTCCTGATGCCTTCCTTCATTATAAATCTGCGCCTTACAGGATTGTTGTAATCTGACACAGAAAATATCCCGAAATGACCACCGCTTCCCCTCGCGCCAAGTTCTCTGGAAATGCGAAAAAACTTCTTCAGATATCCAACCCATACCTCCCTTATCCCTGGGTCGGGATGAAGCACCTGGTTTACCCTTGTAAAAGCACTTAAAAATGTTGTATCTATATTTATCCTGTATTTTTCTGCGCATTTTCTGATTCTTCTGACCTGGTCTTTTATTATGAAATCCGGAAACCATGGGTTGAGAAGGTCTGCAACAAACTGCACATATCTCAAACCAAGTATTTCACCCACTATTTTTGTCCACACCTCAGGCTCCGGATACCTGTTTGTGGCAAATCCCGTATTGATACCCAATTTTAACCCTTCCACCATTTTTTTAACCTTTCATCTCCTTCCCTGCATATTTTCTCCAGAGATTTCCTTGCATTTTTATACCGCTGGAGAAGTGCTAAAGAAATATCCATTCCCCTGATAAAAACTCCGCTGGTCCCTCCTACAAAAATGTTTGCCCCAGCCTCCAGAAGCATGGCTATGGTAGAATCATTTATGCATCCATCCACTTCTATTTCTATATGCTCAGCCCCGTTTTCCTGAAGCATAAGCCTCAATTCTCTCACCTTCTCTACGGTTGAAGGAATGAATGCCTGTCCCGCAAAGCCGGGATTTACAGCCATAATAAGAATTATGTCCAGTTTGTCAAGTACATATTTCAAACAATTCAAAGGAGTAGAAGGATTGAGTGCTACAGCTGATTTCACCCCTGATTTCTTTATAATCTGTAATAATCTGTCCAGATGCACAGTAGATTCTGCATGGATACATACAATGTTGCTACCTGCCTTTATAAATTCTTCTATATACCTCTCAGGGCAGGAAATCATCAGATGTGCATCCAGTGGCAATCTGGTAATTGCACGCACTGCTTTCAATATATCAGTTCCCATTGTGATATTTGGAACGAATATCCCATCCATCACATCAAAATGGAAAAGACCTGCCCCACCCTTTTCAAGCCTGCGGATATCCCTTTCCAGGTGCAGGAAGTCTGCACACATTATTGAAGGTGCTATTTTTATCTGCCTCATAAATGTGTTATACTTTTTTCTTCAGTTTTTCAATTTCCTTCTTTAATTCTTCCAGTTCTTTTCTTGAGGGCAGGTCCATTTTTTCTATAATCTTTTTAATAATCTCCTCAATCTTTAATTCAATTGCCTCTCTTCCCTTTCTGGCTTTTTCCAGGATAGCGTTTGCCAGAGCACCCATATCCTTACTGGACGCCTCACCCTTTTTGATTAATTCCTGCGCGATCTGCTGCGCTTTTTCTCTGGTGATAGCAATAAAACCAAGGCTGGCAAGTAGCCCCTTCTTTATTCCTTCTTCTAACTTACCCGGCATATCTCCTCCTTTAGCCTGTCACCTTATAAACCCTGTCTCCTTCCCTTACGTGTTCCTTTACCTTCAGTCCTATAACCTCACCAGCTTTTGCACTTTTCACCTGCACATGTTCAATCTGCATGGACTCAATTACCTGCTGAAAATCGGTTGTATGTCCCTTGATGTGGATAGTGTCCCCTACATTCAGCACATCTGCAGTAATCTTAACCGCTGCCACGCCTATCCTGGTGAAGTAATGCGAAACCTCTCCTATTTCTTTCTCTTCCACAAAAATCACCTCCTTTTATCAATTATATATGCACTCTTCAGTTCATTTTTAAATCTCAACTTATAATAAATTGTGCCAGGAAACCAACTGCAAGAGGAGTACTGATATTGTCGTCCAGCGGGAGAGGAATTATGTCAAATATAGTGGTCAGCAGGGCTATCACAAGAACAGAATTGAAGGTTAAACCTTCCATAATAAGGTTGGTGCGAAGAAGAATCAATCCTGTAGCCAGACAAATTGCAAAGCAGGCAAGAACACCTTCCAGGGATTTGTTCCTGAATATCCTGAACTGTTTCCATTTAGCAGAAATCAGGGATGAAACTGCATCTCCCAGGATTGAACAGAAAAGAACAGGAACTGCCATAACCCTGGGAAAGAAAACCACTGTAAAAAGAGCTCCCAGTGTCATATATGTAATTCCTGATATACGCTGAACCTCCTCTTCCTTTCCTACAAAAGAAAAAATCTTTTCAAACAATCTTTTTGTCTTTAAAGAATAAAACCTCATTGACTCAATGACAACTGCTACCATAGCAATAACGGTGGAGGCGTAAATGGTTTCCTGCTGTGTATATTTCATATATACCAGAGGATAGAAAAAAGCAAGCATGCGAAATAATTTTCTGCGAATTATTTGTTTCGTATTTCCCTCCATGCTTTCCTGACATTTTTAAGGCCATTGAGATAGACAAATAATAGTATAAAAATTGTCCCCCATATTATCCCTGCAGACCTTCCACGCAGCCAGCACAGAACAGGAAGAAGAGGGCCTAATATCATAACTGAAAATATGCCGTGTTTCAAAAACCTGTATAGAAAAAATAGGGGAATCAGCAGGATTGCTGATTCAATGGGTACCAGGGTGCCAACAACACCTATGGTTGTGGACATTCCCTTTCCACCCCTGAACCCCAGAAATACTGGCCAGTTATGCCCTCCAATCGCACTCAATCCAGCAAGCACACCTGACCATTCCGGCAATTTTAAAATCCAGATTGTGAAGAAAACAGGGAAAATGCCCTTCAGGCAATCCAGCAGGAATGCAGCAGTACCTGCTTTTCTCCCTGCCACCCGCTCAACATTTGATGCTCCTACATTCCCATCCCCGAAGTAGCGAAGGTCAATTCCCTTTGTCCATTTTGCAACAAGATAGCTGAATGGAATTGAGCCGATAAGATAACCTGAAATACAGATCAGAAGAATTAAATAATAATTCATTCTACCTTGAGATAAATCTCTATTTTGGCACGCGATCTGGCTTCTTCATACCACTTATCAAAAGCCATGGCATTTTTCTGGTGCGCAAGGGATTGTCTCAAACTTTCTTTTTCCTTTTCAAATGCCTTCCAGTCAATACCTATTCTTTCCACAGGTCTGTAGATACATATTCCAGCAGGAATCTCCACCTTATAAATCTGGGTATCTTTTATAAGACCTGCCTCAGACGGAGTTGAATCAAAACTTGTCTTTACCAAATCTGGCACATAACCTATTCCTTCTATGTAATATTGAAATCTTGTAAGAACAACTTCTTTTGTTTCACAGCCTTCCCTTTTTGTCAGGGTTTCAAATTCTGAAGAACCTTTCACTTTTTTTATAATTTCTTCTGCCTGTGCAAGCGTCAATTCCTTCTCTTTCTCTTTTTTATAATCATTTCTTACAGTATTTTTTATTTCTTCAAAAGCAGGAAGTTCTGAATCGCTTCTGCTGATAACGGCGAGCACTGCATAACCCATTATCTTTCCCGGCCTCCATTCCAGAGGAATTGCACCGCTATCAATCTCTCCAACTTTAAGTGCAAATGCCCTGCGGTTAAAGTCAGGAATATAGCCAATGGTATCAAGGGAATCTCTCTCAGAAAACAACGGAGTTTCTATCAATCCACCATAGGGAATTGCCCTGCTTTCAAGTTCCGTAATAGTTCTTACTTCCCCGGCAACTTTATCTGCTACCTCTTTTGCTTTCTCTTCGCTCTTCTTTTTCAGCAGCGCATCTCTCACTCTATCCATAACCTCGTCAAGTGAACCGATGCCAGCCGGTTTTTTATCTTCTATTTTAAATATGTGAAAGCCCAGGGGAGTTTTAACCACATTGCTGATATCTCCCTTTTTCAGTGAAAATAGCACAGGGTCCAGGTCTCTGAGTCTTCCTTTTGGAATATATCCCCTTATCTCTCCACCCGCAAATGCTGTCTGAGGGTCTTCAGAATGTTTCTTTGCAACCTCACTGAAATCCTCTCCTGCCTTTAAGAATCCAAGGATTTTTTCAGCAGCATCTCTTTTTTCTTTTATCGTTTTCGTATCTGCATCAGGAGGAACACGAACAAGGATATGGCGCAATTTTACCCTCTCCTGCAGATAAAACTCATCCTTGTTCTCCCGGTAATAATTTTCTATTTCTTCATTGGTTATTTGAGTTCCACTCCTGACCTTCTCCGGTGTAATGAGTAAATATTTAGCCTTTACGCGTGCAGGTAAAAGGTATTTTTCTTTAAAAGTATTAAAATAGAACCTGACCTCTGTATCCGAAATTATGGATGTATCGGTATCAGGAATGATTATGGATTTTAAAACTGCGCACTGAATCCTGACCTTTTCGTTGCGCTTTTTATATTCCTGAAGAACTTCCTGGTCTGAAACCTTTTCCCTCTTCATCATATATTCCTGAAATTCCTTGTATATCAGTTCATCATCATTTCGTATCTGTTCCCTCACCTGGTTCCAGTTGAACTTCGGGTCATTTATTGCCCATAGATATTTTGTCCTGTCAAAATTTCCATTTTTGTCTTTAAAATAAGGAAGATCCTTTATAACCTTCTCCACTTCCTCATCACTTACCTTAAACCCGCTCTTTCTGGCTTCCTGTATGATTATCTCTCTTTTAATAAATTCATCAAGGACATACTTCTTTGCCCAGTTTCTGGTTTCTTCATCAACAGGAGAACCCGGGTTAAAACTGCGGAAATCCTCAAGAAATTTTTCATATACGGCATTAAAGAATTCTTCAGAAATTTCCCTGTCATTGACTCTTGCAACTATCCCCTGCTTTATCCCTGTCTGCTGCCTGGAAGAAACAGGTTTTTTCTCCTGGGCATTACCTGGCAAAGAGAGACTGATTAAATAAACTGATAGAATTATAATATATTTACCCATTTCCATCCTCCCAATAAACTCAAACACCCCGGACTTTTATGCGGGTTTGCCGGTTATAGCTATATTTTTCGTCCCAGATATACAGTCAATGGTCTTATATCTTCACCTGAACAGCCACGTCCTACCTTCTCCACAAACATAGAAGGAAATGTTGCGAATTTCCTGGCGAGTACCAGAATAATCGCAGCGCCTAATGGCGTGGTCAACTCTCCTTTTATTCTTCCCTGCAGAACTGGAATTTTCTTTGTCAGCTCACTCGTGGCAGGAGTGGGAACAGAAAGTATGCCATGGCTGCATTTCACCTTCCCTGTTCCCAGAGCTAAAGCAGAAGCATAAATCTCCTTTATCTTCAATTCTTCTATCCCCGCCATAATTCCAGTCACAGTAAGAATGGAAAGTGGATGTCCAACTTCAAAAAGACAAACCTTATCTACGGGTTCTTTATGAACTCTTGATTCTGCTATAGCAATTTTATTAAATACAGAAGTTATTCTTTTTTTAATAGCTGGTTTTAAAGAACTTAGATTAATAATGTTAAGAATTTTATTTATGTTGGTTGGTTTTAATTTCGCCTCACTTTTCAGTTTTATCTTTGTGAATTTAAGACCCTCACCTGATTCTTTTATAATTTCCATTTCAAATGGGAGATTGAGCTTTCCCATTTCTCTTTTAATAACTTCTGCACTTGCTCCAAGGTCAAGAATTGCTGCAAGAAGTTTTCCGGGAGTTATACCATAATAACAATCAATATAAGCAACAATGGCACCAGATTTTGCCATCAATGTCTCCCATTCAAAAAGTGGCCTGTCCCCTTTTGTCTGAAAAAGTGTGCTTGGCCCGACTTGAACGGGCAACCTCTGGCTCCGGAGGCCAACGCTCTATCCAGTTGAGCTACAAGCACACGTTTAAAAGGTATTCATTGATAGATTATAATCTCTATTCTTCTATTATGTGCCCTGCCTGCCTCAGAAAGATTTGAATCTACAGGCTTTTTGCTCCCCTGCCCTGTAATTGTTCCGAACCGCTTTTCTGATAATCCCTTTTTCATAAGATAACCGGCTACTTCCCCTGCCCTTAAAAGAGATAGGGAAAGATTTTTTTCTTCAGAACCCATATTATCAGTATGCCCTTCCACATTTATCCTGTATGCAGGGTATTCCATCAGGACTGCGGCTATCCTGTCCAGAAGGGACCTGGATTCAATTTTTAAAGCAAAACTATCACTGACAAAAAGGGCATCGCTGCTCAGTGTTAAAATCAATTCCTTTTCTGTTGTGCTTGTTAGAATCTCTTCCGGCAATTTCCTGCGTATCTCTGCGAGTTCCTTTGACTGAGAATACTTTAATTTCTCTATCTCCGCCCTTGCTTCGTTGAGAGCTTTTTCCATTTCAAGTGTATAAACCTTTAATTTCTCAAGCTCAAGCTTTGTAGTCAAAAGTTCAATATACAGGTCCTTGCTGGATTTGAATTCCTTCTCCGGTATCTGTACCACACCTGTTTCTATGCCTGCCTTCCGAATCTTGCCCGGTTCCTCAATTTCAACCTTTTTCACTTCTGCACCGGAAATCTCCCTTTTCTGCCTGTCTCTGGCAATTTCTTCGGGAGTTTTGGGCCAGAAATAAAAATTTACAGAAAACCAGTGAGAAGTATCATATACAGAACCAGTATATGCATAATTTAATGAAAGGTGTTTAAGCCTTAATCCTGCCCCCGCAGTGAGAGAATACATATCCGGCGGAGAGAATATATAGCCCATTCTTACACTTAAAACATCCCTGAAAAAAGTGTTTTCAATACCTATTCTTAATTTTCTCAAATCAAAATTTCCTGTTTGCAAAAACCAGGCAAAATCTCCCTGCAGATTGATTGAAAGGGGCCTCAGAACCACAGGCAATTCAAAAGGTGTGAAACCTATCCCGAGCTTTATATATACAGGCTCCTGTTTATTTCCCATCCAGACCATAAGATCCTGAACCATAATCCCGGCATTAAACAGGGGTGATTTCCCTATTAATCCTATGTCACAACCTATGCCGACATCGCTACCAATTATCTTTGTCTTTCCACTGAGTCCCAGTGTGGACGATTCTCCAAAAGGCAAAACATAGCCACCCATAAGGGTATATATATAATTTACCGGACTATCATTTGCAATAGAGAGGGAAAAGAAAATGCGTTCGTTTATCCTGAGCAAAGATGAATTTCCAGCAATATATCCTGGTTTGAACAGGAATGCAGAATTGTTTGTCAGTTTATAGTGCTTTGTTTCTAAAAGTGCGGCAGGGTTGTAATAAGCAGGATTTTCATCCGCAATATGAACAAAGGCGCCGCCCATTCCCAATGCCCTTATCCCTGTTCCCACAATCCCCTCTCTCTGCAAATCCAGAGAAAGAGTATCAGCAAATCCCTGCGGAATGCATCCGGATAAAAAGAACAGGAAAATCCAGAATAAAACTGCATTTGATTTCACAGTTCCTCCTCACCTTTTTGAATCTATTATAAATGTCACGGGTCCGTCGTTAAATATTTCCACTGACATATAAGCACGGAATTCTCCTGAGACAACATTCAAATTATTTTTCCTCATTAAATCTACAAATATAAGATAAAGTTCCCTTGCCTGGTCAGGAGGAGCAGCCTGAATAAAATCCGGGCGCCTCCCCTTTCTGCAGTCTCCATAAATGGTAAATTCAGGAACAATCATTACCTCACCCCTTATATCCATTATGGAGAGACCCATTTTTGAATCCATCTGATCAAAAATTCTCAAATTACATAATTTCTCGCTCAAATACCGGGCATCTTCTACTGTATCGTCCCTTCCGACCCCGAGGAATATAACCATCCCCTTCCCTATTTCGCCCAGTACCTCCCTGTTTTCCCCTGATATCTTTGATACCCTCGCATAACTGACTCTCTGCACAACTACCCTCATCAAATCTCCTATCTATTTATAAGATGGGCAAAGTAGCCGGCACCGAATCCATTGTTTATGTTCACAACCACAACTCCAGGCGCACAGGAATTAAGCATTGTCAGAAGTGGCGCAATTCCCCTTAGATTAGCCCCGTATCCTACACTTGTCGGAACTGCTATCACAGGCTTATCAGTAAGCCCACCGACCACACTTGCCAGCGCCCCTTCCATTCCTGCAATAACAATAATTACCTTTGCTTCTGCAATACTTTTGATGTTCTGAAGCAATCTATGAAGTCCTGCCACACCCACATCATAAAGTCTTTTGACCCTGTTGCCCAGAATTTCAAGCGTCACTGCTGCTTCCTCTGCAACCGCATAATCTCCGGTTCCTCCTGTTATAACAAGAACCTTTCCCTTCTTTGAATGAGATTTTTTCTTCTGTATAACTATAAGACGGGCATCTTTATAGAATTTTGCTTCAGGAATTTCTTTTTTGACCAACCTGTATATTCTGTTTGTAGCCCTGGTGGCAATCACAGGATTTGCAGTGTCTGACAATCTTTTCATTATCTGCAGAATCTGCTGCGGCGTCTTTCCGGGACAGAATATTACCTCTCCCACCCCTCTGCGCAGATTTCTGTGGTGGTCAATTTTTGCAAAACCGATGTCCTCATAAGGGAAAAATTTTAATTCCTCCATTGCCTCTTTTACACCTATCTTCTTAAGCCGAATTTTATTCAGCAATTTTTTAATATCCATTTTTTAACCTTCATTTATTTACAGGTGGTCTCACTTCCACACATACCCAGTTATCCTTCCTGAAATATGTTGAAATTGCCCTTTTAACATCTTCTATATTTATTTTACCTATTTTAAATGGATACTCTTCGTCATACCGGTATCCTATCCCGAGTGCTTCATACCAGCCCAGATACCATGCCTGCCTCTGAGAACTCTCATGGTCCAGAATAAATTTTCCAATAAGAAAAGACTTTGCATTCACAATCTCCTCTTCTGCAGGCTCGGTTTCCAGAAGATTCTGCAAAGCAACCTTTGCCTCCTCAATTTTTTTGCTGTCAAGCCCCATATATATTGTAAAATGGCTGGGATGCATACGGGAGGGATAAAAGGAACCTACTTCATATGCAAGCCCTTTCTTCTCCCTTATCTGAACAAAAAGTCTTGAACTCCCACCCTCACCCAGGATACTGTTTATCAATTTTAAAACCGGATAGTCCTCTGAACTGACCTCGGGTGCCAGATATCCAAACATAAGGTAGCCCTGTATAAATTCCTTTTCGGCCCTGAACACCACTGGCTTTTCTGGAGGAAAAGGTCCTTCTATTTTCTCCTGAATTCTATCAAAAGGCAAAAGAGAACCAAATTCTGTATCCACCTCTCTGATTATTTCCTTTAAAGGCATTCCTGTAAGAATAACCAGGATTATGTTATTGGGAGCAAAAAGTCTCCGATGATATTCTACAAGATCATCTCTGGTAATGGATAAAACTGTATTTTCTCTACCCAGGACATTGCGGCTATATGGAAAAGTATCATAGAGCGCAGCAAGAAAACAATCATAGGTATAGGGAAATATTTCATCATAACGAGCCCTGATTTCTGATATTACAACCTTTCTTTCTTTTTCAATTTCATCCTGAAGGAATGCTGGATTTTTCATCACATCCGCAAAGATTTTAAAGCCATTTTTAAAATGTCTGGTTGGTATCACAAGGGAAACCTGTGCAAAGTCAGGAGATACCTCAGACTGGATTTCTCCACCAAGGGACTCAATCTTTCTTGAGATTTCCTCTGCATTTAGACTGGTGGTTCCTTTCAAAAGGGTCTTGAGCAAAAGATTTGTTATTCCAGACTTATCCTCTTTTTCTGTACAGCTCCCACCCCTGATAAATGCAATACAGGAAGTAATCCTGCTCACTCTATTCTGTTTATAAATAAGGGTGAGGCCGTTATCCAGGATGCGCCTTTCAACACTCCAGCCAGGAGTAGAAGAAAGAATAAATATCAATGCACAGATGATGGCGTAATTGTGACGCATACAAATTTCTCCGGATCCAGATATTTCCTTGCTACCCTCTGTATATCTGTAGCACTTACCTTCAGAATATTTTTTAAATAATCAACACCGAGTTTATAGGAACCAACCAGTTCATAATAACCGAGGTTAAAGGCATCGCCATAAAAGGTTTCTGTACTCAGAAGGTGTTCACTCTCAAGCAGGGCCTTTGCCCTTTCTATTTCTTCTTCGGGCACAATTTCCTCGGATAGCCTTTTTATTTCCCCTGCAATTTCCTTCCGCACCTCGGGTATTTTATCCGGCTCACATTCTAAGTATATGTAAAAAGGACCCCTTTCCACCTCTGTAAGATATGAACATTCTATATCCCAGACCATCTCCTTTTGCTGGCGCAAGATACGATAAAAACGAGAGCCTCTCCCCTTTCCAAGGATATATGCAATTACATCCATCACATATGCATCCCTGTCCCTGCCTTCAGGACCTGAGGTACCCAGCATTACATAAGCCTGAGAAACTTCTTTTTCAATTTTAAATTCATCTGGCTTTTCCTGGATTTGTTCCAGAATCGCCGTCCGGGGCTTCTGCCGGGGAAAAGAAATGCGTTCCAGCCTCCCAAATCTTTCTTTAATCTGAGCCAGGGCTGACTCAACATTAAAATCACCTGCAATCACAAGCACAAAATTTTCAGGTACATAGTTCTTCCTGTAGTATTCAAGCAAGGCTTCTCTGGAAAAACTCTTCACTGTTTCCTCATTTCCCAGCACAGGATGGGCATAGCCACAACCCTTATACAGTATAGAATTAAAAATGTCCCAGAGGCACCCCTGAGGGTCATCCTCCTTGCGTTTTATCTCCTCCAGTATTACAAGTCTTTCCCTTTCAACTTCCTCTTGCGGGAAAATAGATTTCACTGCTACCTGAAATATGATATCAAGTCCAGCCGCAAGGCCTGTACCCGCTCCACCTGCCCCGGCCAGGTGCCCTGCTCCTGTATCCTTCTCTGTAAAGGCTTCTATATTACTGGGAAGAACAATATAAAAATAGGTAAAGTCCCTGGAGGTGCCGGCGTTGATTGTCCCTCCCCTCTTTTCTATTTCTTTATAAATCTCCCTGGATTTGTATTTTTCTGTTCCCTTGAATGCCATATGCTCAATAAAATGAGAAATTCCAGATTCAGAATCTTTTTCATTTTTAGAACCTGCTCTTACCCATAGCTGAATTGCAACAACAGGTAGCCTGTGGTCCTCTTTAAATAATACCTGCATTCCATTGGAAAGGTTTATCTCTTTTACACCTGCATATAAGAAAGTAGAATATATAAAGAGAATTAGATAAACACACACCAAGCTAAAAAATGTTTTTCTTTTCATCCTGTGCCCCTTTTTTGTACATAGCCTGGAGCCGGATAATTAGAATAAGAATAAGTATGAGAATAACTGCAATCCCCGGAAAGAATTGATTTACATTTTTTGCCCAGTTGAGCATGAAATCAAGAAAATATGTCCAGCACAGTGCACTGAGTATACCGGCAATAACCACAGTGAGTATAATAGTCAGTGTGCTCATTCCCAGTATAAGTCCTAACACAGAACCTATAACAGGACCTGTCATTGTCAGCGGAACCCACACAAAAAATCCAACTCCAAGAACCCCCAGTGGTTTTAACCAGCTTTTATGCTTTTTTACAGCAGTTTCGGCATCTCTTACTATATTTTCTATCAATTTTCCCCTGATTATACGGTTTCTGAAAAGGACGATAAATGGAAAAAACCAGAACACAGCAACCATATCATGCAGCGAAGCCACAACAACCACAAGCCATTTTGGCAGGTATCTCAAGCCAACAGGAATGCTGACCCCTTTTCCGCCAGCAATGCCGGCAATTATCATAAACAGAAAACCCTGCCATTTATCAGGAATGTTTAGAGGATACACGAAGAGAAAACCCAGGATAAAAACTATTATCCCCAGCAGGAATATAAAACCTTCCTGGGTTTTAAAAAACCTGTAAATACCAGCGAGTAGTTTCTTCATATTACTTTCATATGTATTCGGTTGTCTCCGGACGTGTCCAGATAAAATAGATAATATTCTTGAATAACCTCAGGATTGCTGAGGCAATGGGAGACTTCTCTATTAATTTGGAAATAAATGGAATCTTTGCCATAACAAAAAGAATTATACCTATAATTATCACTCCCTTCAGAAATCCAAATATAAAACCTCCTAAATAGTTCAACATTCCCAGTCCTCCAATCTTAACCAGTTTATGAACCAGTGTCCCGATAAGACTGAATAACAAGCCCACCCCGAGGAAAATGAGAATAAAAGAGATTATCCTGGTAAGCATGGGGCTTTTAAAGATATTTTCAAAGATAAGTATATCCTTGTAGAACTTACTTGCAACAAGAAGGCCCAGTATAATACCAGCAAGTCCAAAGACCTCTCTTATCAAACCCCGCTTCAGACTGAAAATAACATTTATGCTCAATATTACTACAATACCAATATCAAGCCAGTTCATTTAGTATTTAATTAAAAAAATAGGGTTGGCACAAAGGTACCAACCCTATTTATAAAAATTAATTGCTCACCCTGCACTATTTCTTCTTCTTTTTCCCACCTCTGGCCATCTTTGCGCGGCAAAGATTCCCTTTTCCATCCACATAATACATATAACCCTTTTCCCTCTTCACAGCATTCTTCAAAATAACCTCTCCCATCTTCGTACCCCCTACATTTTAAGAATTGGAAAGCTCCCTTTCCTTCCATTGTATTATATCACTTTTTCAAAAAATTGCAAGAAAAAAAGGAAAAAAATGCTTTTTTTCAAAGCATTGACTCCGGTGCGCCTATTGCCCTCCTGATAAACCTGTATATTCTTTCCTTTGCCCTTCCTGTGGACCTGCCCAGCATCGGCAATGGAAGGATTATAGAAGAATTAATTCCTTCTAATAAATCCTCCAGTTCTGCGGCAAAGGATTCTTCCAGTAATATAATTGAATACTCTCCTGCAATTTTTTTTAATATTCCCCTGGCATCCACTGTATTTTTTACAGGAAATATTTTTATTCCGCAGGCTAAAAATCCCAGTACCCCGGCCTCAGGCCCAACTGCTGCAATATCAGCCATATACCCTCTTCTCAGGAATAAATTGAATTTTTTATTAAATCAATATCTTTTTCCTGCAATGCTATTTTATGGATTCTGGCAAGGAGTACTGCCCTTATAAACTTCCAGTCCTTCTCTCTTCTATTCAAATAGGCAATAAGCGGTTCCAGTCCAAACGCTGTAAATTTAGTGGATTCCCATAACCTTGAAAGTTTATATTCGCACTCCCTGGTCTGCAGCTCAGCATACCTCTCCACTTCTGCCATATCCATCTCATACATCCCGAGTAAGGATTTCTGTTCCAGGCTTCCCCCGTATAAAATTGCCCTGCTTAAAAATTCTTTATTTCTTCCCAGATGTCTGAAACGTATAAGCATTTTCAGATTGTGTATGTCAATCTCAAGATTAAACAATTCTTTCAGGAAATCTCTGGAAGGAAATGCCCCCCTTTCCTCAATCGTTTGTATTATTGTCCTGTACATCCTGTTATCAAGAAGGATATCAACTGTTTCAGGATGGGTGCGAAGTTCTTCAATTTCCGGTTCCATTACCTTTCTCAATACCAGAGGCAATTCTCTAAAATCATTTTTGCTTATGGCATTTTTGATTTGCTCTACCGGAACAATCCCGATGTCCAGAAAACCATCAATTGACCTTCTACCCAGCAAAATCTTGATATTGTGAATGTCATATTTCAAAAAAAAGAGATTGGTCAGGTCCTTATCCAGGGATAGAGAAAAAACCAGATTCCTGGTGTGCTTCATTTCTCTCAGTAAAAAATTTTCAACTTCCTGAGGATCTTCTGGATTTATTTCTTTTTGTTCTCCCAGTTCCCACCCTTTTACTTCACGCCAGACTGTAATTGCATCTCCAGCATCAATAATTCTCTGGATTCTATCCGGGGTAAGCAGGCGCGTTTCCAGTGCCCTTATCCTTGCCACTGCATATGCATACCTTGTATCTTCCACCTCATTCCCTCTGCCATTCCTTAATTTTCAAAACATACTTCTGGACCAATTCCTTTGCCTCTTCAATTGTTTTTGCCTCTGCATTTACATGAAAGAGAGCCCTGTCTTCATCAGGAAGGATTATTACCCATGGGGCAGTCCGTGCCTTGCCTTCATATATCTTTATACCCTCAATAAGCTCCTTCTCTCTATCCCTTGTTTCCTCAACAAGTAGACGCATAATTTTTCCTTTTAATTCCCAGGGACAGAATACATGCTCTCGCACCATTGAAATCTTAGGAATAGAGGAAGCAATCCTGCCAATGGTTTCTTCTGTCTTTGCAAGTAATTCAAGAATCTTTCCTATGGAGAACATTGTATCAAAGGCAGGCTGAAATTCAGGAAAGATATACCCTCCCTTTATCTCCCCTATAAACTGAACTTCTTTTGAACTCCCCACTGCCATCATAGAATGGGGATTGGTTTTGGTTCGCACAACCTGTGCGTTATATTTCTCTGCCATCTCTTCAATTATATGAGAGGCAGTAACAGGAACTGCAACAGTAGATTTAGGGTACACTCTCAACATAAGCAGTAATATAATTGCAAGGGATATATCCCCTGATAGAATATTTCCCTCTTCATCTACAAGAAACACTTTCTCAGCACCTGTATCAAATAAAAAACCAATATCTGCCTTCAGTGTGACAACTATATTGGAAAGTTGATTTAAAGAGTTGTTGAATTCCTCTGATGTTTTAGCAGCCTTCTTATCATCCACATATGCATTCAGGGCAATAACCTCACAGCCCAGTTCTCCCAGGATTGAAGGAAATATATTTGCTGCACTGGAGAAGGCATAGTCAACTACTACTTTAAATTTTTTCTTTCTTATTATTTCAGTATCCAGCACAGAGAGAAAGCCTTCCCTGTAATACTGGATAATACGAGATGGAACCTCAAGACTCCCTGTTTCATCAATATTTGCCCTTCTGAAATCCTCGCGGAAAAATAACCTTTCTATTGCCTTCTCCTTATTTGATGAGATATCCATTCCAGAAGATTCAAAAAACTTTATGTCCATCAACTTCGGGTCATAGGGAGACATACGCACGTGAATGCCACCTGTATACTCACCTGAGGTGCGCAGGATATATCTCACTACAGGAATCGGCATATCCCTTACATCATCCACATTGATTCCACTGGAGAGAAGACCTGATATGAATGCCCTTTTTATCATCCTTGATGAACGGTGGCTATCCCGGCTGGTAACAACTGAAGAACCCTTTTTAAGGCTGGCGCCATAGGCTGCTCCAAGTTTTGCGGAGAACTCGGGTGTAATTTCAATATTTGCCAGTCCGGTAACTCCATAAGTACCGAAAAGAGATTTGGACCACTTCTCTCCCCACACAAGGCTTGTAGAGACTATTGCTTCTTTCTCAACAATCTTATGGGGCCAGATTTTCACGGATTGCCTGATAAGACTGAAATCTCCTATTCTGCAGTCATCTCCAATAACCGCACCTTCTTCCATAAAAACCTTCTGACCTATCACGCAATTTTTTCCTATAATGTTTTCCTTGCAGTGCGAATTCTTTCCCAGTACACTGTTGCTCCAGATTACACATTTATTAATCATAACCCCTTCATCAATTATGCAGTTATTCCCTATAACAGCATCTCTGAGTTCTGCACCGCTCCTTATCTGACAGTTATCTCCAATTACAACAGTTCCCTTGAATATTGCAGAGGGATGAATAACTGTCTCCTTTCCAACCCAGACATTTTCTTCTCTTATCCTCTCACCCGGAAGGTCAATCTTTAACTCCCTCCTCAACACCTCATAATGCGCCAGGCTATATTCTGAAATACTTCCAATATCCCGCCAGTATCCACTGGCTATAAAACCATAGAGTGGAAATTGATTTTCCATTAGAAGCGGAAACAGGTCTTTGCTGAAATCAAACTCTTTGCCTTCAGGTATATAATCCAGCACTTCTGGTTGAAGAACATAAATACCTGTATTGATTGTGTCTGTGAAAACCTCTCCCCAGCTTGGTTTCTCAAGAAATTTCTCAATTCTTGAGTCTTCCCCTGTAATTACTATCCCGTATTCCAGTGGATTCTTCACCCTTGTCAATGTTATTGTAAGAAATGACCTTTTCCTTTTGTGAAAATCCATAATTTCAGAAAGGTCAAAGTCAGTAAGTATATCTCCGCTTATAACCAGAAATGGCTCTGTGAGAAACTTCTGGGCGTGCTTAACACTGCCAGCTGTCCCAAGGTCCTCTTCCTGATCAATATAGGAAATCTTCACACCCAGATCTCTGCCATCCTCAAAGTAGTCCTTTATAATCTCTCCCTGGTAATAAAGGAGCATTATTATATCTTTGAAATTATGCCTCCTCAGCAATTCCACAGTATGCTCCATTATTGGCTTGTTAAGCATGGGTACCAGGGGTTTGGGAATGGTACAGGTAAGTGGTCTGAGTCTTGTCCCGAAGCCTCCTGCCATAATCAATGCCTTCATTTCGTCTCCTTCTCGGTATTTCTTAATTTTGAAAGTTCATTTGAAAGCCGTGCAAAATCTTCCAGACTCAGTTCTTCAGCCCTTCTATGACAATCAATACCGGCTGCTGTAAATAACCTTGCAGCCTCAACCTTTGTAAATCCCAGCGGACTCTTCAACAGGGCATTGGCAAGCGTTTTACGGCGGTGCCCAAAGGATGCCCTTACAAGCGAAAAGAATATTTTTTCATTTTTCAGTTCCACAGGTGGTCTGTCAAGAATGGTCAACTTAACAAGGCTTGAATCAACCTCTGGCCGGGGGAAAAATGCAACCCTGGGAATAATTGAAAACAACTCAGGTTTTGTATAGTACTGCACCACAATTGATAATATACCATAATCCTTACAGCCCGGTAGTGCAACAAGTCTTAAGCCAACCTCTTTCTGAACCATTAAAACCAGCAGTGTGGAAGGAACAAAATTCTGTTTAAGCAAATGCATGAGAATGGGTGTAGTAATATAATAAGGAAGGTTTGCAATTATCTTTACAAAAATTCTACCATCTATGATGGAACTAAAATCAGTTTTAAGCACATCCCCCTTTATTATCTCCACATTATTATAACCCGATAAATTCTTTTTCAAGCATCTCAAAAGTTCTTCATCCAGTTCAATGGCAAAAACTTTTTTTACTCTCCTTGCAATCTCCCCGGTAAGAATCCCCGGTCCTGCTCCAATCTCTATGACAGAATCTTCCGGTGTTAAATCTGCAGCCTGTATTATCTTCTGCAGAACTTCCGGATCAATAAGAAAATTCTGACCCAGATGTTTCTTTACTCTTATGCCATACCTGGACAGCAATCGTTTTGTTTCCTGCTCAAGATTCATCTTAGAAACAGAATAATGGTCTATTTTTTTCCACACTTATTTTTTACCACAGTCCTGGAGAGTTTTGCTGCCAGTTTAATCGCCTCTACCATACTGCAATGATTGGCAATACCCTTTCCAGCAATATCGTATGCAACACCGTGATCCACAGAAGTGCGGATAAAAGGTAGACCTATCGTGATATTAACCGTCCTTTCAAAATCTGCCATCTTTAAAGGAATTAACCCCTGGTCATGGTACATCACAATTACCACATCAAATTCTTTCTTTTTTGCCTTAAAGAATAAAATATCTGGCGAGACAGGACCATAGACATCTATACCTGCTTCCCTGGCTTCCCTGATTGCTGGTATAATCTCCTTGATTTCTTCCTGTCCAAAAACCCCTGATTCGCCCGCGTGCGGGTTCAAACCACTCACTCCTATCCTGGGATTTTTTATATTGAAATAGGACTCCATTGTTTCCTTTGTCAGATTTATCGTTTTGAGCACCTTTTCACGAATGACAAAGTTGCTTATTCGCCTGATCGGTAAATGTGTGGTTAAAAGCACTACATAAAAACCCCCGCCTACAAACATCATTGCATACTTCTTCGTATTTGTGAGCTGTGCAAGAAACTCAGTATGTCCATCAAAATATACACCTGCTTTTCTAATTGCCTCTTTATTCACAGGAGCTGTTGTTATCGCATCCAGCTGCCTCTTCATAACAAGGGTAGTTGCCTCCTCAATATATTTCACTGCAGCCCTTGCTGCTGAAAGATTGATCTGACCCATTACAAGATTTTCTACCCTGCCATCCGGAGGGGAAAGCACATCCACTCTGCCAAACCTGAATTTTGCATCACACACTTTTTTTATAGGATTCACATCTCCTTTTCTCTTTATTATCTTAAATGCATCTCTCATAATTTCTGCATCCCCTATGACCAGGGGAAGACTTGCCTGATACACTGATTTCTCCAGAAGTGCCCTGGCGATCACTTCAGGACCTATACCGGCAGCATCGCCCATTGTAATACCAATAACGGGTTTACTCATCCCTTCCATCACTCCCTTACAATTTAATTTCTATGACTGATCTCTTTTTCAATTTTTCCATCCACCTGGCAAAGGCACTGTTGAATTTCTTATCAAAAATAAGGTTTCTTATTTCTTCTTTTGCTTCTTCCTCTCCTTTTCCGATTTCATCTTTATGCTGGGCATAATATTCTCTAATTTCCCTGTTTGTAACCTGGATTTTTCTCTTCACATTTTTTTCTATGAGATGCAGAATACTCAATTGTTTTCTCAGGTTATCATTTAATTCTGAAATGGTCAGCCCCTGTCTCCTTAATTCTCTGTCAAATTCTTCCTTGGTAGGAAATCTGTCCTTTAAATTCTGTAAGGCAGATTTCAGCTCTTCTTCTGAAATTACTATTTCTTCCCTTTTTGCCTCCTGAAGCAGTATTCTTTCTTCAATAAGCTGCTCCAGAACCCTGCGTTCAAGTTCCTTTTCATTGGAACTGGAGCCCTGCAACTGGGCAGTAGCTCGTCTGAGATATTCATCCAGCTCGGTCCTGAAAATTACCTCATCATTGACCTTGGCAACAATCCGTTCCACTACCTTACTGCCAGAAATACAATATACTGCCTGCAGCACACAGCAGATACAAAAAAAGAATTTTAAATTCATTGACAAAAATTTCCTGCAGGTTCTGCCCAGAGATATCTTGCTCATCCAGACCACCCTTTATAATTTATTTTTCTATACTTCTTTAATCTTTAAACAACTGCAGATTCCGTTCTATCTTTGCCTTCCGGGTCAATTGTTCAAGGAAATCCTCGAAGCGTTTTCTCTGCTTCTCCTGCAACGCTGCATTTCTGGCATCTTCCTTCACTTCCTCAAATGACTTCTGTGTAGACTCTTTTTTCTCTTCCACTTCAATTATATGATAGCCATAAAATGTTTTTACAGGTTCGCTGAGCTCTCCAACCTTTAATTTAAATGCAGCTTCTTCAAATTCAGGAACCATCTGCCCTCTGGGGAAAAAGCCAAGCTCTCCTCCCTTATCCTTTGTACCGGGGTCAATGGAATATTCCTGTGCCAATTTAGCAAAATCCTGCCCCTTTTTAAGTTTTTCCAGCACTTCATTTGCCTCTGTCTCTGCTTTAACAAGTATGTGGCGCACCCTTACCTTCTCCGGTTCCCCGAATTCCTCTTTATTCCGATTATAATAGTCCAGGGCTTCGCTATCACTTGCTTCCATTCCCTGCATCTCCTCCCGCAATAACTCCTCAGCAATTACCTGCCTCCTCAAATCTTCAATCCTCTGTTTTATCTCTTCTCTTCTGTCAATACCTTTTTTAACTGCCTCCTGATATAACAGCTCGTTCTTGATCAATGTATCCAGCACCTTCTCCTTTCCCTCCGGCCCGAATAGCCCGTACTGATATTTAAACTGAAAAGGTATGGAATTCCATCTCTTGTTGAAATCCTCAAGTGTAATATACTTATCATTGACCCTTGCCACCCAGCTTTCAGGTTCAGTCTTCTTTGTAGCCTGTGCTTTCTTGCCCTCACCCTTCTTTTCTATAGCTTCTGCAAACGGAGACAAAACTGCTCCTCCAAAAAATACACAAGCACACACGCCTATTGCAATCAATCTTTTCACCTTTCCTCCTTACCTCCCTTCCCTTTTATTAAAGGGTGCAGGGGCATTTTATATACTATAATATATTATACCATATTTTATATATAAAGTCAAGAAACTTCTGTTTTACCCTGTTTCCTTATTAAATACCCAAAAAAACTGGATTCTAATAAAGGATATCCATACCAAGACGATGGCAGCCAGCAGTTCCTGAGAGACCATTAAGTGGATAGAGGAATGCATAATCAATCTGGTAAGTCAGGATTCCTGAACCAGGTCTAATCAAATAACTTGCTCCTGCAGAAATCTGAAGATAATTCCTGGTTCCGATTCCGAATCCTGCGCGCACTGCAAAGGGAAGTTCTTTAGTCCACCATTCAACACCTGTATTCAGGAAATAGTCATACTCTCTTACGCTCAGATCAGTAGCAATGCAGGCATCTTTTATCTTATAGTTTATGCCGAATTTCAATGTTACAGGAATTATATTTTGAATATTTTTATACAGGTCAGGATGCTGGAGACGCAGGTCAGGCTGGTTGAAATCCTTCACGCATAATCCAAAATGCAATACCTCATTTATTTCAATAAGAAGCCCCATATCCAGTCCTACACCTGCAGCTGAAGTGCCACTGGAAAAAAGAGGGTCCTGCAAACCTTCGCTCCAGTTATAGTTTTCGTCAAATCCCCATCTGCTGGGTGAATAATTTAGCGATAATATCTTAAAATTGGCACCAATATAAACATCCTTTAATATCCTGCGGCTGTAAGAAAGAATATATGAGTTCTCTGCATACATATCTCCTGCATGACGATTGACCCAGGAAATTCCCACAGTACCGTTATTTTCTCCGAGGGGATGGATATAGGCAAAAAAGCCATCTCCTATTCCTGCTCTATTGACAGGATATTTTAAGCCCGGGTATAAAGCAGCATAAGATAATCCTATTTCTTTAAGAAGCAATCTGGCAAGTCCTGCAGGGTTATAATAAGAAGCGTATGCATCATCAGCCAGTGCAGTAAAAGCACCGCCCATACCCAGTGACCTCGGTCCCATTCCAATGTCTTCAAATGATGCATAGGATATGTCACAGAAAACAACACCAAAAACTATTAATAATATGGTAGCCCGGGCCTTCAATTTACAATTTAATCTCATCTTCATCCAGCCCCCTTTCAAACTATTTTGCAAGTATTACTACCCCGTTCTCAATTCTTGCGCCAATCTTTATCTGCCATATATAAATACCTGCCCTGGCAAGGTCTGTCCTTCCTGCTCCTTCCTGGTTGTAATGTCCATCCCAGGTAATCCAGGACTGTCCTGGCAGAATTGTCTTTTTATACACAATTGCTGCGTTAATATCAAATATTGTAAGCTCTCCCTGTTCTTCAGCTAAAGGAAATTTAAAGTATGTCACATCATTATAACCATCATTATTGGGAGTGAATGGATTTGGTTCTGTTCCATAATAAGGGAAACCCGGTTCCTGCTGTAGCCTTATGTCACAGACACCAAAATAAGAAAGATGATTGATATAAGACTGGATTGTCTGATTTGAAACATCAATAGCACCCGGCAATCTAATCCACCCTGTTCCATCCCACCTGAAATTGGAAAGTCTCAGAAGAACTTCGTTTGCCCTGACATCTGTACCCGTAACAACATTCCTTCTGACATTATATGAAAGTATAATTTCAACAGGTGCAGCAAGATATGTAATGGACTTGCCAGTGGAAAGAACCCTGCAATAAACTTCGTAAGCACTTGCAACTCCACTCTTTGCCCAGGAGGGAATAAGCAACTCATCCATAGTAATACGTCTTATAACAAATTTTATTATTCCCTTTTCATCTCCAAATACATCATCAGGCCTGTTAATACGAACAAGTGCCCTCGTGTCATTCCTTGCAACAATTTCAATTGTTGTGGAGTTAGGAGTAGAAGCGCTGAAAATAATTCCATCTGATACAATACCAATTGGTATTGAATTGGAAACTGTGCCTGTCTCTGCGTCTGTTTTAAAACCAGACACAGCATAATAGTAAACTGCATCACCAATTATGTTTGTATCAACATAACTCCTGGCAGTGATTTCAATTGTTTCAGTGTTGCCGTCAGGATAAGTCTTTACAAGGCAGTATTTATCAACTTCTGTGTCAGAAGAGAATGTAAACACAGCCTGTGTCTCAGAGCCGGTTGCCTTTAATAAAACACTGGAAATCCATGCCACAGGTCCTCTGGACAATAGAGTTCCCGCTGCTGTATCAAGACCGGACAGAACAGGTGGAAATCCAGCGACCTGGTATGTACCTGTGCAGGTATTTGTAATTGTAAAGATTGCAGCGTTAGCCCCGGAGGTAAATATATTATCCTGGTAAAAAATAGACAGACCTATCCCAAGCGCTGCAAAAACAAAGATAAAAAGCAGAAACTTTTCAAGCTTCACCCTATCTCCTTAATCTTATCCAGACATATATCTGGTATAAGTAGATGCAGCAATCCCTTTTATACCTGTAAACTTCTTCTGCCTGGTCTGAAGTTTTAAAATTTCTTAAAATTATGGCAAAATTTTTAACAAAGCCAGGGTTTCAGGGTATAATAAGCCTGTACCACACCCGTATGCGGATGCAGTCCACTCCTTACTCAATCAGTTGCCTGCTTCGGTCATGCGTTATCTATAAAACTGAGTGAAGATTCTATGGTCTAAACCTCTCTCAATCAACAGTTGCCCTGAACTTGAATATTCCATTTCCTGCAGGGCCAGGGTCAGTTCCCTGAACACTATTTGCTATATACTTAACCTCAGCACCACCTGTGTAGGAAACCTTTACC
>Ga0272448_1002029_pt1 | contig 26179 bp, 24 predicted proteins | sample YNPCB0191_FD_202220 | JGI IMG/M metagenome (GOLD analysis project Ga0272448, IMG submission 202220) | Hot spring sediment microbial communities from Yellowstone National Park, WY, United States - YNP-CB-019-1 | ecosystem: Environmental > Aquatic > Thermal springs > Hot (42-90C) > Sediment... | reverse complement strand
CGTGTTTTCCGGCGGCATTGGCCCCGGCGGCCCGCACGTGCAACAGGATGTCGGCGGCGGAAAGCTCATTTCGCTGGGCAACAATCTTGGCGCCTTTTTCGGCGTATTGTCTGTCGCTGTAGCCTGCTGCCTCGCCGGCGCCGGCTTCCACAAGGATTTCCAGTCCGGCTTTGGATAAAGGAGGCAAAGAGGAAGGAATCAAAGCCACCCTGGCCTCTCCAGGATGGCGTTCGCGGGTAACTGCAACTTTCATGGCTGCCAGTCCGGTGTAAACTCGAAGTACTAAAAGCTTTTTTTATACCATCCATAAGCAAAGATGTAAATAGGGCGAACTTCCCCACCTCATCCTTCGGCTTCGGGCCGCAAAGCGGGTAAAAAATACCCTTCCGCAAACTGAAAAAATCAGCGAAAGCGGCGGTTAGCCTCATTCCCATGGCCTTCGCGGTTAATCCAGGTCCGGCAGTTCTGCCAGCCACAGGCGAATCTCGTTGTCGTATTCGCTGGCCAGGTCGCCTTTGATGAGCTGGCGGTGGAAGCTTGCCGCACCTTCCTTGACCAAATCCGCTTCCTCGGCGTTGGGGAATCGCCGCATCGGGTCCGGTGCAATCAGCTTCCGACAGAAACTCATCAGCAATTCGTTGCAAGCCACGTCATGCGGAAGAATGTGCGGCAAGCGTTGCGCCAGGAACCGCTTGGCTTCGAGCAGATCGCGGTAGTTCGTCAGTCCGGCGAAAGGGGACATTCCAGCCAGCATCTCGATCAGCACATAGCCCAGGCTGGCCAGGTCACTGCGCGGCGTGCTGGCCGCGCCTTCGAGAACTTCCGGCGCGGCATACATGGGCGTGCAGGCCCTGCGCGGCGGCGCTTGCTCATAGTCGAAGGCCGAGCCGAGATCGACAATCTTCGCGTTGCCGGTGCGTTTGACCATAATGTTCGACGGTTTGAGGTCCCCGTGAACAATCCCCTCCCGATGCAAAGCAGCCAGGGCCGCTAAACAATCCCGTACAATGGCAATAGCAATACCGGGCTTAAGTCGCGGCTGGGTGGGACCGGCGGTAACGATCACTTGATTGATGTAGTGCCAGCGTTTGGCGCTCACGTGGTCTTCGAGCTTGCGGAGCATATTGTGGGTAAGCAGGCGCGACAGGTCATAGCCGTCCACCCATTCCATTTCCATCATGCGGATGCGGCAGTGGTCCACCCAATTGTGGACGTCGAGAAGATTGTCCTGCTGGATTTGGGCGACGCGTGCGGCGACTTCGGCCATGCGGCCCATGGCTTCGTCGTAGGCGCGTTCGTCTTCATAACGTTCGGGGGAGAAGATTTTCAGCGCGACAGGCAGGGTGAAATTGTCCGTGCCGCGGCGCTCGGTCAGATACACAACGCCCTGGCCGCCGGAACCCAACAAACTTATCAGCCGATGATGTTCGGTCCAGCTCAGCCGTTGTTCTTCGATAATCCGGTAATACCGCCCAAGAAGCTCGTCGGAACAGCGATGTGCTTTGCTTCCGCCCCAGGTTCTGGTGACACTGCCTTGGAAAAACGTAGTTGTGGACATAATTACAACCTAACTGCCTTTTGCTCCCTACCGCATAGATGAAGCCGATAATGACGAAAAAATCACCGGAAGTATCATAACCCTTGCGGCAGTGGGACGTAAAGCCCACTTGAAACCCTTGCCGGCGTGTCCGCCTATTCTCATTCAGCCCAAAATGGGTATAATTCACATCAGCCGAATGTAGCAGAGCTTGCTTGGCAAAAGCCTTAGGCGAAGGGGGATAACGTGCGGCTGCCGACGCAAGGAAAATATGAACCGGACGGAGAGGCCAGGCTATGGACTATCGCCAAGTAGAGCAATTGTTCGATATGATTGTGGAATACTACCACAACAAGCCCCCACCGAACGAAAAAGACGCACGTGGCGAATGGGTGAAGGTCCGCGACGGCTTGCAAGGGGCCGAACATTGTATCCGCGTGCTCACGCCGGATGAATTTGACGAATGGCATCGTTGCCTACCGGTCCCTGTGGTAGTGAATCCGGATCGTAAGCCGGTGGCCTTCTGCAACTACGAAGGCCTGTGGTGGGTGATCTACGAAGACACGGACGAGAGCGAAGTCATCGCCGCGTTCGAACGATGCTTCGAAGGCTGAAAGATTTGCCGCCTCACTGGTCATGCTCTCAGGCCGCTGCTGCGCGGTTTCAACATGGGGCGTCGAGTTTGTTGTGCCTCGGTTCTGCAATCGGGAGCAACAAGAGCACGCCTACGCTCCGCACCGCCCAGCCGACAAAAAACAGATATGGAAGTATTTGTATCTCGCCGTCGTGGAGTCGCAAAACCGGTTGCCCCTGGCAATGATCCACCATCAGCCCACCGAGAACCGTCCCGGCAGCGAAGCAAAGGCCGCCGATTGCCTGGAAAGCGGCCATGTATGGCCCGTTGCTTTCGCAAGGCGAGAGTTTGAGGACCAGATTCGGCAGACAGACGTTTAAGCCTGCATACGCTACCCAGAACACCCACGCCCCCAAAATCCAGTACCACTTGCCCAGCGAGGCCGCGAGAAAACACAACAACCCTGCCGCCGTCAATAACTGGCCGGCGATGAGCACCGGTCGGTTGCCGATGCTATCCGCCAGTTTGCCCACTCGTGGGCTGATCGCCCATTGGCCCAGCCGCATGGTCGTTTGCAAAGTGAGCGAGAGGAGCAACGAAATGCCCAATACCCGAACTACGAAAAAGTTCTGCGCCGATTGCGTCAATCCGTTGGAAAAAGAAAACCAACCGCTAAAGAGCAGTAGCGGCAGGAAGCGCGCGTCCAGGAAAGGCGCCCACAGCGCGCCGCGGAAAAATTTTTTCCTGGAAGCGTTGGTTCTCTCGACAGGGTGCAAATCCTTTCTCACCGGACCGGCACCCAGGGCAGGCATCAACCCCAAGGGCACGAGAGCCGCAAGCATCAATCCGGCGCCGACGGCCGCGGCAACACCGTAGGGGAACCAGGCCGGCACTTGCGGCCATAGTTGTTTTGCCCACCAATCCATCAGCCCGGCAAAAATGGCCGCTAAGGCCGTACCGGCGAACATCCAGCGCTCGCGCCGGCCGAAAAAACGCCCCCGGACTTGCAGCCGTGCGGCGTCGGCCAGCCAGGACCATAAACCGATTACGGCCAGGTATTGAAACAGATGATGCAAACACCAGAGCAATATCAATGCCGCAAGGGACCATGCTGCGGTGGGCAATCTACCGGGAGCAGCCAGCCAGGGAACGGCAGCCAGACACGCCGCACTGAGAAAAAAACCCGCGAGTGTAAATCGTTTTCGACCGCCGCAATGCGCCATCAGCGCGGGAGCGGCCAGCCGCAACAGCCCGGCCACATAGGGCGCGGCCGTCAACAGCCCGATGCTCAACCCGAATCGCTCGGCGTGCAAGGCTCCGGCCAGGTAGATCACCAGCGTCGTGCTCGCCATTCCGTTTCCCAGCGACCACAGCAGGCCGTTCCATACGGCCCAGCGCCTGGCCCAATGACGCTCACGGATAGTGGACATGAAATAGCGGGCTGAGATGGCGAGGGGCAATCCAGTTAAGCAACAGGAAGGATGTTACTGAAATTTTCTGAAATCGACAAGGACATCACATTCTTGCACCAAAGTTCTGCGAGATTGCTTAGCAGGCTCCGCAGTACCGGTCAGTATCACACCATCAGTACTTCGGCGTCAGGGTTGTCGAGGCTCAGGAGCATGGTGAAATAGTCGCGCAAATGTCGGGTAAGAAGGAAATGCTGCCGCACGAACTCACATCCGTTCTGGCCCATCCGCAGCCGCTTCTCGGTGTACCGCAAAAGATAGCGGATGCGATAAGCCGCACCGGCCGGAGAATGGACCAAAAAGCCGGTGTGATAGTCGTGTACTTGAAGTCGGATGCCGCCGCAAGCGCCGCCGATTACGGGTTTGCTCTTCCACAGAGCTTCGCTCACAGTTAGCCCAAAGCCTTCACGAAGTGATTTTTGCAACACGATAATCGCTGAGCGTTGCAAAGCGTTGATCGTGCGGTGGGCGTCGGGCGGAAGGAGCAAAACCAGCAGGTCCTTGTCTTCGCCGGCCTGATCCAAGACTGCACGCAACACCTCGGCGCCCTCCGGGTCGTCGTCCGCCGAGCCGCCGGCCAGCACCAGTTGCAAGTCGCTGTGATACGGTTTCAAAAGTCGATAGGCTTCGATTACGCCTAACGGGTCTTTGAAGCGGTCAAAACGCGAAACCTGCAATAGCATCGGACGATCAGGATCGACGCCCAGTCGGGTCAAGGTTTCCAAACGCTCCGCTTCCGGCAAAGGACAATTTTTGTCCGACAAGGGATCAATCGAAGGGGGAACGATGAACATCGGCCGCTCGATAGGCCGCGTAAAAGCCGCCATGGAAAACACCGTGGCGTCGTAGTGCGCCACTGCCGCCGTCAAATACTTCCAAATGCTGCGCTCCGGTCGTGAGGCGTCGATATGGCATCGCCAAATCCAGCGACCGACCTGGCCCGCAGGCGTGAAACGCGGCAGATAAATCGGCTGCGGATCATGCACGAAAACCACGTCGGCTTGCAGGTTCAACCGTCGGGCGTTTTCCCGATTTACCTCGTAATGCAGCTCGAAGTCCTGTTTCTTTAATGTTATCGGCAGTCCTTGTAAGCCGTTGTGAAAAGCCTTCGTCACGCGAAAGAAATCAGCGTTGCCTTCGATGACTTCCCATCTTGCATCAATGCCAAGCTCGCACATCAAGGGGATCATCCAGCGGAGGATTTCGGCTACGCCGCCGCCGCTGCGCGTGGAGTTGACGTGAATAATCCGCTTGCCGGCCAGGCGTTGGGCAAGAGCGCGCAGGCGCTGGATTTCTCGATGGCCGACCACGCTTTCATAACGCTCCAACATGCCCATCCCGCCGCCTCTCAAACCGGATTGACCACAAACAAGTACCGTTGGAACAAGGACATAATCTCTTGTCGCAACTGGCTGAGGTTGAGAAAGTAGAAATCGATCGCCCGCAACTTCGCCACCAGTTCCGGGTCGGCCTCGGCTTGCTCCAGCCAGAGCGAGAAATCGTCGGTCTGCCCATTGGTGCGTCGGCGTGCTTCGTGAACGTGGTAGAACAAAGAGCGCGGCGACATACGGGCAATAGCTTCGGCCAGTGCGGCCGGCGTAGGCAACCGTTCGCCGGTGTCATAGGCCAGGAGGCGCGAAGCGACGAAGTGCAACTCAAAACCCGGCCGGCACCACGGCACACGTTCCAACCCCCATAAACGCTCCTCGATAATCTCCACCAGCGTCGTCCGCAGCGTAGTCAGAGAGGCGTGTTTGTAAGGGTCCACCAGAGCCAGCTCTTCGGCCAGTACCGGATCGCCCAGGGCTTCCCAACACCAACGGGCCAGGTCGTTCGGGAACTCGTTCAGCTCAAAATAGTCTTCCAGCGGGCAGCGGAGCATGTGATGCTCCAGCACCGCGTCCGGCACGGTACGCACGGCATCCAGCAGTTCGCGCAAATTGGAGCAGCTCCGACCGATTGCCCGACGTACCAGACTGCAATCAAACAAAGCAAACGGTTCGGGAGCAGCCATCACCGGCTCCTTTTCGTGGGTCTTTGACACGTCGCAGCTTGCTCGGCGACCCGAAGCTGAGGCTGGAAATGGTTTTCATTTCCCCTCAATTCTACTATAAGTAACGCCGGCTTGAGATACTAAAAAATGGCGGCATTCAGCAGGCCTAAAACTCGTAGATGCGCAAAGCCTCGGTGATTGTGCCCTCCTTGGTTTCCAACCGGGGCTTCTTGTCCGGTCCTTCAAACACCAGATATTGTTTTTTGGCCTGGATGGGCAGTTGCGGCTTGTAAGGCTTGCAATGCGGAATAGCGGCAATCGCCCGTTTGGCGCCTTCGTAGAGCGCCTGGCGTGTTTCAGCGAACGGGTAGAGCACGGCAGCTTCGCGTGCGAGGCCCTTTTTTACGGCCACAGTAACACAGGCATCGCCGAGAAACTGCCGCGCTTCTCGACAGACGGCCTCATCGCCGGTAACCATGATCGTCGGCACGTTAAAATGCCCGGCGTAGATCGCCACCTGGGCGATTTCGCCGGATTCCACGCCGTTATACCAGTAGCGATTTTCGGCGCGGGAGTTTTGCGTATGGTGGAGGACGCCGTCCGGCGTGCCCATCATGGCATGCGCGGCAAGTTGTACGATGCCGGCAAAACTCTCATCCAGTCCCCACATCAAAAATCGCGTTTCCGGGTCCGCGGGATGCTTCGACCCTGGTTGGCGGGTGATATATTTTGCCCCAGGCTCCATCAAGTGCGGGACGAAAGCCTGCGCGCCGTGTCCGTCGAGAACGAGAATCTCACCGGCGCCGGCGTCGCGTAGTCCCCGAACGACGGCGGCAATATCGCCCATCAAATACTCCATCGCCTTTTGGCCTTGCGGGGTTTCCTTTTCGCGGGCCTGCACAAAATTGTAAACTCCGCTCGCGCCCTCCAGATCGGTAAGGATGTAGATTTTCGGGCCTGCCGCCGGCACCTGCTGGATTGCAGTTAACCAGCAAGCGAGCATCAGCGTTAGAAAATAGCAACGTTGCAGCATAGTTTTCTCCTCCCAAAAATGCGTAGTGTGAAAATGCAACCAGCTAGAGAAATAACGGTTTTAAGCCGGTCGAGCAACCCTTCCCGCCCTATGGTGGGGTAAAAGATTGCTATCAGGGATTTCGGCAAGTTTTGCAAAAAGAGGGAACTTGTGCCTCGCCGGCCTCGTCTGAAATGTAGAATTGTTCATTAAGCGGATTAAAGTAGCAGGCTGTTTTTCGGAGGTGATGCCATGTTTCGACGTATCGTTTGTTTGCTTATTGCGTTTTTAGCGGCTGCGGCCGTTTGTCCTTTACGCGCAGAAGAGCAAAGCGGCGTTAATTTGCCCTTGAAACGAGTGGTGCTGTTCAGCTCCGGCGTCGGTTTCTTTGAACGCTATGGCCAGGTCAGCGGCGACGCCAGAGTAGAAATGAAATTCAAGGTGGAAGAAATCAACGATCTTCTGAAAAGCATGGTGGTCCAGGATTTCGACGGCGGGCAGGTGTCCACCGTTACCTATGCTTCCAAGGACCCCATTACGAAAACCCTGAAAAGTTTTTCCATCGACTTGACCACCAACCCGACGCTGGCCCAATTGCTCCAGCAGGTGCGCGGCGAACAGGTCGTTGTCGAAGCGCCTGAGGAAATCAACGGCCTGATTCTCGGAGTGGAAACCCGAAAGAAAAAAATCGCCGAAAACGAAATCATCGAATTCGAGGTGCTCAATCTCCTCACGGAGACAGGCTTGCGTGCCGTCTCCATGGAAACTGTAAGCCGCATCAAACTCGCCAATCCGCAACTGGACCAGGAGTTGCGCAAAGCCCTGGCCGTGCTGGCCTCGGCGCATGCCACGGAAAAAAAACAGGTGGAGCTGCTTTTCCTGGGCAAAGGCACGCGCCGCGTCCGCGTCGGCTATATCCAGCAAACGCCGGTCTGGAAAACCACTTACCGGCTGGTATTGACCGAAGGCAAGCCCTGGTTGCAAGGCTGGGCGATCGTCGAAAACACCACCGAGGAGGATTGGGCGGATGTGAATCTCATGCTCGTCAGCGGACGCCCGATCTCCTTCACGATGGACCTCTACCAGCCGCTTTACATTCCTCGTCCGACGGTCGAATTGGAACTATATGCTTCCTTGCGGCCGCAAGTCTATGAACAAGACCTTGCACGCCGCGAAGCCGAGTTTGCCGAAAAAGCCAAGCTGGCTGCTCCCGCGCCGGCCGCCCCGGCGCGCGGATTTGCCGCCGGCGGCTTGTTGGCCCAACGAGCTCGCGCACCCGCAGAAGAGAAAGATGCCGAAGTTATGAAGGAGGAAGCAGGTGTACCGGCCGGTTGGGACAAACCGCAAGGCGTCCGTTCTCTGGCCGAGGCGGGCAACGTAGGCAATCTTTTCCGCTATTCGATTGCTGCTCCGGTCTCGTTGCCGCGGCAGCAATCGGCCATGCTGCCGATCGTCAACGCCGAAGTGCAGGGCGAGAAAGTCTCCATCTACAATCCGAACGTCCAGCCCAAGCACCCCCTTTATGGTCTGAAGTTCACCAACACTACGGACCTGCACTTGATGCAAGGGCCGATAACCGTGTTTGACGGCGGGACGTATGCCGGCGATGCGAAGATCGAAGATTTGCCGCCCGGCAGTCAACGCTTAATCAGCTACGGCTTGGACCTGGAAACCGAGGTTGCTCCGCTCAGTAAAAGCGCGCCGGAGCAACTGCTCAGCGTCCGTTTGCTGAAAGGCACTATGATTGCTTCACGAAAGTTCGTTCGCTCGACGGAATACACGATTAAAAACTCCGGCAAGGAAGCGAAGACGGTGTTGGTGGAATATCCCCTTGATGCCGATTGGACCTTGGTTGTGCCGAAGGAGCCGAGCGAACGCACCCGAGATTTGTACCGCTTTGCCGTCACGGCCAAACCCGGCGAGCCGGCCAAGTTGGTGGTCGAGGAGCAGCGTATCGACCGACAACATTTGGCGCTGACGAACCTCGACGACAACACGATCGGCTTTTTCGTAAGCGCCAAAGTCGTAAGCGAAAAGGTCAAGGCCGCCCTGGCTGAGCTGGTCAAGCGACGCCATGAAATCCAGCAACTGGCCGTCAATCGGCAGCAGCTTGAGCAGCGTCTGGCGCAAATCGGCGAGGATCAAGCCCGCATTCGCCAGAATATGGCGCAACTCGATCGCGCCAGTGAAGTGTATAAGAATTATGTCAAGAAGTTCAGCGAGCAAGAGACGGAGATCGAAAAACTCCGCGAACAAATCAGTGCTCTCCGGGAGCAGGAGAACAAGCTGCGCAAAGCGCTGGATGAGTTCCTCATGGGACTTGACCTGGAGTAGCGGTGAATCTGAAAAACTCCCCTGCGGGCGCACTCGCAGGGGAGTCTTTTTATTGCTGAAAAACGGCCTTCCTTGACCCCCGCAATTGCAATTGCAGGAGAATCCCCGCTCGCCGCCCATGCAGCCCCTTCGACTCCGACGGCTTTTACCGAGACACAGGGCGGCTTATACTTAGGGTATGAGGCTTTCTCTGCGAAGTGTTAAGCTGCGCATCTTACTCGCTCTCTGCACAAGCCTGCCGTTTTTGAGCGTCGGCAGGGCGGTTGCCCAATGGGTTGAACCGGACGCCGGTAAAATCGAGCTTAGCGATCGCGTCCAGATCGAGCAGATCGACGGCGTACTTCGGGCACAGTGGCAACGAGCAAAAACACTCCTGGCCGAAAAGCAGGGGAGCGAAGCCCTGGACGTCCTGCTGCGGCTTGCGGAAGCCCCGCCGGAAAAGCTGGTCGAGGTGGGCGGAGGGCGATACATGCCGCTGCGGACCTGGGCCCAGGCCTCTCTGGCCGGTTTGCCGCCCGATGTGCTCCAGGTATATCGGCAGCGCATCGACCCGGCGGCCGGAAAATGGTTCGAGCAGGGCATGGCCGAGCGGAATGAGAAACTGCTCGAAGACGTTGTTGAGCAGGCACTTGCAAGCAGCTACGGCGACAAGGCCTTACTGGCGCTGGGCGAAATGGCGCTTGAGGCCGGCGATTTTGCCGCCGCCAGATGGTATTGGGAACGGATTCTACCGAAGGCAAGCACAACCGTCTCTTCCGACGGCGACGAAAGGCGGCAAAACACTTTCTTTTGGCCTGCCTATCCCGATTCGCAACTGGACCCGGCGGCTGTGCGCGCCCGACTCGTCCTCGTTTCCATCCTGGAAGGCGAGAGGGAGCGAGCACGAGCGGAGCTTGCCAGGTTTGCGCAATTGCATTCTCAAGCTCAGGGGCGATTGGGAGGCCGCGAGGGCCGCTATGTTCAATTGCTCGAAACTTTGTTGGCCGAGAGTTTAGAATGGACGGAGCAAACGCCATCGACGGACTGGCTGACCTTCGCCGGCGATTCCGCGCGCAATCTCCTCGCCCCGCCGCTGGAGGATATCGGCAGGGTCGTGTGGCGGCTGCCTCTTCGTCCGCCTGCGGATGCACGTTCTTCCATATCGGCCTTTCCCTTTTTTCCCGTGGCCAAAGATGGTTTAGTATTTCTCAGCGACGGCGAACGGATTTTGGGCGTGCGGGCGTCCGACGGTCAACCGGCATGGGGCGATTCGGCGACCGTCTTTCTCGGCGACGCTCTCGCGCAATCCGCCCTTCAGTTGCTTCTCGAAAACGCTTTCGGCGCGCCGCGATATACGCTGACGATTTTCCGGGACCGGCTGTTCGCGCGCCTCGGTATGCCGCTTACCGAGTTTCCGGCGGATGCCGCCGCCCAACTGCTCCCAAGCTACCTGGTCGCGCTGGACCTGAAGGCCGAAGGGCGATTGCTGTGGAAAGTCGCAGCCGAAGAGGGCTGGACGTTCGAGGGTTCCCCGCTGTGCGACGGCGCGGGCGTGTATGTTGCCATGCGACGCCAGGCCTTACAGCCCCAAGCCTTCGTCGCTTGTTTTGATCCGGACGACGGCCGCTTGCTCTGGCGGCGATATGTCTGTAGCGCCGAGTCGCCGGCGCGGGCTTCACGGCCGCTGTGTTCGCACAACTTGCTCACTCTCGGCCGACGGGTGCTGTATTACAACACCCAACTGGGAGCCGTAGCGGCGATTTCCACGGCCGACGGCGGCATTCGTTGGCTCACCATTTATCCCCGTGCGCGGGAAGTCGATTTTTATCGTCCGGCGAGGCATTGGCGACGCGATCCCTGCCCTGCTTTGCTGCATCGCGGAAAGTTGTTCGTCGCGCCTGCCGACGCGCCGCAATTGTCGGTCTTTTATGCAGCCGACGGCTGGCTCCTGTGGCGAAGCGGCAGCGAACTGGAAGGCGTCGTGGAATTGCTCGCTGCTACAGATCGCTGGTTGCTGGCCGCCGGCGAGAGACTCTATTGGATCAGCCTGGGCGAAGACGATTTCGGTCGCGTCAAACACGTTTGGCCCGAAGGCGAACCACTGCCTGAGCATGGTCGAGGTGTGGTGGCCGGACGCTTTCTCCTCCAGCCAGTGCAAGACAAACTTTACTTATTTGACATCGACACCGCACAGCCGGTCAAAGTTTTCGATCTCGCCATGCGGGGCCTCCGGGGCGGCAATCTTCTGCCGCTCGGCAATCAGCTTCTTTTAGCCACAGATAGCGAATTGATTGCCGTCGAAGCTTTTCCTCCTAAACAGACAAAGCCGAAATAGCCGGACGCTGAACGGCGAGGGAAAGAGTTTGTCAGTGTCCAAGAAAGCTACTTTTTCCGCATTTCCGGCCGCAGGGTGTCTTCCATGCTGTCGATATACCTGCGCAGACGTTCCAGCTCGTCGGTTACGTGGCGGAGCTTCAGCAGGTTTTCCACACGTTTGATGAGTTCCAATTTGTTGATGGGCTTGCTCAGGAAGTCGTCGCAACCGGCGGCCACGGCGCGTTCGATATCCCCCAGCTCGTTTAAGGCCGTAACCATGAGAACCATGATTTGCCGTGCGGTAGGGTCGCGTTTCAGGGTCTTGCAGACTTCGAAGCCGCTGAGTTTCGGCATCATGATGTCCAGCAGGATAAGGTCCGGCTGAAACTCGGCCACTTTCGCCAACGTCTCCCGACCGTCCGTGGCCACGGCAATCTCGTAATCCAGACCGTCCAGATAGGCTTCCAGCAATTCGACGTTGGTCAAATTATCATCAGCGATCAGGATTTTGCTTTTGGGCATGAATGTATTGTACGCACTTCCGAGCCGCTCCGCCAAGAGGGCTTGCCGGTCCTGAATGGGTCTTTTCCGGCAGAGAGTATTCGCACGGTAGGCCGGCGTAAGCTAAAATTGAAGCATGAACACGCCGGAAGATTTGATACCTGTCCCGCCTCGACGTTCCTGGAAACGGAAATTCCGTGATGCCTTTCGCGGATTTAAGGAAGGCGTTCGCGGCCAAACCAGCTTTTATGTGCATTTTACGGCGGCTGCGCTGGTCGTGCTTGCCGGATGGGTTTTGGGCGTCGAGTTCTATGAATGGTGTCTGCTTTTGATTTGCATCGGTGTAGTGCTCACGGCCGAGATGTTTAATAGCGCCCTGGAGACGATGGCGCGGGCCATCACCGGTCAGAGCGATCCGCACCTCGGCAGCTCGCTCAATATCGGCAGCGCGGCCGTACTCATGGCTTCGATTTTTGCGGCACTCGTTGGAGCGATAATCTTTCTGAGACGCGCGGCCATACTCCTCGGTTGGTGGCAGGCCGGATAACACACTACTGCCCAAGCCGGCAAGTGATTGCCCTATCTCTTGCTTGCTCTCCGCCGGACCGATATGATAGCGCAGGCGTCGGGCGGAATCGCAAAAAGGACTGTTACTCATGCCGGCTAAGTTTTACTTCGACGTCCAGGCCGACCTGGACTTGCTGCGACAGAAGACTATCGCCGTTATCGGCTACGGTTCGCAGGGTCGAGCGCAGGCGTTGAATCTCCGCGACAGCGGCTGCAAGGTCATAACGGCGGAACCGCCCCATACGCACAACTATCAACTGGCTCTCTCCGACGGCTTTCAGCCGCTATCGACCGCCGAAGCCGTCGCACGAAGCGAAATAGCGGCTCTTTTGCTGCCGGATGAATTGCTGCCGGATGTCTTTGCGCGCGAGATTCGGCCGGCGCTTTCCCCAGACAAGGTTCTGGTTTTTGCGCATGGGTTTAACGTACATTTCAGCCTGTTGGACCTGCCGGCGGAGATGAAGCTATTGCTTGTAGCGCCGTTGGGGCCCGGGCCTGCGGTGCGCAGCGAATATGTTTCCGGCGGCGGCGTTGCGGGACTGGTTGCTTGCCGACCGGAAAATGACGATCTTGCCTTGCGGCTTGCCCTGGCTTATGCGAAAGGCATCGGCTGCACACGCACCGGCCTCATTCACACCACCTTTGCCGAAGAAACGGAGACCGACTTGTTTGCCGAGCAGGCTGTCCTGTGTGGTGGGCTGAGTGCGCTGGTTCAGGCGGCCTTCGATACCCTGGTCCAGGCCGGCTATCAACCCGAAATTGCCTATCTTGCTTGTCTTTATGAACTTAGAGCGATTGTGGAGTTGATGCACGTCGGCGGTCCTGGGCAACTCTTCCGTAGCATTTCCCGAACTGCCGGATATGGCGCCCTTACTCGCGGCCCAAGACTCATCACCGCACAGACCAGGGCGGAAATGAAAGAGATTCTCGAAGAGATCCGCGACGGCCGTTTCGCCCGTGAGTTCCTCGCCGAGGGGCAAGCCCACGCGGAAAAACCGCCGCTTTTAGGGCAAACGGGACAAAGCAACCTGCTGGAACAGGTCAGCCGGCGGCTAAGGGAACTCTTTTTTTCGTCAAAATCCGCAAAATAATGCTCTTGTCAGAAGTGGAACTTATGGCACAATAAGTCATAGAAAAGCTAAAATTCCAGAAGAGGTGAAAAATACGGGTGGAATTGATTTGGCGGCTGTTTCACTTCCGATCGGGGCGATGTTATGACCCCTAACTACAGTCAAATTCGGGCCCAAGTTGATGAGTTGAAGATCGGCGACCGTATTGAAGTTGAACAAGTCGTTACCGTGGGGCAAAAAAGCTGGACCACCAAGACCTGCGGCACTGTAGTCCGTACTGAACGTCGCCGCCATGGTTTGCATCACGAACGTGGTGCCGACGACATGGTGTTTAGCGACGTAATCCTTCTGGAGCTGCCCGACGGTGAATTGACCACCGTTACGGTTGACGAGTTCACGACCATCCGGCATGTCTGAAGTGTCATGTCGGCGTCGGTCGGCTGTTTCGCCGCGATGTAGCTCGTCAAAGGAAGTTTGGGTTTCCGTCGTAAGAGTCGGTTTATAGAAGGGTGATTTCGTCTTCACCCGCTAAGGATTTCGGAGCCAGTCAACGTGTTGCAACCTTTGCCGGAATCTACGCCCGAGCCGCTGTTTGCTGCCCACGAGCGCAGCTACGCCGCCAATCGCTATGTGTATCCTGTAATCAGCCGTCGGGCGGGCGGGTTGTCCATCGGCGTTAATTTGAATCTCGATAAGTTTTGCAACTTTCACTGCGTTTATTGCCAGGTGGATCGCACTTCATCCGGAGAAGATGCCTCTCTCGACTTGACACGTCTCGCGACGGAGCTTGACGAGATGCTTCGGCTGAGCGTATCAAGCCGACTTTTTGACGGCCCTCGCTTCGCTCATACCCCGCCTCAGCTTCGGCGGCTGAATGATATTGCTTTCAGCGGCGACGGCGAACCGACTGCTTCGGCGGCGTTCCCGCAGGCTGTGGAAGTTTGTGCCGAAGCCCGACGCCGCTTCCGCCTGGACGCCCTGAAACTGGTGCTCATTACCAATGCCAGTCTTTTCCACCATCCGAGGGTATCAGCGGCATTGGAAGTCCTTGACCGAAATAACGGGGAGATTTGGGCGAAGCTCGACGCCGGCAGCGAAGAATACTACCGGCGCGTAAATCGTTCGCAGGTTCCGTGGCGGCAAATTCTCGCCAACTTGCGGGCCGCGGCGGCCGTGCGTTCGCTCGTCATCCAAACCTTGCTGATGCGGCTGCATGGCGCACCGCCCTTGCCGGCGGAAATAATATCCTATTGCGAGCGATTGCAGGAAATCATAGCCGCGGGCGGCAGGATTAAGCTGGTGCAATTGCATACCCTGGCTCGTCCGCCTGCCGAAGCCTGGGTGTCAGCGCTGATGGCCGCGGAACTGGAAGCTATCGCCGCCGAAGTGCACAAGCGCACTGGCTTGCCTGTCGCCACGTTTCCGTAAAACGATCCTGCCCGAGCCGGAATAAGAATAAATCGCATCCTCTATTGCCGCGACCGAGGATTATCTCAGTAGTGCCGGCATCAGAGTAATAGAAGCGTCGCCTCTTCGGAGGATACGATAACGGCTTTACTTCCGATGTCGGATTTTAGAGCGGTTGCGACGTTTTTTTCGACCGAGTTTACGTCGCCCTTTTCCGGTTTTTTTAACGCCCACGATACACTCCTCGCAAAATTACGGATGGTCCGCCGTGAAGAAACTCTTTTTCCTGATTGCAAAGTATATCAAACAAACCGCCGCGAGAGCAAGCGTGGCGTGCGGGCGTTCGGGAGGCGGATGCGATGTTCTCAGCCTTCCGGCGGCTTTTCCCGCTGCCGCTAACCGTTCACAACGAAACGGCTCTGAGGCTATCTTCCGCCGCGTCCGCCCATCGGAAACGCCGGCAGGCCGAGTTCAGCCCGTCGTTTTTGCATGGCGGCCATAAACTCTGCTCGTTTGGCGCGCTGGGCGGGCGTAGTGCGATCCAGGCGTTGGTTGCGGCGCTGGAGGCGCGCTTCCGGTGAAAGGTTGCGCGGTCCGCGGGGACCGGGTGAAGCGGGTTGAGCGGCACCACCTGGGGCAGGCCCCTGGGCGTTTTGCCCTGGCGGCGGCCCGAACGGCGGCGGTCCTCCGTCTGGCGGAAAGCCCATCGGTCCCGGCCCGCCCCGTCCGCCCTGGCCGGCGCCGCGACCGGAATTCTGGTTGCCTTGCTGGGCCCGCCGGGCTTCCCATTCCTTGCGGCGCTGCTCCATTTCCTTGATCTGCTTATCGAGATATTCCTTGCGCTTATTAGGCGGCAAAGCGAAGTATTCGTCCAGGTGCTCATCCATGCGGCGTTCCATTTGTTCGCGCATAGGTCGCATTACTTCCTCGCGCTGTTCAGGCGTCAGGCGATCCATTTCGCGGCGCAACTGCTCCCACTTTTCGCGGCGGGCTTCGGGTGTCAAGTCCTCGGCGGCCATCTCTTTCTGCATCTCCTGGACTTTTCGCACCTGGGCGTTAGCGCGGTAGCCCCAGAGCCACCACAAGCCGGCGAACAACAGCACCAGCACCACAGAAACGATAATAATTCTTTTTTTGCCCTTCGACACGGGTGTATCTCCTGGCCGACTTTAGCTCATTATATCATTTTCCGTGAAAGATGTTAAAAATCGCGTTGATATGTCGCTCCTAAAAAAGTCGTCGCAGGTCAGTAATCCACATGCCCGTCGGCATAGAGGAAGTTCCGCGAGCCGAGAAAGCCCGGCGTGCCGTGGACAGGGTCGAAATCCATGACCAGCCAGATGTCGCTGGAGGATTCCAGGGTGTCCGGATGCCCCGGCCGGACGCGTAATTCAGCGCGGGTTTTTGGGGCAGGAAAAGCTGCGCGGCGCCAATTATACTCATAGCTCAGACCTTCCTTCTCGAAGTACGAAATCGGCTCTTGCCCCTGAAGATAGGAAACGTCGCTGGGACAGCGGAACACGGCGACGTTGCTCTCGATAAACGGGGCCAGAACTTCGCGCAGGCTGGGCTTTTCCGGCGTTACGCTGGGAAGAATCGCCGCGTCAGGATACCGACCGGATATGCCCTGGATGTCCACGTATTGATCCAGCGCTATGCCGATCTGATGCAAATTGTTGCGGCATTGCATCCGCCGAGCGGCTTCGCGTGCCGCTTGCACCGCCGGCAAAAGCAATGCAATCAAGATGGCGATAATCGTTATCACCACCAACAGTTCCACTAACGTGAAACCATGTAGTGGAAAATGAATACAACGCCGGTGCATACCCGACACCTCGTGTTATTGTCAACACCCAGTCCAGGCTCAATACACGGCCCGGCGCCGGCGTCCCTAGGGCTTCATATCGGCAGTTTAGTCGATTCGCCCTGCGCGCGGCGGTCGATTGGGTCGGTCGCCGCGGAAAGGCATGAAGGGGAACAACTCGCCCAGATCAGCCTTCTCCCCCAGGAGCTTCTCGAACTTTTCTCGTTGCTCCGGCGTCAAGAGGTCGAGGGCTTTCTTCATCATTTCCTCGTGAAGTTGCCGGACCTTTTCCCGCAACTCACCCTGCTTGGCCGCACGCTCTTCGCGGCTCAGCTCTCTAAGCGAACCCCAAATCTCGCGGGTTTTCTGTTGCATCTCTTCCCGAAGCTGCCGGAGTTTAGCACGCTGTTCTTCGGTAAGCTGAATGGTCGAAGCCACTTCAGGGTCGGTAAAAGCACCCAGCCCTTGCAGTTGTAGGCGAAGTTGCTTTAGGCGTGCGAGTTGTTCGGGCGAGAGGATTTCCAGCAGTTGCTTTTTGACCTTTTCGGCTTGAGCGGCGGACTGTTCGCGCAAGTGCTGAAATTTTTCGCGGCGCTGTTCAGGCGTAAGCTGCTCCATCCCGCCGGAGCGCTCGCGCATTTCCTCAAACACGCCTTTGAGCAACTCACGAATCTTTCCCTTTTGCTCTTCGGTGAGGTTCAATTCCTTTTGTATTTTTTCGTGTTGTAAGAGGCCGAAGAAGGCATCCCCGCCGAGCAAGGGCCTGGCCCAGGAAGGCGGCGGAGCTTTGCCGGCATCCGGCGGCGGTTCTTGTTGGGCGAACAAGCTACCGGCGCCTATCATCACCACACCCAACATTACCAAAAACATTACGCGACTTAACCGAAACATTTTTTGTCCTCCCAGAAAAAACTATCTTTCGAGACTTTCCCTACCTATTCATATCAAACCCTGCTGGGCTGCAAAAGTTCCGCAGTGGATCGGAAAATGTCCTCCCGATGTGTCGATCTTGCCCCCCATAAGTCAGGGATATGCTCTTATTCTTATACCCTTGCGGGGAACCGGTCGCAGAATGAAAATACTCGAAGGCGGCATTCGCAAGGTGAGCCGAAAATCCTTGAGAAACCGGCTTCCACCTGGCTTTTGAACAAAAACATCCATGACTCAAACTTACAACGATTTTCCACCGACGGCAAGTTGGGAAAGCCTGCGGCAACGGGCGGAATTGCTCCGCAAGGTTCGCCGCTTCTTCGATGAACGGGGCTTTCTGGAGGTGGAAACGCCGCTTCTTTCGAGCGGCACGGTGGTAGATCGACATCTTGAACCGTTTTCCGTAAATCCCGCTCCGCCTGCGACTCCGTCGCGGCTGTGGTTGCAAACTTCGCCGGAAGCCCACATGAAACGTCTTTTGGCCGCCGGCTCCGGCCCGATCTATCAACTTGCCCGGGTCTTCCGCCGCGAGGAACGTGGGCCGTGGCACAATCCCGAGTTCACTTTGCTCGAATGGTATCAGCCTGGTGCGGATATGGAAGCCGGCATGGAGTTGACAAGCGAACTCTGCGAAACCTTGTTGCATCTCGGCCCGGCTGAAAAGCTGAGCTATCGTGAGGCGTTTTTACGTCATGTCGGCGTGGACCCGCACACGGCGTCTTGCGAGGAGTTGCTTACAGCGGCTGCGCGGCACGGTTTGCAGCCGCCGAGTCTTGCGCCCGACGACCGCGACGGCTGGTTGGATTTCTTGCTGATCGAACTGGTTCAGGCCCATCTCGGCGTAACCCGACCGACGTTGCTCTTCGACTATCCAGCCGGCCAGGCGGCTTTGGCGCGCATCCGGCCGGACGATCCGCCGGTAGCCGAAAGGTTCGAGCTTTATGTCGCTGGAGTGGAATTGGCCAACGGGTATAATGAATTGCCGGATGCGGATGAGTTGCGTGAGCGCGTGGCGCGGACGAACGCCCAACGAGCGGCCGACGGCAAGCCGCCGTTACCGGAAAACAGCTATTTGCTGGCGGCGATGGAGCACGGCTTGCCGCCTGCCGTAGGCGTGGCGTTGGGTTTCGACCGGCTGGTGATGCTGGCCCTCGGCGCCGCACGAATCGACGAAGTCATCGCCTTTCCTTTCGAGCGCGCATAGACTGCGGGGAGGCCCGACTTATGCCGAACGCTTTCAATCCCGAACGCGAAAGTTTGGTTATCGAAGTGTGCACCGATTGGACGGCTTTTCCGCTTCCGCCCGAATTGCCGGCCGACGCGCGGCGCAAAGAGTTTGAGCGCTTATTACATGCGGAACCGGCGGCGGCTGCGGAACTGGAATATATTCGCTTGCCTGCCGGCTTCGTTCGCAAGATTACTGTAACGTCGGCGGACTGGGAACGACTGAAGGAGCACTTCCCGAGCGCCCTCGAGCGCCGCCCGAAATGCCGGCTATGTTCTTCACGATACGACGATTCCAGTGACTTATTCGAGTGATATCGCCGAGAAAGTATCGGTCCGCGTGAATCCCGGCCGCTGCAGCTATGAGATTCAGATCGGCCGAAAGAATCTCTCTACGGCGGGAGATTTTCTGCGTTCCCATTCGGAAACCAGGCATGTCGTCTTGGTAACAGATGAAAACGTCCGCAAGTATTACGCCCCGACAGTGCTCAAAAGTCTGGCCCGCAGCAAAATTGCGGCGGACATGGTCGTGGTCAAGCCTGGCGAGCGCAGCAAATCGCTTACGGCGGCCGCGCGCCTTTGGCGCAGACTCCTGGAGCTTCAGGCTGATAAGCGCACAGTAATTGTAGCGCTGGGCGGCGGAGTTGTAGGCGACCTGGCCGGCTTCGTCGCCGCCACGTACGCCCGCGGCTTGCCCGTCCTGCAACTTCCCACCACACTACTCGCCCAGGTCGATAGCGCTATCGGCGGCAAAACGGCCGTGAATCTCGTGCGGGCCAAGAACATTGTCGGCGCGTTTCATCAGCCGATAGGCGTGCTTGCGGATGTTACTGTCTTAGCTACGCTGCCGGAAAGACACTACCGCACCGGTCTGGCCGAAGCCGTCAAGTATGCCGTGACGATGGACGCCGCATTTTTCGATTTTCTTGAGTCCGACTCAGCCGCGATTAGTAACCGCCGGCCGGAGGTGCTTATTCCGCTGGTTGCGCATTGCTGCCGATTGAAGGCCGGAATAGTTGAACGCGACGAGCGCGAAGAGCTGAGCATTCGGACGGTGTTGAACTTTGGGCACACTTTCGCCCATGCTTTCGAAACCCTTTCCCGTTTCCGGCTGCTGCACGGCGAGGCACTTTCGGCAGGCATGGTCTGTGCCGCCCGGCTGGCGCAGCGCCGGGGCAAACTGGGAAAGGACATTGTGGAACGTCTAACAGCGCTGCTCCAAACCTTCGGTTTGCCGACGCAACCCCCGCCGGTCGAAATCGCTCATTTCCTGGCGTTGCTGAAGACGGATAAAAAAGCTCTTTCCGGCGGGCCGCGATTTGTGCTTCCCACTCGGCTGGGCGAGGTCGAAGTGGTAGAGAACGTTGAGCTGAAGGAAATTCGCACAGTGCTGAAAGCATGAAGCATGGTCAGGAGGTTTTCACATGCAGGACGCACCCACGACCTCTTACGACCCGCCGGAGGAGGATTTGCTTGACACCTTGCGATTGTGGTTGACGCCAGGCGTTGGGGGGCGGATGTTCAAAGTGCTTCGAGAACATTTCGGCTCGCCGCGCGCCGTGCTGGCCGCTTCGGAAAGCATGTTGCGCGCAGTCCCCGGCGTAGGGCCGAAACTGGCGCACCAAATCGCCCACGGCGACAAGCGGCCTGATGTCATGGCCGAACTCGAACTCTGCCGCCGACACGGGATTAAGATTCTTTCCTCTGAGCATGATTTATATCCGCGCGCCCTGAAGGAAATCCATGATCCGCCGGGCATGCTGTTTCTGCGCGGCGAGCTGAAGCCGAGCGACGCCCTGGCAATCGCCATCGTGGGCACGCGACATGCCACGCATTATGGGTTGCGTCAGGCGGAACGTCTGGCCGGCGGCCTAGCCCGTGCAGGCTTGACCATCGTCAGCGGCCTGGCCCGCGGCATCGACGCCGCCGCACATCGCGGCGCCCTGGCCGCAGGCGGACGGACTATCGCCGTCTTGGCCGCCGGAGTGCTCAACGTCTATCCCCCGGAACACGTCGCCCTGGCCGATGAAATCGCCGCTAATGGGGCGCTGGTGAGCGAATCGCCGCCGGGTGGGCAAGTTCTGCCAGGAATGTTTCCTCAACGAAATCGAATCATAAGCGGCCTTGCGCTGTGCGTGATTGTCGTCGAAGCCGGCGACCGCAGCGGCGCCCTGATTACCGCACATCATGCCCTTGAGCAGGGCCGGGATGTGTTCGCCGTGCCCGGCAGCGTCGAGAGTCGAAACTCACGCGGCTGCCATAAGCTGATCCGCGAGGGAGCCAAGCTCATCGAATCGCCGGACGATGTGCTCGAAGAGCTGGGGCCTCTGGTCGAAGCCGCCGCTCGGCCCGACGGCCGGGAAATTCACCACCCTGCCGAATTGCTCCTCAACGAAGTGGAACAGCAGGTTCTCGGCGCCGTTCGCAGCGAGGCCACGGCGATAGATGAGATCGTCTTCTCCACCGGTCTGAGCGTGCCGCAAGTGCTTTCCACTTTGAGCGTGCTGGAGATGCGGCGCCTCATCCGGCGGCTGAGCGGGGCTACGGTCATCCGGCTGTAGTGCGGGAAGCGGGCCTCTTGGCAAATATCGCCCGGCAGTTAAAATGAGGGCTTTGATATGCATATTTTTTCAGGCGGAGAACAGACATGATTATCGGCGTCCCAAAAGAAACCAAACGAGATGAGTATCGCGTGGGCATGTTGCCGGTCGGCGTCGAAGAACTTACGCGGGCAGGACATCAGGTGCTGGTCGAGACCGGCGCCGGGCTGGGGTCCGGTTTGACCGACGAGGAATATGCCGCCGCCGGTGCGGAGTTGGTCGATACGCCCAGCGAATTGTACGCCCGTGCGGAAATGTGCGTCAAAGTCAAAGAGCCGCAACCGGGCGAAATTCCACTTTTGCGTCGCGGGCAAATCATTTTCACCTACTTGCATTTGGCCGCCGATCGGCAACTTACCGAAGCGCTTCTTCAGAGCGGCTGTATCGGCGTGGCCTACGAAACGCTACAGGATGAGCATGGGCGGCTACCGCTGCTGACGCCGATGAGCGAGGTGGCTGGAAGGATGAGCATCCAGGAGGGCGCAAAATATCTGGAACGGCCGCAGATGGGCCGAGGGATTCTGCTGGGCGGTGTGCCCGGCGTTCAGCCTGCTCATGTTACCATTCTCGGCGGCGGGGTGGTCGGTTCCAACGCCGCGCGGATTGCGGCGGGCTTTCGCGCCACTGTCGGCTTGCTGGACATCAACATGGATCGCCTGCGATACCTTGACGAAATCATGCCGCCGAACGTTACGGTCCTCTTCAGCGACCGCCATACCATTCGCGAGCAGCTTCGCCGCGCCGACCTGGTGATCGGGGCGGTTCTTGTGCCCGGTGCAAAGGCGCCGCGGTTGATTGAACGAGAAGACCTGAAGTTGATGAAACCGGGCAGCGTGATTATCGACGTGGCCGTGGATCAAGGCGGTTGTGTGGAAACCACGCGGCCGACCACCCACAGCAACCCGACTTTCGTCGTGGACGAAGTGTTGCACTACTGCGTGGCGAACATGCCCGGCGCCGTCGGTCGCACCAGCACCTTCGCCTTGTGCAATGTTACTTTGCCCTGGGTGTTGCATATTGCCAATATGGGCCTGCTGACGGCGGCAAAGAAACTGCCTCCTATCGCCAGCGCTATCAACATCTACGAAGGCGAAGTTACCAATCGGCCGGTGGCCGAAACCTTCGGCATGACTTACAGTCCGCGCTTCGAATCCTGATCTGAGGACCCAATATGGCTGACAATCCGCCGGTAGTGGGCATAATTTTGGGTAGCGACAGCGACTGGCCGCAAGTTCAACAGGCGGCGGCCGCATTGGACGAATTCGGCGTCGCCTATGAAGTCCGCGTAATGAGCGCTCATCGCGCGCCGGATTTGGTGCGCGAATATGCCGTTTCGGCAGCCGGTCGAGGATTAAAAGTCATCATTGCCGCCGCCGGCGGTGCGGCTCACCTGGCAGGCGTGGTGGCGGCGCATACTACGCTGCCGGTCATCGCTTTGCCGGTGCCTACCGCCCTGGCCGGCGGATTGGACTCCTTGCTTTCGATGGTGCAGATGCCGGGCGATGTGCCGGTGGCTGTCGTCGGCGTGGGCGGGGGCGGGCCGCGAAATGCCGGACTGCTGGCCGTACAGATTCTTGCTCTTAGTAATCCGGCTCTTCAGGAAAAGCTCCAGAAATTCAAGCGTAAGCTGCCCGACGTGGTGGCTGCAAAAAACGCCGCTTTGCAAAAAACCTTGCCGCCGGCTCGTAGCCCGACTTAGCGCGGTTCGTCCTTGCGATACTGGGAAAAGCTTACCCGTTTGAAATCCGCCATTTGCTCACGGCTTTGACGAACAAGGTCCACGTCGGCCACCGCTAAAGGGCGGGCAAAACGATGTTCACTGCGAATTTTCGTTTCCGCCGGCCGGTCGTTTTTCGCGGTTCGCAGTGTCAACAGCACCTCGCCGGGCAGGGATTGTCGTTTGGCTACGGCGGCGTTGACCACCAGCCGACCGAACGGTGGACGCGAACCGGCAACCAGCAGGGCGTTCAAACGCGCATACCAGTCGGCAAATTCGTGATACTGCTCCACCACGGAGCGATTCTCTTCCGCAAGCAAGGAAACGCTATAAGAGACCGTCGGGCTGATAAGTTCCAAGCGACCGGTGCCGGCGTCTTCTTTTTCTTCAAATTGAGGCTCGGCCAGAAAGCGTATCAGCGGATCGTTGCTTCGGGCGGCGGTTTCTTGCAGCTTGTCGCAAAAGGCCAGCACTTCGGCGGCCGTTAGTTCCGCCCGCGTTCGTCGTTTGAGGTTCAACAGGATAAAGCGCTTATTTGCCCGATCAAACACGACCGTTTCGGGCGGCGACTTAATGGAATCGTAAACCATGTCATTGTGGAAGACCGTTACGCTCTGAATGGAAGGCGTTTGCTCGTCATCGACAAAGACGCGATTTTCGACGTGGAAGTTTTCTGCCGAAGACGGAGCGGCTTCGAGCGGAGCGCTGCAATAAATGCCTGATGTGCCGCAGGCCGAGAAGAACATGCCTAAAAAAACCGCTTTCGCCTTACCCATGGCCGGCCACCTCCACGTTTCCCCCCGTTTTTCTGTTGTCGATATTCGAAGTTTAGCTAAAGGATACTCCAACTGGTCGAGATTTGTAAAGGCGAATAAGTTTGGCTGAATCTCGCCGCTTCAAACGGTTTTATTCCTCTCTCTTATTCTGAGCGGGCCGAGATGCTGGTAGTAATCGGCGGCAACCCTGAAGGCTGCTCCCAGTGGTCAAACCATTTCGGCAAGACGCCGACCCTAAGAAACAACGGGGCAAGTAATGTGCCGATGGCAGCCCCGGCCAGCACGTCGCTGGGATAGTGTGCTCCGGAAAACACGCGCTGGCACGCCACCAACCCGGCCAGACCGATAAACAGCAGTCGGCCTTGCGGATAGAAGAATATTAGCGTAGCCGCCAGAGCGGCGGCCGTGGCGGTATGGCCGGAAGGAAAACTTTGTCCTTCGCTGCCGGCGCCCAGCAGCGGGAACCAGCGGCCGAAGGTTGCGCAAGCGGAGCCGGCAACATCCAGATCGAGGCTATGAGGCCGGACGCGCATGAGGCAGAGTTTCAGCAAATTGGCCGCCCCACCGGCCGCAAACGCACAGACCACCAGGCGCAACAGCGCCCGTCGCCGACGCCGGTCAAGCTGGTGAATCATCAGCACCACCAGCAGTACGCCCAGCCCATGACCGAACGGCTCGAACATGTCCAAATAGCCGATGTATGCCCGATATTCCGGCCATGACAGCTTCCACTTTCGCAGGGCCTGGGCTACGGACAAATCGATGTTCAACGTTGCCACGGCCGCGGCGGCAAACAGAACCGGCCATAACAGCCAGGCAAATTTGCGGCAACCTTTGTTCATCAAACGACTCTTTGAAACCGGCGGCGCATCTCTGCCCTGCACAAAACGGCAGGAATTATCCAAAACCCCTGTTGGCCGGCAGGCAGAGATATTTTACAGTGTGCTTAGCCGGTTTCTAAGTTCGTGTCAATATCGGCTTTCCTGAACAGGCAAGTTTGTATGTCGGACTCAGCTCGTTACCAGTGGATTATCGTTCTGGCGGCGGCGGTGATTTTTTTCACCAATCTCGGCGCGGCGGCGCTCTGGGACATGGACGAAGCGCTCTATGCCTCCTGCGCCCGGGAAATGCTGGAACGAAAAGACTTGATCGTTCCCTGGTTCAACGGCCGGTTGTTTCCCGAAAAGCCGCCGCTGATGTTTTGGACGATGATGCTGGGTTTTCAACTTTGCGGCGTGAATGAATGGGGTGCGAGGCTGTTTTCGCCCATAATGGGCATTGCCGCCGCCCTTGTCGTCTTTCGCATCGGACGCCTGCTCTACGACCTGAAAGTCGGTTTTCTCGCAGGCTTGATCACCGTCTCGACCGTGGTTTTCACCATCTCCGCACGCGCTGCTACAATCGATGCCGCATTGACCCTGGCCACTGTGCTGATGATGTATTTCTTCCTCAGGGGTTGGCAGGCGTCAAGCTTAACGGAGCAGTTGCGCCTGGCCGGCAGCAATTCGGCGTCGCACTCCTTAATGGATTTGCCTTCCACTTTGGGGATGTATGTTTCGCTGGGCGTGGCGGTATTGGCCAAAGGGCCTGTCGGTGCGTTGCTGCCTGTGGCGGCCATTGGGGCATACCTTTTTCTCACGGAAGGCCGGCGCGGCTTTTTGCCGGCATTGTGGCGGTTGCGACCCTTGACCGGCCTGCTGATTACGGCCCTCGTGGCCCTGCCCTGGTATGTACTGGTAACGCTACGGACCGAAGGCCAGTGGCTGCGGGTTTTTCTGCTGGAGTTTAATTTGCGGCCTTTCAAGCAACCGATTCTCGGCCATGGCGAGGTCGGGCTTGTCGCCTACGGCTGGCGGTTGCTTCTGCATCTGCTCTATTACTTCTACCACCTACCGGCGCTGCTCGTGGGCTTCTTCCCCTGGTCCGTGTTTCTTGGTCCGACTTTCCTGGCGGTCTATTACCGCATTCGGGCGGAGTTGTCGGCAGCCAGGGAACTGAACTACGCCTCGCCACGAAGCCGCCTCAAGGCAGTTGTCAAAGGAAGCGTGTTATACGCGGATTCTTTTTGTATGTGCTGGTTCGGCGTGTGGCTGCTGTTCTGGTCGATATGTAAGACGAAATTGCCGCATTACCTCTTGCCGGCCTATCCGGCTTTGGCGCTCGTGATGAGTGCCTGGCTCGGTGACTGGTTGAGTGAGACGAGGCTCGAAGGCATCAAAAAAAGGCTCAACCCCTTCTCGCCAACCTGGCTTCGAAATGCTTGGCTTTCCTTGATTCTCGCCGGCGCAGGCATCCTCATCGTCGTGCCGATAGTGGCTGCTTACTATCTGCCGCAGGAAGGTTTGCTCGGTCTGGTTGGCGCTGTACCG
>Ga0272448_1002028_pt1 | contig 26193 bp, 20 predicted proteins | sample YNPCB0191_FD_202220 | JGI IMG/M metagenome (GOLD analysis project Ga0272448, IMG submission 202220) | Hot spring sediment microbial communities from Yellowstone National Park, WY, United States - YNP-CB-019-1 | ecosystem: Environmental > Aquatic > Thermal springs > Hot (42-90C) > Sediment... | reverse complement strand
GGGGAACAAAATGAGAAGGATTTCGATCATGATCGTTGCCGCCATTCTGTGCGGCGCGGCATTCACCGCGGTCTGCGAGGCCCAGACCAGGATTGCTCTACTGGACTCGAAAAACACCAGCGACTTCTTCAAGGCGCACTATCCGGCGTGCGACCCCAGCGCAACTCCGCCCAGCTACTACATGGGCGCCGACGAATACCAGCGCTATTTCCGCGGCTGGCAATGGGTGCTTGACGACTTGAAGCTCAGCTACGACATCATCTACGACATCATCTACGACAAGGACGTCACGGCCGCCGGACTTGCGCCGTACAAGCTGCTGATACTCTCGAACACGGCCCTGATGTCCGACGCCCAGACCAAGGCTGTGCACCAGTGGGTGATCCGCGGGGGCAGGCTGCTCGCGACTTTCGGCAGCGGCTACAAGAGCCTGGCCAACGACCCGCGCGAAGCCGACGGCTGGAAGGAGCAGAAGGGCGGCACCTTCGGGCTGCACCAGTTATGGCACGACCCGGTGGGCAAGGTCTTCAGCACATGGTGGATCGATCCGGGCGTGGACGTGAGGATCACCCGTTACGAAGGGCCCACGGCCCTGCTCGAAGGAAAGCTGACGGACGACATCCTGCATTACGGCGGCGAGGGCAACATTCTCGTCCAGCGGCCGGAGCAGCACCCGAATGTTCTCGGCTTCCTGCAGATCGAGAACCCCGAATGGAAGGCCACATCGCCGGCGATCATCTCCACGCGCCAGGCCAAGGGTTTGGTCGTCTATTTCGCCTTCGCGCCCGAGTACATCGTATACAAGGAGCTGGAATCCTCAGGGATCGCGCAAGGAAAGGGCTGGCCGGTCTGCTCCGAGGGGCCGGTCTGGATCGGGCGCAGCGCCGAGTGCCGGCTGCTCATGATCGGTGCGCTCCGGTACCTCCTGAATAACTGAGGTTCGTCGGCGGCATCTTCATCCTGCGGGCGGAGCGATTGTCGCTGTTGCGCCGTCCCGCCCCGTGGTATCCTCAGGGCCCGCGCCTGAGCGGCGCGGGCGCGGGAGGAACGCGGTGAAAGTCCTGATCACGGGCGGGGCCGGATTCATCGGGTCGCATCTGGCCGAGGCCTACCTCGGACGCGGCGAAGAGGTCTATGTCATAGACGATCTCTCGACCGGCAGCCGGGACAATATCGGGCATCTGCTCGGAAACCCGCTCTTCCATTTCGTCAACGACACGATCCTGAACCGCGAGACCCTGCTCGAGCTCACCGGCATCTGCGACGTCGTCGTCCATCTGGCGGCCGCGGTCGGCGTCAAGCTGATCATCGACGAGCCGCTCAAGTCGATCCACACCAATATCGCCGGCACGGAGATCGTGCTCGAGCTGGCCAACAAATTCCGCAAGAAGGTCTTCCTCGCCTCGACCTCGGAGGTTTACGGCAGGAACCCGAAGGTGCCGCTCGCCGAGGACGACGCCCGCATTTACGGCTCGACGGCCGTGGTGCGCTGGAGCTATGCCGCCACCAAGGCGATGGACGAGTTCCTGGCGCTCGCTTACTTCCGCAACAAGCAATTGCCGGTGGTCATCGGGCGCTTCTTCAACACCATCGGGCCGCGCCAGACCGGGCGCTACGGCATGGTGGTGCCGCGCTTCGTCGGCCAGGCGCTGCGCGGCCAACCGCTCACGATCTACGGCGACGGCAACCAGACGCGCACTTTCACCTATGTCGAGGATCTGGTGCGCGGCATCATGGCGCTGGTCGACGAGCCGGCGGCCGCGGGTCAAATCTTCAACATCGGCGGCGACGAGGAGATCTCGATCAACGAGCTCGCCGCGCGCATCAAGAGGCTGACCGGGAGCTCCTCCCCGCTGGTCCATATCCCCGTCGAGGAGGCTTACGAGGAGGGTTTCGAGGACATGGAGCGCCGCGTCCCGGACCTGACCAAGGTGAGAAAGCTCGTCGGCTACCGCAACACCTGGAACCTCGACGCCATGCTGGCCGGCATCATCGAATACGAGCGCACGCGCATTTGACGGGCTCGGGAGCGCGCGCGGAGGCGGGCCGGTGGAAGACGATCCCGTAAGAGTCCCGATCGAAGATTGGATCGACCTGCATACGTTCCGGCCGCGTGAGGTGGCCGACCTCGTGGAGGAGTATCTGTATCAGGCGCGCCTGCGCGGATTCCGCCGGGTGCGCATCATCCACGGCCGCGGCACGGGCGTGCAGCGCGAGATCGTCCGCTCGATACTGAAGCGCCACCCCGGGGTGCTTTCCTTCAGCGACGCCCCGGACCGCGGCGCCACCCTGGTCGTGCTCGCCCCGCCGGAGGCCTGAGGCATCCCGCCTCTTCCGGATGCAGGTGAGAATCAGGCACGGCGAACCTCTTCGTGAAACTGCCCCGATCTCGGAAAGCTTCAGCGCCGGTTGCATGTAAGCCTCGGTCGGTTTCTTCCCGCCCAGCCATGTTCTGTCTCTTTTTGCAGATTATGTTGACATTGCCGAAAGCTTATGCTTAAAAAAGCTCCATCATTCTCTTGGGGCCCATTGGCCGTGCTTGATTCATTGCCGGCAAATCATTGATCGCCGGCTGGCTTCATAACAATGGAAGGAGGATCGATGAAAGTAAGATTGAACGCCCAAAGAATGTCTATCTGTGCCCTCCTGGGGCTTCTGGCTTTCGCCGTTGCCGACGGCATCGGCGTACCGCCGGCATGGGGACAGGCGACTTCCACCACAACCGTCGTCGGTCAAGTCACGGACCAATCCGGCGCGGTGATTCCGGGGGCCGAAGTGACCCTCATCGACACCGACACGCAGGTCAAACGCGCCACCACCAGCAATGAAGCCGGTCGCTACATTTTCGTCAACATACCGCCGGGCAACTACAAGCTGACGGTCAATTTGACGGGCTTTGCCGCATGGGAGTCCGCTGCCCTTCGGGTTGCCCTGGGAAGCACGGTAACCGTCAACGCAACGCTCAAGGTGGGTTCCATGGCCGAGACGGTTATCGTCGAGGCAGGAGCGGCCACCGAGTTGGTTACCACGACCGCGACCGTCGGCTCAGTGATTTCCGGCAATTCGCTGCTTCACCTGCCAAATCTGGGCCGCGATGTGTCGACTCTGGCCATTCTGCAACCGGCGGTCACCTCGAGCGGTTACACGGCCGGTTCCTATATGGACCAGAACACCTACACCATCGACGGCGGCAATGTCTCCGACGATATGGCGGGCAATACCATAGGCTACCAAACGAACTTCACCGGGCTGGGCGGCACGCAGACGGGGGGATTCGCTTCCGGCGTCGTGCCGGCGCCGATCGAGAGTGTCGAGGAAGTCAGAGTTTCGGTCTTCAACCAAGGCGCGGACTTCAACAACTCGACCGGCAGCAGCGTCCAGATGGTCACCAAGCGCGGATCCAACGACTATCACGGCGCGGTTTACGGCTACTATTTTGCAACCAACATCGGCGCGGCGAACAACTGGCAGAACAACCATACCCCTTTCGGCAACCTGCCTTATACGCCGCTGCCCAAGAACCACCGGAGCCGCTTCGGCACGGCCGTCGGCGGGCCCCTCACGCCGTGGAACTTCCTGGGCGGCAAGTGGTATGGCTTCTTCAACTACGAAGGGATGCGTTTCCCGAACGTGGGAACCTACGAAAGGCTTGTTCCTTCGGCGCTCATGCGTGCCGGCGTGATTCAGGTGCCGGACGCTTCGGGAAAGTATGTTGCCTATAACCTCAATCCCACGCCGGTCACGGTCGGCGGCGTAACTTATCAGCCGGCGTCATGCCCGAACTCCCCGAACGGGCTTTGCGACCCGCGCGGCATCGGCCTGAATCCGATCGTGAATGCGATCTGGTCGAAGTACATGCCGCTCCCGAACGACCCGAACTGGGGCACAGGCGACAAGTACAACACGCAGGGATACCTCTCGACCATCCGCGCGCCGCTTACGACCAACAACTACGTGGGCCGCATCGATCATCAATTCGGGGATCGCTGGCACTGGATGGCCAGCTACCGCTACCTGCGGCTGGAGAGCGCCAGCACCGCCCAAGTGGACATCGGCGGCGCGCTCCCGGGGACGAAGTTCGGACAGCCCACTTCGACTGCCAGCCGCCCGCAGATCAACGGATTCATCGTCACGGGCCTGACGACCAACGTCACTCCGCGCGTCACGAACGACCTGCGCTTCAGCTACCTGCGCCAGTTCTGGCAGTGGGGGACGGCGCAGGCTCCGCCGCAGATTGCCGGACTCGGCGGTGCAGTGGAGATCGGCCCGGGTGACGCAACCTCGGCGGAAAGCACCAACGCCTTGATCCCTTACAACGTCAACACGCAGAGCATACGCCTGCGCTTCTGGGACGGCCAGGACAAGCAGGTGCAGGACAATGTGACGATGATCAAGGGCAACCACCTTTTCCAGTTCGGCGGCAGCTACCAGCGCAACTTCTACTATCACATGCGAACGGACAACGGCATCGGGATCAACAACCAGATCGTTTATTGGCTGGGGCACTTCGGGCAGCTCAACTTCACGAACTCGCCCTATATCCCGAGCACCGTGCCGAGTTCGCAATACCGTACCTACCAGAATCTGTATGCCGAGGTCCTCGGCATCGTTGCCCAGTCCCAGGTTGTCTATACCCGCGCCGGCAATGATCTGGCGCTGCAGCCGATCGGCAGCGTGGCGTTCAACCAGAGCATCGTGCCGTTCTACAATTTCTATTTCGGGGACACCTGGCGCATGAGGCCCTCGCTCACCCTGACCTACGGCCTTGCCTGGGCGCTGGAGATGCCACCTTACGAACTCAACGGCAAGCAGGTCGTGCTCGTAGACCAGAGCGGCCAGTTGCTCAACTATGAGGATTACATCGCCCAGCGGCGCAAGGCGGCGCTTGCAGGGCAGGTATACAATCCGACCATAGGGTTCGCGACCGTGCGCAATGTCGGCAAGGGGCTCAAGTATCCGTACTCCCCCTTCTACGGGGGATTCAGCCCGCGTCTCGCGCTCGCCTGGAATCCGCGATACAGTGACGGAATCCTGGGCAAGCTGCTCGGCAACGGTAAGACCGTCATCCGCGGCGGATACGGCCGGATCTGGGGCCGGGTCAACGGCGTCAACCAAGTCCTGACACCCATGCTGGGACCCGGAATGTTGCAGCCGGTAATCTGCAATGGAGCGACAATCAGCGGCCAGTGCCTCGGCAGCGGCCAGGCGACGCCGGTTAATGCTTTCCGCATAGGACTCGACGGAATGGTCGCCCCTCTGCCTCCTGCGAGCCAGACCTTGCCACAACCTTTTATCACGGGCGGAGCCAACGCCAACGCAGGCGACTCCACTCTGCTCGATCCCACCTATCGGCAGAGCCGGACCGAAAACTTCAGCGTCTCGATCCAGCGCCAGTTCTCGAGCAACATGATGCTGGAGGTGGGCTATATGGGCCGGATTTCCCGGAACATACCACAGATGATCAACCTGGACGCGGTGCCGTACATGACGACCCTGGGAGGCCAGAGCTTCGCCCAAGCCTTCGCCAATCTCTATAAGGTGCTGTGCGGGGAAACCTACCCGTGCTCGAGCACCGCGACTCCTGCCAGTGTTCCGGTGCAGCCTTTCTTCGAAGCCGCGCTGGGCGGAGCGAGCTCGAGTTATTGCTCCAAGTATTCGAGCTGCACTGTCGCCTTTGCCACCAACAACGCATCGAACATCAAGAACGCCTCGATTTCACGCCTCTGGGCATCGCTCGACAGCGCGTGGATACTGGGCCGCAGCATGCTGAGCTCATCGGTCGCCGGGGGCTTCAACCAGGCTGCTTCCATGACCCTGGTCACGAGCGCCGCCTGGTCCAATTACAATGCGCTGTTTGCATCAGTCAGGATTCACAACTGGCACGGGCTGAACGCAACGTCCCATTTTACATGGGGCCGGGCATTGGGCCTGGCCGAGCTGGCGCAATATAACAGCTCGTCCACCACCCTCAATCCATTCGACCTGCATGCCAGCTACGGGCCGCAGGCTTACGATTACAAGTTCGTCTACAACCTGAGCATGTACTACCAGCCGCCTTATTTCAAAGCACAGCGCGGCTTCCTCGGCAGGGTGCTGGGCGGGTGGACGATCGCGCCGCTGTTTACGGCCCAGAGCGGTGCTCCCATCTTTGTGACCTACCTGCCGTCGTCCCCCTACCAATCCTTCGGAGAATCGTCGTCGTCATCGGTCAACTCGAACGCCGACCGCGCCGTGTTCGCAAAGGCATACACAGGCGGCAACAGAACCCATTACAATGTTACAGGCTCGAACGGCGTCGGTACGAACAATCCTTACGGCGTCAATATGTTCAGCGATCCGGCCACTGTTTACTCGCAGTTCCGGCCCTGCGTGCTCGGCAAAGATACGAGCTGCGGCGGATACGGCAACCTGCGCGGATTGCCGAGGTGGAACCTGGATGCGACGATCGCCAAGACCTTCGGCATCGTGGGCGAGCGTGTCGGTGCGACCCTGAGCTTCCAGTTCACCAACATCCTGAACCATCTCGTGTTCAGCAACCCGGACCTCAGCCTCACCAGCCCGACGACTTTCGGCCGCATCACCACTCAGGCCAATACTCCGCGCAATCTGGAGTTCGGCTTGCGTATACACTTCTGACGCAGTCGAGGCGCTCGCGGGAAGGGGTCGGCCCCCCCGGCCCCTTCCCCTGCCCGGCCGTTCGCGGGCAGAGCCCGCAATTCAATTTGATCCTCCGACCCTCCGGGTGATGCCTTTGCCCGAGCGTGTGCATGCTCTGCGGCCGACCAACACACCTGAGCCGGATCCGGCCTGTCGGCCGGTCGAAGCTTGATTCTGGCGGCTGCCTGTTGGGTAATGAAGCGGGGAGCCCCGGGGTGCCGGGGCTCCCGCCGAAAGGCTAGAAGTTGAGCTTGAGCGCCATCTGGATCTGCCGTGAGGTGCCGATCCCGATCGTGCGCCCGAAGGTGTTGAAGATCTTGCCGAAATTCGCCGTCCCGAACGTGGTGTTGGGCTGATCGAAGTTCGGGTGGTTGGGCAGGTTGAAGATCTCGCAGCGGTACTGGAGATTCTTGCCTTCGCCCAGCTTGAAGACCTTCAGGAATGAAACGTCGATCTGGGCGAATCCCGGCCCGTTGATGGTGTTGCGGCCCAGGTTGCCGAAAGTCCCCTTCGCCGGCATCTCGTAAGGCTCGGAATTCAGGAACTTATCGACGGTCTGCTTGTCCGGGTAAAGCGGCGCGCCGCCCTTCCAGTTGGGCCGCTGGTTGGTCAGGTTGCCGTTGCCGTACGTGTTCGTGCCGATGTAGACCGTGTTGGCGATCCCCGTGTGGATGATCCCCAGGGCCGCGATCTGCCAGCCGCCGATCACGTGGTTCACGTACTTGTTCGCCGACGTGGCGAAACGGCGCCCCTGGCCGAACGGCAGATCGTAGAGCACGTTGAACGCCAGGTTGTGCCGGATGTCGCCGGAGCTGTTGCCGCGCTCGGCCTTCCAGTTGCGGTTGTCCTGGGGCTGCGCGGAGTACAGGCCCTGGTCCTGCACGTCGTCGATGGCGTGCGCCAGCGTGTACTGGATGTTGTAGGAGATCCCCCGGGCGAAGCGCCGGATGAAGGAGAACTGGGCGCCGTGGTAGATGTTCTGGCCGGTCGCGGTCTCGATGTTGACGTCGGCGAAGCCGTCGATGGGCCGCTTGCCGAGGGCCGGCTCGAAGAAGTTGATGTTCATGTTGCGGCGCAGATTGAGGCCGTGATTCCCGACGTAAGCCACCAGTATGCCGGTGCTCTCGGTCATCTGGTAGCCCACGCTCAGGTTCCACTGGTTCGAGTAGATGTCGGGCTTTTCCCAGGCGAAGCCGGCGACCGTGGGCAGGGGCCTGGTCCCCTGGCTGACGAAACGGTCGAAGGGATAGGACAGGTCGGGAATCGTCTGCCTCACGAGCGTCGTGTTGCCGGGGATGTTGTTGAGCGGCACGCTGTAGGCGCCGAAGCCCACGGGGTAGGCTTGGTAGAAGACGCCGAATCCGCCGCGCACGACCAGCGACTGGGTGGCCGACCAGGCGAAGGCGAAGCGCGGCGCGAAGTCCCTCCAGTTGGCTTTGAAGTACGGCGTTCCCGGGGGAGCGAGCGTATTCGTGCGCGTGTCGAAAGTCTGCGTCGCGTCATAGGCGTCGTGCGGCGGGGTGGCGCCGTCCCAGCGCAGCCCGTAGTCGAGCGTCAGGCCCGGCCGCACCTGGAAGGTGTCCTGGACATAGAGCCCGACCTGAGTGGCGCGCGTCGAGTGCCCCGGGTCGCCGACGGTCACGCTGGCCGTGGCGATGCTGTTGTTGATGAAGTCATCGATCGAGGTGTAGGTCATCGCCGTGCGCGTCAGGCTGCGCCGGTTGATGAACACCCGGTAGACGGTTCCGCCGAACTTGATGCTGTGGCGTCCCTGGACGTAGGAAACGTGGTCCCCGGCCTGGTAGCTCGTGTTGTTGCTCAGCGTCCAGCCGCGGTCCCCGGGCACGACGGTCAAGCCGGTCACCGAAGTCTGCGGGATCGGCGGGTTGGAGATGATCCGGCTGCCCCAGCGCTGCATGCCGACGAGCACCTGGTTGATCAGCCGCGGGCTGAAGATGTGGTTGTCGCTGATGGCGACGTTGCTCGTGCGCACCGGAACGTTCTGGAAATCGTTGACGCCGAGGGCGCTCGCCGTCACGCCGAACAGCGGCCCGAAGACGTGCGAGTCGTTGACGTTGACGCGCACGAACATCGAGTTGCTGCTGCTGAAGTTGTTGTCGATGCGGATGCTCCCGGTATCCTCGCGGATCTGCGAGACCGCCGAGGTCGTGTAGCTGTCGATCAGCGCGTTGGAGGTCGGCGAGGTGCCCAGCGGGTAGTTGTCGAGGATCGGCTTCAACGCCGGCGACTTGGCGAGCACCTGGGCGCGCAGCGCCGCGCTCGGAACCGTGCCCGTGCCCACGATGCCCACGCGCTGGCGCGAGCCCTCGTAGTTGACGAAGAAGAAGGTCTTGTCCTTGCGGATCGGCCCGCCGAGGTTCCCGCCGAAATCGTTGAAGCGGAACTTCGGCTTGCTCTTGGCGAAGAAGTTCTTCGCGTCGAGCAGGTCGTTGCGGAAGAAATTGAAGGCCGTGCCGTGAAACTCGTTGGTGCCGCTCTTGCTGGCGATATTGACGAAGCTGCCCGCCGAGCGCCCGTACTGCGCGCCGTAGGAGTTGGTCTGGACGCGGAACTCGGAGATCGTGTCGAGGCTCCCGGTCAGCAGGCGCGCGCCGCGCTCGAAGCCGTTGGCCATGTAAGGCTGGTCGACGCGCGAGGCGTCGATGCCGTCGATCGAGAACTGGTTGTGGACCGTGTGCTGGCCGTTGAAGCTGAGGTCGGCGATGTAATTGCTGCGCGCCAGCGCGCCCGGGATCAGCAGGCTGAAGCGCGCGTAGTCCCTGCCGTTGATCGGCAGTTCGGTGAGCTGGCGGTTCTCCATGATGCCGCCGGTGGCGGCGCTCCGGGTTTCGATGACCGGCGCCTCCGAGACGACTTCGATCAGCTGGCTCATTTCACCCAGCGACAGGTTGAAGTCGACCACGAGGGCGGCGGCGACGTTGACCACCAGGCCCCTGGTCACCTGCTTGCGGAAGCCCTGCGCCTCGGCCGTGAGGTCATAGGTGCCGACCGGCAACGAGGGGAATATGTAATAGCCGGACTGATCGCTGGCCACGACCCGGCTTTCGCCGGTGGCGACATTCACGGCCGTGATGGTGGCTCCCGGTATCGCAGCCTTGGATGGGTCATAGACCCTGCCGTTGACCGAGCCCGCGGTCTGCGCCGCAGCCATCGCCGGCAGCAGGAGCAAGCCGGCGAAGAGCGCGATCAACGGAATCCATTTTCTCTCATGCATACGCATTTCCTCCCATGCCTTTCTCCAGGCAGAGTTCACCACAGTTCAAGATCCACGATTTCACCGGCAGTGCCAGGGAGCAAGCCGGAACGGAGGATGCTATTCGCAACCTCTCTTTTGGGGCACAAGCGGCACCCGTGGCGAGCGGGCCTTCTGGGAGTGGGTCGGCATCCGCCGCGGCGCCCGTTCCCCCGGGGAGTCGCTTCACCTTCGTGCCACCGGGATAATGGTACGGCATTCTCCTGCCGGGCACAACATCGGCGACGGCGGCGCGTCATGATTGCGCTGTCCCGGCCGCCGTGCCCGTGGTAAGTATGTACGACGGCGGCAGTCGAGGGGCTCGATGGAAAAGGTCACGGCGGAAGGCTTGCGGGACGGGATCTGCCCCGTTTGCCGCGGTCGCGGAATCGAAGACTACTGCGAGGTCGGCGACCGCGTGCGCCCCCGGTCGGGAGAAACCTGGCGCATCCGGCGCTGCCGCCGCTGCGGTTTCGGCTGGACCGATCCGATGCCGGCACCCGAAGATCTCGGCGCGCTCTATCCGCCCGGTTATCTCGGCGACACGGAGAGCATGCTCGGCGATTTCCTCGCGGGCCGGCTCCAGCGCACGCGGTCCTGGCGCGGCGAGATGGAAAAAGCGCGGTTGCTCCAGCGTTTCGTCCCCGCCGGCAGGATCTTGGATGTCGGCTGCGGCGACGCCAGATTCCTCCTGGCGCTCGACCCGGCACGATACGAAAGGACGGGGATCGACCCCGCCGCGCCCGCCCTCGAGATCGTCCGCAGCCGCATGCCGGATCTGGTTCTCATTGCCGGCGACCTCCACGCCGCTCCGCTGGCCGAAGGGACCTTCGACGCCCTCACCTTCTGGCACGCGCTCGAGCACATGCCCGATACGCGGCGCGTCCTGCGGCGCGCCGCCGCCCTCTTGAAGAGCGGGGGCACGCTGATCGTTTCTCTTCCCAACCTGCAGAGCCTGCAGGCGCGCATCTTCCGCGCCGACTGGTACGCCTTCGACGACGTCCCGCGCCACCTGTATCATTTCTCGCGGAAGTCCCTGGAGCTGCTCCTCGCCGAAGCCGGATTCGATGTGCGCCGCTGCCTGGCCTTCTCGCGCCGGGTCGATTTCCACTGCCTCAAGCACAGCCTGCTGAATCGCTGCGGCCCGCGCCCGGGCGGGCGGGTGCTGTATTACACGCTCAAGCCGGCCCTCTCTGCCCTCGCCCTGATCGAGCGTCTCTCCGGCCGGCCGGGCATCATCACGATCGTGGCTCGCAGGAGCTGATGCATCAACCCGGGGAGGGTGTTTCAAGAGCAGGATTGATCTCCGAGCCTGCGGCGCCCTTCACCGGAGCTCGCGTTCACGCTCTGGTATCCGCGGCCGAGCCGCAAGGCGAAGGCAGCACGTCCCGCGCGCCGCGCGGGACCGGTTGCCGGTGCAATATGTTATCGGTCCGCCGCGGCGCGGCGGACCCACCCTCGGGCCCGGGCAGCGGCCCTGAGCGGGTAGCCGGGGGTGAGCCGCAGGCGAACCCCCGGAAGGGGGCGTGTCGATAAATCGAGCCCCGGAGGGCCGACAGATCGACGTTTCTGATTTATCCCTCTGCCGGCCCTTCGGGGCTTGTCGCATGACGCTCCCTTTTCTCCAGGTTCGCTTCCGCTCACCTGGAGCTACCAGCTTCCGTCCCTCCGGGACGCACATGTCCCGCGCGCCGCGCGGGACCGGTTGCCGGTGCAATATGTTATCGGTCCGCCGCGGCGCGTCGGACCTACGGGCTGCGCAGCAGATCCGCGATTTCCTGCTGCAGCGAGGGCAGGCGGAACTGGAGCATGAGATCGTTCAGGGTGAACTTGACCGCGGCGTAGTCCTTGCCGCGCATGTCGACGAGCGCCGCTTTGAGCTGCGTCTTGTACTCCTCGAGCTTGCGCGCGGCCGCCGCGGCGCCCGGCAGCGACTTCAGCCTGTCGATCGCCGGAAAGTGTGCATTCTGGAACTCCGCGACGACGGCGTCGAAGCGCTTGCTTTCCTCGAGTGCCTGGGCGCCGCGCGCCGCCGCGACCTTTTCGTTCTGCGCGAACGCCTTCTCCAGGTCGGCGCGGATCACCTTCACCAGCCTGTCCCACTCCGCCCGGGCCTCGCCCGGCCCGGGACCGGCCGCGGTCTCGGGCACGGCGGCGGCTTCGCCGAAGTGGTAGAGGGCATTGAAGAGCAGCTTGAACATGACGTGCGTCTGGCCGCGCCACTGCGGGCGGAAGCCGGTGAGAATCACGCGGCCCTTGCCGTGGACCACATCGAGCGCCGCCGCTTTGCCCTGGATCTTCTCCGGATGCAGGATGTAGCCGCTCAGCAGCGGGTTTTCCTCCTTCGGGAAGGCGAGCAGCACCGTGCCCTTGAAGTCGCCGGCGGTATCGAACGCGCCGTTGCGGGCGAAAAAGACGGCGGGAGCCGGCGGCAGCCCGTAGGCCAGGGGATGCCCGGCGGCCTTGACCTCGGTGCGCAGGATCGAGCCGGCGCAGAAGAACTCCTCGTTTTTCAGCCCCTGGAGCACGTTCTTGACCGGCAGCCTCAGTTTCTCGACGGCGAAAAGCGAGGCGTTGCCCAGGGTCAAAAGCGTCCCGCCCTGCTGCACGAACTCGCGCAGCTTCTCGAGGCCGGTTTCGCCGATGCCGCCGGCGTACTCGGGCGGGACCGTGCCCGGCTGGCGGCCCTCCATGATGGCGTTGGTATTCATCTCGGCCAACACCAGCACGTCATAGGCATCGTTCAGATGCCCGGCGCGGATCTCGTCGTTGCGCACCTCGCGGTAGGCGAACTCGAACTGGTCGAGCAGCCAGCTCGTCCAGCCCTCGTCGATGTTGGCGACCCAGGAACGGTACAGCCCGATGCGCGGATTCCTGAGCGGCGTCGCCGCATCGCTCGGGCTCCTGCCGGCGTAGACCCGCAGGCTCAGATCCTCGGCGATCGCCTGCATCTTCTGCTGGGAAATCCCGGAGGCGACGAACGAACCGGCCTCCATTACAGCATCCCCCAGCCTGGTCTCTTTCTTGAGCAGCGCCACCGAACCGCCTTCCTTGAAGATCCGGTTCAGGGCGCGGAAGGAAGCATTGCTGCGGTGATCGAAATAGAAGGCCGTGCCCGACCCCTCGAGCCTCCCCGGCGGAGGAACGACCTTGTCGACCGGCCGCACCGCGGCGCGGAAATCCTGGGGCAGCGGCGCGGTAACCGCCGCGACCTCCACCCCCATCTGCAGCGGCAGGGTCCAGCCCGCGACGTCATAGGGCAGATCGGGAGGGCCGCCCGGGCTTTCGCGCAGATCGGGGTAGTTCTGTATCTCCAGCAGCTCCTTGGCCAGAAGCGCGAAAGGCTGGTCCATCAATATGACCCAGGTGCCTTCCGGATATTCGCGCCCGTTGACGCGCAGGGGGCGCACGGCCTGGCTGATCCGGATGCCGTTATACTGCAGCTTTTCGACGAGCAGCGCCGCGGTCTGCGGGTCGCGCTGGCGCTGCGGGATCACGAAGGCGAAGGGCGGCTCCTTGGAAAAGCGCCGCACGACGTCGCGCCCGGCCTGGTAGCGGTTGTAGATCAGCTCTTCCTTGAACTTGGCGGCCGTGTCGAGCACCGCCATCGAGGCCCCGATCATGTAACGCACGGCGTCGCCCAGCCGCCACCAGCCGCCCTTCCATGGGCTGGAGTAGAAAACCTGCTGGCGCAGGTCCTGGAATTCCTTCGGGAAATCCTGGAGCGTGTAAAAGCGCGGGGTCGCATACTGGTAGAGGGCCGTCTCGGTGAGGAAGGAAACGACGTTGCGGTAGTTGTTGACGCCGTCGATGAACCCGGGATACCAGTCGTCGAAATTGGTGCGGTGGATCGAGCCCGGCATGTCGTGCTGGTCGAGGTAGGAGGCCATGGCGGTACCGAAGACGTTGGTCCAGCGCCAGATCAGGGGATGCACGTTGCTCGAGATCGGCTCGGCGAAAGGCGGGATCCAGATGCGCGCCGGGAAAGGCGCCGTCTGGTGATGGTTGTAGAACACCATCGGATACCACTCGCGCACGGTGACGCGCGTGACGATCTGCTGCTCGTTGGTGTTGTTCATGTAACCGTCGCGGTTGTTGTCGTGCCCCACGTACTTCTGGTAGAGCCAGGGCATCGGGCTCACCTCGTAGGGGGTGCCCAGGTTGCGGCGGTACCAGTCCGACACCATGTTCTGGCCGTCGGGATTCAGCGAGAACCAGAGCACGAGCACGACATTGTCGAGGATGCGCCGGATCTCGGGATCGCGCTCTCCCGCCACCAGGTTGTAGGCCAGCTGGATGGTGTGCTGGTGCCCGGCCACCTCGGTCGAGTGCAGCCCGCCGTCGATGTGCACGATCACCTTGCCTTCGCGCGCCAGGGCGCGCGCCTGCTCGTCGGTCAAGCCCTCCACCAGCGCGACGCGCCGGGCGATTTCGCGGTAGCGCTCGACGTTCTTCAGGTTCTCCGCAGAGGAGATGATCGCGATGTACCAGTCGCGGCCCTCGGAAGTCTTGCCGACATGCACGAGCCGCAGCTTGTCGGTGGCGGCGGCCAGTTTCTGGAAGTACGCCAGCGCTTCGTCGTAGCTGGCCAGATAGAAATCGTCGCCCGGCCTGTGACCCAGAACGGATTCCGGCGTGGGCGGCGATTGCGCGCAAAGCCGCGCCGGCAGCGCGGGTATGCACCACAGCAGGCAAGCGATCGTAAGAATGCGGCGAAAGAGAGCTGCTTTGGACATGGTCGGACACTCCTGTAAAGATCCGGCGCGATCATAATGTCCGAAGGGAGGAATGTAAACCCTTTCATTCCCCGCCCGGTGATCCTTAAAACAGGGACGCTCACCTATTTCTCCAAAAAGAGCCGCAGCGCACGATGCGGGAGCGCAATCAGTGAGCGCCCCGATATCGGGCTTGGAGCAGGGCGGCGCCGGTCACTTCCTGCAAGAGCCGGCGGTAGTAAGCGTAGTTGCGGAAGGGCACATTCTCGCGCGGCCGGTCGTCCAGGCCGGGCAGATACCGGCCTGCCTGCAGAAGCGGCGGCACGACGCGCTTCACCTCCCGCTCGATCGCCGACTCGTCGCGCAACAGCACCCGCGCATCGATTCCCCCGATCAGCAGGAAGCCGGGGTACTGCCGCCGCACCTGCACATAGTCGATGGCACTGCCGCACTGGTTGATCCATAGGCCGTCGGCGCCCGACTCGGCGACCGCCGGGAGGAGCGGCCCGACATTTTCGAAGGATCGGAAAATGACCGTGCCGATCCCGTGCTCGCGGAAGCAGGCCGCGATGTCGCGATGGTGGGGCAGAGCAAACTCGCGGAACATGGAAGGCGAAACGACCGGCCCGGCGGGCGAGGCGATCGGCTCGGCGATGATTCCGAAGTCGAATGCGACGAACCGGCTGGCCAGGCGCACGACCTCCATGAAACAATCCCTGGCCGCACAGAGGACGCTCTTGACCAGGTCGGGATAGTCGTAAAGCGCCCACATCACCTCCTGGAAGCTTTCCCACTCCCGTTCGCGCGAGAAGAGCGGCAGCAGAATTCCGCGCCACCCCATCAGTCCCAGAGGAAAGTCCCTGTTTTCGTATTCCCGCGCCTTGCTCTCCCAGTACCGGGGCTGCAGGAATTCCGGCACATCATGCCGATAGCCCTCCATAATCCGCGTGAAGTCGCACGGCCGGGAGAGGGGACCCGGGCGGGGCTCCAGCCAGATATAGATGTACTCCCAGCGATCCGCGCCGAAGTAATCCCAGTATCGGTTGCCGTCGATGTCGCGGCTCAGGCTCTGCCGGTACCAGCACTCCAGCACCTCCGGGCGGATTTCCTCCTCGAACAGGGGAATGCGGTCCACGCGATCGCCGCTGACCAGCGCCCGGAACCGGCTCCTGCAATCCATCGTGCCGCTACTATAGCACGGCCGGCCGGCAGGACCCGCCGGCGCATTTCGCTCGCACCCCGTTCGGCCTGCTTGATACAATGGGCGCGCTCATCTAGGTCTCCAAGCCGAGCCGCGACGCGTCATGCGGAAGCGAAATAGGTGAGCGTCCCCATTATCGGGAGGAAATACGATGCGCTCGACCTGTCCGATCGTTGTCGGATCTGCTCTTATCGCCGCCCTCGTGCTCATTCCGGAAGGGAGTTCCGGCCGTCAGGCCGGCAGCCAGGAGCAGGGGCTCTACATGACATTCGAAACCGACCTGGGCAATATCCGCTGCAAACTGTTCGAAAAGGAGACGCCCGTCACGGTGCGCAAGATCGTCGGCCTGGCCACCGGCCGGCTGTCGTACGTGGATCCGCAGACGAGGAAGGAAGTCCGCGGCAAGAGGTTCTACGACGGCCTGATTTTCCACCGCGTGATCCCGCAGTTCATGATCCAGGGCGGCGATCCGCTGGGGACGGGATATGGCGGCCCCGAGGGGCCGGGCTTCCCCTTCCAGGACGAATTCGTGCCCTCGCTGCGTTTCGATGTGCCCGGCAGGCTGGCCATGGCCAACTCGGGCCCGAACACCAACGGGAGCCAGTTCTTCATTACCGAAGTTCCCCTGCCTTACCTGAACGACAAGCACACGATCTTCGGCCAGTGCGGCGACCTGCAGGTGATCAAGGCGATCGCCCGCGTTCCCAGGGACCAGGACGACCGCCCCAACAAGCCGGTGACGATCCGCAGGGTCGTCGTGGAGCGCGTGGGCCCTGCGCCCGCCGACCCGCCCGAAGGTCAGCCGGCAGCCAAGCCGCCGCAGGGAGGCGCGAGGTAGGTGCGCCGCGCACTTATGGCCGCCGGCCTGTGCGGCGCTCTCATCGGCGCCCGCCAGACGCCCGATCCTTTCGGCGGCCTTGCCGACCCGCGCAGCGCAACCGTTCTCGCCGGACTCTGCTCCGGCCGGGCGCAGCCGGATATCGCCGCGCGCGACGGCCGCTACATCTACGAACTCGTCCTGCGGCACCGCCTCGAGGCCGGAGTCGCCTTCGGCCCGTCATGCGGCTGCGCCGCCTTCTGGCTCGCGGCGGCTTTCGGCCGGACCGGCGGGAGGCTGATCGCGGCGGAACGAGACGGCAGCGCGGCCCGCGGGGTGCGCGCCGACCTCGAGCGCGCCGGCCTGTCCGCGCACGTCGACCTGCGGCTCGGTGAAGCCGCCGCGATCGCGCCCGCGCTCGCCGGCCCGTTCGATCTGGTCTTCCTGGGCACGCAGCCGCACGCGTGCGCCGCGCTCCTGAAGGCGATTCTTCCCAAGGTCCGGCCCGGAGGCTTCATCGTCGCCTACCATGTCAGGGAGCGGCGCGCGGAGATGGCCGAGTTTATCGCGCTCGTGACCGGCGACGCGCGCCTGCGCACCGAACTCGTCGCCTCCCCCGGACCCGGCCTGAGCGTCACCAGGAAACTGAAATAGGCACCTCGCCTCTGGACTTGAACGCTGAATTTCTGTATACTATTTGGTAGACAATGAGTGCCGGCAAGGTTCCGATAATCGTCGTGGTCGACCGGACGGCGGAGGAGCCGGTCTACGAGCAGATCGCCCGGCAGATCCGCATGGGCATCGCGGCGGGCGAGCTGCCGGCGGGGGCGCCCCTGCCTCCGGTGCGCGTTCTGGCTTCGGACCTGGGCTGCAACCCCAACACGGTGGCGCGCGCCTACCGGCTCCTGGAAAATGAGGGCTTCGTGCGCATCCGCGACCGCGAGGGCGTGCAGGTCGCGCCGCCCGCCGCGAAGGCCGACGCCGAGGAAATGTCGCGCCTGCTCGGGGCGTTGCGTGCGCTGTTGGCCCGCATGCGCCAGGCCGGGGCGGCCCCGGAGGAGCTGCGGGCCATGATCGCGCGCGAGCTCGAGGTCATTCACGAAGCCCCGGTACGCTCCGCTCGCCGGAGGGTGTGATGGAGGCCGGGTCCGCCGTTACCGCCTTGGTGGTATTCGAGGTCCTCGTGACCGGGGGGATGTTTCTCCTGTATCCCCTCATCGTGCGCAAGGGACTGCTTTTCGGCGTGTATGTCGGCGAGAGCGCATGCGAGAGCGACGCCGCCCGGCGGATCACGCGCTCCTGGTACGCCTGGATGATCGGGGCGATCGTGCTCAGCCTTGCCTCGGGCCTGGCCGGCCTCGCGGCCCTTCCCCTCCCTGTGGCCGCGCTGGCGCCGGTCGTGCTGCAACTGACCGCCTTCGTCGCGCTCTACCTGCGCGCCTATCGCCGGGCGCGCGCGCTCGCTCCGGCCGGGACGCCTCCGGCGGCGGCGCCGCTGACGGTCGTGCCGGCCCCCGGCACGGTTCTGCCGAAGGCGGCGCTTCTCTTCGGAGCCTGCCTCGGCCTCTGGGTGATGGGGTATGCCTGGCTGCACTACCCGGATCTGCCGGCCCGGGTCCCGACGCACTTCGGGCCTTCCGGGAGGCCGGACGCCTGGAAGCCGAAGTCGCTTTCCACGGTGATGCTGCTCCCGCTGATGACGCTGAGCATGGGCGTCGGCCTGAGCGCGTTCGCCCGGCTCACCGCCAGGGCGAAACGCGCCATCCGCCTCCGGGACCAGGGCGCCTCGCTCGAGGCGCAGGTGCGCTTCCGGGCCGCCATGACCAACTTCCTCAGCGGCGTCTCCATGCTCGCCACGACCATGCTGGCGCTGATGGCCGCAACCTCGATCCAGGTGGGCCTGGGACGCAGGCCGGGGCTGCCGCCGGGCGTCATGGCGCTCGCGATCGTGCTGCTCGTCTATGTCCTGGGCGGGGTGGGCTACCTCGCATTCCGCTACGGGCAGGGCGGCGCGCGCCTCGAGAGGGCGCGGGCCGACACGCCGCTCACCGACGGGCTGGCCGACAACCGCAAGTGGATTCTGGGGATGTTTTACGTGGACCCCGAGGATCCCTCGATCCTGGTCGAGCGGCGCTTCGGCATCGGCTACACGATCAATTTCGGCAACTGGAAGGCTATCCTCCTGCTCGCCGTTTTCGCCGGCATCATCCTGGGAATCTGCGCCGCCGCCCTGCTCGCCCGCTGACGCGCCCCACTTCGGTTTCAGGTTCCGATGCGCAGGGTCCCGACCAGCTCCCTCAGCGTCGCGATCACGGAAAGCCCTGCCAGATAGCTGGATCTGGGATTCGCCGGGTTCGGCAGGTTCGCGAGGCGGATGGCCGCTTCGCCGAAGGCTCCGCGCACGAATATTTCGTGGACGTTGCGCGCCGCCGCCGGATCGGCGACGATGCGCACGGTGGTCTTCTCCAGCCCGACCCCGGCGAGGGCGATCGCGGCGGCTACGTTCACGTTCTGCGGGAAGAGGAGCACCGCCTCGCAGGCCGGTCCTTCATAGATGACCGTGGCGGCGCGCAGCGCTCCGAGCTCGATGCCGCGCTCGCGGACCCAGGGTGCTCCCGCGAGCGATTGCGCGGGCTTGGTGGTCGTCAGCCGGACCTCTTCGATCCCGCCGGCGGCGGCGGCCTTGATGATGTCCATGCCGCCGACGGCGCCCGAAGGCACGTAAATGCGCCGGCCGCGGCGGCGGGCAGCGGAAAGCAGCCGCCCGAGCAGGGCCGTGTCGGCGAGGGCCCCCACGCTGACGATCAGCAGATCGGCCCCGGATTCCAGCACCTCGCACGCCCGCCCGCGCACGACCTCCTGCGACGCCGCTTCCACCACCAGGTCGGGGCGCAATTCGAGCAGGTCCCGGTCGTCGGCGAGCAACGGGCAGCCGGCGGCGGCGGCCGCGTTTTTCGCGGCGTCGGTCGCCGCCGGATCGGCGATGCCCAGCAGCTCGACGCCGGGGATCCGCCCCTCGGCGATCGCCAGCGCCACGGTGGTTCCGATCGCCCCGCAACCGATCAATCCGACCTTCATGGCCTTTGTCGCGCCTCGGCGAACCCTGCAATGAAGCCGCCCCTACGATCATGATGCGCGCGGGCCGAGATGTAAAACGATTTTTGCGCTCGCGGCGACATGAGAGGGTTGGAAAGCGTCATGCGGCGGGGCATAATCGTGCGGCGGGAGGATTCGACGGGCGCCCGCCGGGAGGCAACTGCAATGCTGGTGGATGTCGACAGCGTACCGCCGTTTTACAGAAACTATGTCCGCCTGGTGACGGAAAGCGATGTCCTCGAAGCCCTGAAGGTCTCGGGCGCGCACGCGCAGTCGGTCGTGTCCGCAATCCCGGAGGAAAAGGCCGCCTTTCGTTATGCCGACGGGAAGTGGAGCATCGCGGAGGTGCTGTGCCATCTCATGGACGGCGAGCGCATCTTCGGCTGCCGCGCGCTCCGCTTCGCACGCAACGACCCGGCGCCGCTTCCCGGTTACGACCAGGACCTCTACGTGCCCGAGTCCAATGCGGCAGCGCGCTCCATCGCCCGCCTGGCCGGGGAAATGGCGCGCCTGCGCGCCTCGACCGTCGACCTGTTCGCGAGCTTCACCCCGGAGATGCTCGCGCGCAAGGGTGTGGCCAACCAGGTGGAGGTCAGCGTGCTGGCGCTCGGCTGCATCATCGCGGGTCACGAGCGGCACCACATCCGGATACTGCAGGAGCGCTATCTCGCGCCGTAGCGGCCCGGCGCGGGCAAGACATCCGGCACCGGGCGCATGCGGCGTTCTTTCCGGACACGGGCGGCGACCCTGCCGATCGGCTCGCCCGTGAGCGGGTGACGGGTGCCGGCGGCCACGTCGGCCAGAGGCACCAGCACGTACGGCCGGTCGAGATGCCGGGGGTCGCACACCCATTCTTCGCGCCCCGTTTCCCGCGATACGACCAGAAGGGGATCGAGGTCGATCGCGACGCGCGCGGGATCGTCGCGCACGCGTCCCAGAAGTTTCTCGATCGGCTCGAGCACGCCGCTTTTCAGCCGGGGAAGGTCGAGCCCGGTTTCGATCACGGCCACCGCATTGAGATAATCCCTGCCCCCCGCATCACCGAAAGCTTCCGTCCGGTAGACGGGCGACAGCGCGAGCAGGCCGGTCTTTTCGCGCAGGAGCCGTACCGCGGACCGCAGCTTGCGCACGGCATCATGGTTGGAACCGATCCCGAGGCAGACGAGTCTACCGCCGCCTGCATCCGGCGGCTTCCGGCGGCGGCTCACGAATTCCGCCATCGCGTCGGGCAGCGGGCTTGTGAGCGAGATCCTCTCGCCGGTGCGGGGGTGAGTGAAGCACAGCCGGTGGGCATGCAGGGCCAGGCGCCCGACGGGATCGTCGCCCGCGCCGTAGAGCGGATCCCCCGCCACGGCGTGGCCTGCTGCAGCCAGGTGGACGCGGATCTGGTGCTTCCTGCCGGTTTCGGGCGCAATCTCCAGCATTGCGTAATCGCGCAACGCTGCGAGAACCCTATAGCGCGTCGCCGCCGGCTTCGCATCGCCGGCGCCCGGCTCGGCGTACACCCGCAGGTCCCTGCCCTGGCGCAGGCTCGCCGTGATCCTTCCCGACACCCGCGCGGGAACGCCGCGCACGATCGCCAGGTAGGTCTTTTCGACATCTTTCCAGTTCGCGCGCAGCTGCTGCTGCACGGCGCGCGACTTGGCGAACAGCAGCACCCCCGAAGTCTCCCGATCCAGGCGGTGCACCGCCCACAGGCGCTGCGATCGGCGCGCTCCGCGCTCCTGCAGCAGGCGGCGCGTCAGGCGCATGGCGGTGCGTTCGTGCTCCCTTTCGGTGGCCACGGAAAGCAACCCGGCGGGTTTGTCGATGGCGACGAGATCGCGGTCATCGTAAAGGAGGCGGATGCGCGCGCGGCGGTCCTCGCCGCCGGGTGCCATGCGCCCGGGCAGGACTTCGACGATATCCCCGGCCTTGAGCGCATGGTCGTGGCGCGTGACCGCGACGCCGTTCACGCGCACGGCCCCGCGCCGCAGGCGCTCCTTGACGGTCGCGCGCTTCCACCCCGGGAGCGCGCCCAGGAGGAATTGCAGCAGCGGTCCCTCCCCCTCCGCCATATATTTCGGTGACAGGCTACTCAACCCCGAAACTCCCTGAAAGAATCGATGGGGCCGGCAAACAATAACGGTGATGACACGTTTTGCACGTATCGTGATCCCCGGTTGCCCGCACCATGTCACCCAACGGGGCAACCACCAGCAAACTGTCTTCTTCACCGACGACGAGCGGTTCCTCTATCTCGCGCTCGCTAGGAAGTACTTCGCTCTGTATCAGATCCGGGTGGTGGGCTATGTGCTCATGCCCAACCACGTTCACTATCTGCTGATACCCGGGCGCCCGACGTCGCTGGCCAAGGGGGTCGGCCGGTTGCACAACGACTTCGCGCGGTGGCAGCAAATCGAGCGCAACCTGACCGGTCACCTATGGCAGAATCGGTTTTTTTCCTGCCCCCTTGACGAGCAGCACTTCTGGGAAGCGCTGCGTTACATCGAACTCAATCCCGTGCGCGCTCGTCTGGTCCGGTACCCATGGGACTGGCCGTGGTCCAGTGCCTATGCCCACGCGAACGGTATCGACGACACGGGATGGCTCGACATGGAATGCTGGAAAAGCGGTTTCGATCCGTCCCGATGGAGGATCTTTCTCCAAGGGGGCATAGACAGCCCTTGCGACCACGAGCCCCTTCGTCTGGCAACCAGAACCGGCCGCCCATATGGAAGCAACAGCTTCATCGACAAGCTCGAAGAGCTCACCGGGAGGTTGCTCCGGCCGAAAAAACGGGGCCCGCCACCGCGGAATCGCAGCCCACTCGCGACGGAGTTTCGGGGTTGAGTAGCCTGTCACCGAAATTAATCGCTGGCCATGATGAAAAGGGGTTTGGCTTCGAAGCTCTTGTAATGGGGGCGCAGGCGCTCGGTATTGTAATACTTCTCGACATTGACGACCTTCTTCGAGCTCGTGACCACCTCGATGGGCGCGTTGTGATACTTGCCGTCCTTCAGGATCACGAGCCTGCCGTAAACGTTCTGCAGGATGAGATCCAGAGCCAGGTTGCCGAACGCCATGGGCACGATCGAATCGATCGCGTCCGGGTCGCCGCAGCGCACCAGGTAGCCCAGCCGCTGGTTGATGACGTCGATGCGCTTGCCGCCGGTGAATTTCGGCGACAGCTCCTTCAGGCGCTCGGAAACCAGATCGCCGATGCCGCCCAGCTTCTTGTGGCCGTACGCGTCCTGCTCGTGGCTGGCGAAGACCATTTCGCTGCCCTCGAAGGTCGCGCCTTCGGAGACGATCACGACCGAATACTTGCTCGGATTGGTGTAACGGTCTTCGGCCAGCAGCTCGGTCAGGCGCTCGATGTTGAACTTGTATTCGGGTATGACGCAGCGGTTGGCCGCCCCGGCCATGGTCGGCAGCAGCGCGGTGAATCCGGCATAGCGCCCGAAGACCTCGATCACGAGAAAGCGCTCGTGCGACCCCGCCGAGGTGCGCAGCTTGTGCGTCATCTCGATGGTGCGCGTGACGCAGGTGCTGAAGCCGATGCAGTAGTCGGTCCCCGGCACATCGTTGTCCATCGTCTTGGGAATGGCGATGACCTTGACCCCTTCCTGATGCAGGCGCACGCCGTAGCTCAGCGTGTCGTCACCCCCGATGGGGATGAGGTAGTCCACCTTGAGAAAATCGAGATTCTTCAGCACCTCGGGGGTCAGATCGTTGATGTCGTCCTTGTACTTGTCCCGCAGATGATCCGGAACATCCTTCCGGCCGACGTGGCTCGGCCGGGTGCGCGAGGTGTGCAGGAAGGTGCCGCCGGTCCTGCCGGCCTTGTTGACGATCTCTTCGGTGAGGACCTGGTAGCGGTCATGGTTGTCGGCGTCCTTGTCCGGGACGATCTCGATCAGTCCCGCCCACCCGCGCCGGATGCCTATGACTTCGTATCCCTCGCGCAGGGCGCGGATGGTGATGGCGCGGATCGCCGGGTTGAGGCCGGGCACGTCGCCGCCGCCGGTAAGAATCGCGATAATGCCTTTTTTCGATCGGTTCATAATGACACTCCGTTGACGATTTCCGCCCAATGCAGACGAATCATCATAACCGCTCTGCAAAAACGCTACAAGATATGCAGTCGCGGGCGGGGATGCAACGGCAAAGTCGCGCCGCTGCGGGCTGCGGATCGGAAGAAGTCTCAGTGCTGGAAGTACTGCCGCAGGTAATTCGCGGCCAGCACGCTGATCAGCAGCCCGAGCACGAGCTTGAGGTGCTTCTGCGGGAGGAGTTTCTGCAGCCGGGCGCCGCAATACATCCCCGGGATGCCGCCGAGGCCGAACAGGATTCCCAGCAGCCAGTCGGGCGCATGGGAGACGCCGGCCTGCAGCGGGACGAGGCTGTAGAAGATCATCCCGACGATCAGGGCCAGGGCGAACATCGCGGGGCTACGGAAGGAAAATTCCCGGCCCCAGAATTCGTAGACAACCCTTTCAAGCGAGACGGACTTCGTCCGCACCACGGCCGCCAGCGGTGCCCTCCGCCCGCGTGCCGCCTCTTCCGCATGGCGCCGGAACTTCTCCTCGAGCGCCGGCGACGTCGGCCAGGAGGCGTAGCCCGAGATACAGCGGCTCGCAGCCGACGAAGGCCTTGAAATTGCGCGGGTCGAGCAGGTAGCGAACGCGCAGCCAGTAGCCGAAAAACACCGCCGGCAGCGTCCCTGCGGCCACAACCCAGGTCAGCGGCCAGGCCATGCGGCCTTCGCGGATATAGCAATACACGCCGCCCGGAATCGCCACCAGGTTGCAGACAAAGTTGGTCGCGCTCACCGAGGGGGCGGTATGGCGCAGCCAGCTGACCTGGAATGGCAGAATGAGAAACGCCCCCGAGACCCCGGCCGTGGAAGTGACGGCCGAGATCGCAAAAGCGACCAGCGGGGGCACGAAGATGGAAACCCGGACACCGGAAACGGGAAACAGTACCGGGGGGAAATCCTCGAACATGGCGTCCGGCCGCGCAACGCTGCGCGGTGTGAGGGCAAGGGATGCCCGGGCATCCCTTGCCCCACGCTTGCGCCGGCCGGCTACTTCTTCGACTCGGCCGCGAGTTTTTCCAGCATTTCCGTGGTCACGGACTTGGGCCGCTCGATCGGGTATCCCAGCCCGCGGTCCCAGATGATGTTCGAGGTCACGCCGAGCGCGCGGCCGACGGCGAAGAGCACCGTGTAGAAGTCGTACTCCTTGACGCCGTAGTGCCACTGAATGACGCCCGACTGCGCGTCGACGTTGGGCCAGGGATCCTTCGCCTTGCCCTGCTCCAGGAGCACGGGCGGCACCACGCGGAAGAGAATGTCCACGTACTTGAAGAGCGGATCGTCCGGCATGTGCTTCAGGCAGAACTCGCGCTGCGCCATGTAGCGCGGGTCGGTCTTGCGCAGCACGGCATGCCCGTAACCGGGGATCACCTGCCCCGACTTGAGGGTGTCCCAGACGAACTGGCGCATCTCTTCGTCGGTCGGGACCCGGCCTCCCATCTTCTCCATCACGCCCTGGATCCAGCGCAGCACTTCCTGGTTGGCCAGGCCGTGCAGCGGGCCCGCCAGGCCGTCGACCATCCCGGAAATGGCGTAGTAGACGTCCGAGAGCGCACTGGCGATCAGGTGGCCGGCGTGGGCGCTCACGTTGCCGCTCTCATGGTCGCTGTGCAGGATGAAGTAGAGCCGGGAAACATCGTCGTAAGGCTTGGGGATGCCCATCATGTGGGCGAAATTGCCGCCGAAGTCCAGGTCGGGATGGGGCGGAATGATGGTGTCGCTGCGGTACTTCATGCGGTAGATGTAGGCCGCGATACCGGGCAGCTTGGCGAGCAGGTTCATCGAATCTTCATAGGTGGGATCCCAGTAGTCGTTGCGGTGCATCCCCTGGTTGTACCGCTGCACGAAGATGGACTCCCGCTGCATCGCCACGATCGCGGCCGACAGCATCGTCATCGGGTGGGTGTCGCGCGGCATGGCCCGCAGGACGTCGATGACGTATTGCGGGATCTGCTGCCGCTGCTTGAACTCTTCGGCCAGGCTCTGCGCCTCTTCCATGGTGGGGATATCGCCCGTCAGGAGAAGCCACAAGTGCCCTTCCACGAAGGGCATCTCGCTCCCGGGAACCTTGGGCAGCTTTTCCAGGACTTCCGGAATCGTCAGGCCGCGGAAGCGGATCCCCTCGTTGGGGTCCAGGTACGAAATGTCGGTGACCAGGCAGCGCACGTCCCGCGCGCCGCCGATGACTTGACCGATGGTCACCTCGCCCACCTTGACGTTGCCGTATTCCTTCACTAGGCGCGCCGTCCGCGGCCGCCAGGCTTCGATTTTCCCGCGCAGTATCTCTTTCAGTTTCGCCATAACGAACTCCTTAAGTAGTCGTGTCGAACGGATTATCCTATGAGGCTGGCCGGCACCCCTGCAAGACAACAGGTA
>Ga0272448_1002027_pt1 | contig 26194 bp, 18 predicted proteins | sample YNPCB0191_FD_202220 | JGI IMG/M metagenome (GOLD analysis project Ga0272448, IMG submission 202220) | Hot spring sediment microbial communities from Yellowstone National Park, WY, United States - YNP-CB-019-1 | ecosystem: Environmental > Aquatic > Thermal springs > Hot (42-90C) > Sediment... | reverse complement strand
TCGGGAAAAATAGGCGATTGCACAGCAATCGCCACGGGGTTAGGGAGGGGCGGAGCCCATCCACCGAAAAGCATGCATGGAAAAGGGGGCAAATAAATTACTTGACAAGGATGTGCATCCGGGATATACCGAAGGTATATCCCTTGGTGGGAAACTTTGGGCGGTAGCCCAGGTAGGTACCGTAGGGCGATAGCCCCGAGGGAACTTGGGGCGACAGCCCAGCTTTAGTCCGTCTTTGGTGCCCCGGTTGACACCCTCATCGCCTTCATCTTTCTCTTAATTTTCACCCGTTCCATTATACCCATGCCCAGGAGAAGTCCAAGCACATTCGGAAGTGCGGTTGGATTTATCACTCCCTGCACACTTACCTGTGTTATAAGCTGTGGGTTTACAACACCAGTGGGTGTAGTTATTGACAATGGATTCATCAAGGGATTTGAAAGTGGTACATTCAATGGTATTGTCTGTGGAGCAAGCACTGGCATGCCGGGCGGAGGTGGTGGTGGGGGTGGTGGCGGAGGTGGCGGTGGTGGAGGCACCGGCTCCACAAGATAAATCATTTTGCTGGATGTTCTGTTGAATCCATCGTAATCAAACACGGTAACCTTTACCTCGAAATTCTTTACATCTGCAAAGATATGATATATTATGTTATCCGTGGTTACATTTGTCACACCATCTCCGAAATCCCAGCGGTATTCTTTAATCCCTTCCTTAATGCCCGTGTTATCTATATTCTTATCATCCGGGTCATATGCATCTGCAGTGAATTTTACTCTCTCGCCAGGATTTGCATGCGATTTATCTGCAGTAAGGGTTACACGGGGAGCTCCATGGACGCAGATTTTACCCTGGGGTATGATCTTGCTCTCAACATTTCCACTTGTCACATTTTTGTAATATATCACGGCATCAGGTGCACCTACTGGGATTCCCTCGTGACCATACTTGCTTCCCTTTATTGTATAGCTCGCCTCCCATGTTTGTCCGATGTCCAGTTTTTGCAAATACCATGTAATGCTCTGCCCTGAAACAGTTCCTCCGTTTGTAACAGAACCTGGCACTATCTCAATCCCATCAGCTAGTTTATCCTGAATCACAGGCGTAGCTCCAACTGCTTCGATCGCGGTGTAGTCCACCATTGCTGCATAGATCTGGTCATACACCTGGTCCAGGTCTTCCGGCCTGGAAGCGAAGAAGTACTGCCCACCCGTCTGCTGTGCAATCTGTCTGAGCGTGTTTGCATCTGCACCGCTCCCGAGCCCTATCGTGAAAATCCTTATGCCCCAGGATGCTGCTTGCTGAACATCGTCCCAGAAAGGATATCCGTTATCTCCTCCATCTGAGAGAAAAATCTCATTCCATGAGTGCGTTGTATCTCCGTAGTTTTTCAGTTCTGGATTTGCAATCTGGAGTGCAGCCTCAAAATTCGTTCCACCACCGGCACCAGCGCATACATCAATGTCCCCCTTTATCTGTACATAATTTGTGGAGAGATGGTGGTTATTCACCAGAAACGCAGAACTTTCAAAACATACCACCGCACCCCTGCATCCAGAGCTATTCGCAGACATTTTATCAACAAACCGCTTTGCAGCATCAATTCTTATATCATTTGGATCCGAGCTGGCCATGCTCCCCGAACGGTCAATCACGAACACAACATCGAATGGCTTTGCATTTATACTCGGTGTCCCCTGTGCTACTAGCCTTAATGTAACCTTTGCTTCATATGTCCAGCCAGGTTGCCATGCCTCATCCTTCTGCAGGATTCCGTTTGGATTTGTTGTTTCAATGATGCGTTCTGCATCTACCCAGCCCATTGGCTTCATATCGTGATGCTGTGCATTTATAGATGTTTCTGCGCCTACACCTGGCAGTGGAAGGAGCAAGATAAGCACGAAGACAATTGCCATGCACAACTTCCAATCTTCCCGCATATATTTAAGATATATTCCACTGCGAATATATATGTTTCGTGGTCATGTGATGCGTACATTTGGTATTCTCCATGCGTTATATTTACCCATGGATTATAAAAAAGTATCTTGCAGGGATATATAAATTACACAGCCGTGTTTGGTATTTATTCATAGAGTGTGGGGTCATACACAGGTACACCTGCGAGTGCTTAATCAGGCACCCATTCCAACCTTCGGTTTTTCCTCGCCCGTGCCCGTTTCATTTCGCAATTCCTGAATCGAGGGTATAAGCATCCCCAGGATTATAAGAAACATCATTGTAATGAATATCATGGAGAGCACAAGAATCGGGGCATCAAGTTGCACTACCCATGACCATTCTGGTGTCCAGGATGGGTCAGATGGCATGCGATAGGTGATATCCGAGTCCAGAATATGTATATTTCCAGGATTTACTGAGAGAAATATGAACATAATTACGATTGCCATTATCAGGAGATATAGATTTGCCCCAAGTGGCTGAGTCCAGTCCTCTTTACCTCTGGGATACCTCAGTGAAATGTAAATGAGGCACGCAAGTATGAGAATTAGAATTGTCCAGAGAAGTGAAACATTCATCACCATGTAGAGAAGCACGAACCCCACAAGTAAAATTATGAAGACAATTATTTCCATGTTTCACCTCGCTATCTTGTGCCGTACATGTCCATGAAGGTCTTTGCCCATTCCAGTGTCTCCGGTGTTATTGAAGATTTTGTCTTTGAAAGAGCTTCAAGGAGATGTTCCATTCTCACGCCAAACCCGGACATTGTTTTTCTCTCGCCTGGCGTTGCTACAACTTCATCAAGGTACTTTGTGAATTCTACCTTTGCACGGGTTTCTGGTCTAGTTCCCAGTTCTTCGTACATTACCATTTCCCTTATTGCAATCAGTTTCGCCTCATCCACAATAGCAGCAATGTCTGCACCACTATAACCTTCAGTTCTGTGTGCAAGCAAGCGGTAATCGATGTAGCCAGTAACAGGCACATCCTTAAGGTGTATCTTGAATATATCCTCCCTTGCTTTAATATCTGGTGGAGGCACATAGAAAATCTTATCAAATCTTCCTGGTCTTAATAATGCAGGGTCAAGCAGATGCGGTCTGTTTGTTGTAGCAACTACAATTACCCGGTCCTTTGGTCTTACGCCGTCTAGTTCTGTGAGGAACTGTGAAACTGCACGATTCACCTCGGGTGTCTTCATACTTTCCTTCGAAGCCAGCGCATCAATTTCATCAAAGAACAGGATTGATGGAGCGTTTTCTCTTGCACGGGACATTACATCGCGTATTGCAGCTTCACTCTGTCCTGCAAGAGCACTCACAAGTTCAGGGCCATTAACAACCTGAATTGGAACTCCGAGCTCATTGCTGGCAGCACGCATTATGTGTGTTTTACCACAACCCGGTGGTCCGAAAAGAAGAATTCCCTTGCCTGTTTTCAGCTTGAACTGCTCTAGAAGTTCGGGCTTTGTAAGTGGCAACTCCACATACTCTCTCAGTGCTTTCTTTATTTCCTCCAATCCTCCGACATCATCGAATTTTACAATTGCTTTTTTCTCGGCTCTCTGCAACTGGTGCATCTTTCGCTCATAATCCATCTTGAGTTTCTCATATTCTTCTTTCATCCTCAGTGTAATGCTTGGTTTAATGTTGGGCAGTACGGTTAGAAAATCGTTCATCGTAATCAAGGAAGGCATATTTGTCTTCAACGATCTTTTCATTGCCAGTATCGCTGCCTCTCTGACAAGGTTTGCTAAATCAGCACCTGAAAATCTTTCAGTTCTTTTTGCAATTTCTGTGAGGTCTATATCTGGCGCCGTGGGTTTGCCCATGAGGTGCACCTTGAGCACATCGATGCGTTCCTCGAAGTCCGGTGGCGGCACATATATAATTTTATCAAATCTGCCAGGTCGCATGAGTGCTGGGTCTACCATTTCGGGCTTGTTTGTGGTGCCCACAACAATAACTCCACTGGCTTTATCTAAACCATCCATTTCTGCAAGTATAATACTGAGCAACCTCGGTGATACATCATCAGCAGAATACATATCTCTCCGCTTTGCAATTGCATCCACTTCATCAAGGAACAGAATGCATGGCTTGCGTTCCTTTGCGGTCTTGAATAGTTCCGCAACACGATTTTCGCTTTCACCATACCACTTTGACATCAGGTCTGAGCATTTCACGCTTATCATCTCAACATGCAACTCACTTGCAAGTGCCTTCATTAGAAGTGTTTTACCGCAGCCAGGTGGACCGAAAAGAAGAAGCCCTTTTGGCGGCTCGAGTCCGAATTGTTCTGCGACATCTCTTCTCAGCAAGGGGACAATCATTGACTCTCGAATATCTGCCTTCACATCTTTTAAGCCCCCAACCATATCGAATGTGGTTTTACTCAGTGCCTTCATCTCTGCGATTCTTGTACCTACTGCAGACGCACCAAGTTTACTGGCAAAATAACTGCTGAATACATCTCTGGAAATCAGTCCAATTGCGGTTGCAAGAAAAACTGCGGGGAATATTCCAAGCAGAAGGGCGTAAGTCCAAATCGGGTATGTGTAATTCGGGGAGAGCGCAAGTGCACTTGCTGAAGAAATTACAAGAATACCTCCAACGATGCTTGAGAAAATCATCCAGTTTTTTATCGTCATCTTTTCGCGGTCGGTAACAAGGAATGAAGCTGCATAAACTGCAAACGCCCATAAAATAATTTCAACAAAGGGCATAAGTGAAGCACCGAAGTTACCCAGAGCCGCCTCAAATACGCGGTTATCGAGGTGTGCAACACTTGCAAATGCGTTTGCAAAATCTGTGAGCTGAAAATTCGATGGGGCTTGTTTAAGTGGTTCCGTATGTCCTACTACGAGGGTTTGCATGCCGGGCGAGAGCGGTCCCACAAAAAATCCAAGCACCTGGAAATTACCCAGAGTAACAAAAATCGTCAAAAATATAGAACCTACAATGGCTACGCTAAGACCAAGTAATAACGAATATATCATTGCACCTACAATTGGAACTACAAAAGGTACGCCGAATGGTGCGAGAAATAGCATGAAGTACACCATTGCACCAAACTTCCAGTCAAAGAGGGACACACATAGCACGAAAATTGAGGCGATTAGAAATACAAAGCCGAGTTCTGGTGACTGATAAGCGATTTCCGCAGTACTGAACAGCGTCACCAATATCAATGAAAGTAATGGAAATCTGAATGAAATTATACCGACCACGAATGTGATAAACAGAATCATCCACCATGGATAAAATGGCATGAATACAGTGGAAATCAAGCCAAGGCCTCCAAATGCAAATACCTTGAGCCATTGTGGTGCCTTCGTTTCGCGGTCGATGAAATCTTTTATTTTCTTTTCCAGAGGTTTTTTCTTTTTCTCCTTTGGTTTTTCTTCGATGACCACTTCCTGTGGAACCTGGACAGGATAATATCCACCACCGTATGTGAAGAATCCGCCCCCATTTTGGGTTACGGGTTGCGGTGCTGTTTGATACTGGACTGGCATGGGCATGCTGGTTTGCGGTAATCCCCCGCTTATATTCTGTTCGTTATTTCGCTCACCTAATATTCTAGCCATGTTTTCACCTCAGACCGTAATTCTTTTTTCCTCCTCTTCTGCTCTTCTCCGTCTGTAATTCAAATACCAGGCAACGGGTATCAGTATTACAGTCACAGCAATATATGGTGCAACCAGATATATTTCAGGAAATGTTGTAATGTTCGCATACACTGGTGGTTTATCTGGCTCGTTGAAATATAATGTAATTGTTTTGTTTGAGTCGTTAGAAAGTTCGTAGGTGATGTTTTTTGTCTGCCCCTTCCATGTGACTTCGATTGTGTAGTTCCCAAATGTGAGAAGTTGTAACTCCGTGCTACCGGTGGCATTCGGGTATGCAAAACCCATTACATTTGTCCTCGTATAACAATCCCACGAGTCATTGTATATTTTTATCTCAGCGTCCTTCACATACTTGTAGACCTTCTCATTATTGTCAAACTCCATGACAACCACATAAAACCATGAGAGCGTTTTTCCACCTGGTCCGGCTACTGTATAGTTGACACTGTAATTGTATTCCTTTGAGACGGTAAGGTTGTACAAGATGTCATATGCCTTTATTCTGAACTTAACCGAGATGCCTGGTGGTAGTCCATCTACTACATAATACCATGTAGTTGAGTTTACTTTTTCAAAAATGTCAGTGCCTTTTGACGGTTCCAGTCCCGGTGCAGCGAGTTCATATTCTATAAATGCTACATATATACTTACATTAGAGACCCTTGAAACGATGGTAATATTCACTGGCTCGCCTGCAGAAACTGTTGCATTTGATTTCTCAATTACATCTGGGTCGGTGCGTACAATTATGTTCTGCTCAAATTTCGGATACTGCCATGTGTTGTTCTTTGAGACCGTGTATGTGTAGGTCTGGGACTGTAACCATCTGGTTGAATCTCTCGAATCGTCATATGCTACGATATAGAATGAAATGACGGTCTCTGGGAGATACCCCGGGATTGGTGATGTGAGCTTTGCCCTGAATACATCATTTGGTGAGAATGGCCAGCGTTCGTAATTTGTAACCTTACTTCCCTCTTTAACCGTAAAATTAAGGTATGCGGTGCCAATTTTAATGCCAGATTTCGTGGAATCGATGGTAATAGACACACTATCATAGGCATTTGGGTACATTCCATTTATAACATCTGGGCTTGCACTTATATCGATGCATTTTTCAAACGCATTTTCTACTGTGCTGTTGTAGGGCCATGCACCGTTTACCTTATAGTAGTATATATCCGAAACAATGGTTGCGGGTGTGCTTGTGTAATTTGTTACCTCTATCCTCCACCATACCTGCGAGCCAGCAGGAAAATATTTTGCGTTATTGATAATACAGTAACCCGAATAATCATCAATTCTTCTAAATGAAAAAATTCCGGGATTCATATTCGGAATCTTTTTTCCGTCCCAGTAAACTGCATTGGTGATGTTTATTACTGCACTGTCAATAACTGCCGTATTGTTCTTAATGTGAATGGTGATATTGATATTCTCATTTTTTTCTGGCATTTCAGTACCGAGTGGCGGAACAAGTGGAGAGGCGGTGAATTCAACGATATCCGAAAATGTCTGGTTATTCCATTCAGCAACACGATGACTGGGTTGGGCAATGCTCTGGACATTCCCTGGTAGTGCCACACAGACCGAAAGGATTACAGACAGTAGCACAAAGGTACTTTTCCACATATTCACACCGTAACGCGTTTTTCTTCTTCCTCAGCTTTCTTTCTACGCAGATTATAATAATAAGCAATCGGAATTAGAATACACACAGTGCCTATCATCGGAATTCCTACAGATATATCCGGAAACTGTACGATCCTGGCATATTCTGGTGGGTCCTTGGGTGCATTCAAATAGCATGTTATCGTGTTTCCTTCTCTGAAGACCCGTACTCTAAGAGGTTTTCCTGTGTGATTTATTACTGACTCATAGAGTGTTTCATTACCAGATTGGTCTCTTGTAAGGAGATAGGAGAAATATACTGTGGTGTTATTATCCAGGTACACTATTATCGTGTATTTTTCTCCTACGGTGAGATAGTATGGTGTATATTTGCTTCCTGTGACATTGGGATAGGTATAGCCAGTGTAATCTGTTTGCGTAAAGCATTGCCAGCTTTCATTAAGAATGGTAATATTTATGAAGGGTAATGTAGTATTGCGTTTACAGTCAATTACACCAATATAAAATATCGCTCTGGTTTTTCCAACCGACGAAGGTAGCGTCTTTACGCTGTATGTGTAATTCTTAGATGTGATTGGGGTGTTGTTCAAATCCCATGCTCGGATGTAAAATGTAACATTCACGCCTTGCGGTTGTCCAGGTATTACAAAATAGCACTCCGTGCTCTTTATTTTTATCATCTGGTTCTTTCCCTTTAGTGGGACATTGTGCCATGTATTCGTGATTGTGTAGTATATGTATGCCACTTTTATAGTCACATCAGGGAACATTGATGTTATTGTGATGTTCACCTCACGCCCGATGTCTACAACAGGATTTTTGATCGCAGTAACATTTTGAGGGTCTGATTTTATGACGATGTTTTGAGTAAAATTAGAAGGATATTTCCATGTTCCGTTCCTGGAAACCACATATTCATACCAGTCAGAGTAAATTTTGTGGTAAAAAGGGTCCCATGCAATAATTCGAAATGTACATTTTGTATCTGGCATAGTATGATAGTACTCCGTAATTCTGGTACTTGCATTTCTGCTTGGCCATGCACCTTCACCTGGTTCAAATCCCAGATAGATGTCTTCACTTTTTCCGTTCGGGTATTCTACCCGTCCCTCTATGGAGGCACCCTGAATCTTTACTGGTACATCTGGTTGCGTTTCGATGTATATTTCCACATCGTCTCCAATATTGGGAGTTGCGGGGGAATAACTTGCGTCTAGATTTTTATTAAACAGGTCTGTCTCAGGGGGTTTATATGGCCATGCTCCTCCAATTTCAAATGTGTATCTGGCAGATTCCAGATAATGTGTAACCCATGCGCCTGCATCAGCATCGTATGTACAATTTGACACCGTAACCCACCAGGTAATTCTAGACCCGGGCTGGAAATTATAATCGCCTCCTTCTCCATTCCTTGCCCATATCACGACCTTAACCTTGTAATCGCTCTCACGGTAATACCAGGGTGCTGCATATCCCGATGCATTTTTATGCCATATGGTACCGTCTGTTTCTGAATACCACTCTGTGCCATCCCAGAGCACATTCGTGACATTGACCATTGCTGCTGGTTGATACTGCTCGTTGCTTGATTCTATTTTGTACGGTGGTCTGGATTCGATTGTTATTGTGACATTCTGTTCGGGCTCTATGTACGGATTGTTTATTACATCTGGTTCAGCATAAATTGTCGCATATTTCTCAAGCGTATCGTTCGTAGGCCATCGGATTATGGGGCGGTGCTCGGCGATTGTGGATTTAGAATTTAGTGGCATCTGAAAACTGGATAGAACCACAATTGCGATTAGTAAACCTACAAATCCCCGTATCCACATCTAACAGGATATGGTGATTTATTATAAAAGATTTTTGTCCTGCCTTTGCTTTGTCCCATATCCAGATCGTGCTAGCTATATGATTTAATAAAACGGAATTTCTGTATCACGAAAGTTGCTGGTGTTCGCATGAAAACAGTTGAACAACCCGATAGTGATTTAAACGAATTATTTTGCATCTTTTCGTCCGTACAAATCTTTCTCAACTATAGCATAGAAGTTACTTACATCCACGCCGAGCGATTTTGCATAGATAAGTGCCGCAACTGCAGGAATTGTGCAGGTTTTTTCCTGGGTCTGATTCACACCTGCGGAAATCTCCTTTATATCCTTACCTGTCTTGTCAGAAATATACCGCAGAATGTCCATAAACACATCCACTTTTTCAGATTCAATATTTTCAATATTAATTGTGTAGTTTGGCGGAATGTTGACCGTGTCCAATTCGAAGTTTGGGCGCAGCACATCTCCGTCTTTGACCACAATCCCGTTTTTGATACACATCTCAAGTATTCTTTTTGCATCGGCTGGCATAAGCATTCGTTTCTTTACTGATAGATAATTTACGAAGTCGCTCTCTGAAATCTCCTTTATTCCCTGGCTTTTGAGCACAAATGCAACAATTCTCTGTAGTTCATACTGCATCGAAATCCATCTCCACAATATATCCTGCTATATTTCTGTTTTCATGGTCATGCACGAGTTTTACATCCCGCAGATCTACATATACCTTGAAGTTTTTGAACCATGCAGCATATTGTGCATAGATCTCCTGAAGGTTTGTGTGCCTGATAATCACATCTCTGTTCTCGCCTGACATAAAATTCAGCACATCATCAATTCGTGCAGAGGTAGAGCTTTGTCCATGCACTGGCTCTAGATAGCAAATTGTGCTCTGTGTTTCCTCCCAGATTTCTTTCATTTCATTAATAGAAAGTGCATTAGTATGGAGCACAACGCGCTCAACGCCAGCCATCAGCAGGTCAGATACATCTTCAAGATGCTTGGAGCCCGCGTCAGCCCACACCTCTATGTAGTCTGAAATCTCAGAGAGTAAATCCAGATGTGGGGTACCTTCTTCATATCCATCGATGTCCGTGATGTAGATTACATCTTGATTCTCAGAAATATTCTCGAAAAATTCCAGAATATCATTCATTTCCACGATTTTCTCATTCTTTGTGTTTACTACGGCGTAATTTCTAAGTCGCAGCGACTGAATCATGCGTGGGGATGTATCCATATTTCGGCAGAAAACACAACCAAAGATAAAATATGCGGTTGCCGGGATTCGAACCCGGGCTAGAGGCTTTTCCCGTGGACCTTTCTTTCGTGAACCTTTCTTCTTAAGAAAGGTTCTTGGGAAGCCTCAGTCCTAACCACTAGACTACAACCGCATTTATTTTTTTACTGTTTTTTTCAGTGCAGCTCGTTTTTTCTTGAACTGCTCGATTATGATTTTTTTAGAAAGTTCCTCAAATTGTTCAGGTTTTTCTAACAGAATTTTTTCAACTTCAGTTACATCGTAACCTTCTGCCTTCCAGTCATCAATTCGTTTTCTGTACTCCTGGTATTTTTCATTGCTTATTGCTGGCTTGGGCGTCTCTTCTAGCTTTTTTTCCTCTTCAATTATGCCACCCAGAATCTCGTCAAGTGCTTTCTTCGTTCCCTCTTCTTTTTCCACCACTTCAATCTCAGATATATCCAGTTCTATCTTCTTTTGCTCCACCTTCTGCTCTTCTGTTTTTGTTTCCTGGAGTACATCCAGTTCCACAATCTGTTTTTTGGGTTTTGTTTCATCAAGTTCCTCTAATTCGTCAAGGGAAAGCTTTGGTTTGGGTTCTTCTTTTACTTGTGCTGGAGTGCTTGGCTCTTTACTTTGTACCGTTTCAGGTTCTTTCTTTTCCTCAATCGCTGGCTTTTCTTCCTCTTCCAGTGTTTCAGATTCCCGAATAACATCATCTATGAATTTTTCAAGTTCGTCTGTCACTTTCTTAAGGTCAATTCTGAGAATCTCATCCTTCATGGATGCATCACATACAGGACATCGGTCCAATGAAATGTCTATATGGGTCTTACAGAATGGGCAGGTTATGGTATTGCTGCCGCTTTTCCTGACTACGATGTATTCCTCGTACACAATCGCAGTTCTTTCTGAACCTTTCACTCCCTGATTGCTCAACATCGAATATATTAAATCAGATAATGTATGGATTCCGGCATTATAAACCCGCTCAGCAATCTCTTTTGTAATCCCGGGTACCATTTGAAATTCAGCAATAACATCCTCTCTTGACTTTACCTTTTTATCTTTCCTGTAGTTGTCAGGTAAACTTCGTATAAGCTTGCGCACATTCTTCTTCTCCGTTGGCTCTTTCACTTCTACACTTAGATTCATATTTCCACCAAGTGGTTTCTTTTCTGGAAATTTTGTCTGGCATTTCTCACATACTGTTGCGGATATGTGATTCCTGTGACCACACACTGGGCACTCAAAGGTCTCATTCAGTATGTCAATTTTAAGTGGCATTTAGTTTGTAATGCTCACCAAATATTTTAATCTTTTTACACCTCTGCAAAAATTGTATTATCAACCAAGGTCGTAGACAAATATGCCCGACACCCTTTTCAGGGGCTTACGCCCCCGAAAAGCGTGCACGGAAAACCTTTTCAGGAGGCGGAGCCTCCCGAAAAGCTTTTATGGAAAAGAGTGAATAAAATTCTGAACAGGATTGTGTTTTCGGGGTGTGCGTCAGCACACCCCTTGGTAGGGAACTTGGGGCGATAGCCCAGGGGTTAAGGAGGGGGCGGAGCCCCATCTCGCCGAAAAGCGTGCACGGGCATCCTTTTCAGGGACTTCGTCCCCGAAAAGCATGCATGGAAAAGGGGGCAAATAAATTACTTGACAAGGATGTGCATCCGGGATATGCCGAAGGCAAAGCCCTGGGGGTTGGAAGGGGGCTATGCCCCATCCTGGCATATCCCTTGGTAGGGAGCTTGGGGCGATAGCCCAGGCACCCTTTTCAGGGGCTTACGCCCCCGAAAAGCCTGCACGGAAAAAGATAACCTAAACAGGATGTACATGCGGGGTGTGCGTCAGCACACCCCTTGGTAGGTACCGTAGGGCGTCAGCCCCGGTTGGAAGGGGTGGAACCCCTCCGTGGAAAACCGTAAATACCACGCATATTATGGGACATTAGCTAACGAGGTGATTTCATGGTAAGAAAGAAGGTAATAATAATGGGTGCTGCTGGCAGAGATTTCCATGATTTCAATACATACTTCAGAGACAACGAGGAATATGAAGTAGTGGGATTTACTGCAACACAGATTCCAGATATTGCAGGAAGAAAATATCCCCCCGAACTCGCTGGCAGGTTATACCCGGATGGCATTCCAATCTATTCGGAAGATGACCTGCCAAAATTGATAAAAGAAAAGAATGTGGATGAAGTCGTGTTCTCTTACAGTGATGTCTCACACGAATATGTGATGCACCGTGCCTCGATTGCCATGGCACATGGGGCGGGATTTCGATTTATTCCACCAAAGGTTACAATGCTGAAGGCAAATGTGCCAGTAATTGCAGTTTGTGCGGTGCGTACTGGTGCTGGCAAGAGCCAGACCACAAGAAAAGTGGCAAAGACCCTACAAAACATGGGCAAGAAGGTAGTTGTGGTTCGGCACCCCATGCCCTATGGAGACCTCAAAGCACAGGCAGTTCAGAGATTTGCGAATTATGATGACCTTGATAAGCACAAATGTACGATTGAGGAAAGAGAGGAATATGAGCCACATATAGATAACGGCATTATTGTTTATGCGGGTGTGGACTATGAGAAAATACTGCGTTCTGCGGAGAAAGAATGTGATGTATTACTCTGGGATGGTGGTAACAACGACCTTCCCTTCTATAAGCCAGACCTGCATATAGTGGTGGCTGACCCGCATCGCCCGGGCCATGAAAAACAGTATCATCCAGGTGAGGCAAATATCCGCATGGCAGATGTGGTCATTATAAACAAGGTAGATACCGCCAGCCCGGAAAATATTGAGGCGGTGAAGGCAAGCGTAAAAGAAATGAATCCTGATGCAGACATCATCGAGGCAGGTTCTCCAATTTCTACTGAGCATCCTGAAATGATTCGAGGGAAAACCGTGCTCGTAATTGAAGATGGCCCAACTCTCACACATGGCGAAATGAAATATGGGGCTGCAACCATTGCTGCAAAGAGGTTCGGAGCAAAGGAAATTGTAGATCCAGAGCCGTATTCAGTTGGCTCAATAAAGAAGACATTCAAGAAATACCCGCATCTCAAGAATCTCCTGCCTGCAATGGGTTACGGAAAGACGCAGATTGAAGAACTCCAGGAAACGGTCAACAAAGTGCCATGTGATGTGGTGGTCTCGGGCACACCGATAAATCTTGAAAGAGTAATCAAGGTGAACAAGCCAGTTCTGCGTGTGAGATATGAACTGGATGAAATTGGAAGGCCAAATCTGGAAGATATGATAAAAACATACCTGGGGTTGTAATCATGCCAGAAATGAAACACAAAGTTGAGGAGAACGAGAAATGTCAGATATCCGGTTGCAAGAATGATGCAGTGAGGTCTGTGTCTGCAAGCAAGCTTTCTAGGGTATTCCCGGATGTTGATAAAAGCAAAGGGTCTTTGCGTATCTGCAAGGAACACTACAAAAAATTCAAGAAGGAAACGAAAGAGGAGCGAGAACTGGACCGGCTTGGTTGGTAATGGTCACTGTTGAGCGATTTAAAAAAGAACTAATTCAGGGATTTGTTGAATTCTGGGAGCAGGCACACCCGAGAGAGCAAAGCGGGGAGCATGCTGACAATATACTTGCACTGCTTTCGATGCCCTACTACAATCAAGATTTGCATCTAATTGCACGGGAAAATGAGAGCATCGTGGCCAGTGCATTTATTCTTACAGTAGAATATCCGTATCTGGTCATTAAAACAATACCTGGATATGCCTGGACGGCAGATATGCTGTTCTCAGCAATCATCGAGCTTGCGAAAGCAAGGGGAATGAAGCACATTTACATCGCTACAGAAAAATCAGACAGGGAACTGCAGGCGTTTGTTACTGCAAGAAAATTCAGATTTGAAAAAAAGGAGCTCAGGTTAAACACAAAACTCAATTCCGCTCAACACATGCCCGTGCACACACATGTTGCCGAGCCCTCAGATTTTGAAGAGATAATAGAGGTGCTTGAGGAGGCATTTCATGGCGAGCATGTGGATGTGCGCAGGTACATTGAGTTGCACGGAGAGCAACTAACCAATGGTGAATTTATTGTTATTGTGTATCGTGAGGACCAGGTAATTGCAGGGGCAATCGTGCTACAGATAAATCCAAATGACGAGAGGAAAGCATATATCCCGCTCGTTGGTGTCCGTGGCAAGTTCAGGCATTGTGGCATTGGTAGGGCACTTGTTGAATCAGCAAAGGCATGGGCATATGCACACGGAGTAAATGAAATATCACTTGCTGTGAATTCGGAGAATGCCTGCGCCGTAGAACTTTATTTAAAATCAGGATTTGAAATTTACGATGAGGTTTATCTTTATTCCTACATGGTCGAATAGCCATGATTTTGGTGCCGGGTATGTGTTTGTCGCAAGCACCTACAGGTTCCAGGCAATGAATATGGCGTTTAGAATCCCTGTAATTATTGTGATAACAACCACCGCAACCAGGTGCTTCTGCAGCACCCTGCTCTCAAGTTCCGCATCTCCGCTGATTGTAACCACTGCATTATTTATTTTTGAGGGTGTGATTGCACTGGCTATACCACCGCCATTTGCATGTGCAGCATATGTTGTGAGAAACTGAGTATCGCTGAGTCCGATGTTTGTTGCAATCTTTCGCTGGATTGGATAAAACATTACATTTGAGCTCGCTTCACTTCCACCCACCACCGCACCGAAGAGACCAAGCCATGCAGCAACATACACGAATGAAGCCCCGAATACACTCGCTAATGCATTTGCTACGATGATGTTCATGTTGTACGCATTGTATGCATTACCAGGGACCAGTTTGCCATCTACCACATTCATTGCACTCCATGCCATGATATATGCAATTGCAAAGAAGAGTGAATATGCAAGAAATGGCTGCAGTATTCTCGACGCCCACATTTTCGTGACACGCTTCACCTGGCTGGCACTGAGTTTCAAGATAGGTATTGCGAGAATTGCGGCAATGAAAATCCATGTGTATATCTGGATGAGAACATCAAAATCAACGGGCTTGTCGTATATATAGAATGCTGGACCGTCGATTGATTTAAGCGCCTGGGTAATTGCAGGAACGCTGATTATCAATGCAAAAATAATGAGAATTATCCAGGGAGAGATTGCCCACATAAGTTCCTTCATGTTCACCTTTTCTTTTTGTCCGGGATTTTTTGATGAAGACATTATGTAAAGCACGAACATTGTAAATGCTCCTGCAAGTACACCAATGAGCAGGACAGGAACACCTGCCAGAACGAATACCAGTGCGGAAATCCCGATACACAGTCCAGATACTACTGCAGATACCCAGCCACGCTTTACTGATGCATATCCTCCTATCATATAAAGCATGGCAAATGATACAAGCGTTGCCAGAACAGGGAGGTATAGACAGATTTTGTAGGAAAGCAATACCGGGTCAATTCCGTATAGCGATGCGGGTAGTGTTACCGGGATTGAGAGCAACGCAAATGAGGTGGTAGCATTGTAGCCCAGAACCGAGATTGAAACCGCAGCAAATGGGTCAAAGCCCATGGCAATCAGTAATGGGGGGAAAAGTGAGGGCGTGACCACACCCAGTGATGTAACAAACGACCCGAAACCAATTCCAATGAAGATTGCCTGCTCCTCCTTTGTTATCGCCACATGTTTTATCGCCGCAGAAATGATATCCAGTGCCTTTGCTTCTTTCATTATGAAAATGAGATACATTGTGAAAAGCACCGCAATGGTCACCCCAAACGATTTGATTATGCCGTAGAGTGAAGCCGCAAGTGCTACATCTATACCTGTTCTGAAATATGTAACTGCAAGCACCAGTGCTACAAGCCACGCAACAACTGCCATCGTGGCACCACTCTGTTTGAACACTATTATGCCGATGAACACGAGGATGAGTGGAAACAGTGCCAGGGTCACGCCAGGATATACCAGTGCACTGATTAAAATTGCCAGAACTATCAGAAGGAACAGAACAATATCTTTTGATAACTTCATTGTGATCCCCTCATATCAATTACCCGCTTTGCCTTGATTGTATCCTTTGGTATTGTCCCGGGTTCAAGAATTCTAACCTCTGGGGTGAGCAGTAATGTGAGCTTAAGCTCCTGCTGGAGTTTGTTCTCAAGTGCGATTTTGTCTGCATCACTCAGCTTTTCTTTGCTCTCAACTTCAACCGTTAACTTATCCATGTCACCTTTCTTTCCCAGAATTATGCGATAGTTCAGTCCTACCTTATCGTTCTGCATGAGCACATGCTCGATCTGCCCGGGAAACACATTTGTGCCACTGATGATGAACATGTCGTCAGTTCTCCCCTTTATCGGGCTGTGCTTTACATGTGTTCTCCCGCAATCACATTTTTTAACATCGTAGAGATATGCCAGGTCATGGGTTCTGAATCGCAGAATTGGCATGCCCTCTTTTGTTAGCGTGGTCATTACGAGCTCTCCATACTCCTCTGGCTCAACTGGCTCATTGCTTTTCGGGTCAAGGCATTCAACAAAGAAGTGGTCTTCCCACATATGCAAACCATCGTGGAGATAGCAATCACTCGATGTTCCAGGACCACACATTTCTGTGAGACCATATATGTCATACACATCCATGTCCCATAACTCAGCAAGTTTCTTCTTTAAACCAGGTGTAAACATCTCAGAACCAAAAATACCGCGCCTTACCTTCAAATCCCGTGCCGGGTTTATTCCCATGTTCAGTGCTACCTGTCCCAGATGTGCAGCATATGATACAACACCCGAGATAAATGTAGTTCCGTAGTACTTCATCAACTGTATCTGGCGTTCACTCTGTCCCATTCCACTTGGTATTACGAGAGCACCCACCTTCGCAGCACCATAGTGAAATCCAAAAGCGCCGGTGAAAGTCCCATATGGAATTGGATTTTGAAATATGTCTTTTTTTGTGAGCCCGGCCATCACGAGACACCGAGCCATAACCTCACTCCAGACCTCAATGTCATTTCGAGTATAGCAAACAGTTACTGGCACTCCTGTTGTTCCGGATGATGCATGCAGTTCTACGCAATCATCGAGTTTCACAGCAAGCATTCCATATGGCGCATATTCCCGTAATGTGTCCTTTGTGGTAAAGGGAAGTTTTCTAATATCCTCCAGTTTTTTTATATCCTCTGGTCTTATCCCGCTTTGCTTCATTGCGGTTCGATAATATGGCACATTGTATGCCTGCTTTACTACTCCCTTTAACCGCTTCAGCTTCAATCTATCCAGTTCTTTTCTGGGCAGGGTTTCAACTTTCTTATTAAAGTATGGCATATGCTCACTCCTTCTGCATTACTCCTTTTTTCTCAAATCTAACACACGCTTCGCCTTTCCTTCAGTTCTGGGCAATGTGCCTGGCTGCATCAACTCCACATTTGCATGGATGCTCAGCACGCTCAACAAATCGCTTTCAATATTTGATTTGAGTTTTTCCAGATTGTAGTTCTTATCTTGTGCAACCTCTGGCTTTAACTCTACCTGGACATTCAGACGGTCAAGTTTGTCATGCGTCACGACTATCTGATAGAATTCTGCTAGCTCTGGAATCTGGAGGAGCACATGCTCAATCTGGCTTGGGAATACATTTACGCCACCAATGATGAGCATATCATCACTTCTGCCCTTGATACGCATTATTCTGGGATGTGCTCTCCCGCACTCACATTCTTCCCAGATAACCCTTCCGAGGTCACGGGTGCGGTACCTGAGTATGGGCATTGCCTCCCTGTTCAGCATCGTGATTACCAGTTCACCTTCTTTCCCCTCTTCCAGCACCTCTCCTGTCTCTGGATTTATCGTCTCAATGTAGAATTCATCGCCCCAGACATGTAATCCGTTCTGCTCAGGGCATTCGCAGGCAACGCCTGGGCCATACAGTTCGGACATGCCATAGCAATCGATTGCAAGCAGTCCAAATGTTTCCTGGATTTTCTTTCTTGCTTCCTCGCTCCATGGCTCTGCGCCAAACAGTCCGATACGCAACCTGAGGTCTTTCTTCGGGTCGAGACCCTCTGCTTTAACTGCCTCACAAAGATAAAGTGCATAGGAGGGTGTGCACGCGATTACGGTTGTGCCAAAGTCCTTCATCAGCATAATCTGCCTTTTTGTGTTTCCAGTCGCAGCTGGAACAACCATCGCGCCAATCCTTTCAGCGCCGTAGTGAAAACCAAGCCCACCGGTAAAGAGACCATATCCATACATATTTTGTACAATATCTTTGTTTGTAACACCAGCGCAATCATAGAGTCGTGCCATCAATCTTGTCCAGGTTTCTATGTCCTTTTTAGTATAGTACACAACCTTTGGCTTGCCTGTGGTCCCGGATGACGCATGGATTCTCACAACCTTTTCTGGTTTCACTGCCATAAGACCAAAAGGATAATTCCGGGCAAAGTCCTCCTTTGTGGTGAACGGAACCTTTGCCACATCATCTACAGTTTTTATTGTCTCAGGTGAAATCCCTGCGTCCTTGAACTTTCGTTTTATAACTGGCACATTTCTGTATGCGTAGTTTATGATTTTCTTGATTTTCCGCGCCTGAATTTGCCGAATCTGCTCTGCCTTCATCAACTGTAATCTGCGCTCAAACATGTATATCACCGAGAGCCCAATAACTTGTAGGATAAAAGGATTTTTGCCCTCTGCCTGTTTTTATCACGAGCACAAAATTACAACGCATTGTTTAACACAAAACCACCATGTTCGAAACATATATATTTTAGGAGAGAATAGGGGATGCACAGGTGAGAAAATGGACGGTAAGGTTACACCGGGTCTGGGAATGAAGAAAGAATACGGAAAGAGCCCCAGAAAGGGACTCATTAACGGGCTTGGCAAGATCGAGAACGAAAGAAGCGCACCAGCAAAGAACACAAAGGGAGTGAAGATCATCGCAGTTGCTGTTCTTTGCTTCCTTGTTTTAGGTGTTTTTGCGATGCTTACATACCAGAGCCAGCAACGAAATACAATTGCCATTGATGGTAATTTTGATGACTGGCAGGGTGTTGCAAAGCAGAGCAAAGACCGTATGAACGGGGTGCCAGAGAATATTGATATTGCAGAGTATGCAAGCACAGAATCTGGCAGGAATGTTGCATTCTATGCGAAGGTATATGGTAACATGCTGTATGGCGACGGCAGGTACATTGTGGAAGTGCCGAATGAAAATCCAGTGTATGTTGCTGAAATTCGTGAGAAGGCGATACCAAACGCAAATGGCAGAGATGTGGCATATGTGTTTATCGACACAGACAACAACGCAAACACTGGCTTCAAGCCATCAGAAAAATTCGCAGTGGGTGCAGACAAGGCGATTGAAATTCTTGGCAAGAACGGAAAAATCGAGGCGAGCAGGGTGCTTGAGTTCGCAGGCACTGTGCCTTACGAGTGGAACTGGGTTGTGAGGCAGAGCGTGGATGCAGCAACAAACGGTAAGCAAATGGAAACGATGGCGAGCAAATCAGTGCTGGGTATTGGTGAAAAGTACGCAGTGTACTTCTATATGGTTGACTGGCAGGGCAAGGAGTGCAAGGTTGGGAGTGCACTTAAATCTGATGGGAGTGTTATTTCAAACCTCGGTGCCCACGAGAAGTATGTGCCCCTCACTGCATATCACACGATAACGATTGACGCAGATTTGAGTGACTGGCAGAGCGATGAGAATATGAGTGGCAGGGATAACGCAAACTGGTACCTTACATGGAACGAAACCACGATTTTTGTGGGTGTTGCAAGAGGAGAAACATTCCATGGCTCAACTGATGATTACGATGTGATATGGGTGTACATGGACACAACAGCGGGCGGAACAACAACATCCGTTGACTGGAGTGGTACGCACACACTGCCATTCAACGCTGAGTGGTGCTTTATACTGCGTCCATTGAACAAGTACTGGAATCTCAGGCACTGGGATGGTTCTGCCTGGCAGGCAGATATGTCATATAATGGTGGTGAGCCAGCACAGGACTGGACCAATGGCATTGCAGAAATTGCAATTCCAAAGGCGGACATTGGTAATCCCACTGCACTGAACATAACCTTCTACTTCACGAATGGATATAACAACTGGCTCTTCGGCGCATCTCCCAGAGAAAATCCATCCGGGGCAAGTCCGCAGACACTGATATCCTACTGGATTGAGGGAACACTGGACAATGCAACCGCTCCAAACCTGGCGAAAAAGTATGTGCCCCTAATTCACATCAACGGCGACAGTGAGATGAGCACCTGGGCAGCAAACTGGTCATGGGCAGGTGATGGCTCGCAGGGTAGTCCGTACATCATAGATGGCTACTACATTGATGCAATGGGTGGAAAATGGGGGTTATTCATCGAAAACACCAGTGCATATATTGTGATTCAGAATTGCCAGATAACAAACCAGACAAACACAGGTTCACCATCGTCAGCAATTGTACTCAGAAATGTTACGCATGCAGCGGTGCTCAACAATGTGTTGAGCAATTGTGTATATGGAATACGGCTGGACACATGGAGCACGAACAACATGGTTATTGGAAATACTGTGTATCCTACACAACGAGGGATATATCCGTATCAGGCAAACTACACGCTGATTGCAAATAATACAGTGATTGGTGGAAGTACGGCCGGGATTTATTTGAACACAGCAAACTATGCCGAGGTAAAAAATAACACTGTGAGTGGAAGTTATAACGGAACCCAGGTGTACTCGAGTCAGAACTGCACCATCATGTACAACAACATCTCAAACAGTGGTAATTTCGGGATGTACATCTTCTCCAGCTCAAAGAACAATCTCATAGCCTACAACAATTTCTCAAATAATGCGAAGTATGCAATCAACATCACATCAGGACCGGGAAACATTGTACACCACAATAACTTCTGGCAGAACAACGGTTCTGCAAAAGGAACAACAGATGGTAATAGCCAGGCATATGATAGTGGAACTGGTAACATCTGGTACGACAACAGTGCAAATGAAGGCAACTACTGGAGTAACTGGGACGGTTCTAGCCCATACCCCATCGCTGGCAGTGCAAATGCTCAGGACGCGTACCCGCTGGCCAGTCCAGTAGTGCCAGAACTCTCGCCACTTGCGGTGATTGCCTTTGCTCTTGGTTTGCTGGGTATTGCACTCCGCAAAAGAAAATAACTTTTTTTATTTTATAATCTTTATTTTCGTGCAGGTGTGTAGAATTACTCGTTTGTTACATTTAAAATTGAAGCCACTATTCGACTTTTTTGCAACTTCCCAGGATATTTCCAGTTTTTATTGTTTCCCCGGCCCATGAAACACGGGTCTCATTCGGTGTTGATTTAATCATTCTACATTCACACAAACGATAGCCATAAATGAACGATAGGCATAAATATCAGGTAATCTATATTTCCAATAAGTGGAAACGCTAAAAAAAGCTAAAAATATGGGAAAGATATGTTCCACATCTGCGAGGGTCTCTTAATCGGGTGAAAAACATGGCTGAAAAGAAGTTGTGTGACAACTGTGGTGCTGAAATACCCGCAGGGGCTACGGTGTGTCCAGAATGCGGATGGCTTATCTCCGTGGTTTCTGCGGAGGAAAGAGATAAGAAACTAAAGGAACTTGCGGCAATCCTTGAAATTGAGGAATCTCGTGAGGAGCCAGAGCATAAAGTGAGTGAAAGTCCGTTAACCGCACAGAGAGAGAATGGTAAGGTGGGATTGACAAATGGCAGGGTAAATGGATTAAATGCGCGAGAGGGTTTCATTAATGGGCGGAGAAATAAAGTCCAGGTGATGAAAACACAGCAACGGCAGAGAGCAATTGTGGCAATTATCGCAGTTTTTCTTATTGTTGTAGGCAGTGTAATTATATATTTTGCAATGCAGCGGGAGACCGGGAAAATCCAGGTTGATGGTAATTTTGGGGATTGGACAGATGTACCAAAAACAGCGGTTGTGTCTGGCGTTGAAAAAGAGAACATAGCGCCCTCGGAGCTGGCAGTGTATGATGAGCCAAATGGCCTATCGTTTTATATCAAGGTGCGGGGAAAGATGCTCGCAGGGAATGAGGAAAAAAGAATTACAGACGGTTGCTATATTCTGCTCGATACCGATGCGAACAAATACACAGGGTACAGTATGCTGGGATACGGATTTGATTTCAGAATCAGTGTGTTTGGTGTTGGCGGTGATGTGCAGAGTGCCAGCATTTATGAATTCAAGGGCACAGATCAGGTGAACTGGTCAGCATGGACACAGGTCTCACAGGTAAAATCAGCATGTGGCGCACGAGAACTTGAGATACAGGCGGATAAAAAAGTAGTAAATCCAGGAAGTAATTACACTGCAATCCTCATTATGAAGTCCTGGGATGGCATTACATCTGAACCATTTGTGTTCTCACCAGGAGGAGGATATCTGGAAGCAAGGGTTCTCCCCCAGGCGGATGAGATTCTGAATGAAAGCGCAGTATTCATGAAAATCGAACTTTTAGCGAAAGGAAATGATGCAATCATGAACGATGTATCTTTCCAGATTATGGGGAACGCAAGGAACTACACACTCGAACTCTCAGACGGGGAGAACATTCTCGGAAGCACAGATGTGGGTATAGACGCAAATAGTGTAACAATAAACCTCAATAACTACAAATTGGTTCGTGATAGAATTGTCACACTTCTTGTAAGTGCAAACCTGACAGGTGTTTGTGATGGATGCAGTGCAGGGGTGTCTCCGACAATAGGACTGAGAGGTAATGTACCAGCGGTGATAAGGTATGCCTATCAGCATGAAAAGAATTTTGTTGGATATTACAAGGAAGTGCCCGCTATACCTGTGATTGATGGGGCATTCGGTGAATGGAAGAATGTGGTCCAGGATAATAACCGCATTGGAAATCCAGATGTAGATATATCAGAGTATGCGATGACAACCGGAGATATGTTGAGTGTTTATGTTGGTGTGGCAGGCAGAATTTTCAACGGCACGCTATTGCCTGAATCTACACCAATCATCGGACAGGGTGGTGGTCAAGCGACAGAGAAACCGAGAATCACGGGCGAAGACACGATGTATGTATATCTCTACACCGTGCTCTCAGCCAATCCAGATTACATGATTGAGATTCGAGGCATCAACAACGAAATCAAGAGTGCGGTGTTCTACAGCAATTCTAATGGCACATGGGTTCAGATGCAGGTCATAAACGCGAAGAATTCATTCTGGCAGGTGGAGGCAGAAATTCCAAATGTAGTCAGGAGTACATTCTTCTACATAGAAATCGAGTTTCATAGCTGGAATGGCTCAGATGCAAATAGGGTAATACTCAGCAGTGTAGGTGAGAATTCCGGGATAATACAGTGCGTGCCAGCGTTCGTAATTGCAGGTATCATAATCATAATATATCGACGAAGGAAATTATGCGATATCGATGATTGAATGTATCTCGCTCACTAAAAAATTCGGTAATTTCTTGGCATTGTCAGATTTAAATCTCACCATTAATCATGGAGTTTTTGGACTGTTGGGCACGAACGGAGCTGGAAAAACAACGACGATAAAGATACTGGTGACCTTGCTTAAGCCCACCTCAGGAACCGCAAAAATAGGTGGATACGATATTCGGGAAAATCCCATCGAAGTGAAGAAGAGAATAGGGTATCTTCCAGAAGTGCCTATGCTGTTTGACCATCTAACTGGTAGAGAATTCCTTGAGTTAATGGGTGCGCTGAGAGGAGTTTCCGAGGAAAAGCTCGAGAAAAGAATTGAGTTTCTTGGCAAGCTTCTCGGGATTACTGACTATATGGATGTGCTCTGCTCTGTGCATTCTAAAGGCACCCGTCAGAAATTTGCATTTGCAAGTGCAGTATTGCATGAACCTGACTATCTTTTCCTTGATGAACCCTTGCTGGGTATGGACCCAAAGTCCTGGGCAATTACCAAGGATTACATAAAAAAGTATGGAGAAAATCATACTGTTTTTCTGAGCACGCATATTACATTGCTTGCGGAAGCAATATGTGATACCGTTGGAATAATACACAGAGGAAAATTAGTTGCAAGCGGGAAATTGAAAGAAGTAATGGGAGACGCACACTCGCTCGAAGAGGCATTTGTATCTGAAATTGATGGCGTGGGTGAGTAATTGCTGTATAAAATTTTTAATGTTGACTGCTATGAAGGACTGCTGAAATTCAGGCAAAGGGTAGATGCTCATCCGTTTATGGTCGGCTGGTTCTTTGTACTGATCCTCGCAGGTGAGTGGATTATTATCCAGCTCGCAAGTGTATCTTCGATTTTAAAAATTCAAAATCTGTTTCCCATCTCATACCGTGAAATACTCGAATTTGCTCTATTTATATTTACTGGCATTGCATATGCCTCCTCACTTAACAACCTTGTGAAAGCACGAAAACTTGTATGGTATTTCTCGCAACCCATGCCACTCTATAAAATATTCTTTGGAAAATTTCTCACAATACTCTGGTTGTGTCTTGGCCTGGTTGCATTTGCACTGGGCACAATGACCTCGCTGATACTCGTTCTTAATGCGCCTGTTTTACTTCCTTTTGACTTCGGATGGAAGCTGATCGCGTGCAGTGTTTTAGGGGCAACTGGGGGCACTGCCCTCAGCGTTTTTGCATATCTCATGCCATATACGAAGAAAGCAGTTTATCTCTATCTCCATTCGATGTTATACCTGGGTGCGTGGTACGCACTTGAAATCCCGTTGTTGGTTCCTGTTGTAATCCTCTATTCGATTTTACTTCTCGGGCTCGCATTTAAAAAATATCTGGATGCATGGAATAATGCAATCGTATATGTGAAGAGACCCAGCAAATACGATTTAAAAATCCCACTGATTATACGAGAGAGATTGATCAAAAAATTAGCGTATGCTGAATGGCTTTTTATCGTGAGAAACAATGAGCATGTGAGTATCCTCCTGGTCGTGATTTTTGCAATAGCTGGTCAGATTCTAGCATTGCAGGTACTTCCGCATGAGTACCTCAGCGGGATTTATGCAAGGTACACATACGCTGGGATTGCAGGCACTGCACTTTATGTGGCAGCGTCCATGCTATCCGTCATCAGTGCTTTAAGTGTTGTGGGTAAGGATACGCAGGCATTCTGGGCTATTAAAACGGCGCCTGTTAGCGGTGAAAATGTGATGTTTGCAAAGACATACTGGGTTTTGTTCACAAGCATGATTGCGCTCCCCATTGTTCTTCTTGCCCTGCCGATTTATATGTTTAGAAAAATACCTCTGATAATTTTTGTGATAGTATCTGGAATATGTGCTACCTTCGTATCAACTGCAGTTGGTACATGGGGTGCTGCAAGATTCCCGGATTTCTCAACATGGTACCGCGGTTCAACGGACATTGTCACAACATACAATGTTCTGATGCTCGCACTCGTTCTTAATGTAATCTTTCTCGGTATTCCTCTCCAGATTTACTTTTTCGATAAGGTGCTTGGCATTTTATCCGCAATTTTTAGTGCAGATATGGGCGCATTGCTCTATGTCTATGCATGTAAACTTGGAGGAAAATACTACGACCAGATTGAGAAGTAAGAGTGCGGGTGCCGGGATTTGAACCCGGGTTACAAGCTTGGCAAGCTTGAGTGATAGCCAGACTACACTACACCCGCATCTTTTGATGGGAAATAAGGACACTAAATATATAACTTTCTCAAGGAGTAGTTTTGCATGGTCTTGATAGTCACTTCCCAACTTCTTTGTAAGAGGCACTTCAAGTGCAAAAACTGCAAAAATTGAGGCACCGCATGCAAAAGGTATAAATCCTATTTCTATATGTGAGATGGAGGTATTACCATGAGCGAAATTGAAGATATAAAAATCAGGAAAATACTGGAC
>Ga0272448_1002026_pt1 | contig 26200 bp, 27 predicted proteins | sample YNPCB0191_FD_202220 | JGI IMG/M metagenome (GOLD analysis project Ga0272448, IMG submission 202220) | Hot spring sediment microbial communities from Yellowstone National Park, WY, United States - YNP-CB-019-1 | ecosystem: Environmental > Aquatic > Thermal springs > Hot (42-90C) > Sediment... | reverse complement strand
GCCTGCCAGAGCAATCCTGCGCCCAATGCCACCAGAATAGGGATGTAGGTTGTCGAGGGATTGCCGCCGAAGCTTTTTTTCAAACTATCGCCGATGAGCGGCAGATAGGATATCGTAAGAACAATACCGACAACCAGCATGGCCAGATCTGTCCAAAATGAACTGGCGTAAAGCTTGGACCCCTCGAGCATTAAAAAGACCCCGGCTACCAGAAGAATTATCGCTAACGCCGGCCTTTTCAACCGAAGCACCACAATTGACTCTGAATCTATCTATTTAAAGTTGAAATTAAACCCTCCTGATTGGTCGTGCGAAGATGAGAGTTGCCGTGCTCTTCACCGGCGGTAAGGACTCCACCTACGCCACCTACCTGTCCCTAAAAGAAGGCCTTGAGGTGAAATATCTCCTCACGATGGCCTCCAAAAACCCTTATTCTTGGATGTTTCATTCGGTGAACATCAACGCCACGAGATATCAGGCGGAAGCCATCGGGATCAAACAGATTTTGAAACCAACGCCGGGTGAGAGGGAAAGAGAGCTGAACGACCTCAAGGAAGCCATCGCAGGGATAAGGGGGGAGATCGATGGAGTCGTCAGCGGGAGCATCTCCAGCTCCTACCAGAAAAACCGGGTTGACCTGATCGCCAAAGAACTGGGACTGGTCTCGCTAACACCGCTGTGGGGGTCTGATCCCATCGAACTCCTTCACCAGATGATAGACGCCGGCTTTGAGGCCATCATCACCAGCGTGGCCGCGCAGGGATTTGACCAGAGCTGGCTGGGCAGAAAAATCGATGCCTCCACCGTCGATGAATTGGAAAGGCTGAGCAAGAGACAGGGGATAAATCCAAGTGGTGAAGGTGGGGAGTACGAAAGCTTTGTTTTAGACGCCCCCATTTTCAAAAAAAGGATTGAACCCGTCGGAGTGGAAAAGGTCTGGTGTGGAAGCAACGGATATTTACTTATTAAGCAAGTTAAAGTTGTGGAGAAGTGAACCATGAAAACCGCTCTGGTATATTCTGACAAATATCTGGAGCACAACCCCGGCATGGGCCATCCGGAGAGGCCGGAAAGGCTGAAGGCCATCGTCAACGGCTTAAAGAGATTCAGCCTCTGGAGTTCGCCGGAGATCAGAATAGTTGAGCCCAGACCGGCCGAACGTGATGACATCGCGCTGGTCCACGACCCAGATTACATCTCGCTTGTAGAAAAACTAAGCGTGCTTGAAATGCCGATCGACGGCGACACTCCGATGAAAAAGAACACCTTTGAACTGGCCCTACTCGCCGCTGGTGGCTCGATCAAAGCAGGTGAACTCGTGATGTCGGGTGAGTTCAAAAATGCTTTTGCTCTGGTGAGGCCGCCCGGGCATCACGCCTGCCGGAATCACGGCGGAGGGTTCTGCTACTTTAACAACATCGCGGTGATGATCGAACGCCTGAAGCGAGATTTCAGGCTGAAGAGGATATTCGTGCTCGACTTTGACGCCCACCACGGAAATGGAACACAGGAAATATTTTACGCCGATCCCAGCGTGTTATACATGTCGTTGCACCAGCACCCGTTAACACTTTATCCTGGAACCGGCTTCCCTGATGAAATCGGTGAAGATAAGGGGAGGGGTTTCAACGTTAACGTTCCGCTCGAGCCCGGCAGCGGGGACATCGAGTACGGTGAGGTGATGCGGGAGATATTCGTCCCCCTCTGCGAAAAATTCAGGCCAGAGTTGTTCGCGGTTTCCGCAGGATTTGACGCCCATTTTGATGACCCCCTGACTGGCCTGCGTCTCTCCACAGAAGCTTACGGCTGGCTGACCACCATGGTGATAACTCAGGCAGAAAAGTTCTGTGAGGGCAAGGTGGTCTTCTTGCTGGAAGGAGGCTACGACCTAGAAGCCCTGGCGGGGGGCGTCGTTTATGTGGTCAGGGCAATGCTGGGGGAAAGATTCCATCCTCCGGAGGAGAGAACGAGGCTGAAGTTAATCGATGAGTTGAAAATGCTCCTCTCAGAGAAATGGTCGCTGTGATCAGGTGCCAAGTTCTCTAGCTATTTGCTCCACAACTTCCACGAATTTCTCGATTTCCTGCTCTAAGTTGAAAAAGTGAACCGAAGCCCGGACGGTGCCGTTAACCCGCAGGTGCCGCATCGTTGGCTGAGCACAATGGTGCCCCGAGCGGACGGCGATCTTGGCCAGTTCATCCAGCATTGAGGCCACATCATGGGGTCCGAGCCCGCTGACGTTGAAGCTGACCACGCCTCCACGCCGTTCCAGAACTCTGGGGCCGTAGACTTTAACCCTGCTATTTTCTTCGATAGCGAGCATGAGCTCAATTAACTTTCTCTCCCTCTCGGCAATCTTCTCGATGCCTATGTCCATCACATACTCACATGCCCTGCCCAAGCCAATGACACCCGGAATGTTCGGCGTCCCCGCATCGAAAAGCTGGGGAGGCTCAACCAGTTTTGAAGCATGCAGCTCCACATCCTCCACAATCCCTCCACCAGTCAAAAGTGGCGCCAGCTCCCGAATCCTCTCCTCGCGGGCGAAGAGGAACCCTGTCCCCTGCGGTCCCAGCAGCCCTTTGTGGCCCGGAGCCGCTAAGAAATCGCAGTGAAGTCTACCGACATCGACGGGCATGTGTCCAATCGACTGCGCAGCATCCACCAAGTAGATGATGTCGTGTTCCTGGGCCAGCTTTCCAATCTCCTCGACCGGTTGAATGCTCCCGATAGCGTTGGAAACGTGGTGGGTAGCAATAAGGCGAGTGTTTTTGTCAATCGCTGCCTCAAACTCAGCGGGGTCAAGGAGGCATTCCTTGGAACTTCCCACTATCTCCAGCTTCACGCCTCGCTCCCGCTCCAACTGCTGCCAGGGAAGCAGGTTGCTGTGATGCTCGAAAACCGTGGTTATAATTTTATCACCCCTCCGGAAATCAAGTCCCCGGGCCACAAGGTTTATGGCCTCTGTTGTGTTCTTCGTGAAGATGATCTCATTAGACTTCGCTCCGATTACCCGAGCAATTTTCTCCCGGGCCGATTCAAACTCTGCAGTGGCTCTTTTAGCAGCGCGGTGGAGACCCCTTCCCACGTTTGCGCTGTACTCATGATAATAATCAAGCATTGCCTCGATTACCGGCTCCGGAGTGGGAGTTGTCGCGGCATTGTCGAGGTATATGATCCCGGTGCGCAAAAACGGTATCTCGGCCCTGACCTCTTCAACGCTTTTCGTCAAGGTTTCGCCCCGTCCTTTCTCCAAGGCTTAATCCTTTGCTGCCAATTTTAATCTGTCTGTCCCATCTAAAACCGAGCAATTAAAGAAGTCGGGTAAGGCCGGTTACCTGAATATTTCCCACACCGGGGATTTTCGAGAGTTCATTTTCCAGAGGCTCTGTCCCTCCCGCCGCATCCTCAACGATCGCGACGACCTGCAGAGCCTCCAATCCAAAAGCGATCGGTTCCCGAGAAACCGAATGCACCCTGACGCGCTTCCTGATCTCCGCCTCCATTTTTTTAAGATCAATCTCCGCGCTCTCCGGCATGATCCGCAGGGTAACAGCAACTTCCGCCATCTGAACACCTCAAGGTCCAGTAAAACCACAGTTGGGGCAGCGGTAAGGGTTGCTCAGCCGCCGGCATTTAGCACAGCGCAAGATCTCCACCGCGCCGCATTTCGGGCAGGGAAACCTGACGACGATCTCGCCCTGAGCTATATCGCGATTGCAGGATGTGCACACGTTAACCATGTTCTCGCCATAATCGTTGGTTGCCACACCTATAAAAAGGACATCTCATCCTCAGGGCATTACTCCCAGTGACACTTCGAGCTGCTGAATTTTCCCATCATGGATTATCTTGATAGCTATCTTATCGCCGACATTGCTCGACATTACCCTCCGCCTCAGTTCTTCTATTGTTTTCACCGGTCTCTTGCCAAAATCTACTATCAAGTCACCAGGCGAGATTCCGGCAACGTCGGCGGGGCTTCCCTGGACGACCCCAACGACCAGTATTCCGGTAACGCTCGGGAGATCATAGCGTTGGGCAATAGCCTCATTCACCGTCACGCCATTTATCCCCAGCCAAGGTATTCGAACTCTCCCGTAGCTGATGATGTCCTCGGCACACCTGATGGCTACTTTAATGGGAATGGCAAAGCCAATTCCCTGAGCAAAGGGGATTATCGCGGTGCTAATCGCGACGACCTTTCCATTTTCATCGATGAGAGGACCACCGCTGTTTCCGGGATTTATGGCCGCGTCGGTCTGGATGAGGTTATCCAACGTGCCGTGTTCTGAGCGTATGGTTCTTCCTAAAGCGCTCACCACACCAGAAGTAACCGTTGGGCCACCGGCTAGACCAAAAGGGTTCCCAATCGCGAATACTTGTTGCCCCACCCTAAGCTTATCAGAGTCGCCGATCTCCACCGCTGGTAAACCACCACCCTCGACCTTTATCACTGCGATGTCTAGGCTGGGGCAGGCGCCCACCAACCTGCCTTCCAAAACACGACCGTCTTGAAAAGTAACCGCGATGTTCTCCGCACCCTGAATCACGTGGTTATTGGTGAGGATGTACCCCTCGGGCCTTATCACCACTCCAGACCCCATGCCTTTCATCGGAATCGGCCTGAAGAAAATGTCCCGCAGCTGCGAAATGGTGCTGATGTTGACCACGCTCTTGCTAACATGTTCGATCGCATCCAAAGTTGTGGAACCAGTCATAGAAAAAACCACATTTGCATATTTTATTAATTCTTCATTAAAAACCCACCTCATCTAACTGAACTACCCCCGGCTATTGCATGGAGCTCCCTGCTTCAGCGACGGAGATTGCCCAGCGACCACAGCTGAATCCGGAACGCTGAGTAGGGTTCCATATCCACAGGCGTTAGTTCGGGCCATCCCAGCCCTATTCGAAGGATCCGACAGGCCCGGAAGTACCTGTCGAAGCCTCTGGGATGTTTAAGTCCTCCTCGGGTTCGCCTTCACCACCGTCCTACCAGCTCGCTCGGTCTTGTAGGTTCTCGACCGCTATCGCATCATAGTTGTTCACGTAGAACCGGGAAATCTTGTGCAAGAAGTCGTCCCGCTGGTTCACCAGTTTCTAGTAGGCCTTAACAAGCTTGACCCTCGCCTTCTCTCTGTCAGGAAGTGCCTTACCCTGACATCTATGCCTGCTGCCCTGCCCTTCCTCAGCAGAGGTTCTGGCTCGTCCTCGACCTGAAGCATCGCATACCGCTTCCCCGAAACCTCGCGCTTGACGATAACACCCTTCACCTCAACCCTGATTTTTCGGTGTATTTTGATGGGAATCTCTCCGACCTTCTAGAGAACAAACTTCCCGTTTTCGAGGGCGAGGCCCGACTGGTTGAATTTCAGGGCCTTGAACCAGACCGCACCCTTGAACCTCAACTTGCCGAGCGCCTGCCGTTCTTTTTCAATCCTGCCAGCGCACGGATGTTCGACCAGAACTGGTGGTTGACTCTGTAAGACTTTCGAGTACACTTCGCCGAGTTCGGGCTTTGCCTCTTCAGGTCAACTATGGGGGCTTGGGTATCCGTCCGCCTGAGCTTTATCCTCCTCTCTCGCTCAGGGTTCAGCTCGGATAACAGGCGGTTGTAGAGCCACCCGCACAACCACCATCAGGAGGTTCACCATACGCTCACAAGTTTTCGAGGGGTACAGGCGGAACCTGTAGCCCGGCACTTTCATCCACTACCCCTCCGGCAACCGCCAGTTTCTCCTTTTTAGGGAGAGAGATCATTGAAAGTATTCCGCCTCTCATCCCACCCTTGTGTGAAGGGGCTTCTCAGCAGTGGAGTTAAAACTTAGAAGAGAAGTGATAAATGGGCCCGTAGTCTAGCCTGGATAGGACATGAGCCTGCGGAGCTTAGGACTCGGGTTCAAATCCCGACGGGCCCGCCATTGAAAACATCAGTAAAAAAGGACTGACGGTTTTTACTAGCTCGGTTTGAAAGGTTAGTTATTTTTATAGGCTGTAATCGAGAGATAAGTTGACATGATGGCTGAAATTGGAATAATAGGTGGCACCGGTCTTTACGACCCGAAACTTCTCAAAAACATCGAGGAAATCGAGATTGAAACCCCTTATGGACTGCCCTCTGATCGCATAACCCTTGGAGAGCTAAACGGGAGAAAGGTGGCATTCCTTCCCCGCCACGGGAAAAAACACACGATAAGACCGACCGACATCAATTATCGGGCAAACATTTTCGCGATGAAAAAGCTCGGTGTGACCAGGATCCTGGCGCCATCGGCCGTGGGCTCCCTGAGGGAGGAATACCGTCCAGGAGACATTGTCTTCGTGGATCAATTTATCGATCGGACAACCAGGCGGGAGCAGTCTTTTTACACTGCCGAGAAAGTATGCCACATTTCCGTGGCCGAACCCATGTGCCCTGAAATCAGGAGAACTTTAATGGAAGCGGCAAGGAGAGCCGGCATCGAAGCCCATCCCAAGGGAACTTATGTTTGCATTGAGGGGCCAAGGTTTTCCACCAAGGCGGAATCCAGGATGTTCCAGAGCTGGGGGGCGGATGTCATCGGAATGACTTTGGTCCCGGAATGCGTCCTAGCCCGCGAGGCCGAGATCTGCTATGCCTCCATAGCGACCGTTACCGACTACGATGTCTGGAAAGAACATCCGGTAAGTACTGAAGAGGTTTTAAAGACGATGAAAAATAATCTAGAAAAAGTCAGGCGTTTAGTCGCTGAAACCGTGGCGATAATGCCAAGGGAAAGAAACTGCGAATGTAAAAATGCTCTGCAGAACGCCTTCGTCTGAAAGGAGGTGAATCCTTGCTGGATCTCAAATCGAAAATCAGGAGAATACCCGAGTTCAAGGGCGTGGTTTTCTGGGACATCACCCCTCTCTTGAAGGACAAGGTTGCCTTCAGAGAATCGATCAGGCTCATGGCCGAGCACTTCAGGAACAAAAAAATAGACGTGGTGGTTTCCAACGAGGCGAGGGGTTTCATCATCGCCGCACCGCTGGCCTACGAACTCGGCACCGGTTTCGTCCCCATCAGAAAAAAGGGAAAGTTGCCCGCCGCCTGCATGGACTACACCTACCAAAAGGAATATGAGACCGACACCATTGAAATTCACGAAGACGCCATAGAACCGGGACAAAACGTTCTGCTCGTCGATGACCTGCTGGCAACCGGCGGCACGATGAAGGCCAACATCGCGCTTGTAGAAAAGCTAGGGGGAAAGGTCGTGGGCATCGGCTTCCTCATCGAGCTTGGCTACCTCAAAGGAAGGGAAACTATTGGAAACAACTACGAGATATTTTCATTAATAAAAATTGATACCCCTCAGGGCTAGCCTGCTCTCCAAGCATAAAACATTTGCCACGGAGTTTGAAGAACCGACCCTTGAAAAAGTGCTGCTTTAAAGCTCGATGGGGTATTTAAAAAGGGTGAACAGCTGATCGACTTTAACCTGAAATTGATCGTGCTGTTGGTCTTCCTTGCCTGTTATGGGCTAGCGATCTCACGAAAGGTCAAGCTCGCCTATGTCGGGATCTCCTCCGCCGCTCTCCTAATTTTCCTCCTCCTGCCCACCAAGGCGATGACGCCCGAGGAGGTGTTGAACTCAATCCGCTGGAATGTCCTAGGGATCTACTGGGGTTTCATGATGCTCTCAATCGTTTTTTCTGAAAGCGGGGTTCCGAAACATCTAGCCAGACACGTGCTCCACCACACAAAAAACGAGGGGGTGGCCCTCATCGCCCTATGTGCGATAACCGCCTTTCTTTCCAGCTTTCTGGAAAATGTCGGGGTGGTCTTGATAATGGCGCCGATAGCGTTGGAGGTTGCCCGAAAGACCAAATCCTCGCCCCTGCTGTACCTGATTTCCATTGCCATCAGCTCCAACATGGTGACGACGGTTTCGATGATAGCTGATCCTCCGGCAATAATACTGGCCTCCGAGGCGGGGATGTCCTTCTTGGATTTTTACTGGTTCCAGAGCAGGATTGGCCTGGGAGTAATCTCAATCGTTGCTGCTTTAGTCGGACTCGCCACCCTTTACCTCTGCCACTTCAAAAAAATGAAAACCAGAGTCCAACTGGAAGAGGAGGAAATCAAGACGAACTATTTGCCCACCGTGGTTTTCATCGCTGGAGTGACCGCTCTCGCCCTGAATTCCTATCTAGGGGTCGGCCCGGGAGTCATCGGCGTGATCATTGGATTGCTCTCCTTAATCCTGGGCTTCAGAGATCTACCAAAAATGGTGAGAGAATTCGACTGGAACTCGTTTTTCTTCATCATCGGCATTTTCATCGTGATAGGTGCGGTTGATGAAGTCGGCATACTCGGAGATCTTGCCAAGGCCATCGGTGGCCTCGGCCTTAACAATCCCGTGTTAACTCTGGCCATCTTCGTCTGGCTCTCGGTTGCCCTGTCCTCTTTTATAGACAACGTCCCCTTCACTGTGCTCATGCTCCCGGTGGCCAGAGGTGCTGCTTTGGCTTTGGGTGGCGGTAGCCTCACCTATGCGTTGATGTACGGAACTCTGGTCGGCACGGGCATCGGCGGAAATCTTACCCCGGTTGGTGCAACGGCAAACGTCTTTGCTGCCGGCTTGCTTGAAAAAAGAGGACACCGGGTGAGGCTGAAGGACTACCTGAAGATCAGCCTAGCTCCGACGATACTGGCAGTTCTAGTGGCACACCTGATGCTCCAGATGCTCTGGATTTAAACTCTCAAAAATCTGGGCGCTTAAATGCCCCTGACCTGCAGCCTTTCCTCCGGCTTTAGCATCTTGACGTCAATGCCTTTCATCGGGGTCGGCAGGTTCTTGCAGGCCTCCAAGACGACCTCAGGATCATCGTAGTAGCGGGTTGCCTCGACTATCGCCCTCGCCATCCTCGCGGGGTCACTGGACTTGAAGATACCGGAGCCGACGAATATTCCATCCACACCCATCTGCATGACCAATGAGGCGTCGGCGGGGGTGGCTATTCCTCCGGCGCAGAACCAGACGACGGGCAACCTCTGAAGCTTTGCCGTCTCCTCAACCAGCTCCACAGGCACGCGGTATTCGCGGGCCTTTGCCTCCAGCTCGTCACGACCCATCCCGGCCAGCTCCGCTATCTGGCGCTTAGTAACCTTTATGTGCCTCACGGCCTCAACGATGTTCCCTGTCCCGGCCTCACCCTTTGTTCTGATCATCGCGGCGCCCTCGTTGATCCTCCTCAGGGCCTCCCCCAGATCACGTGAACCACAGACAAATGGAACCTTGAACTTTCGTTTGTCCACATGGGCCTCCTCGTCAGCCACCGTGAGCACCTCGCTCTCATCGATCATGTCCACGCCCAGAGCCTCAAGTACCTGGGCTTCGGCAAAATGACCGATCCGACATTTGGCCATGACGGGTATCGTCACTGCGTTCATTATGGCCTCGATTATCGCCGGATCTGCCATGCGCGCGACCCCACCCGAGGCTCGAATGTCTGCCGGAACCGCCTGGAGCGCCATGACGGCCACGGCCCCGGCCTCCTCAGCGATGATGGCCTGCTCTGGATTCGTTACGTCCATGATAACTCCGCCCTTCTGCATCTTGGCGAACCCACGCTTGAGCCGCTCTGAGCCGAATACTATCTCCATAAAATCACCTGTATATGACTATTATCGCCCAATCCTAAAAATATAAGGTTTTTGCTAACGCTCCTTGGAATCCATAAATTTGAACAGGTCCACCAGCCTGCAGGAGTACCCCCACTCGTTGTCATACCAGCCGAAGACCTTGACAAAATTACTCCTCTTACCCAGCACCATCGTGCTTCCGCCATCAATTATGCAGGAATGAGGGTTGCCAACGATGTCGGCTGAAACTATGGGGTCCTCGGTGTAATCCAAGATGCCCTTCAGCTCACCGGCGGCGGCATCCTTGAAGGCTTGATTTACCTCACCCACCGTCACTTCCGCTTTTAACTCAGCCGTTAAGTCGGTTATGGAGCCATCGGGGACGGGGACTCTCAGTGCAATTCCGTCCAGCTTCCCCGCCAGCTTGGGGATAACTATGCCTATCGCCGTGGCGGCGCCCGTCGTGGTGGGTATTATCGAGGTCATTGCAGACCTGGCCCGCCGCAGATCCTTGTGCGAAAGGTCCAGGACTCTTTGATCATTAGTCACCGCGTGGCAGGTCGTCATCAGTCCTCTCTCCAGGCCAAATTTGTCGTCGAGGACCTTGGCCATCGGCGCCAAGCAGTTAGTGGTGCAGGAAGCCATGGAGATGATGTGGTGCCGCTGGGGATCGTAAATTTCCTGATTAACCCCCAGCACTATCATCACGTCAGGATTTTTTATTGCGGCGGAAATGAGCACCTTTTTGGCGCCGGAGTTTAAGTGCTTACTGATGCTCGCCCGATCGTTAAACTTACCGCTAGATTCCAGCACATATTCAACGCCCAGGTCCCCCCAAGGAATTTCCGCGGGGTCCTTGTAATTCAACACTTTTATTTCCTTTCCATCGATGATGATCGAGTTTTCCGTTCCCTCAACTTTGTTTTCCAATACCCCAAAGACGGAATCATATTTTAGCAGGTGGGCGTAGGTCTTTGCTGGAGACGGGCTGTTTATTGCGACTATTTCAAACCTCTTCATGAATTCTTCATCGGCCAAGGCGGTTCTCAAAAAAACTCGGCCGATTCTACCAAAGCCGTTTATACCGACTTTTCTCACCATTTTTCCTACCAACACTAAAATGCCTCTGCGATAATTAAAATATGCTGGCGGCTTGAATTTGAAATTTTTCGGATGACGAAAGCGCGAATGATATAAGGACTGGAGAAGAAAATTCATTGGGGTGGAATTTTGGAAAAGATAGAACCGAGGGAGGAGTTGAAGCCCACGGGCCTGATTGGAATTTCGGATAAACAGATCGACTTTCACTTCAACACCCACTACAAGGGATATGTGAACAAGCTCAACGAGATTTTGGAGAAACTGGAAACCGTCGACAGAAGCAAGGCCAACCAGAACTACAGCGAGTACCGGGCTCTCAAGGTCGAGGAAACATTCAATCACATGGGAGTCGTTTTGCATGAGCTGTACTTTGAAAACCTGAAAGACGGCAGGGGCACCAAGCCCAGCGAAAAACTGACTGAAATGATCAACAAAAATTTCGGCTCTATGGAAAAATGGAAGGAGGACTTCAAGGCCTGCGGAACTGCCCACAGGGGCTGGGCTCTTCTGGTGTTTGATCTGAGCACGGGAAGATTGATCAATAACGGGCTGGATGCCCACAACGTCTACAACCTGAGCAACGCAATTCCCCTGCTGGTGCTTGACGTCTACGAACATGCCTATTACGTCGACTATGGGCCGAAGAGAGCACCTTACCTGGACGCCTTTCTGGAAAATGTCAACTGGGAGGTAGTGAACAGAAGGCTTGAAAGGGCCCTTCGCCTCCAAGGATGAAACCAGAACTGTCGAGAATTAAGCTATTATAGAAGGCGGGGTGAAACTTAGGCTGGTGGGCTATGCCGCTCCATATTGCCGAAAGTGTGCTGGGCGTCTTCGCTTTTGATGATAAGGGCAAAATTATCGCCTTTAGAGAATTCCCGCGAGACCACGCAGAAGTGGCGGGAAAAATTGCCAGCATTCAGATGGGAACTCCGACCGAGGAACACCGCGGGCTCATCACCGAGCTGATGAGAAAGGGCCATCGGGAGTTCACCTTGGAGTCCAAACCACTGGCCGAAAAACTTCAGGAGGAGTTCAAAAAAGCAAAGTTCGAGGTTTTGATACCGAACGTGGCGGGATCGATGCTGCGAGAGAAGCTTCAGGACATCGCCGAGGAAATCGGCTTTGAAGGAGTTGACGATTTCGCCCGCGAAGTGAACTTCATCCTCACCCGCCACAAGCTCCGCACCGAGGCAGCCCAGCGAGACAGCTTGATCATTCAGTCAATTGGTCTACTTGACGATATCGACAAATTTACCAACATTCTGATAGGGCGTGTACGGGAATGGTATTCCATCCACTTCCCCGAGCTTGACCACCTTGTTCCCGACCACGAGATCTATATTAAGCTGATAATGGCACTCGGCCAACGCAGCGAATTCACCAAAGAGGCCATCATGAAAGCGGCGGGGCTGTCTGAAGAGGAATCGGAAAAGATAGCCGAGGCTGCAGCCAACTCCTTGGGGGCACAATTTGATGAAATAGATTTAAGCTCGTTGAGAAGGACCTGCAAGGAGATACTTGAACTCCACGACCTCAGAAAAGAGATAGCTGATTACATCGATGGACTGATGTCTCAGATTGCTCCCAACCTGCGCGCAGTGGTCGGCAGCGCTATCGGGGCGCGACTGATTGCAATCGCCGGCGGCTTGCAGGAACTCTCCCGCATGCCGGCGAGCACCATCCAAGTTCTCGGGGCGGAAAAGGCGCTTTTCCGAGCATTAAAGAAAAAGGGCAGCCCACCCAAGCACGGCGTGATCTTCCAGTATCCGGAGGTTCGCGGAGCCCCGAAGAAACTGCGGGGAAAAATCGCGCGGGCCCTTTCCGGAAAAGTTGCCATCGCGGCGAGAGTCGACGCCATGTCGGGTGAATTCGTGGGCGATAAACTGGAGGCAGAACTCAGGGCGCGAATCGCGAACATCAAGAAAGCGATAAGGAAGGAATTATGAAAGCAATTGAGCACGAACGCTTCAAATCCGTTTACTGGATAGAACTCGACGACGGCACGCGCAAGCTGGCCACGATAAATCTCGATCGCCACAATCAGGTTTATGGAGAGAGACTCATCGAGATAAACGGCGTGGAATACCGGCTCTGGGACCCCTACCGAAGCAAGCTCGCGGCGGCAATCGTCAAAAATTTAAAGGAAAACCCGATAGCTCCCGGAAGACAGGTGCTCTATCTCGGCGCGGCGAGCGGGACAACTTCCTCGCACGTCTCAGACATCGTGGGGTTAAATGGCTGCGTTTACTGCGTGGAAATTTCCTCCCGGCCCATAAGGGACCTGCTCCGGGTCTGCGCGAGGAGGAAGAATATGCTGCCGATACTGGCCGATGCCCGACAGCCGCACAGCTACTGCTCACTGGTCAAAAAAGTCGACGTCGTCTATCAGGATATCGCTCAGCCCGACCAGACCGACATCCTGCTGGCCAACGCGAGAATTTTTCTGCCGGAGGGCGGCTTCGCGATGCTATCGCTAAAGGCCCGCAGCATCGATGTAACCAAAGAGCCTCGCGAGATATTCAGAAACGAGATGGAAAAGCTGGAGAGGGAAATGGAAATCATCGACGCCAAGATCCTCGACCCTTATGAGAAGGACCACGCGATGTTTGTCCTGAAGAAATGAATCATTGTTGAGTTCAGTTGATGCTAAAGCTGAAACCATCGACTAAATTACAATTTAAGATGAAAGCGCGATCAATAGTTATAAAGACCTTTGCTCCAGAGATGCAAATATGCCCTACAATTTCAACTTCGACCTCTCGCGGATGCCCCAAGAATTCAACAAGGCCCTGATCGAGATGGCCTATCAAAAAAACATGCACAAAAGGATCGCAACAACCATCAGAATCCTGGTTGAAAAATTGAGGATTCAAGAAATCGGTGGCTTGAACCTATCAGATTTTACCACACTGATCGAGGACCTTGTCGACATCCATTTTCACAACATCTTGGAAAGGGAAAAATTTCAGAGGACGAAGAAAAGGGCGCTCTTTCTGCCCCACTGCTCGAGAAAATACCTTGACGGCAGGTGCCAGGCGCACTTTGACGCCAGCGTGCCTTCCTACATCTGCGCTGGCTGTTCTCCCGACTGTCTGATCAACATGGCGGTGGAGCTCGGCAAAAACAAAAACTACGATGTATACATTCTGCCTGGCGGGACCTGTCTGTCGCAGATCCTAGGAAGAAATGACTACGACGGCGTGGTGGGCGTCGCCTGCAGCCAAGAGCTGAAACAGGTCGAAGAACTGCTGAAGCGCAGGAATCTGCCGGCTCAAGCGGTGTTTTTGACCAAAAATGGCTGCGCCAACACCAAGTTCAACCTCAAAAGCCTCGAGGAAATTTTGTAACCGTCAACGCGTTGTCACTTCACACCCAGTCTCGGTGACAATCACGGTGTGCTCCGCCTGTGCCACCTTGCCCTTGGCACGTTCCGCCAAGACATAGTAGGGCCAGAAAGCGCTGCTACCCACCAGCTCCCGGAGGATTAACTCGAGGCGCAACTTTGACATGCGCTTGGCTAGCCATCTCTCCGCGAACGGCAGCCCATTGTAATCTCGCTTCACGTCGCGTAAAAGCTCCCGAGACATGCGCAGGCGGGTTGGAACATCGCGCAAGTATCGGAAGATGTAAAGGTCCTTTTTATCCTCCACAAATCCGGCCCCATCCGTGACGAAGGGTTCAATGGCCAGCACGTCGCCAGCCTTCAAAATCATCCCGGTTGTCTCCTTGACATTGGGGATGGTGAGCCCCGAGTGAAGATCCCACCGGGCCAAACTGTGCCCAGTCAGATTGCGTATCGGCTTGAACCCGGCCGCAGTTACCGTCTCCTCGACCACCCTGCCGATCTCGCCGACATCTATTCCCGGTCTCACCATGGCAATCGCGGCTTCAAGCGCTTTCTCCACGGCCTGAACCATTTCTGCCTTCTCACCCGTCGCCACCGTGAAAGCGGTATCGGCTATGTAGCCATCCACGTGGGCTCCGATGTCAACCTTAACCATGTCTCCCTCCTTGATCACGGTAACATCATCCGCGGGTGGGCTGTAGTGGGCCGCCACTTCATTAACCGAAACATTGCAGGGAAATGCTGGCTTGGCTCCCTTTTCCATAATGAGCCTCTCGGCTGTCTCGGCTATCTCAATCAGGCTGACCCCTGGCTTGACCAGCGGCCTCACCTGCTCGCGAACTTCGGCAAGCAGCTTTCCTGCCTTCCGATATTTTTCCAGTTCCTCTTGACTCAACACCATATCACCAAACGAAAGTTGTTTAATGCGCGGCACCAATTAAAACTTGGGGTTTATGGAGGACACCTTCCTCACGGAGTCCCAGCTAAGAGTTCTCCAGCTCAGGCTGAGGGGGCTCACGCAGGCTGAAATAGCCCGCAGGCTTAACACCTCCCGCGCCAATATCAGCATAATCGAACGCCGGGCTAAGGAGAACATCGCGCGAGCGGAAAGAACCCTGAAGCTTGTGGAAAGGTTAAAGGCCCCGGTGACAATTACCGTCAACCCGGGAGATGACATCCTTCAGGTGCCCCAAAGGATCTTTGAAGCCGCCGATGCTGCCAAGATCAGGGTTAACTTGGGGACCGCCGAAATCATCGCCAAGATAAAAGAAGAGGCCGGGGACAGAATCCACGGGCGCTCCGTGACCAAAGGTTTCGAGGTGTCCCTGACGTCAGATGGGGAAATTCTCATTTCATAAATCTATCCAGCCCCACCTGCCGCTGCCTCTCAAATTTCAGGTCAATTTCGCGGTATCCCAGCACTTCCATAATTCTCATGACCGCGGGAAGGATCTGGTGGCCCACGTAGTAATCAGGATCATATTCCCTGCCCTTGAAATCCTCCACCGGCACCGCTCTCTCGCTGATGCTTCCCGGGCCCTTGACTTCAACGTAAGCAATCATCATGCCTGGCTCAATCTCATGTCCCAGCTCCCTGAGGCGCTTTGCCGCCACCACGTGGGGCCCTATCGCCTTGTAGCTCTCGATGGGCATCTTGAGCTGGGTGTAGATGATCAGATCCTCGAGGTTCACCCGGCCCTCATAAACATCACGCGTGGTCTTCCTGATGATCTCTGCGGCCTTCTCGGGAGAGCCATCACGCAGGATCGCCTTCAGCACCTCCTCCTGTGTCTTCTTGGCTATCGCTGCCCAGTCCCTGCGAACGAATTCCAGCCCCTTGACGACCATGCGGCCTTCATCATCGATCATGGCATAGCGCTTCTTCGTTATGAAAATGCCGCGGGGATAAAATCCCTCAAGCTCCAGCTCCATGATGCCCGGCAGGCTGTCGTTGACTTTTTTCAGAAAAGCCAGGGCCTCCTCGCGCGTCTTGCCATTCAGCTTACAGTGCAAGCTGTCGGTGTCCCCGTAGACGACCTCGAGGCCAAACTCCCTCGCCATATCAATGGTCTTATGGATGTAGTGTCTGCCGAAGCTGGTCACGCTCTCGGCACACTCTTTGGAGTACCACCGGGCCCGGGGATAGCCCAACATACCGTAGAAAGAGTTGGCGACTATCTTCATGGCCCATTGCCGGGCGTCGAGGGCACGGTATTCCTTGGTGCCCCGGACCAGCTTTTTGAGCTCCGCCTTCAGCTTCATCCTCTCCTCAATGATCCGCTGAAGGGTTGCAGGGATGAACCCCTTCCGGCGCCGGCAGAAGTAATACTCCAAACCCGGCACTTGCTCCCTTTCCCCCGGCTTGCAGTCCTTGCAGTTCAGAGTGGAGGGATCGATGTTGTGGGTGACGATAATTGAGGGATACAGGGAGCGGAAGTCGAAAACGACCAAGTTCTCGTGAAGTCCTTTGACGGGCTCCATTACATAGGCGCCGACAAAAGTTTCCTCCATCCTCTCCTCGTATTCCTCCCCCACGGGTCTGCCGGGGACCAACTCGCCGATCCTGTGTGCCTCGGCCACGAGCAGCCATTCCACCAGCTGGCCCGGGGTCATCCTCTGCACATCAAAAAGCGTCTGACCAACAACACGCGTCAGCCCCAGAAAGAGAGGCAGCAGCTCCAGCCCCACCTCCAGTGTGGCATCGGCATCGGACATGGAATATTCCAAAAACTTGCGGCCCGCATCGCCTCCCTTTTCCCAAGCGTCCACCATCTCGGTGAACTCAAAGTCTGGCTTCTCCTTTCCGAGCAGGTGGCGGTAGACATCGGCCAGCGAGTAATGAATCAGCTTGATCGACCCGATGGTGGCGAGAAAATCCACCATCGCAAAAACGTCAACGTGAATGCGGCCGCGTATCTTAGACGCAGTCGCAAACCTGCGCTTGCGCACCACCAGCTCGGAGCCGTCGCGCCCCAGATCAAGCTTTACCTTCAGCTGCTTGGCTCGGCTGCGAATGTAGGGCAGGTCGAAAAGATCTGTGTTGTATCCCAGCAGGATGTCGACATCCCTCTCCTTCACCAAGTCAACGAACCTCTTTATCATCTCCCGCTCGCTGCCCACAACCTCAACATATTCCTGACTTCTCTCAAAATTCTTCCAGGTGATGACCTTTCTCAGCCCGTTGTTGTCGGCCAAGCTGATCATGATTATCGGATCCTTGTCCGGCCTGACGCTTCCTGTGGGATTGTAGACCTCGATATCAAAGCTCATAATATTCAGCTTGGGCTCCTCCACCTGAGCCGGCCTCGGCGGGGAGTCCAAGATTACTGTTTTGATCCCCTGTCTCTCCTCAATTCTACCGTCAAACTCAACGCCCGCCATCGGGGTTAGTCCACGATCAATAAGGTAGCGCCTTGCGGGGGGGATATCGAACTCGTAGATTTCTCTGACCCCCGGCAGCTCTCGAATCTTGTGCCGCAACTTGGAGGAATCCTTTGCCTGGTAAAAGGAGACCTTTATCGCTTCGACTTCGTTCCCTAGAAAGGTCCTTTTAACTATCTCAACTCCCTTGGGCCTGATGCTAACACCGTCTTCCTCCACCTCCACCTTCTCGATGAGCTTGCTGGCCTTGGCGGGGTGATCTGAAACAACATAAAAATACTCCTCAAAATCAGGGTCGATGGCCACCAATACTTCTGAGCCAGTTTTCACGAATAGCCTTATGCTGGGTTTCTCCTCCTCTTCAGCATAATCAACGTCCAGCAACAGGCCCTTCATCGACATCACAAGAATTTGGGGCGCTCGGAATAAAGACTTTTAATTTTTCCAACGATTTCTTCAACGGCTGAATCGCGGGGGCAGAGGGCTCAAAAAGGTTTAAATCCTGACACAAAGTTTTATTTTCAGTGATTTGAATGCCCATACCAAAATATGTTGGTTCCATGAGGGGAAAGGATTTTATCAACACTCAGGACTTCAGCCAAGCGCAGATAAAAAAGATCCTCGACGCTGCTGATGACCTGAAGAAAAAGTTCAAGAAGAGAACACCGACACCATACCTTCCCGGCAGGACGCTCTTCATGATCTTCTACAACCGCTCGCTCCGCACGCGCAACTCCTTCGAGGCGGGAATTTACCAGCTGGGAGGACATGCCCACTTCCTCAGCCCTCAGGACCTCTACACGCCGACCCTGCCCGAGGACATGGTTCCCTACGCCACCGAGGCGATATCAGACGTGGCCCGGGTCCTGAGCCGCTACGGCGACGCCATTGCCATCAGGATCTACGGCGACGCGGCCAAGTGGACCATCGGCCGCGGGCACCGAGTCGTACAGGAGTTTGCCAAATGGGCCGATATTCCTGTGTTGAACATGGAGGACGACATGCACCATCCATTCCAAGCCTTGGCCGACATGCAGGCGGCGCGGGCGGTGGAACCGAAACTGGAGGGCAAGAAATTCGTTGTCTCCTACGCCTACTCCGGAGGCCTGAAGCCCCTCGCCGTCCCGCAGAACGAGGTGTTGATCACAACCCAAATGGGAATGGACGTGGTGCTGGCCCACCCCAAGGGCTTTGAGCTTGAGGACAGCATCATCAAAAGCTGCCAAGAAAACGTGGAGAAATACGGCGGAAGTTTTGAGATCTGCAATGACATGGAAGAGGCCTTTGAGGGAGCCGACTTCGTTTACCCCAAGGCCTGGTCGCCAAAACAGTTTGTGCCGCCCTACAACCCGACCGTTGACAAGGAGGGGGCCTCAGCCTACCAGGCAAAGTTCAAGAACTGGATAACCACCATGGAACTGCTGGACAAGACCAACAAGGCCTACTACATGCACTGCGGCCCGGCCGACCGGGGACAGGAGGTCACCGACGAGGTCCTTGACACCTACGAGCGCTCGCTCTACTTTGAGCAGGCAGAAAACAGGTTGCACGTGCAGAAGGCAGTAATGGCCATGGTAATGCCTTAGGCACCCTGACGCTGAAGTTAACCCCCGCCAACCAAGGGGAAAAAGGAGATGCCCTCCTTTACTTCAGCGAGCATCCTTTTGACCCTCTCGATGTCAGTGGCATCAACATAAATGCCGTCGATGATGACCGATTGCCCCTCGTAGAATTTTTTCTTTATGAGTTCTAGGGCTTCCTCTACAGTTAGCTCCTGAATTACATGACCGCCCTCAAGAACCTTAACCTTGTCCATTCTCATTTACCCTTTAGACATCTCAAGTGCCGCCGCCTTTATCGCCTTGATGATGTTGATGTAGCCGGTGCAGCGGCAGAGATGTCCCTTCAGGGCTTCCTTTATTTCTTCCACGGTCGGATTCGGATTAATGTCCAGCAGCCCCTTTGCCATTATGACTATTCCCGGAATACAGAAGCCACACTGAATCGCGCCGTGCTTTACAAAAGCCTCTTGGATCGGATGTAGTTTTCCGTTGGTCGCTAGGCCCTCTACGGTCGTGATCTCCGCCCCGTCCACAGTGACGGCCAAGGTCAAACAGGAGAGCCTAGGCTCGTTGTTGATCAAAACCGTGCAAGCGCCGCAGTCGCCCGTCCCGCAGCCATATTTGGTGCCGGTGAGGCCCAGCTTGTTCCTCAAAACATTCAAGAGAAGTTCATTGGGCTTAACGCTCAGCTCGCAATCCTTCCCGTTTACCTTTAACCTAATCTTTCTTTCCTCCATAAAGATCACCTTGCTTTCTCCCATGCCTCCCGAACCACTTTCGGGAAGAGATACTTCGCCACCTCCCTGACGTACCAGTTGTCGGGGTCTATCTCCTCCACGACCGCGTCGCAGGCCTCCTCGATGGCTCTTTCGTTGAAAACCTTGCCCTCAAGCAGCTTCTCTGCCTTCTCCACTCTCTTGGCTACCTCCACGTCTCCGCCGATCGCTATCCTGCAGTGTTCACAGACATCTCCCCTCCGGCCGATGACAACAGCAAACTTGATCTTCGTCTTGATCTCACCAAAGGCGGTACCATATCTGCTGTCAAGCACTGGGAGGTGAATTTCAGTAAGCAGCTCATCCGGGGCCAGCGATGTTTTGCGGTTGCCCACATACACCTTTTCTATGGGTATTGTTCTAGATCCTCGAGCACTGACCACTTTAACCCACGCGTTCAGCACCAAAAGCGGTGTTGCCGTGCTGGCAGTCGGAGCCGCACTGCAGATGTTCCCGCCGATGGTTCCCATCATCTTGATCTCAAGCTGGATGCTCTTCAGGGCTTCAAGGAGTATCGGAAAAGACTGCAACAGCGGTGACTTGATCAGGTCAAAAAAGGTTGCGTTGGCACCCACCACGACTTCATTGCCCACCTTCGCTATTGAACGCAGCTCCGGTATTTTGCCGATGTAAATCAGATATTTGGGGTTCACCTTTTCGACTTTCATGTCCACGATCAGGTCTGAGCCACCGGCGAGCACCCTGGCCTCCTGGCCATACTTGGCCAGCAGGTTCACCGCCTCGTTAATTGTTCTAGGCTCAAAGTACTCGAACTCACTCGCCAATATTCTAGTGTTCACCATTTTACTCACCACCTTTCTCCTTCAGAGCCTTTAGCACCCTTTCAGGCGTTATCGGAGTTTGTCTGATCCATACACCGATAGCGTTGTAAATTGCGTTGGCCACCACCGCAGGCACAGGGTTTATCGCCGCCTCGCCTATCCCCTTGGCTCCAAAAGGTCCGGTCTCCTCGTAGGTGCTGGCGAAGAAGACCTGGACGTCATCGGGGTTGGGCATGTCCGGGGCCTTGAGGATGTTGTACCCGGAGAGGAAACCCTTGTTGGTCAACTCACCCGTTTTTCTGTTGTATCTGGTGTCCTCATACAGCGCATAGCTGAGCCCGCGGTAAAAGCTGCCGTGAATCTGGGCAACCGCATAGATCGGGTCAATGACGGTGCCGCAGTCGGCGCCGACCACGGCCCGCACCGGCCTAACCTCTCCTGTCCTCTTGTTCACCTCGACCTCAAGGAAGTAAACGGTATAGGCTGGCGGACACTGAGCTTGCCTGAGGCTATCCACGGCGGCGATCGTCCCCCAGTTCTTGTTCCTCGCGGTTGCCGCCACTTCCCTGATGGTTATCTCTTTGCCGCTGATCCCCTCGGCGTAAATTATTCCCTGTTTGCGTTTTTCATCAGGCCTGATCTTGAGGTACTGGGGATAGGTTCCCAGAATTCTCGAAGCATACTCCAGCAGTTTCTGTCTCACCTGTTCGGCAACCTTCTTCAGGGTTCCTCCGCCGACGTAGACTCCCCTGGTGGCGTGCAGACAGACATCATAAACCGAAGTACAGGTGTCGGTCGGTGCCAGTTCAACGCAGTCAAGAGGCACACCCAATGTCTCAGCTACAATTCTCAACCCAGCTTCAAGAGCACCTCCGCCCATGTCCTGCAGCGATGCGATGACATCGACCGTCCCATCCTCGTTTATCTTTATCATTGCCCCAGAGAAGTCGACCGCCTCGCCAGGCAGAGGGCCGCCAGCGCCTGAGGTGTGGAAACCGCGGGCCATCCCGATGCCCCTCACGATATCTCCCTTCTTTTCCTCAGGCCTGCCCCTGTTGCGCCAGCCGATCATTTCTGACCCTTTCTTGATGAGTTCTTCGACACCGCAGCTCCTGATCACCGATCTAACCGTCGGACCCTGTCCCCAGAAGACATCGCCGAGACCCACATAGTTTTTCAGTTCAACCTCAATGGGATCCAAGCCCAGCTTCTCCGCTATTTCATTCATCATTGTCTGGGCGATGAAGTTCACCTGCGGGTTCCCGAAGCCCTGCATGGCACAGGCGGGGGCCTTGTTCGTGTAGACTGCCTTGGCCGAGTACTTGATGTGCGGTATCTTGTAAAGGTCGACCAGCCATCCGGCCATGCAGCCGATGAGGGGATATGCTTGGATATTGTGCGCCCCGATGTCAACAACGACATCCATCTGCCCGGCAACGAGCCTGCCGTCCTTTTTGGCGCCAAGCTTGTACTTTATGATCATGGAATACCTGCAGTGGTCATACATGTCTTCCTCTCTGGTCGAAACCAGCTTGACTGGTTTCTTGGCCTTCAACGCGAGGGCAACGCAGATCGGCAGTATCGTGTTCATCTGGATGCTGGAACCGAAAGATCCTCCAAGAGCCACCTTCTTCACACAGACTTTGTTCAACGGGATGCCAAAGATTTCACCGATGAGAATCCGGCAGTTATGGATCGTCTGCGTCGTCGTCCAGATGGTAACTCCACCGTTTGGCTCGGGGACACACACCGCTGATTTAGTTTCCAGCTGAGCGTGGTAAGGTCTGCCCAGCTTGGCCTCCCTCTCGATGACAATGTCTGCCTCCTGGAATCCCTTCTCAACGTCCCCCTCGGCTATCTCCAATTTGGCAGCGATGTTGTTCTTTATCTCAACTACCTTGTCCTCGATAATTATGTGGTCATGCAAATTGGGTTTGCCCGGCTTCATCGCCACTATCGGGTCAAACACCGCCTCCAGGGGCTCGTACTCAACTTCTATCAATTTAAGCGCCTTTTCGGCTTTCTCCTCCGTCTCCGCCGCCACAGCGGCGATCGGCTCCCCCACATGCAATGGCTTCCCCGTAAGCACCGTCCTGTCCTTGAAGGTCGCCGAGGGAATGCTGACAATTCGCTCGTTGTACTTTATCTTCGGCGTTTCCTCAAAGGTGATACACACGGCACCCATGGCCTCGGCTTTGCTGGTGTCAATCCTCTTGACCCTGGCATGGGGATAGGGGCTCCTCAGAACTCTGCCGTAGAGCATGCCGGGAACGACAACATCGGTGGTAAACTTCTCCTGTCCGGTAACCTTGGGAATCGCATCCTTTCGGGGGGCCGGCTTCCCTACTGTGTAAAATTGGCTCGACAATCTTTCACCTTTTTTGTCATGCCTTTTTTGTTCCCGTGAGATAAACTTGGTTTGCAAATAAAAACTTTGTGTTTTTCAAATAATTTTAAAAATTTCTTAAATAGCCCGGATCTCCTGCCTCATAAATTTGACGTAGGAAATGGCGAAGATGATGAGTGTGGCGGCTATCAGGGTTGTCGCGTGTGACCAGATCAGGAGCAGGCTCTGATCCAGCGGGAGCGGGTTTGCCACCATCCCATACAGCTTCTCTATCGACACGGGCCCTAGAATTCTCACCCAGGGATTAACCATCACGTATGATGCCTCAAGGAAAATGTAGCTCGGCGAAAGATAGAGCAGGGTTGAACTTCCCAACGGCGAGGCAATCATGTAGACAAAGAAGCTGAAAAACAGCCATACGGCTACCGAGGCGAGTGCCGAGGTGCCCTCACGCCTAAAGATTACGGAGAAGAGCAGCCCCAGAGCAACCCAAAAGGAGAGATAAACCACGCTCAAAAGGAGAAAAATCAGTATTCGACCTATTTCCTCAAGCGTCGGCAGAGTGCTCCAGGCCCGAATGGCCAGCCCCACCTGAATAAAGATCACACCTATCAGGGTAATGGTGATGGTCGCCACCCCGGCCAAAAACTTGGCGTTTATCACTGAATCCCGGTGCACGGGCTGAGAGAGGACGTTGCCCAAGGTGCCGCTGGATATCTCCCGGTTGATTGTGTCAAAGGTAAAAATGAACCCGAGCAGGGGGGCCAAGTAAATAACCACCCACAGAAATGAAGGCAATCCCTGCGCCCCGATCACGAAAAGCTGAAGAAACACGTACTCGCCCAATGTCCTCTGCAGTCCCAAGTTCTGCACCGCTCCATAGGTCATGAACAGGCCGAGCGCGTAGATGATGAAAAACAGGAGCCAGAACCTCTTGCTACCGAGGTTGTCGGATAGCTCCTTAATGAAGATCTCCCGCGTCCCCGCCATCAGCTTTCCCCCAGATATCCCAGATAAATTTCCTCCAGAGAACGTTCCCTCGCCCTCAGGCTGAGGGGAAAGATCTTATTCTGCAAAAAGAACTCCATGATGGCCGACCTGATGTCCTTCTCCGATCTCACCGTGATGACGTTACCAGACCTGTCGACGCTCTTTACACCGTGAAGCGAGGACAGGTCGTGGACCAGCTTTGGGGTGATGTTTTCTGCCTCAATGTCAATCACCCAATCCTCCTTGGTTCTGGCTCTCAGCTCCTCGATGGTGCCCAGCGCAACCATCTTTCCCCGCAACATTATGCCTATGCGGTCACAAATGTGCTGCACATCAGCGAGCATGTGGGAAAGCAACAAAACAGTCGTCTTCTCCTCCTTGCTGATGCGCCTTAGCAATTCGAGCAGCTCATTTTTTCCCTCGGGATCCAGTCCCTGCGTCGGCTCATCGAAGAAAGCAACCTTGGGCTTTTTTACCAGCACACCGGCAATACCCACCCGCTGCCTCATCCCCCGGGAAAGTTTACCAACTTTTGTCTGAGCATATCCTGCGGCCCCAACTGATTCGAGGGCATCCTTGATGCGCCGGCGCGCTTCGTTCTCCGGGATCTGGTTCAGCTTGGTAATGTATCTCAGATTTTGCTCCGGGGTCAGATCTTCATAGAGTCCTATTCTCTCGGCCAGATATCCGCTGATGCTTTTCACCTTCAGGGGTTCTCGAAACGGATCGTGACCGAAAACCCTGCAGGTGCCAGAGGAGGGCTCGGTAAGTCCAAGCAACATCAAAACGGTTGTGGTCTTGCCCGCCCCGTTCGGGCCCAGCATCCCGAAGAGCTCCCCCGGCTTGATCGAGAGGTTCAGCCGGTCAACTGCGACGAAATCATTGTACTTCTTGGTCAGGTCATGTGTCTCTATGGCCAAGGTCTGGTCCATATGACTACCTTCTGCCCAGGCGCCAGAATATGAAGACCAATCCTAAGACAACGACGATGATTATGGCCAGTCCGACTAATCCCCACGCAATTGAACCGAGAACCGTCACCCTGAGCTCCAGCGTCTGTGAAACTGAATTCGAGCCGCTGGTGTAAGCAGTGATCCGCAAGCTGTAGTCGCCGGGTATGGCGTCAGAAGCTGGTTTTATGCTCACCACAACTTGAGCAGATGATCCTGGTGGAACTGCAGCGATCTGATCGGGCTCAAAGGTCACCTCCCATCCGCTGGGTGTGATGGATCTGAAGCCGATCTTTTCCAGCGTGCCGGAGCCGGTGTTTTTTACCACCATGGTTAAAGTGGTAACTTCTCCCTGCGGAGCATTCAGGTTCAGGAGACCGTCGGAAGTTGACAGCTCCATGGTGTAAGTCCCGGTAATTATCGCCTTCAGGTCCAGGGACTGGCTGTAGGGTCCCGAGGTCGCCAAAACCGTGATCGAGTACTCCCCTGCATCGGCATTGGAAGCAGGGGTAACCGTTATCCGCAGAGTTTCCCTCTCCCCCGCCTTCATGTGAACCGCGCGCACCAACGTCGACTCGTATCCAGGTGAAAAGGTGACGGTCCATTGGGCTGGAGCGATGTAAGAGAGATCTATATCCCTTTCCTCACCCGTATCGTTTACCAAATCCACCGAGAACTGGAAACTCTGTCCTGCCGGTCCCTCAATTGAGGGGCTGGTGGTACTGAGGGTCAGGCCCAATGGTGAAACCTCGGCAACATCGATGATGATGCTCAGGGAATCAACCACATTGCCGGACGCATCCTTAGCCTTGATGACCACGGTGAAAGAACCAAGGCTCACGCCAGTTGGTTGGGTAATCGTGAGGGATAGGGGTTTATTCTCATAAGGTGCTAGAGTGGCCATTTTGACCAAGTAACCTCCGCTTTTCAACGTCGCCTGCCATCCCTGTGGTGCCGTGACCTCCAAGCTCAGCGTCTGATATTCGGCACTGAGATTGTTGATATTCACCGAAAGCTGAATGCTCTGCCCGGGGTTGACCTCAATTCTGGGGAAAGAGGTAACTATCTTTACTTCCCCGGAAGCCGCTGTCACCGAGGCTGAACCCAACAGCAAGGCACATAGAAATGCTGAAGTTAGGATCACCGAAACTCTGCTGGACCAAGCCAAACTGATCACCTCTTTATTAATTGTCAGGGGCATCTTATTTAAACTTTTATTTTTGTATGGTTTGTTGCACAAACAAATGCGAAATCCGTTGAACACTTGCTGTTCGGCTTATCGAGCCGCCCTTTTCGCCCCGCTTCACCTCACCGCGCTCAGGTTGATCAGCAAGTTATAGCAGAACGCCTTC
>Ga0272448_1002024_pt1 | contig 26248 bp, 25 predicted proteins | sample YNPCB0191_FD_202220 | JGI IMG/M metagenome (GOLD analysis project Ga0272448, IMG submission 202220) | Hot spring sediment microbial communities from Yellowstone National Park, WY, United States - YNP-CB-019-1 | ecosystem: Environmental > Aquatic > Thermal springs > Hot (42-90C) > Sediment... | reverse complement strand
TCGCGCCGGCACGCTGCGCGCAATGCCGCTGTAAGCGACCTCGAGCCACCATGCGGCATCGTAGCCGGCAACGTCATCCACTCTCATCCGTCCCTCCTTTTCTCGAGGCGCGCGATCGCGGCCTGCACTCCGGACCTAGCATGATCCGTGCCAGCGGGCCGGCAGCGGCGGGATTCGGCGCCGCCGCCGCTATCTCGCTGGAAATCGCAGGGTTCGTGCCCGGCGCTCTCCGAGTGCGGGCCGCCGGTCCTTCCTGCGAAGACGTGACGGCAGGTGCAGGAATTGCCGGGTGGGAAAACTATGCTACTGCGTGGAATGTGCTGTAGAGGCTGCGCAGGATGTATGTCGACGATGCGAGGCCGGCGGGATTCTCGGCGGGGCTTCCTTCCAGTTCGGTCCAGGAGCGGGGATAAAGATCGCGCCCGCGCTCATCCTGCGGCCGCGAACCGTGGTCGCCCTGTTGGGCTGAAGGGTGGCGCGCCCATGCGTCTTCGAGCACCACAAGCCGGTCGACCTTGAGCCCGAGGTCCTGGAGGTTCTGGTAGAGCGCGGCAAGATTCTGCTCGACATAGCTTCTCACCCAGGACGATTCGGTCAGGATCGCCGCGCTCATGGAGGACACGCTGCATTCGGCGCGGATTTCCATCCTGCCCAGGCCCGCGGGCCGCAACTGAATGCGGATCGCGTTGCTTCCCTCGCGCACGCGCAGGTGTATCTGTTCGGCGAGGCGCGGCAGGAAGTCGATTTCGGAAAAGGCGATCTCCGCAGGGGCCTGCAGCGGCGACCGGACGGCGCCGGGAAGTGCGGTTGCAGCGGCCGCCGAAGCACTTTCTCCCGCGAATCCGGGCGCAAGGACGGCGGCCTCCACCCGGCTCGCAGGCAACGCCGCCGCGGGGGCCGGATCCGAGGCGGGATGCGGCGGCAAAACCCGGATCCATTCGCCCTCTGCGATCCTGGCGGCATGCGGCACCGTCTCCTCTGCGGGACGCTGCGAGCCCGCCTTCTCGGGGCTGGCTTCGAACAAGGTTTCGGGCGAGGTCTCGGGCGGCGGCGAATCGACCGGCAGCCGGGTTTTCCCTGATTCCCGCCGGCAGATTGCGATCTCCGGGGCTGCCGGGCGCTCGAAAAAGGGCAGCGCCTTTCCCGCCGCGATCCTGAAGATCGTGTCGTCTTCCGGCCCGTGCCTGCCGGCAGGTGCGGCGGGCGCATCCAGCGGGTCTCGGCTGGGCGCGGGCTTCGGGACCGGTGCCACGGCAAGCCCACCGGCGGGCTGTACCGGCGCCGTCGGGACAGGAAACAGGACGGGCAACACGACCGCCTCCCGGGCGATCGCGACGCGCTCACCGATCTCTCCCCATCGAACGTCCTCGCAGCCTGGGTCCGCCGGGGGGAGTGCGGCGCCATCCGCCGGCTCCTGGGCGCAGGCGCGCGCCGGCTGCCGGGGGAGATCTCCGGCGGGCACCCGGCGATCTTCCCTCGAGGTGCGCGCCGAACGAGCGGGCTCCTGCGGGACACCGGCATCCGGGATGGGGACGGAATCAGGCTCGCCCGTCGCCGGCCTGCCGGGAGGAAGGATCGCGGCGGTGACCGGAAGGCGGCGCGGCTCCTGACGCCGCAGGGCAATCTCGCTCCCGGCCGGGACCGGGTCCGTCTCCTCGGCGGCCGGGACCGCAGGCGGCAGCGGTTTCCGATTCTGTTCATCGATTGTCTTGGTGCCGGAAGCGCCGCAGGGCTCTCCGGGGGGCACTTCCGAAGAGGGGGCGCAATCGCCCGGATCCTCCGGCGCGCAGGGAGCGACGGGCGGCGGGAGCGGGCAAGGGAATATCGCGGCCGGGGCTGCGGATTCCGGCTGCGCTTGCGCCCTGTCGTCCTCCGCCGCCGGGCCGGCGCCCGCAGGCTCGTCGGCGGCCGCGGCCGGTTGCGGCGCCTCGACGATCGGGGCGCACGCGGCGGCTGCAGCCTGATCGAGCAGAGCGGCGAAGAGTTCTCCCGGCTGAGCCGTCGGGCTGGCGCCCGCGGCCGGGGCGGCCGCCCCGGCGGGCGCGCCGTCCATGATCGCTGCAGCTTCAATCTTCATGAACTCTCCCCGTTGCCCGATGCACGGTCACTTCTTGTCGCCGGCAAACCTGGTCACCACGATTTCGTCGACCGCCTTCTGTTCCAGCTTGTCCGCGGCGGCGAAATGTTCGCGCTCCTTCTTGCCGCGCAGTTTTTCCAGGACCTTCTTGTCCTTCGATCGCTCCACCCAGAGCGCCGTCTGTTTCTCGAGCTCGGCGTGCAGGGTCCGGATCCGGGCCGACGCCTGCTCGATCTCGCGCTCCAGGCGGTCGAGAAAGGAGCAGTACCGGCCGACCTCTTCCGTGTCGTAGTGCGGCAGTGTCTCCTGTGCCATTTCCCTGCGCGTGTCGGCGTGCCTGGCCTGAAGCTCGGCGAGCCGCTGTTTTTCCGTCTCGAGCCGGTAATGGATCCAGGCCAGTTTTTCGCGCTCGCGCTCCTCCAGGTGCCGGCGGTGGCGCAGCAGGGTTTCGAGGTTGAAGACGAACCGGCGCATGTCAGCAGTCCCGGGTGATCTCGCGCACGCGCGCCATGGCGCTCTCGGCATCGGTCCGTTCGTCGTAACGCTGCCGCAGGAAGCCGAGGATGGCATCGATCTTGCGCAGCGCGAGGTCGATCTTGGGGTTGCTCCCCTTGCTGTAGGCGCCGATGTTGATCATGTCCTCGGCCTTCTGGTAGGTCGAAAGCAGCTCGCGGACCTTGCCGGCGCGCTCCATGTAGTCGGCCGCCACCAGGTCGGGCATGAGGCGGCTGACGCTGGCCAGAATGTCGATGCAGGGATAGTGGTTGCGCCAGGCCAGCTCGCGACTGAGCACGATGTGGCCGTCGAGCAGCGAGCGGACGGAATCGGCCACCGGGTCGGCGAGATCGTCCCCTTCTACGAGCACGGTATAGAATCCGGTGATGCTGCCGCCGGACATGAAATTGCCGGCGCGTTCGACCAGGCGGGGAAGTAGGGCGAACACCGACGGCGGGTATCCTTTGGAAGAGGGCGGTTCCCCGGCGGCCAGACCCACTTCCCTCTGGGCCATGGCGAAGCGCGTGATGGAATCCATCATGAGGAGCACGTGCTTCCCCTGATCGCGGAAGTACTCTGCGAGCGTCGTGGCCACCAGCGCGGCGCGGATACGCAGCAGCGGCGGCTGGTCGGAGGTCGAGGCGACCACCACCGAGCGCCGCAGCCCCTGCTCGCCGAGGTCCTTTTCGATGAAGGCGCGCACTTCCCTGCCGCGCTCGCCCACGAGGCCGATGATGTTGACGTCGGCCGAGGTATAGCGCGCCATCATGCCCAGGAGCGTGCTCTTGCCGATGCCGCTGCCGCCGAAGATGCCGATGCGCTGGCCCTTGCCGCAGGTCAGCAGGGCATCGATGGCGCGCACGCCGGTGCCGAGCACTTCGTCGATATTGCGCCGCGCCAGGGGATTGGTGCCCGGAGGCTGCAGCGGGTAGTAATCCTCCACCGGTATGGGGCCGGCGTCGTCGATCGGATTCCCGAGCCCGTCGATGATGCGCCCCAGAAGGCCGGCGGATACGGGAACGGTCGCCTGCTTCTTGCGGCACACCACTTTGTCGCCGAGCCGGACGCCATGGGCCTTGAACAGCGGCATGGAAAGAACGAAGTGGTCGCGGAAACCGATCACTTCGGCCGGGATGACGCGGCCGTTTTCCTCCCCGATGATTTCGCACAGCTCTCCGATCGAAACCGGGGGGCCCTGGGATTCCACCACCAGGCCCACGGCCCGCTTGACCGAGCCCACGGTCTTGATGGGATTCACGTGCCGCAGCCGGGTACGATAGGCGCTGAGATCGAGCTTCTCGGCATTCACGTCCTTACGGCTCCCCGTTTTCGAAAAAGGCTCTTTCCACCTCGCGGAACTCTTCCTCGATGCGCGCATCCACGTCCCCAGCCTCTGTCTGGATCAGGCAGCCCCCCCTTTCGATGGAGGCGTCGGCCTGCAGCACGATCTCGCGCTCCTCGCCGCCGTCCTGGGCCAGGCGGGCGCGCTGCGCGACGAGGTAATCGTAATCGTCGGGGTGCAGCCGTATCGTGACGGGCGACTTGACGGCCACATGCCCGAGCGCGACCCTGACCAGAGTCTGGATGATCTCGCGATCGGCGCGGATCTCCCGGTGCACGATCTTCCTGGCGACCTCGAGCGCGAGCTGCACCACCTCCTTTTCCGCGCGCGCGTAAAGAACGGACCGCAGGCGCGCGAGTTCCGCTATGGATTGGGCATAGCGCGCCATCATCGCCTCGACCTTCTTCTCGGCCAGCTCCATTCCCGCCTTCTCGCCCTGGCGCAGGCCGCTCTCGTAGGCGAGCTTTTCGACGAGCGCGGGATCCGCAGGCCGGGCGCAGCCCTGGCTGCGCTCGGGACCCGGGGCCTGCCGCCCGGCCTGCATCCAGGGAGGATCCGCCGCGCCTGCGGCCTCGATGTCGGGCGGGTTCTCGGAAAAGGAGACCGCTTTGGCCTGCGCCGCGTTCCGGTCGTGCTTCTTGATCAGTTTCAAACCCATCGTTCGTCCTCCGGCTGCCGGACGCCTGCGGCCGCCGTCTCGGCGCCTCCCGGCACGCCCGGCGCCTGCTACCGGCGTGCCGGGAACATCGCATCAGGTGACATATTCCTCGCTGGCGGTCCCCTTGATGCTGAGCACCCCGTCCTCGTCGAGCTTGCGGATGACCATGACGATCTCCTGCTGGGCGGCCTCGACGTCCTTGATCTTCACCGGCCCCAGCACCTCCATGTCTTCGCGCAGCATGGCGACGGCCCTCTGGGACATGTTGCGGAAGAACTGGTTCTTGAGCTCCTCGCTGGTGCCCTTGAGAGCCATCGTGAGTGTCTTCTTGTCGATCCGCTGGACGATCTCTCTCATTCCCATGTCGTCGATCAGCAGGATGTCGTCGAAGACGAACATGAGATTGCGGATGCCCAGGGCCAGGTCGGGATTCTCGCTTTCCACCTTTTCCAGGATGGCGGCGGACGCCTTGGTGTCCAGGCGGTTGATCAGCTCGGCCACGGCGCGCACGCCCCCGCGCGACTCGCGGCTGATTTCGCCCAGGGACTGCAGCTTCTGCGCGAGTATGCCGCTGATCTTGCCGATGATTTCCGGGGAGATCTGCTCGAGCTTGGCGATGCGCATCACCACGTCGGCCTGCAGCTCGGCGGGCAGGGTGGACAGCAGCGCGGCCGCCTTCTCGGAATCCATGTGGGCCAGCACCAGGGCGATGGTCTGCGGGTGTTCGTTCTGGATGAAGCGGGAAACCTGCTGCGGGTCGGCCTTCTGCAGGTAATCGAATCCGGCGAGCGAGCTCTGCAGCGAAGCGGAAACCCGTTCGAGCAGCTTCCTGGAAGTGTCGGCACCAAAGGCCTTCAAGAGCAGTTTCTTGGCGAACTCGACGCCGCCGCGCGCCATGTAGGTGCGCGCCAGGGTCATCTTGTAGTAATCGTCCAGCACAAGGTCGGCCGACTCCGGTTCGATCTTCCCCAGGCGCGAGATCTCCTTGCTGATCTCCTGCACCTCCTCTTCGGACAGGTAGCGGAAAAGGTTGGCGGCGGCCTCATCGCCCAGAAGAACGAGGAAGATCGCGGCTTTACGAATTCCAGGCATCGGTTCCGGCATAGGTGCTCGATCCGCTAGCTCTCATGAATCCAGGTTTTGATCAGTTGCGACAACTGCTCGGGTTCCCGGTTGGCATGCTCGAGCGCCCGGCTCTTCAGGACCTCGAACCTGCGCATGCCCGGGGCGGCGAGCTCCGCCTCGCGCATGAACTCCCGCTCGATCTCCTCCTCGGAAGAGCCTGCCGTGAGCGCGCCGGCAGGCGCCGGCCCCCGGGCGGCGGCTTCCGCCGGCGCCGCCGGCAGGGCGCCGGATGCGGTCGCGGCGCCGGCCAGGGCCTTCTGCCGCGCCTCCGGCAAGGCCTTGGGCTCTTCAGCCTGGCTCATGATCTGCGGGATGGCGGCGATGCTCGCGTAGACCCTCTTGCGCAGCGGGCGGAAGACGAGGAAGTAGACCACCACGAACAGCAGGATGAATGCCGCGTATTTCATGGCCGGCATCAGGTACGGCAGCCACAGGACATACCAGGCGGGCTGGGCCTGTTCTTCCCCCTCCTCCGCCGGCGCGGAAAAGAAGGGGACGTTTTCCAGCGTCACCGTATCGCCGCGTTCCGCGTTGTACCCGACGGCGGCCAGAACCAGCTGGCGATAGGACTCGAGTTCCTCTTTGCTGCGTGGTACGTACGACGCCGTGACCTTGCCCTGGGCGTCCTTGCCGTAGACGACCTTGTGATCGAGAATCACCGCCACGGAAATCCTGCGGATGCTTCCCTTGGGCTGCAGGGTGTGGCGGATCATCTTGTTGACTTCGTAATTGGTGCTTTCGTTGGAGCGCACGCGCTCGGGAACGGCCATCACCACCTGGCCCTGGGCGCCCTCGACGTTCGAGCGCGTGCCCGGGATGCCGGCGGCGCCGCTGCCGGCGCCGATCCTCTCCTCGCTCTTCTGCTGGCTGAGGATCACGGGCGGGTTGGGCGAATAGGTCTCCTCGGTCTGCTCCGAGGTGTTGAAGTCCAGCTCGATCGAAGCGTTGGCATGCACCTTCCCTTTTCCGACCACGGGCTCGAGAATCGAGAGGACCTTGGAGGCCATCTCCTTCTCGAGCTGCGCGCGCACGCTGGCGCCCAGTTCCGTCTGCATCGCATCCCCGCCCGGCACCAGGCGCGAGAGCACTCTCCCCTGTTCGTCGACGACCGAGACGTTATAGGTCTGCAGCCCCTGGACCGCGCCCGCCACCAGATTGACGATGCCCGCAATGCTGCTCTGCGCCAGCTCCTTTCCCCGCTTCAGCCTCACGAATACGCTCGCCTTGGCTTCTTCTTTCCTGTCTTCGAAGAGGGAGTCCTTGGGAAGGACCAGGTGCACGCGCGCCTGCGCCACCTCGGCCAGGCTGGATATCGTGCGGCTCAGCTCGCCTTCGAGGGCGCGCTTGTAGTTCACCTGTTCGGTGAAGTCGGTCATGCCGAACTGGCTGCGGTCGAAGATCTCGTAGCCGACCCGGCCGCTGCGCGCCAGCCCGGAACCTGCGATTTCCAGGCGCAGTTTGTCGACCTCGGTCTTCGGGGCCGCGACCTGTATGGAGGTGCCGTCGGCCGAAACCAGGAAGTCGACCTTGTCCTCTTTCAGCTTGGCCGCGATGGCCTGCGCGTCTTCGGGGCTGAGGTCGCGGTACAGAAGCTGATAATCGACGCGGTTCATGAAAAAGATCATCAGGCCGAGGCCGCCCAGGACGACCAGCGCAAAGGTCACCACCGTCGCGCGCTGGGACCACTGGAGGCGCGACCAGATGGCCGCGAGCTGTCGGAGCGGGTTCGGTTGCGGACTTGCCACGGTCGGTCCTCCTGTGAGTGCCGGCGGCACGCGGGCTTCCGCCCTGCGCCCGGTCGCCGGCGCTGCGCTACACCGGCATCCTCATGATTTCGTTGTAGGCCTGCAGGAGTTTGTTGCGCACCTGCATCATCATTTGAAACGTGAGATCGGCCTTCTGGACGGCGAGCAGGGTCTCGTGCAGATCCTGGCTCTCGCCCGCCATCAGCTTCTGCACCTGCAGATCGGACTCCTGCTGCATCTGGTTGACGGCCGAGATCGCGTCCTTGAGGACCTCGCCGAAGCCGGGCCCGGAGGTCTGCGGCCGGAGCTTCTGCGGCGTCCGTATTTCCGGGACCTGCAGATTGGGGCTTATCTGCCCGACGAACGGATCTTTCATCGGCCCTCCTTCAGCGGATGATCTCCAGCGTCTTGACCGCCATTTCCTTGGCCGTGTTGGCCGCCTGCAGGTTGGCCTCGTAGGAGCGCGCCGCCGACAACATGTTCACCATCTCTTCCATGGGATTGATGTTGGGATAGGCCACGTAGCCGTCCTTGTCGGCATGGGGATGGCCCGGCTCGTAGCGCCGCAGCGGCTCGGAATTGTCCGTCACCACGCCGGCGATCGCGACCCCCTGCACGTTGAGCACGGCATCGTCGAGTGCGGCGCCGAAACCGGGTTCGGGCGACGCGGAGGCGAAGACGACGTCCCTGCGGCGGTAAGGCTCCGTGCCGGCCGCTCGCGTGGTATTGGCATTGACCAGGTTGCTCACCAGCACTTCGAGCCTCTTGCGCTGTGCCGACAGACCCGAGGCGCTGACTTCGATCGCGGTCATCAGGTTCATCCGCCGACCCTCCCTTCGTTGATGCTGCTGGCGATGATTCTCAATTTGGTCCGCAACAGCTGGACGATCGTGGCGTACGCGAACGATGTCTCGCCGAGCTTGAACATTTCCCGGTCGAGATCGACATTGTTCCGGTCGGGGCGGGACGTGAGCCCCTCCACTTCGAACACCATGGGCTCGCGGGCGCCGAAGATCCGCGTATCGCCCGCCCGATGCTCGGGCCTTGTAACCCTGAGGGGCGGGCTTTCCGCAAGGAGTTCCTGCATGGTGGCGTGGAAGGAAATGTCCTTGGTCCGGTAGCCGGGGGTGTCGATGTTGGCCAGGTTGGAAGCGATGACCTGCTGGCGCTTCGACAGGCGCCCCAGGAAGCTGCCCATCGCTTCGATCGTGTCGTCGGAAATCATACCGACCTTCATGGACTCGACTCCCTGCGCCCCGGCGCGCGCCGGGGCCGAAACGGCTCAAGCAATAGGTTTGCCAGAAAGCCTGAAAAGAAATCTGTTCATTCTATTGGGTTTCCGCGCCCGGCATCGCCGGGCGGTCGAGCTGCAGCGGCACGAATGGTTCATGACGGCGACTTGGCATGGGCAAATTTTGCCTGCCGGTCCTGCAATCCGAATTCGTTCAGCTTGTTTCGCAACGTCCGCAGGCTGATGCCGAGAAGCCTGGCTGCCTGGGTACGGTTTCCCCCGGTATCCTCGAGCGTCTTGCGAATCAGTTGGCGTTCCATTTCGCGCACGGTGGTGCCCGCAAGCAGCTGGGGCTCCTGGGGGAGGGGCGGCTGGGTCAGGCACAGGTCCGACGCCTGGATCACGGAATCGGTGCACAGGGCGGCGGCCCGCTGGATGGTATTTTCGAGCTCGCGCACGTTGCCGGGCCAGCTGTGGCGGCCCAGCTTTTCCAGAGCTTCGGGCGAACAGCGCAGCTCCGGCTTTCCGAACTCCTGCCCGTAGCGCCGGCAGAAGAAATCCGCAAGCAGCGGTATGTCGGGGCGGCGCTGGCGCAGGGCCGGGATCTGCAAGCGGATCACGTTGAGGCGGTAGTACAGATCTTCGCGAAACTCGCCCGCACGCACCAATGCCGCCAGATCGCGGTTGGTGGTGGCGATCACGCGCACATCGATCTTGACGGGATCCTTGCCCCCGATGCGGTCGACTTCTTTTTCCTGGAGGACGCGCAGGAGCTTGGCCTGCAGGATGGGGGCCATCTCGCCGATTTCGTCCAGCAGCAGCGTCCCGTGGTCGGCAAGCTCGAACTTGCCCGGCTTGGAGGTCTGGGCCCCGGTGAAGGAGCCCTTTTCGAACCCGAACAGCTCGCTCTCCAGCAGGCTTTCGGGGAGAGCGGCGCAATTGACGGCGACGAAGGGACCCGAGGCGCGCGCGCTTCGGGCATGGATCATCCGGGCCAGGAGTTCCTTGCCGGTTCCGCTCTCGGCCTCGATCAGCACGGTGGCCGAACTGGGCGCGATCTGCGCCGCGCGCTCGAGCACCTGGGAAAACGCGGGATCCTGGGTGACGATCGGCCGGCAACCTCGCTCGGGTCCTGCGCCGCCCAGGGCGCGGCGCACCACGGCTTCCAGGGATTCCGAGGAAAAGGGCTTGAGCAGGTAATCGAAGGCTCCGATGCGCATGGCATCCACGGCGCTCTGGATCGTGCCGTAGGCGGTAAGCATGACGACCGGCGTCTGAGGGGAGGTCGATTTGACCTTCCTGAGCAGATCCATCCCGTCGAGTTCGGGCATGCGCATGTCGGTGATCACCAGGCGGTAGTACTTCTCCCTGAGCCGGCACAGGGCCTCCATGGCGCTCCCGGCCGTGGTGACCGAGTAGCCCTTGCGGCGCAAGGTCTCATGGAGGGCGATCAGCATCTGCGGCTCGTCGTCGACGACCAGAATATCCTCGGCCATGGCATGCCCCGTTACGATGCATCCGCCGGCGGGCGGGAATGGGGAAAGACGATGGTGAAGGCCGTGCCGACGTTGACACGGCTTTCGAGCGTGATGAAGCCCGAGTGCTGCTCCACGATCTGGTGCACCACCGAAAGGCCCAGCCCGGTGCCGTTCTTGTTGGTGGTGAAGAAAGGATCGAAAACACGATCGAGGTTCTCCGGGGGAATCCCCAGGCCGGTATCCTCGACCCTGAGTTCGAGTCCGGCACAGGCCGCACCTTCCGGCAGGGCGTCCACGTCGCGGGTGGCGATGCGCAGGCGGCCGCGCGAGGGCATGGCCTGCAGGGAGTTGAGAACCAGGTTGAGCAGCATCTGCTTCAGCAGTTCGCGATCGCCGCGGATCACGCTCCGGGCGGCGGACAGCGTCTTTTCGACCTGAACGTCGCGCTGGCGCAGGATCGGCTCGGTGAAATCCAGGATCTCTTCGACCAGGACGTGCATGTCGGCGTCGTCGAACACAGGCGCAAGCGGGTTGGCAAAGTGGAGCATGTTCGAGACGATGTTGTTGAGCGACCGGCTCCCGATGCGGATGTTCTCGGCCCACCGGCCGGCATCGCTCCGGCGCGGCAGCTCCTTTTCCAGCAGAGAGGCGAACAGCTCGATGCTCCCCAGAGGATTGCGGATCTCGTGCGCCAGCTCGACCGCCATCTCGCCCATCGCCGAAAGGCGCTCCCCGCGCTTGTTCCGCTCCTGGAGCGCCTTGATTTCCGTGACATCGCGCATGATGTGCAGTGTACCGGCGGAAGCGCCCGATGCCGACGGCAGCGGGGTCAGAGAAATCGCCAGCGTCCGCATGCCGTCGCCCGCAGCGAACGGGATCTCCACTTCGGTGCCGGAGACGGCCAGTTCGGAAACGGCCCGGAAGTATTCGCGCATCTCCGGGCTGCCGCCCCGGCGGGCGGCCGAACCCCGCTTGCGCGCCCACACCGGAGCGCACTTCAGAATGCGGGCGGCCACGGGATTGCACAGCGTGACCGTTCCGCTCTCGTCCACTACCACGACGCCGCACGGCAGGGACTGCAGGATGCGCTTCAGGTAGTTCTGGACGAGCGCCTTGTCGCGCAGGCTCCTTTTGAGCTGGCGGTTCTTTTCGGCCAGCTCGGTGGAAAGCTCGCGTGTTCGGGCCTCGAGCCGGCGGAACGCGGCCTCCAGGGAACTCGAGGCGCTCGTGAAGCTTTGAAAAGCGTCGAGCAGCAACTTGGCTTCGTCGGCCGGCACGCCGGCATCCGGCGGATGGACTCCGGTCGCGGTCGCCGTCCCGGGCAAGCTTGTGGCCATCGACCCTTCCTTTCGCGACCCTGGATGCCGGCCGTCGGCGATGAGCCGTACCGGCAACCGGGTCAGGAAGCGGCAGGGATGCGTCGCGGCCTGGCCGCATGCATCCATGCCGGAGAGGCTATGGCAAGAGCCGTGCCATGCGGCGGCGGCAAGGTGAGAAGTTCATGACTGAGTCAATAAATCGTTTATTATTAATACATTGAGCATTAACGGCCCAATGAGTCCCGAAAAGCCCGACGGAGAATATGCCCACCTTGCCAGTCAATTTGTTGACATGCTTTTATCATGACGCTGACGTACAGACATTGAACAAAAACGCATGATTGACACATTACCGATTGGCGTTTTCGATTTTGGGGTCGCAAGCGTCATGCCGGCCGCTACGGATCGGATCGAAATGTCATTTTTTTGATGCGATCACTTGACAAATGTGAAAATTGTGAGCTAGATTGGCAGGGCTTTCGGCCGGCAACATGCCGAAGCTTGTCCATGCCGGTCGGTACTTAGCCGCCGGGTTTCTATAACTTGCTCTCTATCAAAGAGAAAGTGACTCGATTGGTCCCTTGACTCTCCGATTCTCACGGAGGACGCGATGGGTGGCAGCGCTGCTGAAAACGTCAGAATATTGGTAGTCGATGATGAAGACTACATGCGGGAGATCGTCGGTCAAGCTCTGGCGTTGCGGGGATACACGGTGGAGGAGGCTGCCGACGGGAGCACGGCACTGGAGATGATCCGCAAGCGCGCTTACGATGTGGTCGTCACCGACCTGCGCCTGCCGGGGCAGCCGGGCGAGAAGGTGATGCAGGAGGCGCTGGCGATTCATCCGGAAACGATCGTTATCATCATGACCGGCTTCGGGACGGTTCAGAGCGCGGTGGAAGCGATCCGCATGGGCGCATTCGATTACCTGACGAAGCCCTTTCAGATCGACGAGCTGGTCATTCGGGTGCAGAAGGGTTTGCGCGAGCGGGAGCTGCAGTCGGAGAACTCCCTGCTGCGTTCGGAGCTCCAGGGCAAGTACCGCTCGGCCAACCTGGTGGGCAACAGCCCGGCGATGCAGCAGATTCACCGCATGATCGGCCTGGTCTCGGGCAAAACGAGCACGGTGCTGATCACCGGCGAAACGGGCACGGGGAAGGAGGTGATTGCGCGCGCCATCCATTACAGCGGGCCGCGCAAGGAGCAGGCGCTCGTCTGCGTCAACTGCGGCGCCATCCCCTCCAACCTGCTCGAGGACGAGCTCTTCGGGCACGTCAAGGGTGCGTTCACCGGCGCCTACCAGCACCGGGCCGGGCGTTTCGAGCAGGCCCATCGCAGTACGCTGTTTCTCGACGAGGTGGGCAGCATGCCCCTGGATCTGCAGGTCAAGCTGCTGCGCGTGCTGCAGGAGCGCGAAATACAGCGGCTGGGCGGCACGAACCCCGTCAAGGTCGATGTGCGCATCATCGCGGCTTCCAACGCCGACCTGCTCGAGCAGGTGCGCAAGGGTGAATTCCGCGAGGATCTCTACTATCGCCTGAACGTGATCCCCATCCGCGTGCCTCCGCTGCGCGAGCGCCGCGAGGACATTCCGCTGCTGATCACGCACTTCCTGAAGAAATTCTGCGCCGAACAGCGCGTACCCCTGAAGAACGTGAGCCCGGAAGCCATCCGGCGGCTGACCGCCTTCGAATGGCCCGGCAACGTGCGCCAGCTCGAAAACGCCGTCGAGATGGCGGTGGCGCTCTCGGGAGAGCGCGAGCTTCTGGACGTCGCCGATTTCCCCGCCGTGGCGGATTTCCGTCCCGAGGGCCCCTATTTCCGCAACATCGAAATCCCCGAGGAGGGGGTGAACTTCAACACGATCATCTCCGAGCTCGAAAAGCGCCTCATCCTGCAAAGTCTCCAGGTGACGCGCGGCAACAAGAAGCGCGCCGCCTCCCTGCTGCGCCTCAAGCGCACGACCTTCGTCGAGAAGCTCAAACGCATGGGGGCCTTGCAGGACTTCCCGGAATGACCCCGGGCGCGAGTGCGTCCGGCTTCGGGCTTTCCACCGCTCCCCGGAATCGGATAACATTCTCCGGAACGCGATGCGGGGAGGAAAGGGCATGCCGTGCATTTTCCGGCGGTTTTTTCTGACGTGCCTCGCTCTGGCCGCAAGCCTGCAGGCTCGGGAGGGCCAGCGGCCCGGGGAAGAGTCCGCCGCCTACCGGTACGGCGTCGAGGTGGAAATGGTCAGCCTGTTCGCGACCGTTCAGGATCGCGGCGGAAGGCTGGTCACCGGCCTCGGGCAGCAGGATTTTCTTCTGTACGACAACGGGGTGCGCCAGGATATCAGCCAGTTCAGCCGGGAGTACGCGCCGCTGAGCGTCATGATACTGCTCGACACCAGCGGCAGCATGTACGGGGCGAAGCTCGAGCATGCCAAGCGGTCGCTGCTCCAGTTCCTCAAGCGCCTCAACCGCGGGGACGAGGCGGCGCTCGTCGGATTTCAGGCGCGCCCGCGCCTGCTGCAGCCCTTCACCCGGGATCTCGAACTGGTGCGCCGGCGGGTCAGGCAGCTGGAGGGAGCGGGATCCACGGCGCTTTACGACGCGATCCTGTATGCGCTGGATCAGTCGGGCGCGTCGAGCAACCGCAGGCGCGCCCTGCTGCTCCTGAGCGACGGCATCAACACCTACGGCAAGGCCGAGCTGAGCGAAACGGTTGCCCGGCTGAGGCGCTCGGGGGTGGAGCTGTTTGCCATCGGAATGGAAAGCGAGGAGCCGGAGGAGCTGCTGCACCGCAGCATCACGCGCGCGGTGCTGGGCAGTCTCACGGAGTCGGCCGGAGGCGAGGCTTTCGTCGTGCGGCGGTCCGAGGAGCTTGCCAGGGTGTGCGCCATGATTTCGCAGCGCATGCACAGCCAGTACACCTTCGCCTATTACCCTCCCAAGGCGGAAGACGCGCGCTGGCGCACGATCCGGCTGGAAACGCGCATACCGGATCTGAAGGTCATACCGTCGAAGACCGGCTATTTCCCCTTCAAGCAGGCGCCGTGACGGCGCGCCCGCATCCGCAGGCGGGCAGTCTCAGTCCTCGATATAGGTATAGTCGTCCAGGCTGGCGCGGAAGCGATCAGCCAGCTCCGCGCCCTCTTCCGCAGTGATCTTGGACTGGGCCTCCGCCGCCCTCACGGCTTCCCGGAACTTCTCCTGCAGGGCGGATGTGTCGTAACCGGCGTCGGCGAGCACATGCCCCAGGGTTTCGCCGCGGATGACCTTGTCCAGGTGAGGGCGGCCGGCGTCGTCGATCAGGATATGGGCCTCGTTCACCTTCCCCAGCAGGTTGTGGTGCGTGCTCAGCGACTCCTGGTAGGCTCCGACCAGGGGGATCGCGAGGTAGTAGGGCTCGGAGTTGATGGCGTGCAGCTCGAGCGCCTGCTTGACGTCGCGCAGGTCGACGAACTTGTCGATCTGCCCGTCGGAGTCGCAGGTGATGTCGCACAGCGTGGCGCGCTCGGTCGGCTCTTCCGTCAGGCGCGTGATCGGGACGACGGGGAAGAGCTGGTCCAGGGCCCAGGTGTCGGTCACCGACTGGAAGACGGAAAAGTTGCAGATGAACTTGCTCGCCAGGATGTTTTCGAGGTCGATGAACTCCTCGGGGCGCTCCTTCATCAGGCGCGAGAACTTGATCGCCTTGCGGCAGATCTCCCAGAAGAGCCATTCGCCGTGGGCCCGGTTCTGCAAGTTCAGATAGCCGAGGTTGAAGAGGGACTGCAGCTCTTCGCGGTGCTGCAGGGCGTCGTGGTAGTATTCGCGGAAGTTCTTCTGGTTGATTTCCTTGTGCAGGTCGACCATCTCGAGCACCACTTCCGAGTCCACCTGCGAGCGTTCCACCTCCGTTCCGCCCAGACCGGGATTGAGCGTGCGGATGACGTTGGTGAGAAACAGGGCGTGGTGGGCGACGACGGCACGCCCGCTTTCGGTGACGATGGCCGGCGGGGGTACGTTTTCCGACTGGCAGATTTCGTTGATGGTATACACGATATCGTTGGCGTACTCCTGGATGCTGTAATTGACGCTGCAGTCCGAGGCCGTGCGGCTGCCGTCGTAGTCGACGCCCAGCCCGCCGCCGACGTTGAGGTATTCGACCGGGTAGCCCATCTTGAAGACCTTGGCATAGACCCGGGCGGCTTCCTTGATGGCGTTCTTGACGCGGCGGATGTCGGTGATCTGGGAACCGATGTGGAAGTGCAGCATGCGCATCTGGCGCGCCAACTGGTGGGTTTCGGCCAGCCGCAGGCAGTCGAGCAGCTGGATGGTGTTGATGCCGAACTTCGAGGTCTCGCCGCCCGATTCCTCCCACTTTCCCGTGCCGCGCGAGGAAATCCTCACGCGCACTCCCAGGGCCGGTTTCATGGAAAGCGACGCCGCGCTCTCGGCCGCCTTCTTGAGATCGGAGACTTCCTCGAGGACGATGATGGGGTTCTTGCCGATCTTGGCCGCCCGCATGGCCCATTCCAGATAGTGGCGATCCTTGACGCCGTTGCACACCAGCAGGGCGTTGGGATGGCACGGCAGGGTCAGGGCGGCGGCCAGTTCCGCCTTGGTGCCGACCTCGAGGCCGTATTCGTAGCGGTGCCCGGCGGCCATGAGGCGTTCCACCACGCTTCTCTTCTGGTTGACCTTCATCGGATAGACGCCGCGGTGGCGCGCCCCGTAACCGAACTCGGCGATGGAGCTGCGGAAGGCCTCGTGGAATTCCTTGATCTGGGTGTCCAGGATTTGCGGGAAGCGCAGGAGGAAGGGCGGGGTCAGCTTGCGCTGCAGCAGGGTGTGCACCAGGGAGATGGCCTCGACGCCCATCAGCGGGTTGCGCGTCGGATGGATCGTCAGGTTTCCCTGCTCGCTGACGCCGAAGTAGCCGGCGCCCCAGTTGCTCAGGCCGTAGATTCGGTCGGGGATCTCGCTAGGGGAAAGCCTCAATATCTGGCTGAGTTCTTTCATCTCGCATATGCCCTCGCCGCAATGGGATCGCTCAGGTCTTCACGCGCTCCAGGTACTTGCCTTCGCTGGTGTCCACGCGCACGATCTCCCCCGCATCGATGAAGGGGGGCACCTGGATCACCAGCCCGGTTTCCAGGGTGGCGGGTTTGGTCACGTTGCTCACGGTGGCGCCCCGCAAGGCGGGCTCCGTGGCCACCACCTTGAGGTCGACCGCGGAGGGCAGCTTCAGGCCGATGGGCCGGCCCTCGTAGGTCTCCACCTGCAGGCGGATGTTGGGGACCAGGTAGGGAATCGAGTCTTCGAGCATCTCGGACGGCAGGTGGAACTGCTCGAAGGTTTCCGTGTTCATGAAATAGTAGTTCGACCCGTCCGAGTACAGGTATTCGATCTCGTGCGTCTCCAGGTAAGCCTGCTCGACCCGGTCCTCCGAGCGGAAGCGGTGCTCGATGATGGCTCCCGACCTGAGGGATTTCAGCTTGGTCTGCACCATGCCGCGCCAGTTTCCGGGCGTGAGGTGCTGGCAGGCGAAAACCTGGTACAGCTCTCCGTCGAGCTTGATGGTCATTCCTCGTTTGAGTTGCGTTGCCGCGATCATGTCTTTCTGCCTCCGCGACGGTCACGGGCACGCCGGGCGGCGCTCATCGGACCTCGAGTATTTCCGCCTCCTTCTGTTTCTGCAGAGCGTCGATCTTGGCGATGTATTCCTTGGTCAGGTCCTGGACTTTCTTGAGGGCGTCCCGCTCCTCGTCCTCGGAAATCTTCTTTTCCTTCTCCAATGTCTTGAGCTGGTCGTTGGCGTCGTGGCGCACCTGGCGCACGGCCACGCGATGCTGTTCGGCGATGTGACCCACGGCCTTCGCCAGCTGTTTGCGCCGCTCTTCGGTCAGCGGGGGGATGGGCAAACGGATCACCTTGCCGTCGTTGACGGGCGTCAGGCCGAGATCCGAACCCAGGATCGCCTTTTCGATGGCCGGAATGGTGGAGGGATCCCAGGGCTGGATCACGATCAGGCCCGGATCCGGCGTGGAGAGCGAGGCCATCTGGTTGAGCGGGGTCGGGGTGCCGTAGTAGTTCGCCTGGATGTGATCGAGGATGCTGACCGATGCCCTTCCGGTGCGGATGGCCGCCAGGTCCTGCTGCATATCCTCGACGCATTTCATCATGCGTTTGCGCGCGTTCTCGATCGTCTGGCGGATCATCGTGCTTCGTCTCCTTGCGCCGGTTCGGCGCCGGCGCGGCGCGTCAGCCGTGTATCAGGGAGCCCTCGCGGGCGCCCATCACCACGTTCTTGATATTACCACGGCGGAACAGATTGAAAACCAGTATGGGCAGCCTGTTTTCCATGCACAGCGTGATCGCCGTGGTATCCATCACGCGCAGTCCCTTGTCGAGCACTTCGATGTAGGTGAGCTTCTCGAGCAGCCGGGCTTCCGGATGGGACACGGGATCGCTGTCGTAGATTCCGTCCACCTTGGTGGCCTTGAGAATGGCTTCGGCGCCGATCTCCACGGCCCGCAGGGCGGCGGCGGTGTCGGTGGAAAAATAGGGATTGCCGGTGCCGGCCGCGAAAATCACCACCCTTCCCTTTTCCAGGTGCCGGATGGCGCGCCGGCGGATGAACGGCTCGGCCACTTCCTTCATTTCGATCGCGGACTGCACGCGCGTGAACACCCCCAGCTTCTCGAGCGAGTTCTGCAGGGCCAGGGCGTTGATGACCGTGGCCAGCATCCCCATGTAGTCGCCGGCGACCCGATCCACGCCGGCGGCGCTCACCGAGATGCCGCGCACGATGTTGCCGCCGCCGACGGTGGCGGCCACCTGGACGCCGATATCGTGGATTTCCTTGATCTCGCCGGCAATGCGGTCGGCCATGGAGGGATCCACGCCGAAGCCGCGCTCGCCCATGAGGGCTTCCCCGCTCAGCTTGAGCAGGATCCTCCTGTACCGGGGCTTGTCGGGCGACGGCTCCCCCATGCGCTCCTTTCCGGCCCGCAGGCCTGCGGTCACTCGCCCACGCGATAGCGGACGAAACGCCGCACCTGGATATTCTCGCCTGTTCGCTGCACGCAGCCCGCCACCAGGTCGGCGACCGTAATCTCCGGATTCTTGATGAACGGCTGCTCCATCAGGCAGGTTTCGGTGAAGAACTTGGCCATGCGGCCGTCCGCGATCTTGTCGAGAACGCCTTCGGGCTTGCCGGCGGCGCGCGCCTGTTCCTTGTAGATGGCGCGCTCGGCGGCGACGATTTCCTCGGGCACGTCCTCCCGGCGGACGTAGCGCGGCTCGGATGCCGCGATTTGCATGGCGATGTCGTGCACCAGGCTCTGGAAATCGGCGTTGCGGGCGACGAAATCCGTTTCGCAGTTCACTTCCACCATGACCCCGATCTTGCCGTTGTGCACGTAGGTGCCGATGAGCCCTTCCCTGGTCTCCCGGCCCGCCCTGCGGGCCGCCGACGAGTGTCCTTTCTTGCGCAGAATGGTGATCGCGGTTTCCAGATCGCCGCCCGCCTCCTCGAGCGCGCTCTTGCACTCCATGAATCCCACGCCCGTCTTCTGTCGCAATTCCTTGACCATTTCCGCCGTGATCGTCATGTCGCTTCTCCCGTGCGGCCGCGGCCGGCTCGCGCGGCGGTCGTGCGGCTGCGACCGCCCGGCACTCCGGTAGTCGGCTTGTCGGTGGTTGACAAAAAGAACGTCTTTGCCTCAGGCGCCCGAAAGGTCGAGCTTGTCGCCCTCGCCGGCATGCGGCTCCACGCTCTCCGGAACGGTTTCGGCCTCCGACGAAGAACCGCTGTCGGCGCTGCCGGGCCCGGGCGATGCGGGCGGCGAGGATTCCTGCGCCGGCGGCTCGGGGCCGGGCGTGGCGGCCGATTCGGCGGCGTGCTCGGGGGTGGGCGCCGACTGCGCGGCCGGGGCCTCGGCCGCGGGCTCGCTTTCGCGCCTCTTCGCCTTGGGCTTGCGTTGCAGCGCCTTGCGCACCGTGGTCCTGGGCTTCGGGGCCGCTTCCGCTCCCTCGCCCGCCGCCCCTCCGGCGGCGGCCGCAACCGGTTCGCCCGCCTCCCTGCCCTCGGCCGCGCGCCGCGCGGCGGCCTCCGCCGCAGCGCGCGCCGCCGCCGCCTGCTGCTGGCGCTGCCTCTCCATTTCCTCCGCCAGCTCCTTCTGCCGGGCTTCGTACACGGCGCGCCCGTCGAGGAAAGCCTGCGCGATCGTGCTGGTGATCAGGCGGATGGCACGCAAGGCATCATCGTTGCCCGGAATGATGTAGTCGACCTCGTCGGGATCGCAGTTGGTGTCGGCGATCCCGATGATCGGAATGCCGAGCTTGCGCGCCTCGCGCACGGCGATGGCTTCCTTCTTGGTGTCGATCACGAACAGGGCGTCGGGCAGCCTGGACATTTCCTTGATGCCGGCCAGGTTCCTCTCCAGCTTCTTGCGCTCGCGTTCGTAGCGCGCGATCTCTTTCTTGGAGAACAGCTCGTACTGCCCCGAGGTGCGCATGGCCTCCAGTTCGCGGAAGCGCTTGATGCTCTTCTGAATCGTCTCGAAATTGGTGAGCAGGCCCCCGAGCCAGCGCTGGTTCACGAAGTACATGCCGCAGCGCAGGGCTTCTTCCTGGACCACCTCCTGAGCCTGACGCTTGGTGCCCAGAAAGAGGATGGTCTTGCCCTGCGCGCCCAGCTCGTAGACGAAGGAGATCGCTTCGCGGAAGAGCTTGAGGCTCTTCTGCAGGTCGATGATGTAAATGCCGTTGCGCTCCCCGAAGATGAACTCCTTCATCTTGGGGTTCCAGCGCCTCGTCTGGTGGCCGAAGTGGACGCCGGCCTCCAGCAACTGCTTCATCGTGATGGCAACCAAGTATGTACCTCCTTCGGTCTAGCGCTTGGAGAACTGGAAGCGTTTGCGTGCGCCCTTCTGGCCGTATTTCTTGCGCTCCTTGATGCGCGAGTCCCGGGTCAGCAGGCCGGCCTTCTTGAGCTTGGGGCGGAGCTCCGAGTTGAATTCCAGCAGTGCCTTGGCGATCCCGAGCCGGATGGCACCCGCCTGCCCGGACAATCCGCCGCCGTCGACCGTGGCACGTACGTCGAACTTGCCCATGTTGTCCGTGATCGTCAGCGGGTAGCGGATCAGTGTGCGCTGCACTTCGCTGGGGAAGTAGTCGGCCAGCGGCCGCCGGTTGACGATGATTTCCCCGGACCCGGGCGAAAGGTAGACCCGGGCGGTCGAGGTTTTCCTCTTTCCTGTTCCGTAATATCGATCGACAGCCAAAACGTCACTCCTTGTCTGGTAACGGTCCCTCCGCGCGGCGCCGCGCGCGCCCGCAACGGCCACTACGGGGCCAGCGGCACGGGTTGCTGCGCCTGGTGCGGATGATCCGGGCCGCGATAGACGCGCAGTTTCTTGCGCAGCGCCCGGCCCAGCTTGGTCTTGGGAAGCATCCCGAAAACGGCCTCACGCACGACCTTCTCGGGATTCTTCGCCAGCAGGTCGCCGGCCGCCGTGGCGCGCAGCCCCCCGGGATACCCGGAATGGCGGCGATACAGCTTGTCCCGGTACTTGGTGCCCGTCAGCCGCACCTTGGCGGCATTGACCACGATGACATGATCGCCCGTGTCCAGAAACGGAGTATAAATGGGTTTGCCCTTGCCCAGCAAGAGCCGGGCCACGCGGGTGGCCAGCCGCCCGAGAGTCTTGCCGTCGGCATCCACCAGATACCACCGCTTCTCCATCTGCCGCACATCCGGTATCGCAGTCCTCATTCCCTGCTCCACAAGCAATAGATAAGGTAATCGTTTAAGTTACCGGAGAGGCCCGATTGCGTCAAGATAAAACGACGCGCGCCGGGATGCGACGGCGTTGCCAAGATCCATTCCCGCAATCGGATACGGCCCCTCCGGCCTTGCAGCGCGCGACGTCGCATACCGCTCCGGCCTCGGATGCCGGTGCGGCGCCGCCCCCGGCTCTTCGCTCTGCTCTTCCGAGCTTTTTGTGACGATGCGGCAGGCCGACGGCCGCCTTCCCCCAATTCGTGACGAGTTACCCGGTTAGAGAAAAAAAGAGGAAGGTTAGGACACTATCCGTACGATAAGGAAATTTGTGACGGCCGCTTGCCGCCCCGGAGGGGCACGGCGGCCCGGACCCCGACACACACGGGCCATGACGGTTAAGCGGGATTTCCATGAGTGCGCGTCATCCCCCTGGCGGCATCGCCGCCGGGACATCAAAAGGCGGATCTGACATCCCATGGCACTGAGCATACTGAACCTGAACAAGCAAGTCGTCGGGCTCGACATCGGCTCGAGCTGCATCAAGGCCGTGGAGCTGCGGCCGCTGCGCAAGGGCGGCTACGAGCTCGTGAGCGCCGGCATCGAGCCCCTGTCGCCCGATTGCATCGTCGACGGAGTGATCATCTCCAAGAACCCCGTCTCGGACGCGATCCAGCGGATCTTCACCCTGCACCGCATCAAGAACAGGCGGGTGGCGACCTCCGTGTCCGGGCATTCCGTCATCGTCAAGAAGATCGCCCTGCCCGTGCAGTCCGAAGAGGACCTGGCGGAGTCGATCCGCTGGGAAGCCGAGCAGTACATCCCCTTCGACATCGCCGACGTGCATCTCGACTACCAGGTGCTGGGGGAAAACTCCGCGACCGGCAATCTGGACGTGCTGCTGGTGGCGGTCAAGAAGGAGAAGATCACCGAGCACACCAGCGTGATTTCCATGGCGGGCAAGAGCCCGGCCGTCGTCGAGGTCGACGCCTTCGCGCTGCAGAACGCCTACGAAGTCAACTACGAGCCGATGACGCGGACCACGGTGGCCCTGCTCGACATCGGTGCCAGCACCATGACGATCAACATCGTCAACGGCAGCGAGTTTCTCTTCACGCGCGACGTGAGCGTCGGCGGCAAACAGTACACCGATTTCATCCAGAAGGAGTTCAACCTCAACTTCGCCCAGGCGCAGAGCCTGAAACACGGCGAGCCGGTGGACGGCCTCGATCCTTCCGAGGTGCGCCACGTCATCGAGTCGGTTTCGGAGATCATCGGCCTGGAGATCCAGAAGACCTTCGACTTTTTCAAGTCCACCACCACGGTGGACCGCATCGACCGCATGCTGGTCAGTGGCGGTGCGGCGCACACCCCCGGCCTGATCGAAGCGCTGGCGCGCAAGTTCAACATTCCGGTCGAGAAGTTCGACGCCTTCAAGAGCATCGTCTACGACCCCAAGCGCACCCCTGCGTCCATTGTCAAGGACCGGGCGCCGGACATGGCGGTAGCCGTGGGCCTGGCGCTGCGGACGACGGAGGATTGAAGCCGCCATGATCAAGGTAAATCTGCTGCGCACTTTGACGGCCGCCAAGCGAAGCGGCCCGACACTGCCCAAGAAGCCGCTGCCGCGCGCCGCTCTGATCCTGCCGCTCGTCGTGATCCTGCCCGCCGCCGGCATCGGCGCCTACTGGTACGCGTTGAGCCGGCAGGTCGAGAGCCTGACCGTCCGGCGCAACGAGTTGCGCATCGAAAACCAGCGCCTGCAGGACCTGAAAAAGCAGCTGGCGGAATTCGAGGCGAAGAAGCAGGAACGCCAGAGCCGGATCCAGGTGATCGAACAGCTGCGCCAGAACCAGACCGGCGCGGTGCTGCTGCTCAACCATGTGGTCCACAGCATCCCGGAAAAGTCGGTCATGTGGCTCACCGACCTGGAGCAGAAGGGCGAACGGGTGCAGATTACCGGCTACACCGTCTACGGCGATTCCCTGCCCGATTTCATCAGCAACCTGGCCGCCGGCGGTTTCTTCCGCACGGTGGATCTGGAGATCTACGAGGATCAACAGAAAGAAAAACAGGCCGCGAGGTTCGTGCTCGTCTGCACGACCAACCTCAAGGCACCGACGGAGTGAGCGACCATGGCTCTTCGGGACTTCAAGTTTGAAACTCTGCCGCGTACGACGCAGATCGTCGTATTCGCGGCGCTGGCCGCCGGCATCGCAGCCTTGGGCTATGCCTATCTTCTGCGCGGCCTGATCGAGCAACGATCGGCGCTCCGTGCCGAGGTGCGGCAGCTCGAGATCACCGTTGCCCAGGTGACCGCAGTGCAAAGCCAGCTCGACCGCTTCAAGGCGGAATTGGCGCTGCTCGACGAACGCCTGGCGGAGCTCCGGCGCATCCTGCCGGACACGAAGGAAACTCCGCAGATCCTCAGGAGCGTGCAGGAAATGGCTGCGGCCAGCAACCTGAAAATCATCAAGTTCGACCCGCAGCCCGTGGCCCCGCACGAGTTCTACACCGACTGGCCCATCACCCTGGAAGTGCAGGGCTCCTACAACGCCCTCGGATCCTTCTTCGAAAAGGTGGGACGGTTCACCCGCGTCGTCAATGTCGACAACATCAAGATCAAGGGGATCGACGGGTCCACCGATCCGAACCGCACCCTGACCTCAAACTGCACGGCCGTGACCTTCGTCTTCCGGGAAGGTCAGCCGGCTGTCGCCAACGGCAACTGACGGAACGCATATGAGATACCTGCACCGTAGCCTGATGAGTCTCGCCATTGGGGCATGCCTCCTGGCGGCGGCCTGGGGCCAGGCCCCGGCCGGCAGGACGAGCCGCCCCGCGCCGAAGGCGGGCAAGGCGGCCCGGCCTGCGGCGCCCGTGGTCAAGGCCGAAAAGGAACCTGGAGTTCTGGTGCCTCCATCGCTGTATCGCGAGGCACGCTATCTGCCCAGCTACCGGCGCGACCCCTTCCTCAATCCCCTGGCTGCAACCAAGAAGGAAAAGGCCGAGGACGAGGAGGTGCCGCGCGGACCCGCGCCGCCGGGCATCGCCGGCATGCGCATCGCCGAGGTCAAGCTCAAGGGGACTTCCGTCGGCGGGGACAGCCGGACGGCGGTCTTCGAAGGGATCGACAAGCGGGTCTATTTTCTCCGCACGGGAGACCGGCTCTATGACGGTTACGTCAAGTCGATCACCACGGATTCGGTGGTTCTGGTCCGCGAGAGCCTGCTCCGCTCCGGCAAGACCGTGACCCAGGAAGTCACCAAGCACCTGAGAACACCATAGGATTGGCCACCATGAGCATGAGAATGAGAAGCAACGACAAGAAATTCGAAGCGACGGGTGTAACCATGCGGCAAATCGTCATACTCTCGTTATTGCTTGTCCTCGCGGCGCCGCTGCAGGCCCAGGGGCCCTCCAAGGCCGGACAGACCGGCATGGAGTCCCTGCCGTATGCAGCCAAGCTCCAGGAGGCCATGACACAGGCTCGCCCGGGCTATCTCACCGATGTGCAGGCGATCCATGAGAAAGACGACCTGATCGTGTCGGTCGCCACGAGCACTCGCCTGACCTACCAGGAGTTCCGCCTCGAGAATCCGGCCCGGCTGGTCGTCGACTTTCTCAACGCGGAAAACCGGGTGCCCTTCCTCAACCTCCCAATCGGTACCGAAGGGGTCAAGCGGCTCCGGGTGCGGCAGTTCCAGAGCGCCGACCCCAAAGTCGCACGCATGGTCATCGATCTTGCCGAAGACCAGGGCGAATACCGGATCCTGGCCGCCGACGATTCCTTGAAGATCGTCTTCCCCGGCGCGGCACGCGGCGCCGATTCCCATGCCCGGGCTGAATCCGCCCCGAAGGCCCCGGCCGCAGCGCCCGACAAGGCCGCCCCGGCCGCGGCGGAGCAGGCGCCCCAGCAGCCGGCAGGTCCCTTCATCAGCGATCTGGCCGTGTCGGAAATCCCCCGCAGCGCGCTGGCTGCGACCGAAGCCGTCAGACAGGCGGCCCCGCCCCGCCAGCCGGCAATCAAGAGCGCAAGCCCCGCTCCCGCGGCGGAAGTCAGCCACACGCCGGTTCTGACGCTCAGTCCCACCCCCGGCTCGAAGTACACCGGCCAGCCTCTCACCCTCGATCTGGTCAACATATCCCTGGTGGACTTCTTCCGCCTCATGTCCGAAGAGGGCGGCGTCAATATCGTCATGGATCCGGAAATCAAGGGGACCGTTTCCATCAAGGTCGTCCAGGTTCCCTGGGATCAGATCTTCGATGCCGTGCTGGTCAACAACGGTCTCGACCGGCGTGTCGAGGGCAACCTGATCCGCATCGCGACCAAGGCCACGCTGCAGAACGAAGCCAAACAGGAAGAGGCGTTGAAGAAGGCGAACCTTCTGGCTGCAGACCTGGAAACGCGGATCAAGCGCCTGAACTATGCCAAGGCCAAGGATTTCGTTGACGCGCTCAAGGACCAGATCACGGTCCGGGGCACGGTGGTCGTCGACGAGCGCACCAACTCGCTGATCATCACCGACATTCCCAGCACCGTCGAGCGCGTCGTCAAGATGGTCGAGTCGCTCGACACGCCGCAGCCCCAGGTGGAGATCGAGGCGCGCATCGTCTCGGCGACACGCGACTTCGCCCGCGACATCGGCATCCAGTTCGGCTTCGTGGAAGGCAACCTGCAGCGCGTCACCGTCGGCGGCCCGAACACCTTCGGCACGATCGGCGGCACGCGCCCGTCGGCAACCCCCAAGAACACCTTCGCCACCGGCAATCCCATAACGGGACGCGGCGCCGCCGACAGCAGCACCACCGAATCGGCCAGCGTGAGCACGGGCAACGTCCTGAACGACAAGGGCAACTTCAACGTCAACATCCCGGCGCAGCGCGCCTTCGGCGGAATCGGCATATCGGTGGGCAACATCTTCGACACCTTCCTCCTCGACGCGGCCATCACCGCCGGCGAGTCCAAGGGGCTGGCCAAGCTCATCTCCCAGCCGAAGGTGACCGCGCAGAACAACAGCCCGG
>Ga0272448_1002023_pt1 | contig 26261 bp, 23 predicted proteins | sample YNPCB0191_FD_202220 | JGI IMG/M metagenome (GOLD analysis project Ga0272448, IMG submission 202220) | Hot spring sediment microbial communities from Yellowstone National Park, WY, United States - YNP-CB-019-1 | ecosystem: Environmental > Aquatic > Thermal springs > Hot (42-90C) > Sediment... | reverse complement strand
ACACACTCGTGACGCGCGCACAGCCCCCGGCCGAGATCGGTTTCGGCGCCATGCCGCGTCCCCTCCCAGACCCCTTCCCTCTTCCAGACACCCTCCGCCCCGTTGATTTCACCGATCGCCTCCCCTATGATCGAAAAGGTGCATGCCCCTGACCTCTTACGACTGCGAATCCTCCGGCGCACACGAGATGGAAGCTACTCGACGCACACGATACTTGCACGGCATCCGCAGACTGGTAGTCAAAGTGGGCACACATGTCCTTGCCGATCGCCGCGGGAACCTCTCTCCCCGGGTGATGGCCTCCCTCGCTCAGCAAATCTCGGCCGTCTCCCGTCAGGGGAAAGAAGTGGTGGTGGTTTCGTCCGGTGCGATTGCAGCCGGACGCTTCATTGCAGGACAACTGTATCACAAAGGCACAATAACCGAAAAACAGGCATTGGCGGCCATCGGCCAGTCGCACCTCATGCACATGTACCAGAAGGCATTCGAGCCCTTCGGGAAAAGGGTCGCTCAGGTTCTCCTGACCAGAGACGACCTCGCTCACAGGGGCCGTTACCTCAATGCACGGAACACCTTTCTCAAGCTCATTCAGTTCGGCGTCATACCGGTCGTCAACGAAAACGATACCGTCGTGGTCGACGAGATCAAGTTCGGCGACAATGACCACCTTTCGGCAATGGTGGCCATCCTTGTCGACGCAGACCTCCTCATCCTGCTGACCGACACAGCGGGGCTGTACGCCTCCCCGGAGGATGCCCAGAAGGCTCGCCGAAAGGTGGTCACACACGTGGAAAGGATCACACCCGAGGTCGTTCGAATGGCCTCGGGCCCGCCGGGGTCACTGGGAACGGGAGGAATGCTCACGAAGCTCGACGCCGCCAGAATCGCCACACAGGCCGGCATCCCGGTAGTGATCGCACACGGGAGAACCCCGGGCACCATCGATGCTGTCCTCAGGGGCGAGGAGGTCGGGACCTTCTTCCCGCCTCGACACGACCGGCTCGCTCGCAAGAAACACTGGATCGCCTATACGCTCAAGAAGAGAGGGGATCTCGTTCTCGACGACGGTGCCGTAGATGCACTGGTCCGAAAGGGCAAGAGCCTGCTGCCCTCGGGGATCCTCGAGGTGCGGGGGACGTTCCAGAGCGGGCAGTTGGTCTCCTGCATCGATCGGGCCGGCAGGGAATGGGCCAGGGGCCTGGTCAACTACTCCTCAGGGGAAATAGAGAAGATCCGCGGTAAAAAGACGTCCCAGATCGAGAAGATCTTGGGATACATGGTTCACGAGGAGGTAATACACCGAGACAGCCTGGCGGTGCTACGCGAATGATCGGGGTGGCGTCGGCGAACGTTCGAGGGAAGGTATGCCCACTCGTTCCGGGCTCTGACGATCGCCCCCGACCGCTGCCCGCCACCCACCCGACGGGACAAGAGGAGACAGTGCGTCATGGATATCGAGGGCCGTATACGGGAGATGGCCTCGAAGGCAAAAGAGGCTTCCTGGGCGCTTGCCGTCGCCCCCGCCGAAAAGAAGAACCGGGCGCTCAGGTCGATGATCGATCGCATCGACCGCCAACGGGACCAGCTCACGCGCGAAAACCAAAAGGACGTGGAGGCAGCCAAGCGGGCAGGTCTCCCCGCGTCCCTGGTGGATAGACTCATCGTCTCGGGGAAAACCCTGGACCAGATCTGCAGGGGTCTCGAGGAGGTGGCCAGACTGCCCGATCCTGTGGGGGAGGTAGTCCGGATGTGGAAGAGGCCCAACGGGCTGCTGGTCGGCAAGATGAGGATCCCTTTAGGTGTCATCGGGATCATCTACGAATCCAGACCGAACGTCACGGTGGATGCCGCAGCCCTGTGTGTCAAGTCCGGCAATGCCGTTATCCTCAGGGGAGGCTCCGAGGCGCTCCATTCCAACATGGCGATCGCCAAGATCCTCTCCGAAGCCTGCTCGGATGCCGGGCTCCCTCCTGCATCGGTTCAGTTGGTCGACACCACTGACCGTGCAGCAGTGCTGGAACTGCTGAGGCTGGAGGAATACATCGATCTCATCATCCCCCGGGGCGGCGAGGGGCTGATACGATTTGTCGTGGATCACTCAAAGATCCCGGTCATCAAACACTACAAAGGTGTCTGCCACATCTATATCGACAGCGACGCACCCGCGGAGATGGCTGAAAAAATATGCCTCAACGCAAAGACGCAGAGACCTGGCGTCTGCAACGCAGTGGAAACAGTGCTCGTCCACAAGGATGCCGCCGCGCGGCTCCTGCCGGGGCTGGCCGCGGCACTCACAAAACGGGGCGTCCAGATCAGGGGGTGCCCGCGAACCCTCGCCATGGTCCCTGAGGCGGTCGCCGCTTCCGAAGAGGACTGGTCCACAGAGTATCTCGACCTTGTTCTCTCTGTAAGGGTCGTCGACGATATCGACGAGGCCATTGCCCACATACGGCGGTATGGTTCGGACCACACAGAATCCATCATCACGTCGAGCTACTCCCATGCACAGCGTTTTTTGAGAGAGGTGCAGTCGTCCACCGTACTGGTCAATGCGTCGACTCGATTCAGCGATGGGTATGAATTCGGGCTGGGCGCCGAGATCGGGATAAGCACGACCAAGCTGCACGCCTACGGGCCGATGGGGCTCGAGGAACTGACGACCACGAAGTTCATTGTGTACGGAGACGGCCAGATTCGGGAATGACCCCGACCGGGACGTTTCAGAGGACGAGAGGGATCTCCGCCCCGCATCGAGCACAGGCACTGCCCTCGAGGGCCCTGGAGAGCACCTTGAAGCCGAATCGTGCAATGACCCTGGCACCGCACTGGGGGCAAAAGGTGTGCTCGCTCTCCTCACCCGGGGCGTTCCCTGTGTAGACAAATTCGAGCCCCTCTTCCATACCCAGGGACCGAGCCTGCCTCAGGCTGACGACAGGCGTCGGTGAGCGGTCTCGCATCCGGTACGTCGGGTGGAAGGCGCTTATGTGCCAGGGGACCTCGCGGCCTAGAGTCGCGATGAATCGAGCAAGCTGCCGCAATTCATTCTCGTCGTCATTCAATCCCGGGATGAGCAGGGTCGTCACCTCCACCCAGATCCCCAGTTCCTTCATCAGCTCCAGTGTTCGAAGGACCGGCGCTATTCGTGCCTTGCAGACCTCTCTGTAGAACCGGTCCGAAAAGGCCTTGAGATCCACGTTTGCCGCATGGAGGTAGGGTGCGATCGTCTTCAAGGGCTCGGGATCTATGTACCCGTTGGTGACAAAGACGTTCTTGAGCCCTTTTTCGGCGGCCTCCCGTGCCGTGTCGCAGGCGAACTCGAAATAGATGGTGGGTTCGGTATACGTGTAGGAGATGCTCTTGCAACGCTCATCGAGGGCAGCGGCAACGATTGCGTCAGGGCTGGTCTTTCTTCCCGGTATGTTCGGTTCTCGACGGGGCGCCTGAGAGATCTCATAGTTCTGGCAGTGGAGGCACTGAAAATTGCATCCCATTGTCGCAATGGACAGGGATGTCGACCCCGGCAGGAAATGAAAAAGAGGTTTCTTCTCGATCGGGTCCACATTACAGGCGACGACCCTGCCGTAGACGAGCGATACGAGCACCCCGTTCTGATTGCGGCGCACACCGCAGATTCCCGTCTTCCCGCTCTTGATCACGCAGTGATGAGGACAGAGGAAACACTGAACACCGGTGCCGTCAGCACCTTTTTGGTAAAACATTGCCTCTTTTTCCATCACCTCATCCTCTTTGCCGGGGGATACGTCTTGCGGCCCTCGATGCGAGCCTTACCCGCACATGCCCCTGGTGCACCGAGCATTGTCCCCCCCGTCTCGAGAGTGTACGTCAGGAACGAGCTGATTTCAAAGGCAAGAGAGGGATACTGCAGCATTTCCCCGGAGGCCCTCGGGTCTCCAAGAAGGCCTACCGGGGACCTCTGCGCCAAATAGGGAGGGGGGTGCGGCAGCCTTAAAAGGACCTTTTCGGCTCGCCGTCACCAAATTCCTTTCTGTGTTCAGGCCCCTCCCTTCGGATTTCAAAAGGGAGGAAAGTGAGAGAAAGAGACCCGGACACACGGGCCTTCATCGCCGGCCTGCACCTTTTTCGGGAGACTGCGCCCCCGTGCGCAGGCCATCCACAGGTCTCCGGGCACGAAGACGGCGCGACCATTGAGAATCAGCGTGGATTCGTATATACTCCGGCGTGCAAGCGCAAGAGTCGAGATTCGGAGAGTTTCCCGACAACCGGGTACGCGACCTATGCCGCACCGGGACATAGCCCCTCGAAGGCGCTTTTTGAGAAGGCATTCGACCGAACCCATAGGGTTGCCCGCCTCGATTGCGTGGAGTTCCATAGCCCTGCTCATATTCTTGGGGGCCATACAGGAATTCGGCACCCTCCAACCCGCCCTGGACACGACCATAGGGATGACGGCGATTGCGCTGATCCTCGGGGGCGGCATCGTTTCGATCGGCGTTTTCAAACTCGCACGCAGACCTCATCAAGACCCGAGCCCTCGACCATCGGGCAAGACGGCCCGGCAGCGCATTCTCGGCGCCGACATCCAAGCCTGGTGGCTGAGTGTCATCTCCCCGCTGGAGAGGTATCTCGCACGCCGGCAATTCAGTCCGAACGTCGTTACCCTTCTCTCGTTCAGTTTCAGTGCGGCGGGGTGCATCTTTTTCCACATCGGCTGGATGTTTCTGGCCGGCTGGGTGATCCTGTTCGCAGGGACCATGGACATTCTCGACGGGAGGGTGGCCCGAAGTACAGGGCGGGTCTCCCGTCAAGGCGCATTCTTCGATTCGGTCATGGACCGCTACGGGGAGGTGTTGCTCTTCCTCGGGCTCGCCGGCCGTTTTCGAGACTCGGGGCTTCTTTATGTTATCTTGCTCGCAATGGCCGGATCCCTTCTTGTCAGTTACACCCGTGCCAGAGCTGAAGGGTTGGGCATTTCATGCACTGTCGGGATCATGCAGCGGCCGGAGCGAGTGGTCTTTCTCGGCTTCGGCTCCATCTTTTCTTCCATCCTCCACATGCTTCGCGGCCCGCTCTCCATTGACGCCGGCCCTTACCTCATGTGGGCTGTGCTCGTCTTTATCGCCGTGCTGTCGAACTACACGGCCGTAAGCCGGCTGGTATACGTGATGCGGGAACTCAGCAAGGATCGAGGCCCTGGCCGCTGACTCATCGAGCACGCTTCCCGACCCTTGCGTGGCAGCGGTTCCAGGGGCTCGTCACCTCCTGTTGTGTCCGGCTCTCCACAGTTGCCCTGTAAAGATATCCTGGACGCCTCGTCATGCCTGGCCCTGCGATGGATTCCCGCGAGCTTCTGTTCTCCCCATGTGAAAAAAAAACCACAGAGCCGCCCCCTGCCCCGGCGGCAACCCCGGAGCAGAGGCCTTGAGAAGGGCGCCCGTAACCCCCGGAATTCTATCGCTTCCCCACCTGCCGCTCGGTCCTGGCACGTCGCTTGCTCAGGGTCGTGGACCAAGAAGGTCTTCTCTCCCAACCACTCGAAGCAAGGAGGTGCCCCACTATGAACCTGAAACGATCGCTCTCAGTCTCGCTCGCCGTCCTTATCGGTTGTCTCTGGCTCTTTGCATTGCTCCCGCAGGCAGGGGCCGCCGATAGCAGCAAACAGGTGGACATCAACAAGGCCACTGCAGAGGAACTCACTCAACTGCCGAGGATCGGTCCCAGGATCGCAGAACGGATTGTCCAGTACCGCCAAGAACACGGCCCTTTCAAGACGGTCGAGGACCTCAAGGCAGTCAAAGGCATCGGCACGAAACTTCTGGAGTCGCTCCGGCCGATGATCACCGTCACGCCGAAGTAACCTGTTTTCGGGGTGGAGCTGACTGCCAAAGAAGCCCCGCCCCCCGCCAGGGCCGCAACCCCGGACAAGAAAAGCAAGGAGCCACCCCTTGCTTTTTTTGTCTCTTTCCTCAAAATTGGTGAGTCGACACGGATGCACGTACCGGGACCACAGCGCACAATAGTCATGGAGAGTTCTTGCCCGCATGAAGCTCAGGCACATCATCCTCGGCGTCGGCATCGCCGCGGTGGCTTTGTTCTTCACCTTCAGGAACGTCTCCCTTCGAGAGGTGCTCGATTCGATATTCGGGCTGCACTATCAATATCTGCCCCTTGCACTGGCATGCTTCGGGATCACGTTCGTCCTGCGGGCGTACCGATGGCACTACTTCTGTAGGTCGCTCAAGCGAATCCCGACCGGACGGCTCTACTCGCCCCTGATGATCGGGTTCATGGGCAATCTCCTGCCTGCCCGCGCAGGGGAGTTCATACGCGCCTACCTTCTCGGGAAGCGTGAGAATCTCTCCTTCTCTGCGTCGTTCGGCACGGTGGTGGTCGAACGCATCTTCGACATTTTTTCCATCCTTTTTCTCTTCGAGGCGATCCTCCTCATCGATGCGAACACGATTCTCAAAGGCATCCACGGGGGCGGCGGTCGACTCTCCTCGTTTGTCGATTCCTTCGGGGCCGCCGGCCTGGTCTGGGCCACCTCGGCGCTTATCTTGTTTTTGACAACGGCTTGCTACTTCATGACCCACCACCAGGATCGGATCCAGCGTTTCATGGCGTTATTCACCAGAATCTTCCCGATTAAGCTACGAGAACGCATCCACGAGGTCTTTCGCGTCTTTATGCAAGGGCTCGGCATCCTCAAAGACCCTGCCGGAATCCTGATCAGTGTCGTTCTTTCGGCCATGATCTGGGGGATGATCGTTGTTGCGAACTATCCCATGTACTATTGCTACGGTATTCACGACCAACTGCCCGCGAGTTCCTTGATCACCTTGATCGTGTTCACCTGTGTGGCACTGCTGTTGCCCACACCGGGCTATGTCGGCCCCTTTCAGTTCGCCATCACCTTCGTGCTCGCACACCTCTACGGCATAGAGAAATCGACCGCAGCGAGTTTTTCCCTGGTGACGTGGTTCTTCCAGATGGCGTTTATCTTTGTCGTGGGCCTTTTTTTCATAATCAAGGACAATGTTTCCTTTCTCGAGATTTCTCGTCAGGCAGCGGAGCAGGCGCGCCATGAATCGACACAGGAGACTGCCAAGGGTCCTTAGGGCTTCCGCACTGGGACCGGGTTCGACACTGCGCCCCCACGACTCGTCTCGCGACAACCGATACGGCTACGAGTGACGGCATATGCGATTTTCACGGATGTTCATACCCACGCTCAAAGAGACCCCCACAGACGCGGAGGTCGTAAGTCACAAGTATCTGCTGCGGGCAGGCATGATACGAAAGGTGGCCTCGGGAATTTACTCGTTTTTGCCTGTCGGCCTCAGATGCCTCCGGAAGGTCGAGGCGATCATACGGGAAGAAATGGACCTCGCAGGGGCCCAGGAGGTGTTGCTTCCCAGCGTGCAGCCGGCGGAACTATGGGTGGAGAGCGGCCGGTGGGAGCTCATGGGAGAGGAACTGCTCAGATTCAAGGACCGGCACGGCCGCGACTTCTGCTATGGCCCCACCCACGAGGAGATCGTCACAGACTTGGTCCGGCGCGAGGTCCGCTCATGGCGAGATCTTCCTTTTATACTCTACCAGATCCAGACCAAATTCCGGGACGAGATCAGACCACGCTTCGGGCTGATGAGAGGGCGCGAATTCGGGATGAAGGACGCCTACAGCTTCGACGCGGACGAGGAGGGGGCCGAAAAGAGTTACTGGTTGATGTACCGCACCTACCAGAGGATCTTCGAGAGGATGAACCTCCAGGTGCGCGCAGTGGAGGCCGAGACAGGCACCATCGGAGGCAGCTTCTCCCATGAATTCATGGTCCTCGCGGACAGCGGCGAGGACGCGATTCTGTATTGTCCCGCGTGCGACTACGCGGCCAATGTGGAGAAAGCGGAAATCCTCGTCGAGCTGCGGTCCCTGCCGGATGACCCTGCCGCGCTGCGTGCGGCCCCTCCGGCCGAACCGGTACTCACAAAGGACAAGAAGACCGTAGAGGATGTGTCCGCATTTCTGGGGATCGCCCCTGATCGTATCATAAAGACGCTGGTGTACCGGACGGAGTGCGGGGATGCGGCCGTCCTTGTGCGGGGCGATCGCGAGGCGAATGAGCACAAGATCAAGAAGACCCTGGGATGCCAGGAGCTTCGATTGGCGACTCACCATGAGGTCGAGCACTCCGTGGGGGTCGAGGCCGGATTCATCGGACCAGTGCGGCTTTCCATGAGGGTCATCGCCGACCAGGAAATAGCCCGCCTCCGTGACGCCGTCACCGGCGCCAATCTCCGCGATCACCACCTCGTCCATGTCTATCCGGGTCGAGATTTCTCCGTAGAGCGTTATGCGGACCTGCGCACCGCTGATGCGGACGACCCCTGCCCCCGCTGCGGCACCCCCATGAAAAAACAAAGAGGCATCGAAGTGGGCCACATCTTCATGTTGGGGACAAAATACAGCAAGGCCCTGAACGCCACGTATCTCGATCGAGAGGGCAAAGAGCGGCCGATCTGCATGGGGTGTTACGGGATCGGAGTGGGCAGGACATTGGCGGCGGCGATCGAACAGAACCACGACGAGCAGGGCATCGTCTTCCCCCTCCCGCTGGCGCCCTTCGCCGTCATCGTCACTCCGGTCAATGTTCACGACGCCTCTCTCCTTCGCGCCAGCGAACGTCTCTACGATGACCTCAGGAGCAAGGGTGTCGAGGTTCTCCTCGATGACCGCGACGAGAGGGCAGGATCCAAGTTCAAGGACGCCGACCTTCTCGGCATCCCCGTACGAGTTACTGTGGGGCCAAAGGGGCTCGATCAAGGCAGGGTGGATGTCAAGCGCAGGGGCGAGGCGACGCCTCGGAGCGTCCCGTTGGAAGACGCTGTCCAGGCGATCGAGGCGCTCCTCGGTCGGCAGTGACGCCCCTCGAACAGACGCAGTATTGTTTCCCAAACCAGGTCCCGGATACAGAGAATCACTCGTGTCCCCCCACATCGTATACGGTATCCACCCGGTCCTCCATGTCCTGCACACACGGCCCGAGAGCGTCCAAAAAATGTGGCTTGCCTTTGGGAAGACCGGCCAAGGGGCGCGCCACGTGCTCTCCCTGGCGCGCACTTTGCGCATCCCGGTCACCTTCAAGGACAGGAAAGCACTGGATAGGCACGCAGGCACGCCTCATCACCAAGGGGTCGTGGCCGTCGTCTCAGAGAGGGCCCCGCTGACCCTCGAGGAACTCCTGCAGGCCCCACGTCCTCATCCCCATCGCGTAGTTCTGTTGCTGGACAGGGTCCAAGACCCTCACAACCTCGGAGCTATTGTACGGACGGCGAATGCAGCGGGCGCCGATGCCGTGGTGCTTTCCAGACACGGCAGTGCACCCATGACTCCTGCGGCGGCAAAGGCAGCGGCCGGGGCCATGGAGACGACCAGAATATGTACCGTCCCGAATGTGGTCGATGCTATCGAGTCGCTGAAGAGGAGCGGCTTTTGGGTCTTCGGTGCAGACCCGGCAGGCGACAGGACGCTCTTCGAAGTCGATTTCCACCGAGACGTCTGCATCGTGCTCGGCGGAGAAGGGCGGGGGCTGCGGCCTCTGGTCAAGAAACGATGCGACGCCCGAGTGCGCATACCCCAGTGGGGCGATGTGCAGTCCTTGAACGTCTCGGTTGCCGCGGCCTTGTTCCTCTACGAGGTGCGCCGCCGCACGCCCGATCGACACTTCTAGGGCGCCCGGGGTGAGGCGGCGGCGGGGCGGCGCCGAACCAAGCGCTTCTCTCTCGCGAGAGACGGGCAGTGCGTCACGAGATGGCTCTCTTCAGAGACGGGACATGACTCTCTCGGCAGCCTCGAGTGTCTTGTCCACATCCTCATCGGTGTGGGCGAGCGTGAGGTACCATCTGCAGCCGGCGAGTATGCCGATCCCTTCCTGTTTCATCCCGACCCAGAAATCGAAGATCGCTTGGATATCCAGATCCTCGAGGTCTTCGTCGGTATAGGCAGTGGCTGCATCGTCCAGACCGAAGAGCGTGAAAAACACCCCTCTGGCACCCTGGATGCGCATCGGGATGCCCTTGTCGCGGGCGATCGCGCGCAGGCCATCCGTGAGGCGCTGCTGGACCCGGTCTATCTGCCTGTAGGCGGCACCGTTGCCCCTCTCCAGGATTCTGACGGTCTCCAGTGCGGCCCGTACCCCAAGCGGGTAGCCGTTGAATGTTCCCGGACCGAGGACCCTTCTGTCGCGCAACAACTCCATGATCTCTGCCTTTCCCACTACCGCGGAAAAAGGCAGGCCCCCCGCGATGGTTTTGGCCAGTGTCGCAAGGTCCGGTGTGATCCCGAAATACCCCTGGGCACCGCTCAAGCCCAGCCTGAACCCAGTGATCACCTCGTCCATGCTCATCACGACGTTGTAGGCGTCACACAACTCCCTTATCCGCTCGAGGAAGCCGGGACGCGGCATCAGGCAAAAGTGATTGCACACTATGGCCTCGAAGTGTATCAGCGCGACCTCCTTCCCATACGTCTCCAGCACGTTTTCCAGTCGCCCTATATCGTTCCACGGCAGAAGAAACGATTCTTCGGCCGTGCCCGCGCCCCTGCCCAAGGTGAAACACGCATCGGTAAAAGGATCTGCATCTGGATCGTAGTGGGCAAAGGGCTTCCCCGCAGTGTTCTGTGAGATGGTGCCTCCCAGGACATTATCGAACCACCCGTGGTAGTGCCCCCCGAATCTGATGAAATGGTTTTTCCCGGTATAGGCGCGCGCGAGGCGGATCGCCATCTGTACCGCCTCGCTCCCCGTGACGCAGAATTTCACCTGCTCGGCACAGGGCACGTGCTCGACGAGCTTCTCGGCGAGCTCTATGTCGTAAGGGGCCTGCAGGAGCCCTGACCCCATGCACACCCCCATCCTGCCCAGGAATTCCCGCAGCGCACCTGTATATTCCGGGTGGCAGTGCCCGAGAAGGTTGGGACCCATCGCGCCCGTGTAGTCGATGTACTCGTTCCCGTCCACATCCCAGACATGGCAGCCCTCTGCACGAGCAATGAAGACCCGGTAGGGCACATCGACCCAGCCTGTGGCATCGATAGGGACCCTGAAGTTCGTATGCCCGCCTGGAAACAAGCGATCGAATCTCTCTGTGAGTCTTTGGTTGTGTTCTCTCTTGAGCATCTCCCCCCTTAGGCATTCCCTGTGCTTGCGCTCGGATGAAAGGCGATGGTAGGTGAGGCGCCACCTCCAAGTCAAGTAGTCATCAGGGGCGCGCGACTTGTCTGGAAAGGCCTCTCGATTGTATTCTTGCGGCGTACACGGCATGGCCTCGGCACAAGCTCCCGCAGGCCCCCGGCGTGCATCGTATAAAAGACAGGCCAGATTCGAGGGCGCATTGAGGATGGGTGATGACAAACGGGCAGGCATCATGAAAAATCAGAAAGACGCCGCCAACGCAGCCGACCAACCAATCGACCCCTGTGCCGCCACGCGCGAACAATGCGGTCGATGGAGCAAATTATCCTCAGAGGAAGTTCCCTCGAGATGCTTCCTATACTTCATGACCGAGCGAGAGTTCGAAATCCACGAGGAGCTTCGCCGGATAAAGCAGGAGGTATCGGCAATCAAGCAGCGACTGAAACAGGGCACCCCGCCCCGGACCGCCGGCACGACGCCGCAGGGATCGATGGAGAGCGACAGACGGCGTCTCGCTGAACGTCTCGAGGAGTTACGCAAGGAGTGGAAGAGGCTCGACGGCGAGCGAAGGGAGGCTGCTCGGGAGAGAATGCGGCTTCTCGGCCATGACCCGGACTGAGCGGCCCGTCTCGCCGCGGGGGGTTCTTGGGCCGCCACCGCACAGACCGGGTCCCGCGGCAGCCGCATTTGCTATTCCTGAGGATTGATATTGATGTTCACATCCGACGATACGCCCTTCAAAGGATAAGAGAAAGAAAACACCGTTGCAACATGTTTTGGGATGATCCCATCGATGTATTGGCTCACGAATTGGTTTACCTTGGTAATCTTCGTGACCGGGACGTACACCACATCACGATGCTGGAGAAGAAAGTCCCTGCCGCCTTTGCGAAGGGCGTCCTTGACATCGATCTTGTACACCTTCGGCACGCTCGTTCCCTGGTCGCGAATCACCAACACACTGTCCAGCCGCGCACTCGATGAAAACCCGCCGCAGGAGATTATGGCCTGGGTGACCGTCAGATCTCCCTCGTACTCTACGATCTTGTTGACAGGCACGGCGCCCGAGACGTACACCGCCTTGCCTGCGGTCTTATTGACGATCACCATCACGTCGAACCGGTCGAAGTATTTCTTGTATTCCTCGGTGAGCTTCTGCCTGAGCTCCGACGGCGTCATCCCGGAGACCTTGAGTTCCCCGAGCAGCAGAAGATAGATCTTACCGTCGGGCCTTATAACTTGAGTGCTTTGCAGCTCGGGTTGGTAATAAAACTGGAGTTGAATAGCGTCGCCTGGCCGAAGCCGATACTCGGGCCTGACCCCCTGGGAGGGCGCTGGCGGTGGAGGCGTCGGCGCATACTGCAGAGCCGGTGAACAGCCGGCGAGCAGGACCAGGAGGACGAGGGCAAGGTACCGCTTGTGAGCCACTTTCTTGGCCTGACTGGCGCCGTTCGCTCGTTGCCGTCTCATGATCTCCCTCTTCGCTCCCATTGTGACGGAGTCCACAGGGGAGTATAGCAGATCAGGGGCCAGAAAGTGTAGTATAATGCGAGCTAAACAGGACCAGAGAGGAGGAACCGCCCATGACGCTCAAGAGTGTTGCGACAATAGTGCTCTTGGTATTCTTCCCCTCTGTGGCGGCCGCCCAAGTCGTTATAGATAACAAGCAGCCCAAAGAGGTCGGTGTAAAGGAGGTCCGCCTGAGAGAAAAGATGGCCACCCCTGAACTTATCCGACAGAAGCACGAAGTCATCGCAGCAATCGAGCAGAAATACAACCGCGACATATCGGCCATAGTGACGAGGCTGTGCAGCCCTGCTTCTCGTCTGGAAGTGACTACTCACCTCGATGTCGACCTATTCGATACCGACTTCAATGAAAAGGTGAGATCTTCCCGCAATCTTACGGTCTCCATAATCCTGAGCGAGGATGCCGCTCAATGGGCGTGGGGGAGCGACGCACCCAGGAAAATCGAGGAGCTCAAGGCGATCCTCAGCTCGACCTTTAGAATTCCGGCGGAGAACATCTCGATCATCACGGCAGACTGAAGAGAAACCCCGAGGAAGCGCGCGCCATCGCCGCGGCCGGAGGCGAACACCGATCCGGCCGTCGGCATCCGCACAGGAGGTGAAAGAGAGGACTCTCTATGGGGAGATCGAAGATCACGATTATCGGCGCCGGCTTGTCGGGAATGGTGGCCGGCATCAATCTGGCAACAGAAGGGTTCGATGTCGAGATCTGGGATGGAGCAAAGACGATCGGCCAGCTTGAGGACTTCCATCCCTCGGTCCATGCAACCCCTGCCTCCCCCCGAAGGATTTCAAACTATATAAATATCGACGTAACTGCCCAATTTGTCCCTTGCAAGCGTTTTGTCATGTACGTGGGCAAGCGATCCTATGAGCTGGGGGTCGAGAACTTTTTTCTTGTCGAAAGAGGGGGCAGAAAGAGTTCACTCGATTACTACCTCTATCGCATCTGCCTCGACTGCGGCATTGTGTTCCGTTTCGGCACACTGGTCAGGCGCCTGGGCGATATTCCCGAGGGAGCCATCGTTGCGACAGGACTCAATAGAGAGGGGATGGAGGCTATCGGCGTTCCCTCTATGGTCGGCTCCGGTATTTACGCAAGGAAGAAGCTGAACGACCCACGATACGAAAACTGCTGCATCGGGTGGGCCGGACCTTACACCTCGGACTACGGCTACCTCTCGGTCGTCAATGACCTGATGTTCTACACCGTTTTCACAAGGGGACACCTGAGCGAACAACAGGCGCAGCAGGCAAAGGCCCATCTCCTGGCCACAGAGGGAATCGAATTCCCAAAATGGACGTTTCACAAAGGATATATCCCCGTGCTCGATGCCGACTCCCTGAGGCTTTTTCGAAACGGACGTATCCTCACCGGGACTATCGCGGGTATGATAGACCCTGCAGGCCTTTTCGGCATCCACGGAGCCCTCATGGCTGGAAAGATAGCGGCCTTGGCTGTGACCGACGCAGAAAAGGCCATCGAAGAATTTCGCATGCTCAACAGGAACTATCAGCGAGTGCGCGTTCTTTCTTCGCAGCTACGGAAGCTCCCCGGCCGCCTCGCCCTCTTACGCCTCATGTTCAGGTTTCCGGGACTGATGTCACCCGTTCTCCGCATGGTAGACGACGGGATTCCAGGGTACGGCCGCCACTGGACCGCGGACGCTCTCAGAGGCCGAAGAAAACTCTAACCTGGGCGGGCGAGGCCCAACGGTTCGACGATTGCCCTACCCACCCCTGAGAAGCCTGGCGAGAGAAAAGCTGTCGAAAAAGATACTCAGCGCCTTTATTTTCCCTTTCTCGATCTCGAACCAGTCGGTTGCCTTGAAGGCGACCGGCAGACCATGCCTTGTCCTGCCGACGAATTCTATGAAAACTGCTGCCTTGTTGCCCGAACAGATAATTTCGGTGGGTGCGTCCTCGTGCTCGGGGTACTCAAGAGGAAGCCGGAGATAGAACGGTTTCACGTGCTCGAGGCCCCGGACAGAAAAACCAAAGGGGGCGCTGAATTCAACCTCGGGATCGAAAAGTCGAAACAACTCGTCGAACCTCTCCTCGTTGATCAACCGAAAGTAGCAGGTGACAATTTCTCTTACGCTTTGCACCATCGAAAACCCGTCACTTGCGTCTCGATCCCTCTCTCTTACGGGCGTGGGCCCTCTGCCTTCAGCTCGTCTGCCACATCCTCGAGCCCGAGTCGCTCCAGCGTGGCTCGCAACGGGATGCCGGTCTCCCTATCCCACCCGACAATTGCATAATACTCATCCAGCATCGTGGAGAACTTATCCATGTCGAGCCGCTCGCCTCTGAAAGGACCGGACGGCACCGGCTCGTTCATTGCCCTTCCCTGGATGATATCATCCCTGCGTGTGATGCCCTCCCTGACGAGAAAAGCGCGCTCCACGTTCGTGATCCTCGCAGCGACATCCCAGAGCGCCCTCTCGTCGTAGACGACACCTGTCACAGCCGTCACGAGCTCAGCCATCTCCTTGATGTCGATGGGGTTTCCGAACCACGCACTGCTGAACTTGCACAGCCCCAGGGTGTCGCACAGAGTGCATACAGAGGAATAATAGTTCACCAGCGGGCCCTTGCCTTCGTAAGAAAGAGGGTCTGCCGCATGCTCGTTGCCGAAAAGTTGTTTCGCCTTCTCTGGCTTCATCTCATAGAACTCCACAGACGGCCAGCCCCGTTGAGGATCCGCACCCCGGCTCGATACCGCATCGGACAATGCACACCCTTTGAGCGTACGTATGTCGACCTGGTCTATGTCGCAGCCCTTGGCATGGGAGATACACGCCTCGGCGCCCTTGCCGATTTTTCTCGCAGCGATGACCGAACCCTCGGCAAGGACGTCCCCAAAACCTCTCCTGTGTATGATGTTCATGAGCATCCGGATATGTGCCTCGGTGTTCCCCCACTCCAGCGCAATACCTTCCGTATCCTTCTCGTCGATGATGCCTCGCTGGTACCACTCGAAAGCCGCTGCGAGGGTGATACCCGAGGTGTCGCCGCAGATGCCGTATTCGTTGCATATATTGTTGATCTTAAGCATCGCGGCCTCGTCCGCGTTTCCACAGGAGGGACCGTGGGCGCTCATAATGCAGAACTCAGTGCCGTGGCCTCTCTCTCCGGCAAACGGTCCTTTCTCGATCCTGAACTCGTGTTTGCAATGAATGGGACACCCGAAGCATGCCGCATTCCTTGTCATGTGCGTGCCCAGGTTTCGAGGATGGTAATTGTCGATGTAGTCGATACCGCCTGTCTGTTGGGCGTTTCTGGCCACGGATCTCCCCTGCCGGTCGTACTGCGCAAGATACATCAAGGTGCCGTATCTGGAAAACTTCTTGTATGCAGGCGCGCTGGTAATCTTGAGAAGCAGGTCCTTCGCCAGGCGCTTGAACTCTTCAGGCCGCGCCGGGCTGAAACCCCGGGTCCCTCTGGCCACGATCGCCTTGAGCTTCTTGGAGCCCATGACGGTCCCCATGCCGGTCTTGCCGCAGGCATTTCCATAGTCGGTCATCACCGAGGCATATCGCACACGGTTCTCACCTGCGGGTCCGATTGCCGCTATGCGCACGCGTGGGTCGCCGACCTCCCGGCGCACACTACTGTACGTCTCGGAGACAACCTTGCCCCAGATATGGCTTGCGTCCCTTATCTCCACATGGTCATCGTCGACCCAGAGGTAAACCGGCCTCTCAGCTGCCCCTTCCACAATGACGACATCATAGCCGGCCCACTTCAGCTCAGGACCGAAATGACCCCCGGCATTGGAGTCACCGAGAATACCGGTGAGGGGCGACTTGGCTGTCACATGAATCCTCCCCGAGGTGACGAGACCTGTACCGGTCAAGGGAGAGGTGCCATAGAAGATCTTGTTGTCGGGACCGAGGGGGTCGATTCCAGGCCGAACCTCGTTGTACAGAAGGCGTGAGTTCACGCCCCTGCCTCCCAGAAAGCTATGGCGCAAAGCCTCAGGGTAGTCCTCGACGCTCACTCGATACTCGGTGAGGTCGACTCTCAAAAGCCGTCCGCACCACCCGAACATGGCTGTCCCCTTTCTTCCATCCATCGTGCGGCGTCATACCACATCCCTGCACGTCGCACTCAGAGTCGAAAAGGCTTTCGTGTCCACGTACTCAATGGCACCTGTGGGGCACCACTTGACGCATTCCGGATCCCCACCGCACAGATCGCACTTGAACAGCTGCTCCGTTTCCGGGTCGATACGAATCGCGCCGAACGGGCACGCCTTGACGCACTCGTAACAGCCGATGCACCCCTGATGGGAAAGAATCACGACTCCTGTATTCCTTTCGCGTCGGATGGGCTTTCCATCCTCGACAGGACACGCCTTTTCACAAGGAGGCACCAGACAGTGCCTGCATATCATCGGCACGTCCAGTCCGCTCGCGGCCCTATGAATCCAGATCCGAGCCTTGACGGGGTTGAATGTCCCGCTCTTCGCAAGCGAGCACACCATCTCGCAGATTCTGCAATTGACGCAGAGGGAGGGTCTTGTGAGAAGCCTCCTACCCATGGGGTTTCACCTCTCACACTTCGTCGCGGACCCGGGCAACCGAACGGATCTCACGCGCCAAGGATAGTCTCGGCAGCCATCCGTGCACAGTTGCCCACTGCCGACATGCCGATACCTCTGGCCTCTCGGACCGTATTCGACACAATGAACAGGTTAGGTATACCCGGAACCCTCATGGAGGGCCGCTTGAGTCCCACGAAGCCCGGGGATTGCGCGATCCCATATACGCCGGCATGGGCAATCCGCCAGCAATAGCCGTCCTTCAATCGAGGATACAGCCGTATCGACTCCCGCTCCAGCATAGCGATGATGTCACGAATACCGGCTCTCACGCGTGCCCGGCCTCTGTCGAGAAGATCGGGGAATTCGTCATAGTGCCCCTGGTACGATACGTGAAACTGGTACTGCCCTACTGCGTCTCCATAGGTGGGCATGGGGTAAAAGATACCTGACAGACCGGACTCGGGAAGCCTGGGGGCCCAGCGGAAGGTCGCGGTGTCGAACAGCGGTTCGTCCAGCCCGTAAATGATGCTCCAGGCTTGACTGACCTTGCCCCCGAGCCATTGCACCCAGTCCGCCCACCATCTCGGCACGTGCTCATCGTTCACCACGCTGAAAAGTTCCCAAAGAGGTACTGTCACGATGACGAAATCCGCTTTCAGGGTGCTGACGTTCATCACCTGGCTGCGAAACAGCCGCTCGCCCTCCTCAACATTCACACCGACCGCTCGCCCATTCCCCACCTCGACGCTCTCCACAGGGGTCTTCAATCGTATCTCGCCGCCGTGACTTCGTATGTACTCAGCGAGCGGATTCAATATGCTGTTCATACCACCCCTGATGACCCCTCCGATCTCACTGAGCTTTAGACCCCGATCGAGGATCTCCCGGATGATGTACACCATCTCCCCCGCCGAATAGGTCTCGAAGCGGTTGCCGACGCTGGTGGCGCACCCGAGATAAAAGAACAACACATCGATGCCTTCCTCACCCGATATCCGCTCCACCCATTCTTTGAGAGGAAGGTCGTCGAGCGCCGTAAGTTCGCAGGCGGAATACTTCATGATTTCAGCCAGAGCCCGCTTGAAGGTAGCAGGGCTGAAGAGCTGTTTGGGGTTTTTCCATGTTCCCTCGTGATAGATTTCGCTCTTGTTCAACAAAACCACCTCAGGGTACTCGAGACCGAGATCGGAGAATATACTCTCGAGATGACCGGCCCTCGAAGGTATATGAGCGCCATCGTCGAGCACATGTCCACAATAGAGCACACTCTTGGCACGGCCGCCCAGAGCCCCCTCCTTTTCCAGCACGAGGACCTTCTTTCCCCCCCGACAAAGGAGCGCTCCAGTGCATAGTCCCCCGTAACCCGCCCCGATGATGATCACGTCCCAGTGTTCCACACTGCGCCTCCTTCAAGAACCCCTCGGCCCCCACCCCGTCCACACCGCCCACCAGCATCGGCTGCCCCCTGCAAGGGCGCAACGATTCCAGTCAGCGAGCACCTCCGTGCACATGCGACGAACAAGAACTCCACGCGATCGCTCCCTTCTTCATAGGGGTGAATCGCCCCTTCGGCCCCTCCCCCAGCACTCCTCTGCCTTCACGGGTGCGCTCGGCGCGAGGCGACTTTTCCCTTGACACGAATATACGACATTTCGTATCAGTACTTCAAAACACCCCGCAGAAGATGCCCAGGGCAAAGACGACCCGCAAGGCGTGAAACCACCCAGCGTGAAAGGCTGGGCACCGGGAAAGGGGGCCACCGGCGATCGCCCACAAGACTCGCTCCCTGCGGAGGGAGCGCTGCAGCTATTGCCAGAGGAGACCACGGACCAAGGACAGAGAACTCCGGGACCTGACAAGGGAATACACGCCGGGAGGACCGCGCTCCCAAAGGGTACCCTAACAGCGTAAAGAACCTTTCACCTACGGGCCGGGTGGAGAGGGAGGAACCCATGGAGGATGTCTACAAGCGCCTCGCACTGCGATTGGAGCAGATGCCGAGCGGGTTCCCGGCCACAGAAGACGGCGTAGAGCTGCGGCTTCTCGAGAAGGTTTTTGCAGTACGAGAGGCTGAAATGGCACTCAAGATCAAGCCGTCAGGGGATACGGCGGAAGCAGTAGCCACGCGTCTCGAAATACCGGTAGAGGAAGCGCGCTGGATACTGGAATCGATGGTCAAGAAAGGCCAATTGTTCTGCTTCAAGATGTTCGGACGGGAGACATACTTTCTGCCTCCCTTCGTGCCCGGCATCCTCGAATTTCAGCTCGACAGACTCGACAAAGAACTTGCCGAACTCATTGAAGAGTACCGGCCCGCGTTACTCAAAAGCCTTGGGAGTGTGGCACCGCCCGTATTCAGGGTCCTCCCCATCCAGGCGGCCATAGATGCAAAGATTTGCATATACCCTTACGAGGACGTCCACCTGATGATAGAACAAGCCTCCGCATTCAACGTCATGGAATGCATATGCAGAAAGGAGCACGGGCTGAGGGGTCATGCCTGTCGTCATACCTCGGAGGTATGCCTCAGCTTTTCAAGCCAGCCTGACATGTTCGACCACTACCCGCTCGGCAGAAGAATTTCCAAGCAGGAAGCACTCGAGGTACTCGCCGTTGCGGAAAAGGAGGGTCTGGTTCACAATACGTTCAACGTTCAACAGGAGCCGATGTTCATATGTAATTGCTGCCCTTGTTGTTGCGGCATATTGCAGGCGGTCAAGGAAGCCGATATCCCCTATATGCTCGCCACAAGCTCTTTTGTCGCGACGATCAACCAGGAGACATGCGCCCGGTGCGGCGTATGTGCTGAGGAACGCTGCCCCATGGAGGCAATCACCCGCGAAAACGGGGCATACAGGGTCGTCCCCGAACGATGTATCGGGTGCGGCGTGTGCAGCCCTACCTGTCCCACCGGGTCCGTTTCCCTTGTCGAAAAACCCCGATCCCAGCATGTCGCACCCCCGACCCATTTGATCGAGTGGAATCTGGCTCGAGCGGCCAGTCGTGGTATCGAGCTGAAATGGGACAGCGATGCCGACCACTGAGGTCGTCTACCGTCGAGCCCCCACGCTTCTGGGAGGACCATTCGCCACCCGATTGCGATGAGAGAAGACCAGAGAAGAAACAGCGCGCCCAAGGCGCTCCTCGATGGGAAAGTGGCAGTAGTCACAGATGGAGGACATGAGGCAGGCCGTGGTATAGCCCTCGCCATGGCATTCCAAGGCGCCAGGCTCGTTCTCAATGATCCCGGCACCTCAGAAAAAGGAGAATCGACTCCACGGGCAGTGGAGGAGGTAGTCGAGAACATCAGGGCCGGGGGAGGAAAGGCCGTGGCGACTGCCTTCAGGACAACAACCATCGAAGGCAGCAACAGGTTGGTGCAATCGTGCCTCTCTGCATTCGGCTCTGCCGACATTTTGGTCCACACGAGTCGCCCCGCTCCGGACCAGAACACCGCCGTCATGGACGAGACGACGTGGCGAACTGGCATGACCGGCTGCCTCAAGAGCGCCTTCTGTTGCACCAGAGCAGTGGCGCCCCATATGAGAAGCCGCAGATGGGGCCGACTCATTTACCTCGTCTCGGCGGACGGCCTTATCGGAGGCATCGGGCACGCCGCCCTTGCAACGGCCAGTATGGCTGTGTGCGGTTTGAGTAGAAACGTCGCCATAGAGATGGCACGGTACAATGTCACCTCGAACTGTATCGCTCCTGTCGATCCCCGTCTTCGGGATTCTTCTGTTGCAGTCGATACCGCAACTCAAACCGAGAGCGATCACAACAGAGAGTCCTCCACCCGACAAGGTCTTGCATCCCTTGCAATCTTCATTTCGACCGAGAATGCCGACCCTATTTCGGGTCAGGTCTTTGGAGTGCGGGGCAACGAAATCTACCTTTTTTGCCAATCCCGCATCGTTCGGAGCATCCACAACTCCCGGGGATGGACCGCCGAGGCGCTGTCTTCTATACTCCCGGGATCATTCCGGCACTACTTTGTTCTTCCTGAGGACTCATCATCGTATTTTGCCTGGAAGACCATCGACTGAGAAATGCGCAAGGGCACCTATGAGCATCTGACCGACGGACCTACGACATACATGCGAGCGAGACCATGGGATTGCTCGACGGCAGGGTTGCGGTGGTCACCGGCGCAGGCAGAGGGATCGGTCAAGCCCTCGCGACCCATCTTGCGGCAGAAGGGGCACGTCTTGTAGTAAACGACGTCGGTGGCTCTGTCGACGGACAGGGATGCGATCGCTCGGTCGCTTCCCAGGTGGTCGAAGCCATCGAGGCCAGCGGTGGCACTGCGGTGGCCAGCGACGACTCCGTCGCTTCGTGGGAAGGGGGACGCAGGATCGTGGAGACGGCACTGGATCGCTTCGGACGGATAGACATCCTCGTCAACAATGCCGGCATCCTCCGCGATCGGTTCATCTATGAGATGAGCGAGGAGGAATGGGACGCGGTGATAGACGTGCACCTCAACGGATCATTCTACTGTACAAGGGCTGCCCTCCCCCTCATGCAGCAGCAGGAGTGGGGACGCATCATTTTTGTCACATCCACCGCCGGATTCATCGGCACAATAGGGCAGTCGAATTACGGCGCGGCAAAGATGGGCCTCCTGGGTTTGTGCCGTGCAGTGGCCCTGGAGGGCCGACACTCTCACATTACTTCCAATTGCATTGCCCCTTTTGCGTGGACACGAATACCTGCCTCGATCCCCCTCGTCTCCAAGGATATCGAGGAAACCATAGACCGCCTGTTCAAACCGCTCAGACCCGAGGACATATCCCCTTTGGCGGTCTATCTAGCCAGCGATCTCGCAAAGGATATTACCGGACAGCTCTTTGGTGTACGAGGCAAGGAAATTTACTTGTTCAGCCAGCCCGGTGTCGTTCGCAGTATCCACAACGCTCGAGGCTGGACGCCTGAGGAGCTACTCGACCTGCTCACCCCGACCTTCGCCCCCCATTTTACCCCTCTGGACAACTCGCTCACCTATTTTTCCTGGAAAGCGCTGGTGTAGAAAAAGAGGAAGGCGATGCCGAGGAACGCCTGCACCTACCTCGCTGGGTATCGCGTTCTCACGTGCTCGGACTTTTTTTCTTGTTGAACTGGCGCGCCAGCGTCATTTTCAAAGGTTCGAGGAAGGTCCCCACGAGGTCTCCTGCCCGGTCTGCCTCGCGTGACAGGGACAGTGCGGTCCTTTGCAAGGCGCCTACAAAATATGCCCGATCCTCCTCGGAAAGGATGGAAAGCAAGCTCGAAGATACCTGTCGGATCACACTGTTGAATTTCTCCTTGGCGCGTCGTCCCGCTGCCTTGAGCTCGATTTTGATCATACGACGATCGGTTCGAGAGGGCCTTCTGCGGACGAGGTGTTTCTCTTCCATTTTGTCGATAACATTGGTCAGTGTGGACAGGGCCAGGCCGGTCATCAAAGAGATCTCTTTTATGGATACAGGCTTTTCATCGAGAATCTGCAATACAATTTTCTCATTCGTGGACAAGGACACGCCGAGAAACTCGTCGATGCTGCTCAGCAGTATTATGTACATCTTGCCCAAGAGATTGACGTAGTCTTGAACCAGCTTGAGTTCGTATTCATCTTGCATGAAACACTCACCTTATCCGACCGGCACTGATCGCCTGGGCGGCCCTCCGGCCATCGGCAACCGCATGGACCGCGGTCCCCGCCCCTCTTACGATATCCCCGCCTGCATACACCTTGGTCCGCCCCTTCACGCGCATGCTCTGACCCTCGACCTCGATGAGGTCATGCCTCCCGAACTCCTTCTCGAGGATGGAGGAGAGCTCCTGATCCACGCACTGCCCCACAGCGAGAACTACCTGATCGCACTCGACCTCCATCCTGCGGGATTCGTCGTAGGCCGGGGACAATCGACCTTCTCCGTCATAGACGGCCGTACACCGCACACACGAGAGCAATGAAGCCGTCAAGAACTCCTTCGGGCCCCACCCGTCGAGGATCCTCACACCCCGCTTCTTGAGCTCTTTGACCTCACTGGGCAGGGCCGGCATCTCCTCTTCCTTCTCCAGGCACACGAGGGTGACCGTTTCAGCCCCTCGCATGAGCGCACTCAGAGCGACATCGGCAGCCACACTGCCTCCCCCGATCACCACTGTCTTTTTTCCGACTTCGATGTCCCCCCCTTTACGACACGAGCTCAAAAAGGTCAATGCGTCGACGACCCTCTGCCCTCCTCCTCCCGGAATCTTCAGCCCGCGACCGGCCCACAGGCCGGGGGCCAGAAAGACCGCATCGTACCTCTCCTCGAGCTCTGCGACGCTCACATCCTTCCCCAAGGCCTTACCGAAATGGAATCTCATACCCGGCACGACTACCCCGGAGAGTTCCCCTTCTAGAACCTCCTCGGGCAATCGAAAGGTCGGAACAGCGTGAGAGAGCATTCCTCCGGGTTTCTCGCCCTTGTCGAAGATGTCTATCTCGAAACCTACTCGCGCCAGAAAGTGTGCACACGTCAAACCAGCAGGCCCTGCACCCACCACAGCGACCTTCTTCCCGTTCCTGGCCGGCACAAAGCGGTCCCACCCTTCCGGACCTCTCACCCGACCGCATACCCACCCGTGCAATTCCCTCACCCTCACCGCTCTCGTGTCGAACTCAAGCCGCGAGCAGTGCTTTTCGCACAGTCTCTCACTCGGGCATATGTAGCCGCAGATCTCTGAAAGCGGGTTGACATCCCGGAGGACGCGGGCTGCACCGACAAAATTGCCCGCCTCGATCCGGCGGGCAAAGGAACACGTGTCGATCCCGGCGGGGCACGCTGCGCGACATTCAGGCTTTTCACAGTGCTGACAATCCCTGGCAATACGCTTCGCCGTCTCTTCGCTTATCGGGACATCGACAGGGGGGCTGGGCGTCCAGGGTTTGCCCTTGATGAGATGAACATACTGCCGAGAGAACGGTCTCGGAAGATAGATGGGCAGACCTGCGTCCTCGAGAAGCCTGTTGGCCGCACCGACACCGGAGACGGTTGTCGCAATCACCCCCTCGCCCATGGTGGTCGAGTCTCCGACACAATAGAGGTTCTTCCACTCACTTCTGGCCTTCAGTCTGTTCATGAATCCCTGCTTCATGGTGAGCTTGGGTCCACCGACATTGCCCCACGGCTTCAGCGCGTACCGCTCCAGTGTGGATGGAGTGCCCACATCCAAGGTGATGATGTTCTCTTTGAGCTTCGAGAAATAGCGATTCTGCATTCTCTCGATGACAGTCTCGGCCTGTTCCTGCTTCAATCTGTTGTACTGTTCCGATTGGTAGAACCACTCGTCAGGTCTCGGCCATTTGAGCTTGGTCGGGGCTATGACCGTTACCGAGTGGGTTCCCGGAGGGGCGATGGACGGGTCGTCCAGGGATGGTATGAATGCACAGTAGTTAGGGGCCGAGAAATCGAAGATATTCTCGATGAACATTTCTATCGGCCTGGTGTCCTCAGGAATGGCTTCCGCTCTCACTCCCATATAGAGCAACATCGTTCCAAGAGTCGGCTCGAAACTCTGCGCCCATTTCATTCGTTCCGGCTTGATATGCCTCGGCTTGACGAGTTTTCCGTAAAGGTTCCATACACTGGCGTTGGAGACGACGTTGCCTGCCGCTATCTCCGTGCCGTCGGCGAGCCGGACTCCGTAGGCGCGCCCCTGCCAAATGAGGATCTCATCCACCATTTTCCGATAGACCACCTGACCGCCGAACTTCTCGATCGCCTTTTCCAGTTTGTTGGGAAGCATCTGAGGGGACCCTGATGGATAGCATGCTCCCCCCACATGATTTTCGATGAACATCGTCACGCCCAGCAGCGAAGGGCTCTCGGAAACATTGCAACACGTGAACGTGGCCGTCATAAAGTCGAAGAATCCCATCAGCTTGGGATCGGTGATATATTTTTTCAGTATGTCTTCCTCGGTCTTGAACCAGTATTTCAGGAGCTTCATCACCCCGCCCGGGTTTTTCAAAAACAGTTTTACGCCTTCTTTAGGTGGGACCTCCGTGGGAGGTACGGGCAGATTGTTCGATTTCATCACGCTGTCATAGAAGTCCTTCAGCTCCGCGTACACCCCCCGTATCCCACGAGCTTGGTGAGGGAACGCTTGGATCAACTCATCCAGGTACCTGTCCATATCGCGCCAAAACGTGACCGTCCTGCCATCCTCGAGATGAATGCGGTAAATGGACTGGTGAGGGATCATTTCTATGTCTTCCTCGAGCTCGTTCATCACGAATCGATGCGGATTGTAGCCGGATTCCCCCCACCCAAAGAGCATAGCCGCCCCCACGTCCATGACGATATCCTTGCGCCGGATCGCAGTGCACACTCCGCCTGGGATGTAATGTTGCTCGAGCACCAGCACCTTGAGCCCTCTTTTGGCCAGCAAGGCGGCAGCGGTAAGCCCGCCGATTCCCGCCCCCACCACGACCACATCGTAATGATCGCGAATCACAGCGTCATCCGCTATCTTCATGATCCTGAACTCCTCTCGTTGATAGGTTTAAGAAGGTGTCGCCACCCGCGCTGCTTCACAGTACGTTCTCCCTTTCCCCGGGGCAGTGATACTACGGTATTGAAAAAATACCATTTTCGAAGTAAAAAGATCAACAAAAAACTGCACTCTCGTCGGCCGCTGCCCGGTGGCGAAGCGCGGCCTTCTCGATGCTCTCAGCCGGAACCACCACATCGCCGAAGGGTGCCGTACCAGGGCCGCCCGACGCTGACATCCAACGTCAGGCGATCGCGCCCCGCCAGGGAGCCCGGCGAGGCTCGGAGCAGTTCCACTGTCAACCGCATCGATCCAAGGAGAGGGGATACATGGAGAACGTCGACGTCCTCGTGGTCGGAGCAGGGCCGAGCGGGTCCGCTGCAGCGAAACGATGTGTCGAAGCGGGCTTGAAGACACTTCTCATCGATAAACGCCCACTGCCCCGACGCAAGGCCTGCTCCGGCATCATCGACAATATCGCCCACAA